>Ga0116189_1002676_pt1 | contig 13010 bp, 10 predicted proteins | sample AD_JPNTR3_MetaG_FD_89895 | JGI IMG/M metagenome (GOLD analysis project Ga0116189, IMG submission 89895) | Active sludge microbial communities of municipal wastewater-treating anaerobic digesters from Japan - AD_JPNTR3_MetaG | ecosystem: Engineered > Bioreactor > Anaerobic > Digestate | place... | reverse complement strand
CGATTTTAGAGATTATAGGAAGAGAAAAGAGGTCATTGGAAATAAGTAGAACAAATCTTACACCAGAAGAAATTGAAAAGACAAAGATAGATATTATGGAATTCCCTCTACCACAAGAAGAAAAAGAGAATATAGGTTTTTAATTATAGGCGATATACTCAAGGTAGTTGAGAAACAGAAGGTGATGGTAAAATCCAGATTCCATCAGGTAAAATAACTTTCCCGGAGGCACGAATTCAAAATTGATTTTTAACGAAATAAGGAAATATATTGTTATTAGATATGAGGGATTGGTTTATAGTATTGGTATAGAATGTAAGAAAAAAACAGATGTTCATCGGTTGCTAATAGTCAGGGAAGATTAAATCTGTCAAGAGTCAAGAGTTGACCCCGTTCTGAGGCCAGCGGGCTTCAACGATAGAATGAATACCTCCACGGGGTGTAAATTCACCTTTTACTGAAATCCAGACAGGTTTTATTGATGAGACAATGTCCTTGAGAATTCGGTTAACGGCATTTTCATAAAATATCCCAAGGTTTCTGTACGAAAAGATATATTCTTTAAGAGATTTTAGTTCAATGACTCTTTCTTTTGGTTGATACTGGATGGTTATTGTACCAAAATCAGGATTTCCAGTTTTTGGACAGAGAGATGTATATTCTGGTATGACTATTGTTATTGTATAATTTCTGTAGGAATTTTTAAACCATTCAATTGCTGGAAGATTTGCATCAATTCCTGCTGAGGATAAATCTTGATACCTTATTTTCTTTTCTGCCATATTAAATTATTAGGAAAATGAAATGTTAAAATCTTTGAATTTTCCTGTTGCTGGCGCTTTTTCAATATTTATCTGGTAGATATTTTGACCAAGATGGCCTTTTTTTATATTCTCTGTAAATAGTTCAAGTTGTTCTGGTTCAGATTCTGCAACAATTTCAACCCTGCCATCAGGTAGATTTTTCACCCAACCAGAAATTCCGATTCTTCTTGCGATATTTAACACGTACCACCTAAATCCTACGCCCTGAACCTTTCCCTTAATCAGATAATGCCATTTTTCCATTGAAAGAATAAGGGCCCCGTATTAAATCCACGGGGCCCTTTTGACCTGTTTATTAATATTCTGGATACGCTGGAGGAGCAGCAGGTACCTTTTCTTTCTTCTCTGGTTTTTCAGTTATAAGGGTTTCTGTTGTTAGCAACAGTGCTGCAACGCTTACTGCGTTTTCAAGGGCAGTCCTTGCGACCTTTGTTGGATCAATAATTCCTGCATCAATAAGATCCTCAAACTGATCTTTTTCAGCATTGAATCCAAAACTTTCCTTGTCTGAAGATCGAACCTTGTCGACAACAACTGCTCCATCCATACCTGAATTTTCCGCAATCTGTCTTAATGGCGCTTCAAGTGCTTTGTAAACAATCTTTCCGCCTGTTTTTTCGTCTTCATCAATGAAATCAACCTTTTCTATTTCCTTCTGGCACCTTAAAAGAGCCACACCGCCTCCAGGAATAATTCCTTCTTGAACTGCTGCTCTTGTGGCACTTAAAGCATCCTCAACGCGTGCTTTTCTTTCTTTCATATCTGATTCTGTTGGGGCGCCAACATTGATAACAGCAACACCACCTGCTAATTTTGCAAGTCGTTCCTGAAGTTTTTCCTTATCATAGTCAGAGGTTGACTTTTCAATTTCTTTTTTTATCTGGTTGATTCGTCCTTCAATATCTGATTTCTTACCTGCTCCCTCGACTATTGTGGTGTTTTCCTTATCAACAATAACCCTTTTTGCCCTACCGAGCATGCTGATATCAACATTTCCGAGTTTCATTCCAAGTTCTTCTGCAATCACCTTGCCGCCTGTGAGGATTGCAATGTCATCGAGCATTGCCTTTCTTCTGTCTCCAAAACCAGGTGCCTTAACTGCGCAGCAGGCAAGGGTCCCTCTGAGTTTGTTAACAACCAGTGTAGCGAGGGCTTCTCCTTCAACCTCTTCGGCAATAATAAGAAGAGGTCTTCCACTCTGTGCAATTTTTTCAAGAAGAGGAAGAAGATCTTTTATTGCAGAAATCTTCTTATCGTGAATAAGAATATAGGTATCTTCGAGGGATGCCTCCATTCTTTCAGAATCAGTAACAAAGTATGGAGATAGATAACCACGGTCAAACTGCATACCCTCAACAACCTTAAGTTCTGTTTCTGTTCCTTTTGCTTCTTCTACTGTGATGACACCTTCATTGCCAACCTTTTCCATAGCATCCGCAATGATTTTTCCAATTTCAGAATCATTTGCTGCGGCAATTGCTGCAACCTGCTGTATTTCATTTTTGTCCTTTATTGGCTGGCTCATCTTCTTAAGTTTTTCAACTATTACCTTTGATGCTTTTTCAATTCCGTGCCTGAGGTGTACAGGATTTGCTCCAGCAGCGACATTCTTAAAACCTTCTCTTGCAATTGCAACAGCAAGAAGGGTTGCTGTTGTTGTTCCATCTCCTGCGATATCATTGGTCTTGGAAGCAACTTCTCTTACCAGTTGAGCACCAAGATTTTCGTAGGGATCTTCCAGCTCAATTTCTTTAGCAATTGTCACACCATCATTAATAACAGTCGGTGAGCCAAATTTCTTTTCAATAACAGCACACCGTCCTTTTGGACCGAGCGTTGGTTTTAATGCTGTTACAACTACCTCCATACCGCCCAGCATTTTTCTTCTTGCTTCTTCGCTAAATAGCATCTGTTTAGCCATATTTTCCTCCTGTTGTTATTTTACTACAATTCCGAGGATATCTTCCTCACGAAGAATAATGTAGGTTTCATTGCCAACTGTAACTTCTGTGCCTGCATATTTACCATAAAGGACCACATCATCAACTTTTACCTCCATCTTGATGTGTTTTCCTTCGTCATCAATCCGTCCTTTACCAACAGCAACAACCTTACCTTCCTGGGGTTTTTCCTTTGCTGTATCAGGAATGATTATACCGCCTTTTGTCTTTTCTTCTGGCTCCATTGGCTTTACAACCACCCTGTCACCCAGGGGTTTTATCTTGAACTCTGCCATAAATCCCTCCTTTTTGGAAAACAGGTAAACGATATTTTCTTTTACGCTTTTGAATAGATTTATTTTTAAATCTACAGATTATTAGATGAATTCTATACAAAAAGGTTTCAGGGATTTTAAAAACCCTTTTTGATTTTTTTCTGAAAATTTATTATACTTATTCCAATAACATATGTCAAGATTATCTTAATAGGGGGAAAATCATGAAAAAAGTCAGAATAGGTATTATTGGTGTTGGAGGAATGGGCCAGGGACATGCAGAAACAATGAAAAGAATAGAAGAAGCAGAACTGGTAGCAGTTTGCGATTGCAACGAAAACAGGGCAAAAGAGGTTGCCCAGAAACATGGTGTTGAATGTTTTGTAGATTATAGGAAACTCATTGATAGTGGAATAGCAGAAGCGACTATCGTTGCTACCTCACATTATTTTCACCCTGAAATAAGTATCTATGCAATGGAACACGGACTTCATGTTTTGAGTGAAAAACCAATTTCAGTAACTGTAAGTCAGGCAGATAAAATGGTTGAAGCATCAAAAAAAACAGGTAAGGTATTTTCAGTTATGTATCAAATGAGAAATAAAGGGGTATTTATTGTGGCAAAAGATTTAATTGAAAAAGGCCACCTCGGCGAGATTCAAAGAACACTTCTTGTAAATCCGTGGTACAGATCTCAGGCATATTACGACAGTGGTTCATGGCGCGCAACGTGGAAAGGAGAAGGTGGTGGAGTATTAATAAATCAGGCACCGCACATGATTGATATCTTTACCATGCTTGCAGGACTTCCCAGGAAATTTCAGGCAAAGGTAAGGACACGACTCCATAATATAGAGGTTGAAGACGAGGTAAGTGTTTTACTCGAATACGAAAATGGAGCATGGGGATATTATTATACCTGTACCAATGAAGTTCCTTGTATTCCTTACCTTGAAATTGCAGGAGATAAAGGGAAAATAACCCTCTACGGCGATACATTTAAGTTTTTCTCTACATCTGTACCAATAAGTGAATTTACTGTGAAGAATGAAAGCATGTGGGCATCTCCTGAAACAAAAGAGGAACAATTGAATATTCCTGAAACAGATGCAAGTCATGGATCGATCATAAGAAATTTCTGCAGGGCAATAACCGATGGTGAACCACTTGTAGCACCTGGCGTAGAAGGATTAAAATCTGTTGAATTTATCAATGCATGTTTGCTTTCTGGCTTAAGAAACAAACCTGTTGAAACACCTGTTAACAGAGATGAATATGATAATTTCATCAGAGAAATGATAGGAAAATCAAAAGGTAAAAAAACAGTAAAAACTCAGATTCAAACCGACCCTAATATTAAAAAATAATCAATCTTATTTTTTCTGATAAACAGGGCTTACTTCAATGATTCTGTATTGATTTTCTGTGGATTATTTCTTCTATATGCAAATTTAATATTATAAATATAGAGGCATCCAATTCCAGGAGAAAAGATAAAAATCAGTGCAGGATTTATGTGTGAGATCTGGATAATGAATCAGTGCCTTTATTCTATTTTCAAAAACAGATTTTATTGTTTCTGCAGGACAGGTTTCATCCTGACCCCCAGAACTCAAAAGCACGGGTGCCTTTCCCATTGGGGCAAGATTAACAGGGTCGAAATAATCAAAATTATCAAGATATCCAGGATTGTTTAGTTCAGTATTTTTAAAAGCAGGATTATATCGCATATCACAAAAAAACGGTACATGTGCAACAATTGTTTTTATACGGCTATCAATACCAGAAACAGAAAGAGCAATTCCGCCCCCCTGACTTGTTCCCATTATTCCGATTCTTTTTGTGTCAACATCACCGCGGGTTGCAAGATAGTCAATTCCGCGTATAACATCAATATATGCACCCTGATAAAAGTATCCTTCCGGATTCTCAATGCCCTGAAGCAAGTATCCTGGGCCTGAAATTTTTTCACCTGGTCTTAGTTTACTTGAAAGTCCCTGTTTTCTCGGAAATACCTGAAGTATTACATATCCTCTTTGACACTCAGAAAGAGTTATGCTCTGCTCTTAACCACCATAGCCAGGTATTGTTATGATTGCGGGTAGTTTATTGGTTTTTCCCGCTGGTTTTGAAAGCAGGCATGTTATTAAAAATCCATTGAGTGATTTGTATGTAATTTTTTCAACAATGTATGGAACACTTTCCTGCAGTTGTATTTGAGTGGGTTGAAGCGGAATTTGTCTCGCCTCGAGCAATGTTTTCTTCCAGAACTCTTTAATTTTATTTTTGTTAATCATTGCGTAACTGAAACCTGAGTATCTCTTTTTACCTGATTCTTTATATTTTCCAGTTTTTTGGAAACAGAGTCATCAAGCATCCTAAGTATAAGACCTGAATTTATCCCGCTCACCGGAGCCATTTTCCAGGGATGACAGGGTAGAGGAACTTCAGCGTCTCCTTTTGCCCAACACTGGTCAATATGTGCAATCCCTGTTTTATTTACAGATGGATCATCTAAATCAGGGGCAAAACATGTGATTAATTCAAGGTTTGCCTCTTTTATATATCTTCCAAAATCAACATATTTTGAGTTAAGCCCGATATATGCAATCCAGACAAGTAAATCTCCTGGTTGCAGGTATTTGCTGAAAGCGTTTCTTCGCCTTCCAACCTGGCCAACTGCTTGAAATCCTATCCAGGGTGCTTTAAGGTCTCTTTTTACCTCATCAATAATAACATGGCCAACACCTGAAATTCCAACCCTTTTTCCTTCTGCCATTCTGCTCGCGATGATGTCAGATGCATAATCAATCTGTTTTTGAATTTTTTCTGATTTCAAATCAAAAACAAGTTTTTTTACCCTTTCAAGATATATATTGACAAGTTTACCTGCTGGAATCTTTTCAGGACAATCTCCTATCCAGAGTCGACCCTCTGGAGTTTGAATCTTTTTATTATGTTCGGTTGATTCCTCGAGCGAAATACTTATAAGAATACCAGGAATTTTTCCTTTTCTCGTCATCGCAGAAACATACTCACAACACCACATCCACCCAATTGTAATATTTGCAAGAATATTGATTCTTCCATAGATTGCTTTCCCTGACGGTGCGCCATTATCAATGAAAAAGTCATACTTGAGTTTCGAGGGCATTCCTTTTTTTGAAGCAATAAGGATAACCTTCCAATTTTTTTCCTTATATTCGTTTAATCTTTTTATTGCTGTTTCAGCGTCTGTTTCCCAACTTCTTACCGAATACAGAACAATATCGTGATCTGTAACAAAGCGGACTCTATCAGGGGATTCACTCGGATAGATATTGGAAAGACCACCTGCCCTATTTATCATCTCTTCACTGAAGGATTTCTGTTCATTATATGGGACATTGATAAGTGTATCAGGTTTTTTTAACACACAACCTGCGGCAAATTCTGCTGATTTTATTATCTGCGGAATCTGAGATGATATCTTTGGGATTCTTGCCTCAAACTCAGCAAGAGAACTTTGTATTCCCGCGAACAAAAAAGCAGGAAACAACAATAAAAATAGCAATGACCATGCTCTGATTTTTCTCATAGTGTTTTCTCTTCTTTTACGATCCTGCAGAAAATACCTTCTGCTTTTCCATTGTTTGTTTCAAGCGCAATTGTTATTGTATTTGTGCCATGTTCTGGTTTTACAACAACAGATGTCTGGTCAGCAATTGCAGGATTTGTGCCTGGACCTGAAAAAACCTTTTTGTTGTTGAACCATACAACAACAGGTCCATCATAACCGAGGTACATCCTTATTGTTTCAGATGGACCCAAGTCAATCTGTGTTTTAAAAAATATTACCCCATCTTTGCCTTTTATGATATTGCCTGCATCAACAAATCCGAGAGTAGATAGTGTTGCAATGCCCTTTTTAATATCTTTTTCAGTGTATGCAGAGATTTTCTTCCATTTTATATTGTCGGAGACAGGAATTTTTATCTGGTCAAGTGATATTTTTTGAACATCAGAAACCTGCCAGTCAATGATAAAACCTGTTTTATCAGAACCAAAGATTGCCTCTACAAGATAGATATCAGGATGGCTGAATTGATTGATTTCTGGATCATCGCTGGCTGTATGTCCTGAATAATAGGAAAACCAGAATCTAACAGGATTTTCAGGATCCTTTGCTACTGCCATATATGAACAATCAAAGTCAGGTCCTGACGGAAGCACAAGACGGAGAACTGGTTTTTTATTTTCGATTCTGAATACTCCAATATGTGCAATATCAGGATTTACAAACCATCTTCCTGAAATCCATATCTCTCCTTTTACAAGCCACAGGCATGGACCAAGAATTGGAATGTTAAGCCGTGTTTTCTCCCATTTTCTATACGGCGGTTTTGACATACAAAGATATGGTTTTTTGTTTTTATCATCACATCTCATTAGCATAACTGCTGTACCATCGTTTTTGAAGTCAAGGAAGCACTCTGTTGGGATTTCTTTACCTTTGTGAATATCATACCTTCTTTCCCAGTTTATTCCATCATTACTCTCAAACCATGCAACCACTGAATTTTTATTTCTTTCAAACTCTCCATAGGCGGCACAATAATACATGCCCTGATAAAACTGTGGCCTCCACATAATAAATCCATCTGTACCTCTTAGATGAGTCCACTGACTCCAGTTTCTTCCATCTTCAGTGTAAGAAGTAAATGATTTCCTCTGTGTTCCTGCTTCAAACCCAACAACAAAAAGTTTTCTTCCATCAGTATAAAGATGAGGATCTCTTGAATCAGATGTTTGCCTGAACGTTGCAACATTTTCAAAGTGTTTACCTTCATCATCACTACGGAGAACTATAATCTTTCCTGTTGGGTCAGCATGTGCGGCACCTTGCCTGTATGTGATATAAAGAGATCCATTAAAAAAACATGCGCCTGTGAATGCATTGTGGCATGCATCATTTGTTATTCTTCGTATGCTTTTTATATACATTATCTCTCCTTTCAGGATACGATTAATTCAACACTAACCACCCTTATTGTTTCCTGTTTTCTTTCGTTATCGTTGTACCAATTGTGGCTTCCATTCATCACGACAATACTATTATATCCACTTTTTACTTGTGATGTATCAAACTCAAAATTAAAGGCAGTATGTTCCGGGACATGGTGTGTATATCCGCCGACAGCGCATAAAAGTTTATCTGTCTGGGTGCTATTAAAATTTGGCCAGCAACCATTAAAACTCACGCCAATATCAGGTATTTTTTCCTGTTTTTCAAGGACAATCTGTATTATGAGTTTCATATTTTTATTTTTTGGTTCTTTCATCATAGGTAGCAAAAATTCTTTTCTACACTGTGGTTCAACACAGGATGGAACCTGCCCTATTGTTTCAAAAAGATTATTCGCATAAAAACCAACACCCGAAGAAAATGTATAAAACTTTGGTTTACCTTTAAGAAATTCCACATTATGAAGGTTCCTCAAAGAAGAATAATCAGCAAAACAGTTTGCTTCTTCCCATGGCCAGTGCCCTGGTGTATCTGCGCAGAAGAAATTAAATATCTCAACACCGTCGCATCCGAGTATAAGTTTCCCTGCTGAATTCCCCCGCAATACTTCAGGGCTGAATGCAGAAAGTCGATATCCCCGGGCATCGCTGGCACCGATGGAAACATTTTCTTTTGCACCAGGGAAATATACCATCAACCAGTTTGTTCCAAGTTCAATAACTCCATAAACAGAAATATCCATCCCAAGATTCTCTTTGATTTTATCACATGGAATATCCCAGGATGTCTGCCATGTATTTGTTGGACAAACAAAATCAATTATCCCTAATTTTGCCATTTCTGGTATGTCTATCCCGATCTGTTTTAATTGTTCAAAAGTCCCTGCGTATCTTATCCCCATATAAAACGGCTTTTCTGTTTTCTTTGCTTTTTTCTCGCAAATCTGTCTTATTTCAGAGTGCCAGTTTGTTATTAGATTGACTGCTTCCTGTGATGCTGGTACCTCGCAGCACAAAGGAGTTCTTGTCCAGTCGAGTTCAATGCCCTCATAATCATAATTTTCTATACAGTCCTGAATCAATGCTTTCATATAATCACGGACCTGTTTTTTCTCATAGTTTAACCCCTGCCAGGACACACTTGGAGGTTCTTTTGGATTGCTTGTTGTTCCTTTAAGACGCATTTCAGGATTTTTGAACAATTTACAGTTCATAAAATCAAATTCTGGCTTTAAACTTGCTCCATGCATATCATTCATTCTTATTGAAACCCATGGTGAAATCTTGTTTCTCCTACATGCCTTTGCTGCTTCATCCAACCAATCAACTCCATTCTCAACAAGGTCAAGGTATCTGTCCATTAGGATAGCCATTTCATTGAGGTATCTGTCAATCTGTTTCTCAGTCATTGGCTGACCAAGAAGATGTCCAAAAAAGAATGTTTTGTCGCCTCTCTTATAACCATCAAGATTTGTTTCAACAACCTTGCTCGGATACCAGGCAACCTGGGCATTGCTGTTTACAACCACTGTATCAATTCCATTTTCAGCAAGAATATCAATGCAATGGTGAATATGTTTTGCGCTGAATCTTTTGTTTTCAGGATAATGCCATAAACTTTTTTTGTTATACTTATAGAAAAAACCATTGCAATCAACATTAAACAAATTTTTGTTCTCGGGTTTCATAAATACCTCCTTTTCTTTTGTTGGGTAGTGCCAAACCTGGCTAAGTCATTAGTAGTGTTTTTGTTTATTTTTCAATAGTTTCAAAAGTTTTTATATCCCTACTAAATCCTCCTTGCCCCCTTTATAAAAGGGGGAACTTGTGGGTAAGGGATAGCCCCTCTATAAAAGGGGCAGCAAAAGAAGATTAAAGGAAAGCCGGGATGGATTTTCATCTCCTTTTTTTGGTATCAGGTTTTTTAACATAAAAATTTCATCTGTTTTTGACAGTATCCTTTTATTATCTTTTTCCATATTTCCTGACTGCTTCAAAATAATATAATGCATTTTCAATTGGAACATTAGATGGAATATGATTTCCAACAGCCATGATAAAACCAGGACATTTTTTTGCAGTATCCATACACCGTTTTACTTCTTTTTCAATATCCTGTTTTGTGCCAAAGGTAAGAACTCTGCAATCAGCGTTTCCAACAATTACATGACTGTTTCCATATTTTTTCACAATATAATCAAGGTCGGTTAATGGCTCAAAAATAAAACCATCTGCCCCACAGTTTGCAATATCATCAACAAATTCTGTAAAATTACCATCAGAACAGAAAAGAACCTTTATTCCTTTGTCTCTCAAAACATTCCAGAGTTTTTTGTATCTCGGGAAAATGTATTTTCTGTACCAATCAGGGTTAAATATTGCACCTTTTGACCACACCATATCATCGTGACATATAAAAGCAAATGGTTTTACCTTTGCCCAGGCACTGAAATTTGCCATAGAAAGGTTAAAAAATCCTTCAAGAACATATTCACCAAATCTTTCAGGATTGGTTCCAACTGCCTCAAGAAACATATCCCACCCAAAACTTGCAATACAGCCAGACACGATTGTTTTATAGTATCCACCTGTTATTAAAACATCAGGATACACCTTTTGAAAATTTTCGATGGATTCCTTAAAAAATAATGCTCTTTTTTCTATATCAGGGAATCCATATTCTTTTACAGCATCAAAATTCAGAACATCCTCTGCTGACTTAAATGGGCAGGGATCTGGCTGTTTATAGTCGTCTCCTCCGCGGGTATAAGCAGCATGTCCCATATTTGTTGTTCTTCCTAAAGAATCCCAGCCAATAGGTCCATCATTTGTTGACCATATAAAATCATATGGAACCCATTCAAAGAATCTTCTATTGGCCTGCACTGCTTCATTTATATCTTTGCTTAAAGGGTCAAAGCCAGTAATATGCTTAATCAAATCTGGATGATCGCAGTATTCTGTTCTTCCAACCCTTTCTGTAAATTCAAGATTCAAAATTTTCTTACATATCTCTATGGACATAATCTAATCCAGTCGCCTTATTTCAACTCAAAAATTGTTTTCAATCCATCCGCGCTATTTCTTCCAACCATTACCTCGAACATACCTGGTTCTGAGATTAGATTAAGGTTTTCATCTAAGAAAGAGAGATCCTCTTCATTTAATAAAAATTCCACACTCGTTTTTTCTCCTGGCTTCAGATGAACTTTTTTAAATCTTTTCAGTTCAAGCACAGGTCTGATAACACTGCTTACAATATCCCTCAAATAGAGCTGAATAGTTTCGTCACCTTCGTATTTACCTGTATTTTCAACTTCCACTGAAAGTTTAATATTGCCCTTGCCTGAATATTCCTCGGGAGAAATCTTCAGATTCTTATATTCAAAATCAGTATAACTCAATCCATATCCAAATGGAAACATTGGTTGATTTCCCCTTATTTCAACATAATCAAGTCTTCTTACACACGGCAGATGATTATAATAAAGTGGAAGTTGTCCTGTAAAAACAGGAAAAGTTATTGGCAGTTTTCCTCCTGGATTGCAATTACCAAATAAAACATTTGCTATCGCATTTCCTCCTTCTTCTCCTGGATACCATGCCTCTACCACAGCGTCCACCAGACCTATCCATCTGCTCATTGTAATAGCACTACCATTTATAAGCACAACAACCACAGGTGTGCCTGTGTCTGCTATTGTCTTGATAAGATCCTCCTGAACGCCAGGAAGATCAAGATTACATCTATCCCTGTTTTCTCCTTCTGTTTCAGATGAGTTTCCTACAACAACAATTGCAACATCTGCCTTGCTTGCTATAGAAGATGCCTTCGCAAATCCATATTTCGAACTATCGTTTACCCTGCATCCTTCAGCAAAGTAAACATTTGATCTTTTTGATATTTTATTTTTTATTCCTTCAAATACAGTAACAGTTTTTATTCCGAATCCACTATAGCCACCCAATCTCACTATATTTGCGTTTGGACCAATCACAGCCACTGAACCTATATCCTTATTTAACGGTAGTATTCCATTATTTTTAAGAAGCACCATGCATTTTTCTGCTGCTTCAAGGGCCATTTGTCTGTGCTGATCACAGTCGCATATTTTTTCTGCTTTTTCAGGATTTGAGAATGGGTTTTCGAAAAGCCCAAGCCAGAACTTTCCTCTTAAAACTCTTTCAACTGCCTGATCAATAACAGATTGTGAAACTTTGCCTTCCATTGCAAGTTTTAGCATCTCGGAAAAGCAGGGTGAATTAGGAATTTCAATATCAAGGCCTGCTTCGAGGGCGAGTTTCCCTGCAATAGCAAGAGAATCTGCGACCCTGTGATTTCCATAAATTCCCCACACAGATCCATAGTCAGAAACAACAAATCCATTAAATCCCCATTCCTTTCTTAAAACATCAGTCAACAACCATTTATTAGAAGAAGAGGGTATACCATTTATAGAATTATATGCAGCCATCAAGGACCATGCCTTTGCTTGCTGTATACTTGCCTTAAACGCTGGGAAGAATACTTCCCTTAATATCCTTTCAGAAAAAAATGTTGCGCTGCTGTCTCGTCCTCCATCTCCTGCAAAATCAGCAGCGAAGTGCTTTGGTGTCGCAATAACCTTCTGACTTTGAAGGCCTTTTATAAAAGCAACTGCCATTAAAGAGGTAAGATAAGGATCTTCTCCATAGGTTTCTTCAACCCTTCCATGCCTTGCATCTCTGGCTATATTTATTGTTGGAGAAAGTGCCTGATGGATACCCCGGACCCTTGTTTCTTTGCCAATAATCTGTGCAATTTTTTCAACCATATCAGGATCCCAGCTACTTGCAAGACCTATTGCTTGAGGGAAACTTGTTGAACCTTTTGCCATACAACCATGTAAACACTCATCATGAATAATTACAGGAACTTTTGGGCCTGTGCTTGTTGCAATCTTTTGAATTTCGTTTGCAATCTTTGT
>Ga0116189_1002675_pt1 | contig 13010 bp, 4 predicted proteins | sample AD_JPNTR3_MetaG_FD_89895 | JGI IMG/M metagenome (GOLD analysis project Ga0116189, IMG submission 89895) | Active sludge microbial communities of municipal wastewater-treating anaerobic digesters from Japan - AD_JPNTR3_MetaG | ecosystem: Engineered > Bioreactor > Anaerobic > Digestate | place... | reverse complement strand
GGGTGATCACTTTTGCCACCTGGTGGACAGCATCCCCTCTGACCGAGAACGTATTCGGTTCAAATGTACGCTACATCATGCATGTTGCAAATCTGCTCTCCTCGGCCGCGTTTGTCTTCATCATACGGAAGGAATGGTTCGTCAAAACAGCTCGCGTCGGCGCCATGCTGATAATCGCGGGTATGGGAGCGTTCCTGATTGTTCAAGATGCTCGGATTCAGCTGGCGTCCGCGGTTATCATAGCCATATCTCTCGGCTGCGTAAACATCAGCATTCTGATGCCCTTCGTCTTTGCGTTCAACAATACGGAAAAGCTGTACGCGGTAGTTGGCAGCAACGTGTTGATCAATGTAATTTCGCTTTTTATGGAGGACGAGGTCGCAGCATCTCTCCAAAGCAATAGCAAGTTGATGATATCGTCTGTGCTCATGATTATCGCCCTCAGTGCCACGCTGTTCTTCAAGAATGACTGTTTCGCAGAAGGAGTCTCTGAAAAGAGGACCGACGAACCCAGAATGCAAGTCTGGGTCTATCTATCGCTCGTCCTGAACTGCGTTTTCGCCATTCTATGCAGGGGAGCCGGGAAAGGTGTACTGAACATCGCCGCCATGAATTCCGACTATCGGGTTTTGACATTGTACTACCTTGGAGGAGTTGTGGGGTGCCTGGTCTATGTCGCAGTCTACGCGTTTTCCAAGAAAGCCATTCATCTTGCCTGGAATATCACGTTTGGCTGTTTAGCAATGGGGCTTTTGCTCAATGCGTCTTCTTCGCAGGCTCCGGGTTTGGCCGTTGTGTTTGCCATATTGTTCGGCATAAGCGGCACGATGGGAATGATCAACATGTACTACATCCTCGGAGTCATTGGCAAAAAATACAACAGCATGCGCTATGTCCAGTTATCCATCCTCCTAATCGGGATTTGCGGTGGGATATCGGGAGTAGTATTGGGTGATCTGATCACCAGAATCAACACATTCGGTGTTTCCCTTATTGCTTCAGTGGTTTCGGCGGCAGTGGTACTGATCTTCCTGGTTTTTGCGCCTGCCTTTGCATCGGTGTACTACGAGGACGAATGGGCAAAGGATTCAAAAGAGATGGACATAGACAACGAACAACTTCATCTGTTCCGAAAATACAAGCTGAGCAACCGTGAAATCGAGGTATGCAAGCTACTGCTGCAGGGCTATACAATGCGCCAGATTGCAGCCATCCTTTCTCTTGCGTATCCAACGGTCAATACATACTGTACCTCTATTTACCGAAAGTTGAATATTAACAGCCGGACCGAACTGCTTCTAGTCTTCAAAGATTATGCACTGAGATAGGATTGGGCTGCATGTCGTTTGATCCGCGTAACTTACTCGGCCGGCGGGGCGATGCGACAAGTACACAGTCTTGGGGCGGATACCTACGGCCGACAACCCCCAGCAGGGGGTCGACGGGAGTTCTGGACGCCGGGTACGCCTCCGCCGAGTGAGGCCGATCAAGCGAGAGGATTCATTGATCTTCCGACGCTCAATCTCGCCGCAGCGGCGCAGAAACGCAAGGTCGCTGTCATCAACTGCTGCTCGAATGAACCCTGGATGGAGGGGACAGGACTCACTTGAGTTCCGCGGCAGCGTGATCGAAGGCGTGCAGTCTGACAATCCCTTTGCGGGCGCGTAGACTAGAGGTTTTTCCGCGAAGAAGGTGAAATATCGAAATGACGGGCCCGGCGGCTCAGGCGCCTCCGGGCATCGACTTGTAGGTAAGTGGGGCATGAACGGTGAGTCGACTTGAGGAACTCCTGCCCAATGCGGCGGTGCGTGGCGTCCGCCCCGACTGCCTGGTAACCGTAGTCGGGGCCAGGTGGCATGGTTCGGACGCGGTAGAGCTTACATATAAGGACCCGGAAGGCCATGTGGCCAACATACTGCTCTATCGCGATGACGAGCCCCGGCTAGAGGTGGTTGAGAAAGGAAGGCCTTGGAGCTTCGATGGAGACGGCGGCCTCTTCCGACTGGTGTCGGAGGCGCTTCGCATCCGCCTTGCGCACCTGTTTGACCCGGTGATGGCTGTACATACGTCTCTGATCGAGCCCCTTCCACACCAGATCACCGCCGTCTATGAGACCATGCTGCCCCGGCAGCCGCTGCGTTTTCTGCTCGCGGATGACCCCGGAGCGGGCAAGACCATCATGGCCGGTCTCCTCATCAGGGAGCTGATCGCCCGCGGCGATCTGCAGCGATGCATGATCGTGTGTCCGGGAAGCCTCGCCGAGCAATGGCAGGATGAGCTTTATCGGCGCTTCCATCTGAGCTTCGAGATCCTGACCAACGACAAACTAGAGGCCTCTCGCACCGGCAACTGGTTCAGCGAGAACAACCTGGTGATAGCCCGTCTCGACAAGCTATCGCGCGACGAGGACGTGCAGCAGAAGCTGAGGGCGCCCGGATGCCAGTGGGATCTCATAGTCGTCGACGAGGCCCACAAGATGTCGGCCACATTCTTCGCGGGCGAGGTCAAGTTCACCAAACGCTACAGGCTGGGGCAACTGCTCTCCACGCTTACCCGCCACTTCCTGCTGATGACGGCCACACCGCACAACGGCAAGGATGCAGATTTCCAGCTATTCATGGCCCTCCTGGATGGCGACCGGTTCGAAGGGCGTTACCGCGACGGCGCGCACACCGTGGACGTGTCGGACATAATGCGCCGCATGGTTAAGGAGAGGCTCCTGAAGTTCGACGGAAAGCCCCTGTTCCCTGAACGCATCGCCTACACAGTGCCATATCAGCTATCCGATGCCGAGGCGCGGCTGTACGAGGAAGTCACGAAGTACGTCAGGGAGGAGTTCAACCGGGCCGACAGCCTCGAAAACGACAAGCGCGCCGGCACGGTGGGTTTCGCATTGACCATTCTCCAGAGGCGGTTGGCCTCTTCGCCCGAGGCCATTTACCAGTCTTTGAGGCGGCGCCGGGAGCGGCTGGAGAGGCGCCTTCGTGAGCTCAGGCTGCTCCGGCGTGGGGCTGCCTTGGCGGCAGCGGCACTTGCGCCCGACGGCCCCGTGCTTGATCCCGACGACGTGGAGGATCTAGAGGATGCGCCGGAGACGGAGGTCGAGGAAGTGGAAGAACAGGTGCTCGACCAGGCTACGGCTGCCCGCACAATAGACGAGCTGGAGGCCGAGATCGGGGTTCTGGGGCACCTGGAGTCGCTGGCGCGGGAAGTACGCCGCAGCGGTGATGACCGCAAATGGCGGGAGCTGGCCAGCTTGCTTGAGGAGATATTCACGCCGGCTGCCATGGCCAATCGTCTCGCCGAGGATACTCCTCCATATGGGGCGGGCGAGATCTCCCGTCCGGCGCCGTCGCCCCGGGAGAAGCTCGTCATCTTCTCCGAGCATAGGGATACCCTGGTGTACCTCGCCGAGCGGATCAGAACCTTGCTCGGGCGCCCGGAGGCAGTGGTGTGTATCCACGGCGGCATGGGCCGCGAGGAAAGGATGAAGGCCCAGGAGTTCTTCAAGTCCGATCCGGAGGTACGTGTGCTGGTCGCGACGGACGCAGCCGGCGAGGGCATCAACCTGCAGCGCGCCCACCTCATGGTGAACTACGACCTCCCATGGAACCCCAACCGCCTGGAGCAGCGCTTCGGACGCATCCACCGAATCGGTCAAACAGAAGTGTGCCATCTGTGGAATCTGGTGGCCCAGGAGACCCGCGAGGGAGATGTGTATCAGACGCTGTTCAGGAAGCTCGAGGAAGCGCGCACCGCCCTCGGCGGGCAGGTGTTCGACGTTCTGGGGAAGGTACAGTTCGACGGCAAGCCGCTGCGTGATCTGCTCATCGCAGCGATCAGATATGGTGAGCTCCCCGAGGTTCGGGAGCAGCTCAATCGTGTTATGACCGAGGCCCTCGACCATGAGCGCCTCCGCGATCTCCTTGACGAACGGGCGCTTGCGGTGGAGGCGATGGACGTAAGCCGTGTTCAGCGCGTGCGCGAGGACATGGAGCGTGCCCAGGCGCGCCGCCTGCAGCCGCACTACATCGAATCGTTCTTCATGGAGGCGTTCCAGCGCCTTGGGGGCGTAGTCAGGCAGCGAGAACCCAGGCGCTACGAGGTGACGCACGTGCCGGCGCAGGTTCGCAGCCGTGATCGTCTGATCGGCGTCGGCGAGCCGGTGCTCCCGCGCTACGAGCGGATCGTGTTCGAAAAGTCGCTCATATCCCAACAGGGCCGACCGCCTGCGGCGTTCGTGTGCCCCGGCCATCCGCTGCTCGACGCCACACTGGACCTGGTTCTCGAGCGCCACCGGGATCTGCTTCGCCGCGGAACGGTGCTGGTAGACGAAAACGACACCGGCGATATGCCTCGGGTGTTGTTCTATCTTGAGCACGCACTGCAGGATGGCGCACACACGCGCACAGGTGAGCGGCGCGTCATCAGCAAGCGCATGCTCTACGTGGAACTAGACGCCGCCGGCAGCGCCCGCCACGTGTACTACGCGCCTTACCTTGACTACAGGCCCCTGAAGCCGGATGAACCTGATGTGGAGGCAGTCCTGAGGCGCCCTGAATGCGCATGGATCTCCCCTGATCTTGAGCAGAGCGCGCTCGGGCACGCCATCGCCTGCGTGGTGCCGGAGCATCTGCGCGAGGTGCGCATATATCGGCTTTCGTTGATCGAGAAGACATATGCGGCGGTGAAGGATCGCCTGACTAAGGAGATCAATTACTGGGACTACAGGGCGTCGGTACTTGAGGAGGACGAGCGGGCAGGCAAGCCCAACGCCCGCTTAAACTCGCGGGAGGCCCGCCGGCGGGCAGACGAGCTCCACGCGCGGCTGCAGCGCCGCCTCGAACAGCTCAACCTCGAAGGGCAGATATCGGCTCTCCCCCCAGTGGTGCTGGGAGGGCTTCTGATCGTGCCGGTCGGGTTGCTCGCGAAGATGTCAGGCACCGGCCAGGCAGCGCCGGTCTCCACCGTTGACACGCAGGAGGCCGCGGCGCGCGCTCGCGCTATCGTGATGGACGTCGAACGCGGGCTGGGCTACGAACCGGTCGATAGGGAAACCGAGAAGGTTGGGTACGACATCGAGAGTCGTGTTCCCGGCACCGGCAGGCTCCGCTTCATTGAGGTCAAGGGGCGGGCCAGCGGGTCGGCGACCTTGACGGTCACGAAGAATGAGATCCTCTACTCGCTGAACAAGCCTGAGGATTACATACTTGCCATTGTGGAGTTCGTCGATGGCGACCAGCATCGGGTGCACTATGTGCGCACTCCCTTCCAGCGAGAGCCGGACTTCGGGGTGACAAGCGTGAACTACGATTTCGCTGAGCTGCTGGCCAGGGCCGAAGAGCCGAGATAGTGAATGGAGTGGGATGAGCATCATCATGGAGACAGGCTACAAGAAGAAGCTTATTGAAGTGGCATTGCCGCTTGAGGCGATCAACAGGGCCTCGGCGAGGGAGAAGTCGATACGTCACGGGCACCCCAGCACGCTGCACCTATGGTGGGCGCGGCGGCCGTTGGCTGCGGCGCGGGCGGTGATCTTCGCCCAGATGGTAGACGATCCGTCTGCGCATCCCGACCTCTTCCCGACTGAGAAGGCGCAGGAAAAGGAGAGGCGTCGGCTATTCGGCATCATTGAGGAGCTTGTTCAGTGGGAGAACACCACAAACGAAGAGGTGTTGGAGCGCGCACGGGCAGCGATCTGGCAGAGTTGGCGCGCCACGTGCGCGGAGAATGTCGACCATGCGCGGGCAAAAGAGCTGTTCGACCGGAACAAGCTTCCCGCTTTCCACGACCCCTTCGCCGGCGGTGGCTCCCTGCCCCTGGAGGCGCAGCGGCTAGGGCTCGAAAGCTACGCGAGCGATCTGAACCCGGTGGCGGTTCTTATCAACAAGGCCATGATAGAGATCCCCCCGAAGTTCGCCGGACTGCCGCCGATGAATCCAAAGTCGCGGGAGGAGAACCGGATGATGCCGCGCCAGTGGAAGGGCGCGGAGGGCCTCGCCGAAGACGTGCGCTACTACGGCCAGTGGATGCGGGATGAGGCGGAGAAGCGTATCGGTCATCTATATCCCAAGGTGGAGATTACAGCCGAAATGGCGGAGGAGCGCCCGGACCTTGTGCCCCTCATTGGTCGCAAGCTCACAGTGATCGCATGGATCTGGGCGCGGACAGTAAAAAGCCCCAACCCGGCGTTCGCCCATGTCGATGTGCCGCTTGCGTCTACCTTTATGCTTTCCATCAAGTCAGGAAAGGAAGCCTATGTCGAGCCGGTGATAGAGGGCGATGGGTACCGGTTCACGGTGAAGGTGGGGAAGCCGAGGGATCCTGACGCAGCGAAAAACGGCACCAAGCTGGGGCGGGGTGCCAGCTTCCGGTGCGTGATGTCCGGGTCGCCGATATCCAGCGACTATGTCTATGCCGAGGCGAGGACGGGACATGTGGGCGAGCGGATGATGGCCGTCGTCGCGGAGGGTGACAACGGGCGAGTCTACCTGCCGCCCGCCGATGAGATGGAGAGCATTGCACGTCAGGCGAGACCGGAGTGGAAGCCAGATGTCCTCATGCCGGAGAACCCCCGGTGGTTCTCGCCGCCTCTGTATGGACTCAGATCATTCGGCGATGTCTTCACTCCGCGCCAGCTCGTAGCACTTACTACTTTCGCTGACCTGGTGCAGGAAGCACGCCAACTAGCGCGGCTTGACGCTCAGGCGGCTGGCCTGCCTGGCGATTCCGCGCAGGCCGGCGAAGTAGGATCGCAGGCTGCCGCATACGCAGACGCGGTAGCGGCGTACCTTGCGTTTGGGGTGGACAAGCTATCGGATCGTCACTCAACCCTCACAAGATGGGACCAGACTCCGACAGCTAGCGGAATCATAAACTCATTTAGCCGACAGGCTCTACCAATGACATGGGACTACGCTGAAGGGAACCCTTTCAGCGAAGCATCCGGGAATTTCGTGGGTGGCATCGGTTTGATAGCCAAGGTAGTAATGCATTCGTTACCTGCTCAGTTCACAGGCGCCGCATCTGTCGCCGATGCTACGGTACAGATTCTTAGCAGCGGCAAGATCGTATCTACCGATCCCCCATACTACGACAACATTGGCTACGCCGACTTGTCGGATTTCTTCTATGTATGGCTGCGCCGCTCGCTCAGGCACGTCGTTCCCGACCTCTTCACCACTTTGGCTGTGCCCAAGACCGAGGAACTGGTAGCCACACCGTACCGTCACGGTAGCAAAGACAAGGCGAACGCGTTCTTCCTTGACGGGATGACGCGGGCCATGCGTCGCCTTGCGGGCCAAGCCCACCCGGCCTTCCCTGTTACGGTCTATTATGCGTTCAAGCAATCTGAAAGCCAGACTGGCGAGGGCACCGCCAGTACCGGCTGGGAGACCTTCTTGGGTGCGACGATACGTGCTGGCTTTGCCATTACAGGCACGTGGCCCATTCGAACGGAGCTGGGCAATCGCATTCTGGGCCAGGGGACCAATACGCTTGCTTCTAGCATCGTCCTCGTCTGCCGCAAGCGCCCCGACGATGCGCCAACCGCCACGCGTCGCGAGTTCATCACCGCGCTCAGGACTGAACTGCCCAAAGCCATTGCGCACTTGCAGCGCAGCAACATTGCCCCGGTCGACTTGGCTCAGGCGGCGATCGGCCCGGGCATGGCGGTCTACACCAGGTACTCCGAGGTGCTCGATGCCGAGGGCGACGCGTTGACGGTACGCGAGGCTCTGGCTCTGATCAATCAGACCCTGGATGAAGTGCTGTCGGAGCAGGAGGGCGAGTTCGACGCCGACACCCGATGGGCGCTGGCGTGGTTTGAGCAGTACGGCTTCTCTGAGGGCGAATACGGCGTGGCGGAGACCCTCTCGAAGGCCAAGGACACGACGGTGGAGGGGATGGTCCGGGCGGGGATTCTCGTCTCCAGGGGCGGAAAGGTGCGCCTGCTGCGTCCTGCAGAGCTGCCTGAGGCGTGGGATCCGGCGAAGGATACACGCTACACGGTGTGGGAGACAGTGCACCATCTCATTAGGGTGCTGGAAACCAAGAGCGAGAGCGCAGCGGTGGAACTAGTCAGGAAGCTCGGCGCCCGTGCGCAGGTGGCGCGGGACCTGGGCTACCGCCTATACACCATGTGCGAGAGGAAGAAGCGGGCGCAGGAGGCCTTATCCTATAACGGGCTGGTGCAGAGCTGGCCGGAGCTGGCTCGTCTCGCATTGGGCGATAGCGCGCCCGATGAAGTAATGGCCACACTGTTTGGGGAAGGTGAGGGGTAGACGATGGCCGTCACCAATCACGAACGCGTCGGTGAGGCGCTGGATCTGCTCAAGGAGGGGCTGGCGCCGTTCGTCGAGCGCGAGCTAAGGGCCCGGTACGGCAAGTACTGGATCACGCAGGCAACTGCCTCTTGGCCTAATGATGTCAACTGGACCGGCGACGATGACCAGCCGCATCTGGATTGCGCGGTGCTATTGCGACTCATGTGGGACCAGTGGAACGAAGTGTTCCGCAACACCCTGGGCCATGCCGAGCGGAGCCTAGTGAGCGAGCTGCGGGAGGTCAGGAACAAATGGGCCCATCAGGACCGGTTCTCCAGCGATGATGCCTATCGTGCCCTTGATTCGGCCAGCCGACTTCTGACTGCCGTCTCCGCGCCGCAGGCCGCTGATCTCGACAGGATTAAGATGAACCTGCTGCGCGTGCGCTTCGAGGAGCAGATGCGCACCGAACAGCGCAAGAGCTCCGGAACGGCTGTTCAGAGTGCTGCGATGGGAAGTCTGAGGCCGTGGCGCGAGGTCGCTACCCCGCACCCGGATGTGGCCAGCGGGCACTATCAGCAGGCGGAGTTCGCAGCGGACCTGTGGCAGGTGCACCTGGGCGAGGGAGGCGATGAGTACCGAGACCCGGAGGAGTTCTACAGGCGCACCTACCTCACGGAGAGCCTCAAGCACTTGCTGGTGCGGGGCGTGCAGCGCCTGGCGGGCACGGGCGGCGATCCTGTGGTGCAGCTCCAGACGAACTTCGGTGGCGGCAAGACCCACGCTATGCTGGCGCTTTACCACTTGATGTCTGGCACGCCCTCCGGTGACCTGCTGGGGGTCGACGACGTGCTGCGTGAGGCGGGGGTGGACAAGCTGCCGACGGCCAGGCGCGTGGTGCTGGTGGGGAACAAGCTTTCGCCCGGCAACCCGGTTACGAAGCCCGACGGCACCGTCGTCAGAACACTCTGGGGAGAGCTGGCATGGCAGCTCGGGGGCAGGGAAGCTTTCGAGCGAGTACGGGCCGATGACGAGAACGCGACGAGCCCCGGCGACATGCTGCGGGAGCTGTTCAACAAGTACGGGCCCTGTCTGATATTGATAGACGAGTGGGTGGCCTACGCCCGGCAGCTTCACGACCAGAGCGATCTGCCGGCCGGCAGCTTCGAGACGCAGTTCTCCTTCGCCCAGGCGCTTACGGAGTCCGCGAAGCTGGCGAGGCAGTGCCTGCTCGTGATCAGTCTTCCTGCATCAGACACTGGAGCATCGCCCCATGCGCGGGCCGATGATGCCGAGGTGGGAGGGCATCGCGGGCGAGAGGCGCTTAATCGGCTGCGAAACGTGGTGGGGCGAGTGGAGTCGTCGTGGCGCCCTGCCAGCGCAGAGGAGGGCTTCGAGATCGTGCGGCGGCGCCTGTTTGAGCCGCTGGTGTCTCAGGAGCAGTTCGTCGGAAGAGATACGGTAGCCCGCGCGTTCTATGACCTGTACCGGACGCAGCACCAGGAGTTCCCGCCTGAGTGCCGCGAGGTAGATTACGAGAAAAGGCTAAGGGCTGCCTATCCGATTCATCCTGAGGTGTTCGACCGGCTCTACAACGACTGGTCGACGCTGGCGAAATTCCAGCGCACCAGGGGTGTTCTACGCCTCATGGCCGCTGTGATCCACAGCCTATGGGAGAAGGGCGACCGAAACCCGATGATATTGCCGGCGAACATTCCTATCGATGACCCTCGGGTTCAATTCGAGCTGACGCGCTACCTCCCCGATAACTGGGTGCCAGTGATCGAGAAGGATGTCGACGGGCCAAACTCCCTGCCGCACCGTCTAGATGGCGAGCTGCCGAACCTGGGCAAGTTCTCGGCCTCCCGCCGCACTGCTCGTACGATCTACCTCGGGTCGGCTCCGACGGCCACCGCCGCCAACCGGGGTATAGAGGATAGGCGAGTGAAGCTGGGCTGCGTCATGCCGGGCGAGACACCCGCGGTGTTCGGAGATGCACTGCGCCGGCTGGCTGCCTCGGCAACGTACCTGTACCAGGATGGCGCCCGCTACTGGTATTCTACTCAGCCCACCGTAACCAAGCTGGCTGAAGACCGGGCCGAGCAGCTCAGACGCGATCCTGATGCTGTCGCGAGAGAGCTGGATCGGCGGCTCCGTGAAGACCTGCGCAAGAAAGGCGACTTCAGCCGGGTGCATCCCATGCCGCGATCTGTGCAGGATGTGCCGGATGACCTCGATGCCAGGCTGGTTGTGCTCGGGATCGACCATGCCCACAGCAAAGAAGCGGACAGCCCCGCGCTCGCTGCGGCCAGGGCTATTCTGGAATCGCGAGGCAACGCGCCGCGCCTATACCGCAACACGCTGGTATTCCTGGCGGTCGACAGAGCACGCCTTCAGGATCTGGACGAGGCTGTAAGACGTTTCCTGGCGTGGGAGTCTATCGTTGCCGACAAGGATACCCTCGACCTCTCGCCTCATCAGGTGAAGCAGGCCTCTATGCAGAAAACTTCCGCCGACGGTGCGGTGACTGCACGGATTCCGGAGGCCTATGAGTGGCTGCTAGTGCCGGTTCAGAATTCGCCGCAGTCTGCCGTGGAATGGCAGGTGTTCCGTCTTTCGGGGCAGGAACCTTTGGCGGAGCGCGCCAGCAGGAAGCTGCGCAACGATGAGCTACTGGTGAGCCGCTTCGCGGGCACGCGTCTACGCATGGAACTTGATCGGGTGCCGCTATGGCGGGGCGATCATGTAGAGATCAGGCAGCTCGTGGACGATTTCGCGCGCTATAACTATCTGCCGAGGCTTGTTGGACCAAATGTGCTGATCGGAGCCGCCTGCGATGGGGTAGGCACACTCACTTGGGTCATGGACAGCTTCGCCTACGCCGATAGCTATGATGCTGATGCGGGGCGATACCGCGGGCTGCGCTCGGGGCAGACGATGTCGGCTGAGGACTGCGAACATGGGCTGCTGGTGAAGCCTGATGTGGCGATGAGGCAGATCGAGGCGGAGACGCCGGCGCCCGTGCCGCGGGCAGTCGCTGGCGCGGCAGGGGGAGTACGCCCAGACGCGACGCCGGGCGGGGAGGGTGAGCCGCCCGCGCCGCCTGAGCAGCCCGTGCAGGTCGTGCTCAAGCGATACCATGGAACAGTCTCCCTTGATCCGGAGCGCGTGGGCCGAGATGCCAGCCAGATAGCTGACGAAATCATCGCACATCTTGTAGGGCTAGTCGGGGCGAAGGTGAGAGTAACCCTTGATATCGAGGCCGAGATCGCGTCGGGCGCCCCTGATAGCGTCGTTCGCGTAGTAACAGAGAATAGCCGGACGCTGAGATTCACCAGCCATGGGTTTGAGCGGGAATAAACAGCGAGCTTGGCTGGCGAACTCAACGGCGGTAGGCCAGCCAGGGGCATGGTATGAACCTTGAGTTGCTGTACTGCTTGGAGGTGCGCTCGATGAGAAGGGCATTCGGTTTGCTGCTAATCGCACTCTGCGTCTTGATGGCTGGATGCGGGCTGCCCGTGGGAATATCGTATACAGTCTCGCGGCGGATAGTCTGTGCTGATGATCCAAGCCAGGGAATCGGAGATGTCTACATTAGCTTTAGTGGCAGTCGCAGCTTCGGAACGGCAAAGACCAACGATGATGGAACATGGACCAAGAGCGGCCTCAGGGGATCTGTGACTATTGCCCCGGCAGATGCAGACTGGGTCTTCGAACCCGGATACCGGCAGGTGAGTGGCGCCGAGCAGAATGTGAGCTTCGCCGGCGTCCCTAGCGCGTCGAATAGTCTAGGATTTCGGCAGGTCGTTGCCGGCAGGAACTACGCACTATTTCTCAGGGCCGACGGCACAGTCTATTTCTGAGGGTATCGCGGGTCGGTCTACATCTATGGCGCCGCGATGCGGGTGTCTGGCCTTGAAGACATCGTAGCCGTCGCAGCCGGCGCGAATCACAGTCTGGCACTCAGGGCTGACGGTACCGTGTGGGCATGGGGAGCCAACGACCGCGGCCAACTGGGGAATGGGATGTATTCGGATCGCTGTGATGTGCCTGCTCAAGTGGCCGGCCTGAGCGGGGTTCGGGCTATAGCCGCAGGAGAATGTCACAGCTTAGCTGTAAGGGATGACGGCACTGTATGGGAATGGGGAGACAACAGCACATATCAGATAGGGCATGGCGCGCCGACCACGACACCGGCGCCCGTCATGAAGGCCGGCATGGACAGGGTTGAGTCTGTTGCCGCCAGCGGATATCGCAGCTTGGCGTTGAAGACTGATGGCACTGTATGGCAGTGGGGGTTTTGGCAGCTAGCATTGCCATGGGGTGATTCGGTATACTGGCTGAACCGTTACGTAGGAGATGCTGAGTCCGTTGGGCTCCATGGAGTCACCTCCATCGCGGCCGGTTCTGACCATAGCATGGCCCTAAAGGACGACGGCACTGTGTGGGCATGGGGCGTGAACATCCATGGCCAACTGGGCGGTGGCACCAAATGGGACCGCGATCCCTTAAGGGTAGAAGGCCTTGACGAGGTCGTTGCCGTTACTGCCGGCGATCGCAACGGTCTGGCAGTGAGGGCCGATGGGTCTGTGTGGGCATGGGGGGCCGGCGCGCAGAATTACCTGGGGACCGGAACATACTCTGCGATAGCTCCGCCGACGATGGTGATGGGCATCTCCGGAGTCGCCGACGTTGCCTCCGGAGAGCAGATAATAGTAGCTGCCGACTGTTTCGGCGACTTGTGGC
>Ga0116189_1002658_pt1 | contig 13065 bp, 9 predicted proteins | sample AD_JPNTR3_MetaG_FD_89895 | JGI IMG/M metagenome (GOLD analysis project Ga0116189, IMG submission 89895) | Active sludge microbial communities of municipal wastewater-treating anaerobic digesters from Japan - AD_JPNTR3_MetaG | ecosystem: Engineered > Bioreactor > Anaerobic > Digestate | place... | reverse complement strand
CCTCAGAAGCGCGCGATGACCTCCCACCGCAAGAAATAGGCGACGGTATCGGAAACATAGTAGTCGCCGGGATCGAGCAGTTCGGCGGTCACATGTCCTGTGAGATCGCCACGCTTGCCGAAGATCTTCCGGAGCAACGGGAAGTCATAACGCGCCATGCCGAACCAGCCGCGGAAATCACCGCTGCCACCGCCCATCCCGGCTTCGGCCGCCGCAAACATCGGGCCTGCATTGAAATTCACCTTGTGGCCGTTCGCAAACGCGGTGCCGACCGTGACGCTCGGGTAGATCAAATTGGACCAGTAGCAGACACCCCTGTCGTGATAAGGGAACATCTCGCTGTATTGCGGCCACCGCGCCCAGAGTGGATTCCATGAGGTGTCGTTATTGTCCGTACCGTGGTTGCGGTCGCCGGAGAGGTAGTAACATGCGAGGGTGGCGAACGGCTTGTGACTTTCGATGGCGGGCTTGTAGGTGAGTCCGGCATAGCCCATGTAGCCTCGGACAGACTTACCGCCATCGCGTTCTCCAGCCTGAGCCGCGCCTTCGAATTCAGCCGAAAGCGTCTCGGTGAGTTTCGGCATCAAACGCGTCCCGAAGGTATGCGTGTCGCGCCCCGGCAGTTTGCGGCCAGCCAGGCGTGCCTTGGTCTCGCGCTTGAACAGATAATAGAGATCGAAAGGAAATTCGTTCCACTCTTTCGATTTAAAATACAGGCCGCCGCCATACTCGTCCATGTCGGTGGCACCCGGCACATTGTAGGTCAAGTCGCGCTCCTTAGGCGCCCTGCCGCTCGTCCCTTTAGGATGGCCCCAACTCAGTTCGTTTTCGGATTTGTTGTAGATTGCCAGTAGGTCCAGCGTGTTTTTTTCGTCGATCTTGACGGTGGCCCGGATCGCGTCCATGAACGCCGTGCGCGATCCGTCGCCCTGCGTGCCATCAAGCAACACGCGGCCTGCGCCGTAACCGTCTGGCCCCAGGAAGTCCTGACGCCCGATCCGCAGATCGACCCGGTCGTTAAAAAGATCGTAGAGATCGAGGTAGAGGTTATCCACAATGACTTCATCCGGGAACTGGGAGTGGCGGCTTTCGCTTGGCTGAAAGTACTCCCGGAACTCGTCGGCGAGGCGCAGGTAGAGACGGAAATCCTCGTTCTTGACTTGGCCCCAGACTCGCGGACGGATACGCAGGTAGCTCTGGTCACCAGAGACCGCGCCATTGGCGTTATACTGCGGCACATTGTCGTGCAGTTCTTGGCGTACGCGAAGATCGGCGCCACCATCCCATTCCAGGCCACCCTTCTCTGTCTGCACGACTTGCGGAGACTGCGCGCCGCCCGCCGGTGCCGGTGCTGCCTCGCGGGCACACACCGCGCCCGCTAATCCCATACAGACCATCAATCCGAGCACTCTTTTCATAGGTGTCTTCTTCCTTTTTCGTATGAATAACCAGTGGAGCGCAACGCACCTGCGTTTCTCCAAGTAGTAACATCGCGTTTATACTGTATTCGCCGCTCCCCGTCCAGCAGGATTTTTGTATTTTCGTTTTTTCTGGCTTTTGACCGATTTCAACACCCACTAACGCACTAATGAACTAACGCACTAATGAACTCCCCAAATTTTCCCCTCTCACCATGCGGCTTGGTTTGTTACACTGGGAAATATGACAACGCACGATCTTTGGCCTTGGCTATTCGGCGGTGCGGTCGCCTACCTGCTGGGTTCCGTGCCCTTCGGTTTCCTGATCGCAAGAGCCAAGGGCTACGACATCCGCACACTGGGCAGCGGCAACATCGGTGCCACCAACGTTTTTCGCGCGGTCAGCAAGCCGCTGGGCCTGCTGACCTTCGCGCTCGATTTTTTAAAAGGGTTTTGCGGAGTAACGCTGATCCCGGTACTGGCTGCGCGTGTCACGGGTGTCACTACGGAAGGCATGGGCCTGGCGGTCTTCTGCGGAGCGCTAGCGGTCGTCGGCCATAACTGGTCCTGCTTTCTGAAATTCAAAGGCGGCAAAGGGATCGCCACCAGCGCGGGTTTGCTGATGGGGCTCACACCTGCCGGCGTAGGCATCGCCTTCGCCGTCTGGCTGGTGCTCTTCCTGACCACGCGTTATGTCTCGGTCGCCTCGATCGGCGCGGCGCTCTCGCTGGCGATCGCAGTCTGGTGGCCGCTGGCGCTGCACGCGCGACACGGCACTTGGTTCGCGGGGGTCCTGACCCTGCTCGCCTTGCTGGCCGTCTGGAAACACCGCTCGAACATCGCCCGGCTGCGCGCCGGCACGGAGTCACGGTTCACCTTTAGGAGAAAAGCATGAACATCACCATCATCGGAGACGGCGGCTGGGGGACCGCCATCGGACTGCTGCTACACTCGTACGGACACCGGGTCACGCTGTGGGGCCCCTTCGCAGAGTATCTCGACGAGATACGCGCAAGCCGCGAAAACAGCCGCTACCTGCCCGGCATCGCCCTGCCCGATGACCTGCGCTGGATCGCTGATCCGGCTGGCGCGGTAGCCGGCGCCGAGGCTGTGGTGCTGGCTGTGCCCTCTAAGTTTTACTCCTCGGTCTGCGCGTCCTTCGCCGGCCTGATCACAACCCCCGGCACGCTGGTCGTTAGCCTGACCAAAGGTCTCTGCGAAAAGACACACCGCCGCATGAGCGAGATCGCGCGGTCGACGTTGGGGCTCGACACGATCGCGGTGCTCTCGGGTCCCAGCCACGCAGAAGAAGTCGCGCGCGGCATCCCGACCGCCGTGGTGGCGGCCGCCGATGACGAGGCAATCGCACAACGCGCGCAGCAGCTTTTCAACGGACCGCTCTTCCGCGTCTATACCTCGACCGATACGCTGGGCGTCGAGATCGGCGGTGCCGTCAAGAATGTGATCGCCATCGCGGTCGGCGCATCGGACGGACTCGGTTTCGGCGACAACACGCGGGCCGCACTCATCACACGCGGACTGGCCGAGATCACACGCTTCGGTATCGCGTTGGGCGCGCGTCCCGAGACCTTTTCCGGCTTGAGCGGCGTCGGCGACTTGATTGTCACCTGTACCAGCCGCCACAGCCGCAACCACGCGGTCGGCGAACGCCTCGGACGCGGCGAGAACATCGAGGCGATCCTCGGCAGCATGAAGATGGTGGCTGAGGGTGTCTGGAACGCGAGGGCCATCCACTCACTCGCCCAGACACACGGCGTAGAGATGCCGATCACTGATGCCGTCCATGCGGTGTGCTACGAGAGTTTTTCAGCCCGTACCGCCGTCGAGACATTGATGGCGCGCGACATGAAACCCGAGGTGTAAGCCATGAGCCAGATACGACATCACCTGATCGAGGCGCGTTCATCCTCCGTGCAACGACTTGCGCGTCATCTGCGGGCCTGCCTTCCGTTCCTCGCCTTTCTGTTGCTCTGGGGCATACCTCGAATCGGCTGGATTACGTGCGACGGGGGCGTTCCGGCGATGTGGGAGTACGGGTACTTCGTCACCGACGAGGGCTACTATCTGGACGGGGGCAAGGAGAAGCTCCTCTACGGGGATTTTGTCGACCTCACCCGCACCGAAGCCTTCACGTATGGCTTTTCTCCGGGTACGCATTGGCTAGCCTATCTGGCTCTTTCGTGCTTCGGACTGTCGGACTGGGCGTTCCGCATTCCGTTCATCCTGCTCGGCGGCCTAGCCTGGTGCGCCCTGTATGTCTTTGTCGCGAAAAAAACGTCTCCGCTCTCCGCGCTACTCATCTGCGGAACCCTGTCGCTGACCCCGATGCTACTCGCCTACGAGCGGACGGCAAGCAACGATGCGCTCATCGGCGCCTTGGCAGTCCTAGCCTACGTCGCCGCCGCACTGGGAAAAACATGGCGCTCCATAGTTCTAGCCGCTGCGATTGGAGCGTCTATCGTCTTGGTGAAACCCTCAGTCTTCGTCCTGCTCCCCTTGATCGCCGCCGGTGTCCTCTCTCGGCCCAAACTCAAGGCTTGGTACCTAGACCTCGCGCTTTTCGTTTTGGGATCGGCGGGGTTCCTCTTCCTGTTCAGGCTCGGCGTCCATCTTTCGGTGGCGGGCGAAGCGGCTGCGCAGGGGGTGTCGGCACACGAACTCATCCGCCGGACGACGACGCACTATCCGCTTCCGAAACTCACGGATATCGCCGGCCTATTGAAGGGCCTCTCCGCTTTTCCCCGCACTCCGTCGAACACAATGCTAGGGCCTTGGGTGATTGGTCTTGTGGTCCTGCCGCTTTCCCTGCTACTCAAAGGACTCCGGGAGGCGGTCGCGCACCGGCGTTTTCATCCGCGGTTGCTCCTTTATCTGATGATTCCTGCATACGTCGCCGCCATGTCGGTCATGAATACGCTCTACACCCACTATTTCATTCCAGTGCTCTACTTCATTCCGGTGCTGTTGGTCGAAGCCATGGATGACCTGCGAGAGGATGCTGAGAAGCCCGACAAATTCGCACCCGTCCGAACAGTCGGCTGGGTGCTCCTCGCCGCAGGGATCTGTGCCATCGCCTGTTCTCTCCTTTCCGCCCATGTGCCACCACCGCAGGACGTCCAGTCGTTCTACTCGAAGATCTACAACATGCCGAAGCAGAATGTCTGGTTCTTCACTTGGAAGCGCATCCTCGTCATCTTCCTCCCCATCGCGGCCGGTTACATGCTCATCCGCTGGAAAGTCTGGCGAGCGCAGAGCCTTGTCGTGTTCCTTGTGTCCGCCTTAGGCTGCACGGCCATCTGCTTCTCCATGCTTCCCGCCGTCTATCTTGCGCCGTACTTACGCGGCGAGCCCGCAATCGGGATGGGGCTCGTCTGTCTTGTACTGTTCATGGGACTTGTCCTTCTGTACGGGATTCACGCCGCGCCGACCCTCATGTCGAACCACCGAGTAGCTTCGCTGTTCATCGTCGTTTTTTTGGTCAGCTACACGCTTGGAAGTCCGAACTGGCAACAGGCCTTTGACGAGCTTTTCACGAAGGGAACGCATGTCCAGCGCACAGTCGTGAAAGATCTGGCCGCCCGGATACCCAAAGACGCCGTCGTAATCGGCGAGCGGTCCAACCAACTCTTTCTGGCGTATCCCATCAAGACGGCGACGACTTTCCCCTGCAACAGCGACCCCATCCCCATCGTGAAGGAACTGCGGAAGTCATCGCCAGACACGCCGCTCTTCGCCCTCATCGACTCGCAGCACGCCTACTGCATGCAGCACTACGACAAGGCCAAATCCTGGTGCCGTCTTGTCCCCGTTACGCAAGCCCGGCTGCCCTCCTTTGCGACGGGAGCACCCAGCGATGTCCACCTTTGCCGCATCATCGTGAACGACGCCGCGATGCCGGATTAACAAAGCCCCGCTTTTTTCACGCAGGGACGCGAAGCTTGGAGCACAACCATGCCCGTACCGCCGTCGAGACATTGATGGCGCCGAGGCATGATGTCTACAGCGCTTTGACTCCACATCGCCGTTTAGAGACGCCACCTAACGTATTGGTGTCCGCCCTGTATGTCGAGAAGTTCACCCGAGATACTGAGCATTTCCCACAACCGCCTATCGCCATAGTACATCCCGTACAACGCATAACGTAATTTCCCTTTTTCATACAGGATCACCAGGTTGGGATCACCAAACACTACGCTACGCGTCCCTGCAAAATTAGTGATTTCTCCGAGAACTTTCATGCGCCTCCGGCAGTCATGCACGGATTCTGGCAACTTCCCTACGTTGGGGAACATCACTTCATCGATATCCGCCAAAATGCTCCGGTCAATAAAAAGAGCCCATATGGTTTCGTAATTGATCGACGCGTGGTGCACCAAGGTCACAACTTGTATCCCGTTGTCAGCGGTTGAACAAACCCTCTCGTCCCAAGATGTAGGCGTTTTTTTATCCGTACTTCCTTTGAGGCCGCAAGACCCAGCCGGGACATTTGTGCATAAATCGGTGCTCCCTCCTTTGATCTTTCTTTTATTTTCTCGATGGCCTGTAAGAACCTCTTTTGGCCTTTATCACTCCATGTGTGGAAATCCTTGCACATGGTTTTATCCGCCTCCGACTCAAGTAAATTCGTTGCATGGAGCCGGATACCTTGCAGGTCAAGCACGCCGTTTTCTTCGCATGGCGAATCCATAGCGTTGCGTTTACATCCGGCGTTCCCTTTTCTTTCTATGCCCACTCTTTTTGGGAAAGCCGTGATGGAAATCAGATTGGTCTCATAGTAGTGGTAGATTACCGTCATGTCACCGTGCTTATCGGATCTGGCGTCCATCCGTAAGTAATTGTCCTCGATCCCTTTCCACATTTGGTCAGGCGCAATCGCGACAGCCCTATGAAACGGCAAAACCTCCACTCCGAGAGCCTTGCACACCGGCCTAATCAACGCATGTCCTTCAGCGTACTCATACACCTCTATCGCCTCGACGGTACTCAAGCTGTTCGTGCCGACACCCCTGACGTGGTATTGCAGAAGCGGACGGATATAGTCGCAAGTTTCGCCGGGCAAGACCCCCGGATTCGTCCCAAGTTCATCAACGACATATCGCTTATACACGACCTCTTCATTCCCGTGTTCAAGCAATATCGTCTCCTTGGTATAGGCACAGTAGACGCTATTCGAAGGCCACATTTCTTGTAATGTGCGCAAGTCTGCCGGGCGGCCGATCAAATCCAACACGTCTGCGCCGGGAGAGGCCGTACAACACAAGCACCACAGTGAAACAACAGCGATCATTCTGGCATGCATAGCTTTTACCCTACAGCGCCTCTGCGTTAAAATACGGACGCAGCCCGCAACCCAAAATTCTGACAGACCAGTCATGCCATTCTCCGTTTGCGCATATCCCGTAAGTAACGAGGGCGAAGGTTTTGGGAAGGTGGGCGTCCCTGCGAGCCGCGCCACTTGAGAGTTGAAATAAGAACACCAAGATGCCCCTGCCTTTCATGAAGTTTCAGTTTCATGGTTTCATCCAAATCGGGATCGATTGCTTAACCACGGAACACAGAATACGGAAAGCCATGGCTTTGTTTCATGCCGCTCGTGCAGTATAAATCGTGGCCGGGCTAGTTGCGCGTACACTCATGCGACTGGTTCGCCTCTTTGCCTTTCAAGGTTTGTGCCAAGTACATCAGAGCAAGAATGTTGAGCAACCAGATAGCCCCAACACCAATCCAGAGTATCATTCCGCTGCGTAGAGTCTGGCTCAAAGTGGCCCCGAATAGAACGAAGTCAAAAGAGGATGCCTTCGACATGCGACCGACCTCTTCATATATCGTGTGCCATTTTACACGATAGAGGACCCTCTCAATCTGTCCCCACCCGATCAGCAACAGGATATTTATTGCGACGAGTATATCGAGACAGCGTGAGAATGTCAGTCGCGGCAGTGTTGGCAAAAGCCACATAACTGCGGCCGCAAGACAGGTTGCCGCAGAGACACAACGCACCATTAGCGTATCGTTTCTGGGGTAGAACAGCGCCAGCAAGGCAAGAAGTCCTAGCCCTGTAGCGATTGCCACTAAGCATCCTTTGATCTTCTTCGCTTTCTTGATGTCATTTGCGTTCATTGCATTGCACCAATGCACTACTGCATCAGCGTGCCTAACTTCGTGGCAGTTTCCAGCCACACGCGACTGTCGCCCTGGCCGGTCAGCGCAATCACGTAGGCCGGCTGTTGCAGAACAAAGCTCTCGCCCGGCGCGACCGTCACCGCCTCTTTCAGTTCCAGCCGTGCGTCGGGATGCTGCCCTCCCTGTGGATTGAGCCAGAAATGGACGCCCACACCCGCGTTCATCGGTGCGACGGCACCGAAAAACCGACCGCTCTCCGCTTCCATCCAGCAGCCTGAAGGCGGCACGCCCCACAGATTGGGCGGCAGTTTCTCCGGTGTCTTGCGGAATTCGTTGTAGAGACGGAAAAAGAAGCCCTTGAGTTGCAACGGGCGCTCTCCCGTGTTGTGCGCACTGACCGCCTCCGCGACAAACCACGGTACGCCCGGCGGCAGATAGAGCCGGTGCGTGGTTGCCATGCGGTCGCCACTGTGCGCCCCGTCGCCGGTGATCTCAATCACGGCAATGCCTTCCTCGACCCGACCTTCCACCGTGCGCACGGTGTGGATGTCGGTCCAGCGGGGCTGTCCGCCCGCGTCAAGCGTCAGCAGCATGGCCGTGTAGTTGCCGAATGGCGTCTCGTTGCCGTCCAGCGTCACGCTCTCCACCATCCGTCGACCGCCCACGCGCCCGCTCAGCGTGATGCGTCCATTGCTTGCTCGGAAGGCGTCACCCTCGCGCGTGAATGTCGCGGGAACCTCGCCGACACGACCGCGACGCGCCACCTGCAGCGGCGGTTGCGGCGGCGGGCGCGTGATCGTCTTGGGCGCGGGCTCCGGACGAAAACGCCATGCCGCTGCCTCGCGGTGCAACCCCGTGAACATCTCGGTAATCAGCGGATGCGGCACGCCATCCTCGGTCACGAGCCCGTAGTTGGAGTCCTCCGGAAAGGGCGTGCTGATGCCCAGCGCGGGCTGATCCACCCACATGAAATAGTCGTAGCCCAGCAGGAACGGCAGGCTCAGCATCGTGCGCGCGAAAAGGCTCGTCGCCCGCGTGCGCTCAGCCTGTGTGCGGAAACGCTGTCCCGCACCGTGTACGCTCGGCACGCCAGCATCGAGCGCGGGGAACGACCACTCGGTAATCAGCATCGGCCGCCGGACATAGTCATAGAACTTCTGGAAGTGCTCGGACACCGGTTCGCCCCCCCGCCCCAGATGCGTGTAGACGCGCCCTTCATCGATATCCGCCATTGGATAGACATTGAAGGTCACGACATCACAGAACTTACCCGCAACCTTCCACACCTCGGGATGCGCACCGCCCGTGCCGGCAAAACGTGCGCCCAATACCAAGTGGTTCGGATCGACCGCGCGGATCGCGCGCGCCGTGAGGGAGAAATAGCGCTCTGCCGTGTGTACCAAAAACGCCAGTTTCGCCGCGCGCGCTGCATCGGTCGGATGCGGCAACTGCTCAAAACCGAGTAGCTCGTCAAAGCTCTTGGCCTGTGTGCCGAACGCCGCGTTGAAGTCCGCGATCTTACCGCCGAAACGCGCGGACATCAACGCCACCAATGCGCGCTTGGCCGTATGCTCCCGGCCTTTTTTCATCGTAGCGTCGAAAAGACCGGTATCCTGCGTACCGCGTCCCCACCACGCCAGCTCGTTGTCGATGAAGTAGCCGAACAGCCAAGGATCGTCGCGGTGCGGCAAACAGCGGGTCCGCGCCACATACTGGCAGTAAGCCTCGAACTCCGGATGAAAGACATTCGGGAAGGCCGAGCACGGACGCCGTTCGTTCGGCGTGATCTCATACTCGTCATCCAGCGTCGCCAAGTGCGAACCGATATTGAGAAACTCGGTGTGTATCAGCCCGCGGTGCTTGAGTCCATGCGAACAGCCCGCCCCGAGCATATTGAACCCCCACTGCTTCAGACGGCCTAGCGTCTCTTGTTCCCACTCGGCCTGATCGGCATACTTCTCCTTGTTTTTACGGCCATAGGGCGCGTAGCCCAGCTTCTCACACCAGTGACCGTGATAGGAAACGTGATCCACGCCCAGCAGCACCAGACCGCGTCCCAGCGGGTCGATCGCCCACCAGCGCCCGTCCGGCTTTTTGACCACGCGGAAAAATCCGGTCGCCTCGTCCCGCACGTCGGACACGCCGTTCGCCACCTCGAACGGCGGGATCGGCTGCGGCGCCGCAACCTTCTCAGCCACGGGCTGCGACCATGACGCACGTATCTCCTTGAAAGCACCGGCAATGCCCGACACTCGCAGCGCGGGACGGCCGGCGCGCACCGCCGCCGCCGTGAAGGCAAAGCGTCGGCGCAGGATCAAGCGCCCGTCCGGTGCGAGGATCGTGCCGGTGACGCCCTTCGCATCCATGCTGATTCGCAGGCGGTGCGGCTGGCCAAACACCCACGGCACCGCTGGCGCTTCATTGATCTCCATCTTCAGGTTGTGCTGCGCCAACCACTCGCCGTCGCGCATCTCGCACAGCTCCACCATCGGTCGCAGGTTGTGCTCCGGCGGCATCTGCACCAGCGCCAAATGCCAGAAGTTTTGATCATCCGCTACGATCGCCACCGCAGCGACATCCCATCCGATACTCTGTGCCTTTTGCGGCGTGAAGAGCGCTTCGACCGTGACATCGGCGGCGAGCGGTGCCGCCTCATACACGGCGATGCCGTGCCCGTTGGTAGAGGGGTTCACGATCTCGCCCGACTGGAAACGCCATGTCAGCGGATTACTGAACCACTCTTTACCGTCCGTCGGTAACGCCGTCAGCTCTGCGCCGAACGCCGTCATCGTCGCCATCAGCAAAACCACTCCGATCCCGAATCTCTGTTTCATCATGTATCCCCTTTTTGATTTGAAAGTTGAGCGTTGGAAGTTGAACGTTGAACGTTCTTCGGACAAGCCGCGAAGCAGCGGCCACACACAATGCAGCGCTCGCGGTCGGCCTCGTGCAGCGTCCGGCGCTGCAAGCGCGTCATGCCCAACAGGCGCAACGCCATGATCGCGCCCACGAACGCGCCCGCCCACGCGCAGCCGCGCCGGAAGTGCGCGACCGTCACGGCGGCCTCAGCCGCAGCCTGTTCCGGCGTGCGCCCGGTCCGTTTGAACGCTTCGATTTCAGGATGCAGGTCCATCTCGGACTCGGGCGTTTGTGCCAACCGCTCTGCGACGATCACAGACGGATGCGCGCGCGCCGCTTGCGCACCGAGCAGCCAACCTGCAGCGGCGCAGCCCGCCACCACCAGAGGTGCCAGCATCAGCATCAGGACGAAACGCCGGAATAACCCGCTCCGCGCGGTGTCGCTCAGTGCCGGACGCGGCACCGTGATGGCATCGACCGGACAGGTTCCCACGCACAGCCGACAGTTGATACACTCGTGCGCAGTGATAGCGAACGGTCGCCACGCGAGACGCGAGCACCACTCCAGCAGCACCCCATACGGACAGAAGTAGCGGCAGTAGGGCCGCGCCACCACCATGCCTACCAGTAGCACCGCCGCACCGGTCAGGAACATCGGCATCGGCGCACTGCGCCGGAAGAGACCGACAAACGGGTCGGTGCGACAGATCAGATAACCAGCGCCATTGATCGCGTAGACCAGTCCGACCGCGAGCACAGCGGGCGGCACCAGCCGCAGCACGGCATCCACGCTGCGCGGCACGCGCTGCGGCGTGATGATAAACAGATCCTGAAGCGCGCCCAACGGACACACCGCGCCACAGAAAACACGCCCGAACAGTAGCGCCGTCAAAAGCGGCAACGCGAAGAGCGCCGCCACGCTCCACGGCAGGCCGCCACCTGACCACGCCGCCACCGCAACATTCTGAACCGCGCCGACGGGACAGATACATCCCTGCCTGATAAACCCGAACCACGCCAGACAAACCAGAGAGAACACCAGCAGCCAACGGCGTGAACGCACCCGATGCGCCAGCCACACCGTCACAGCCAGCGCAAGCGCCAAGATCAGCACATCGGCCCAAGCGGGGACCAATGCCTCAAAGGGCGGATGCACCGTCTGCGGCACGGTGTGCCCCGACTCAAATTGAGGCTGCGGAAAACGTGATGCCGCGACCGTGGTGGCCGCAGGGACCCACACAAGATTTGCACAGACCTTTTGTTTTGCCCGCAGGATGGGAGGGACGAGCGTCTGCTCGTCCGCAGGCAAGCAGACGCTTGCCCCTCCCGGCGCTCCGCGAGCCCGGTCGTCGCGCATTTGTAGGCGCCATATGAAACGTAAGACTATGTGTGGCCGGGTTAGCAAAGGCTCTCTTTCAGCAGGTAAGGACGGGAGGCCGGCACGCGGGAGATCGCCTGCGCGGGGCACTTCTCTGCAATACGGCAGGCGTTACAGTTGGTACAACGGTCATGTCGGATCTGGAGATAGAGCGACCCGTTGCCGAAGTGGGTGCAGCCCTTGACGCAAAGCCCGCATCCCGTGCAGAGCGACTCGTCGATATGATACTCGAAGTAGGGATCTTCGATAAAGACGCGGGAGATCGCACCGGTCGGACAGATCTGGTTTTCAGCGGCCTCGTCGAGACGCGCGGCATCGGACTTGAAATAACCGAAGCAGAGCTTGCAGTAACCGCACATCGCGTAACCGTGCACACATTTAACCGCCGATGGGTGCAGCACGCACTCGGTTTCGCAACGGCCGCACTGGATGCATGCGCGCGGATCGATCTGCCATACCGTGCGGTCCGCGGTTGGTCGCTGCGCAGCTTTGGCCGCGAACGACGCCACCACAGCGCCCGCGCCGGCCCGCAACAACCAAACCAGCGCATCCCGACGCGTTGCCTCCTGTTCCCGTTCGCGCACGCACACCCCCATCGGTCTCACACCGCATCGCTTTTTTTGCCACGCGCGCGGCGTATAAGAACATACACCGCCACGACAACCACGCAGAACACCAAGGCCGCGACAGTCGCCCTCTTGAGGTACGGCCGCCACAGCGCTTCACTCTGACCAGCGATGTAACCGATCCAGGCCAAGATTGAAACCCAGAGCCCGGCACCGAGTCCAGTATAGAAGAGAAAGCGCGCCATGTTCATCCGCACGAGACCCGCCGGCAGCGACACATACTGCCGCACAACTGGAATCAGGCGTGCGGTGAAGGTACCGATCTCGCCGTGCCGTTTAAAAAAGCGCTCGGCTTTCTCAAAATTCTCCTCGGAAATGAAAAAGTATTTGCCCCACTTCAACAGGAGGGGGCGCCCCAGCAGCAACGCGAGATAGTAGTTGAACAGCGCTCCCAGCCAACTGCCGATGATCCCCATCGCAATGGCCACCCAGATATTCATCTCATGGCCCGCCACATAACCCTCGGAGTGTATGTAGTTGGGCGACGAGAGGTAGCCCGCCGGGATCATGACAACCTCGCTGGGGAACGGGAAACAGGAACTCTCAAGAAACATCATGATCACGATGCCCGCATAGCCCCACTGCCCCACCGTGTTCACTACCCACTGAATGATCTGCTCCATGCCACCTCCGATTGGGG
>Ga0116189_1002638_pt1 | contig 13121 bp, 10 predicted proteins | sample AD_JPNTR3_MetaG_FD_89895 | JGI IMG/M metagenome (GOLD analysis project Ga0116189, IMG submission 89895) | Active sludge microbial communities of municipal wastewater-treating anaerobic digesters from Japan - AD_JPNTR3_MetaG | ecosystem: Engineered > Bioreactor > Anaerobic > Digestate | place... | reverse complement strand
TTTTTTGAGGCGGTGACGATCCGTCAAATACTGGACACCGAGGGCGTCCCGAGACGGGGGGCGCAAGGACGTTAAGGGTTGCCGGGGTCCGCGTATCCCGACGCGGCCGCCCTTTCGAGCGGCGTGGCGGGTTTGTCGTAACGCTTGGAGAAGCCGTGCGAGTCCGGCCTCTTTGTTTGGGAGACGAGCCGCTTGCAGGGGCGGAAGAGGTTGTTGTACAGCGATATCTTCGCGCACGGTGTCCAGTATTTGACGGATGCGCTTGATTTCTGGACACCGCGATTTTGGCTACAGTGTCCATGACTATGGCATACCGCGGGAAACGTCCAAAAACGGTCAATCGGTTGACCCGCTACCGGGGACTATGTTAAAGTGTTAACTCTTTTTTTGACTCAGACGAAGGAGGATACCGAAACCATGAAAATGATGTGGCAGCCCTCGAAGATCAAACGGGCCCGTAAAATCGGATTCCGGGCCCGGATGGCCACCCGCAACGGGCGCGCGATCATCAATGCCCGCCGCCGTAAAGGGCGGATCCGCCTGACCCAGGTGTAAAGCCATGTCCGCAGGCGACAGCCATGCCCCGGGCCGGATCGGAAACGGCCGGAGGCCCAGGTTGCGTCTTTTCCGGCTTGATGCGCCCGCCTATAAAAGGGTTTTCGCGGAAAAGAGGTCGGTTTACGGCCGGTCGCTGGTGATGTGGATTGCACAGGGCGCAGACGCCGACCGGAGGGTCGGCGTTATTGTTTCCAAACGGAATTTCCGGCGGGCTGTGGACCGCGCCCGCGCCAAACGGTTGCTGCGCGAGGCGTTCCGCCTGAGCCGCCCTTTTCTGGCACCGGATGCGGATCTGATTCTGATCGCCCGGACCGGCATCGGCGGCCAGACCTGCCGGGAAGTGATGGCGGATTTCGAACGTGTCTGCCGCCGCGCCCGGATCTGGCGGCGCGACGCGGACCCTGAGAACAAAACACATGCGTGAGGAATCAACGGATGGGCAGCACGGCCACATTCATCAGCCGGACGATCCGCAGTATGCTGATCGCGCTGGTGCGCGCGTACCAAGTCGTGCTTTCGCCGCACTTCGGATCGTGTTGCCGTTTCGAACCGTCCTGTTCCGCTTACTGTATCGAGGCGCTGCGGACCCACGGCGTGCTCCGGGGCGGCTGGCTAACGCTCAAACGGATCGTCCGCTGTCGTCCGTTCGGACCCTCCGGGTATGACCCGGTTCCGTCAGGAAAACAAGACGCCGTCCAACCTGAAATGACCGGAAAGAATGTATGAATAAGCAAGAACGGATCATCGCATTTTTATTAGGATTGGCCTTGGTCGGCTGGATGGTGCACAGCCACCGCATGGCCGCGAAACAAGCGCGGGAGGCTGCCGAACGCCCCGTTGCGACGGAAACCGCGGCCCCTGCGGCACCGGCCGCCCCGGCGCAGGCGGCGCTGACTGCCCCCGTGGCGACGCAACCGCAACCCGCCCTCCCTTCCGAGCCGGAGGAGGTCGCAACCCTCCGCGGCGACCGCATGACCGTAGAGGTCTCCTCGCACGGCGCGGTCCTGAAACGGGTCACGCTGGACGGGTATTATGAGAAACCGGGCAAACCCGGTCCGGACAATCCGCCGGTCACCTTTGATTTCGCCGGTGCCCCGGCGCTGGAACTTTCCGGCGTGCCGGGTCTGGCGGACCGCGCGGCGTACCGCGTGCAGCGCCATGAGCAGGAATGCGCGGTGACCCTGACCGCCGTCACGCCGCAGGGGTTGAGCGTGACGCGCCGCATGGAGCTTTCCAACGGCTACAAGATCCGCATCACCGACCAAATCAACAATACGGGCGACAGCGGGATCACGCTGGGCACCAACAGCGTGCAGCTCGGCGCGATCGGCAGGGGGACGTCCAAGAACGAACTGCTCTCGATCGATTCGCTACCCGCTTCGGCCGGGGCGAAAACGCGTCACTGGGGTTCCGAGAAGGCAACCAAGTCCCTTCTGGCGGCTGGCGCGTCGGGCGGCATGGGTTGCGGGCGCGCGCCCTCTGCCGTGGGCCTCGCCGATCACATCAGCGTTCCGATCCACGAGCCGCAGGCCTGGATCGCGCTCAAGTCCCGTTTTTTCGTGACCCTCTTCTCCGCCTCTGAAACCAACTGCGGCTTTGTGGCCGGCATGGCCCGCGATACCGCCCTGCCGACCTACGCCCTGAAGCGGCTCTCCGCCCGCGCGTTGTTCGCCGGGCGCACGCTGGCGCCCGGCGAGAGCCTGACCCGCGACTATACGCTCTATGTCGGTCCCAAGAAACTCTCGCGATTGCAAGCCATGGGCAACCGCATGGATGAGATCATGGAGTTCGGCACCTTCACCTGGTTCTGCAAGTTGCTGGTGCCCACGCTCAACTTCTTCCACCGCCTGATCCCCAATTACGGTATCGCCATCATCCTGCTCACCTTTCTGGTGCGGATCCTCTTCTGGCCGCTTACGCACAAGAGCACCCAGAGCATGAGGAAGATGCAGGAGATCCAGCCGAAGCTGAAAGAGATCCAGGCGCAGTTCAAGGACAACCCGCAGAAGATGCAGCAGGAGACCTGGGCGGTTTACCGCGAGAACAAGGTCAACCCGCTCTCCAGTTGCCTGCCGATGCTGATCCAGATCCCGGTGTTCATCGCGCTCTTCACCGTGTTGCGCAGCGCAGTCGAGCTGCGCTACGCGTCGTTCCTCTGGATCACCGACCTGAGTGAACCGGAAAACCTGTTCGCAGACGTGCTGCCCCTGCCGCTGAACATCCTGCCGTTCTTGATGTCCGGCACCATGGCGCTGCAAAGCTACCTGACGCCCTCGATGGGCGATCCGCAACAGCAGAAGATGATGATGTTCATGATGCCGATCATGATGCTCGTCATGTTCTACGGCTTCCCCTCGGCGCTCTCGCTCTACTGGACCGTAAGCCAGGTGCTCTCCATCATCCAAATGCTGATGATGCGGCGCAAGGGCCATACGCCGCATGACGGCGACATGACGGTAGAGCCGCCGCTGACGCGCCAGCAACGCCGTCAGGCGGCCCGCGCGCATTGAGGAACGGGCGGAATACGACGGACGGCCGCTTCCCCCCCCCTATCCGCGCACCTGCCGGACAACCGCGCGGGCGTCGCGGCAACGTTGCGCCACCGCCTCCCACGCGCCGGCCGCCATCTCCTCTTTCTTGGCGATCCACGTGCCGCCCACCGCAGCCACGGCGGGCAGACCCAGATAATCCGCCAAGTTCGCGGTCGTCACCCCGCCGGTCGGCATGAAGCGTACGCCGGTGTGCCTGTAGGGTGCGGAGAGGGCCGTGAGCAGCTTCACCCCGCCCAGCGCCTCGGCCGGGAAAAATTTCAGCAGACGGCAGCCCAGATCCAGTCCGGCCTCGATGTCCGAGGGGTTGGCGATGCCCGGCACAAAGGGCATGCCCAACTCTTGCGCGGCCTGCGCCACACGCGGGTTGAGACCCGGTGCCACCGCAAACTTCGCGCCCGCCGCATGCGCGGTTTTCATCGTCTCGGGCGACAGCACCGTACCCGCGCCCACGATCAGATCGGGCCGCTCGCGCGACAGCAACCGGATCACCTCCGCAGCGGCGTCCGTGCGAAAGGTGATTTCCGCCACCGGCAGGCCACCCGCCAGCAACGCGTCGGCCAGCGGCAAGGCATGGGATACGGAATCGATGGCGATCACCGGCACAACGCCGATCTCAGCGACTCGGTCCAACACATTCGGCATGATACGCTCCTTTGTCTGCTCGTAAAATAAAGCCATTGTCATCATCTGACGCGGGAGAGTCAATCCCGGACTGTGAACCGGCACGCCCTGCGCGTATTCCCCTTGATTCAAAAGAGCCTCTGTGCCATCATTTCTATACGTAATGATTAGCCCGCCGCGCGCCGGAGCCGCGAAAAAACCTTGGAATACGTTTAGGACATGATTAACATGATGTTGTTCAATCCTGAAAATCCTGTCATCCTGTCAATTTATAGGCAAGGAGACCCGAAATGAGCGAGAAAGAGATCAAGACCGATTGCCCCTGCACATGGCCGGGATGCCCACGACATGGAGACTGCAAAGCCTGTAAGGCCTACCACCATGCCCGGGGCGAAAAAACGACCTGTGAGAAACAGTAGTTTGGGTGGACAAAATGGACGGGGTGGCCAAAAAGGGGCTTTGCGGTTATCGCAAGCTGAAGAGCTTTCAGGTGGCGCGGCGGGCCGCTGATTTCGAAACCGCAAGCGGTTTCACGAAGCGCCCCTATCGCGCCCGCCTCCGATTTCGGGGTTGACTCGTTTCGTCGATCCCCCGCATAATAGGCGGCAATCATGGGAACCGGTTTGTTGCCGGGGGAGCCTGCGGGAGGAAGCGCGTCCTGCGGAATACGGGGGATGCGTTTTATTGTCAGTCGGAAAAACACAACATGTCGGGGAGGCTTGGAATGGGAAACAAAACGAGGTTCGCGTGTCTTTTCGGAATTTGGGCCGTGGCAGCCGGTGTTCAGGCGGGTCAAGTGGTGGTCGCCCCGGACGGGATGACGCCAAAGGCCGCGCTGGAGCACATCCGCGCGGCCAAGGCGCAGGGAAACAAAGAGGCGTGGACGGTGATCGTGAAACCCGGCATCTACGCGCTTACGGAGACGCTCACGTTCACGCCAGCCGATTCCGGCACGCCGCAGGCACCGGTCACATGGGTGGGCGAGGGTGCGGGCGCGACGATTTCCGGCGGCGGGGTGATCCAAGGGTGGAAAAGCGAGGCGGACGGCACATGGTCCGCGCCGATCCCGAAGGCGCCCGACGGGAAGCCCGCTTATTTCGAGCAGTTATGGGTTAACGGACGTCGTGCCGACCGTGCGCGTCTTCCGAATGGCGGTCAGGGAACGGCGAGTTATTTCAAGCTCGTGAAGCCAAGCATCTCCGCAGTGACGAACGCGGCCGGAAAGGTCGCCTACATCGAACGCGCCACGTTGACGAACAGCCTCGCCGCAGCAATCGGGAAGATTCCGGCCGACGAGTATCCGTACGCGCAGATGTGTGTGGTGCATAAGTGGAGCACGGCGCGCCGCATCCTGCGCAACTTCGATCCTGCCACGCAGACGGTCGAGACCGAGTCCCCGCAGGAATGGAGGGGGTGGGTAAAATGGAACGAGCGCGAGACGCTGGTCTCTTTCGAGAACGTGCGGAGCGCCTTCGATGCGCCGGGCGAATGGTTCTATGACATGAAGGCGGGCTGTGTGCGCTATCGGCCGCTGGCCGGCGAGACCATCGCGACCGTCGTCGCGGTCGCGCCGAGCGCCAAGCTGAGCCAGTTGATCGCGTTTCAGGGCGATCCGGACAAGGGCGAATTCGTGCATGACATCGCGTTCCGCAACCTGACGTTCGCGTACAGTGACGTCACGCCGACAGTGGGACGCGCCGTGAACGGCCCGACGGAAAGCTGGCAGCATCAGGCGGCCAGCGGATCGGACGGCCTCGTGACCGCCGAGGGCACGCACCGTGTCTCGTGGGACAAGTGCGTGGTCGCGCACACGGGCAACTACGCGTTCCGCTTCAACGACGGGTGCGTGTCCAACCGGATCATGAACTGCATGATCGAGGATCTGGGCGCGGGCGGCATTTGGATGGGTGCCTCCGGTGGCCACGTCGCCAAGGGCGAGGTCCTCAAACGCCGGGTGATCAAGACGCTTGCGCCGCGCTCGACCGCGTTTAACGTGATCGACAACTGCGTGATCCGCAAGGGGGGCCTGTTCAATCCCGAAGGCACGGGTGTGACGCTCACGCATGTGTCGGACTCGAAGGTGACGCATTGCGAGATCTACGATTTCTACTACACGGGCGTCTCGGTCGGTTGGACGTGGGGTTTTCACGGCAGCGTGGCGCAGCGCAACGAAGTCGCGTTCAACAAGATCTACGACCTCGGCAAGGGCATCATGAGCGATATGGGCGGCGTATACACGCTTGGCACAAGCTACGGCACGACGGTGCATGACAACGTGATCCATGACGTGTGGGCCTACTCCTACGGCGGGTGGGCGCTGTACACAGACGAGGGTTCCGAGGGCATTGTGATGGAGCGCAACCTGTGCTGGAACACGACGGATGGCGGGTTCCACCAGCATTACGGTACGGGCTGCATCATCCGCAATAACGTGTTCGCGTGGAACCGGAAGCTCGGCGCAGTGCGCACGGCGCGTCAGGTGGTGCAGGACATCCCCTGCACGCTGCACTTCGTGAACAACCTGGTCGTGGTGCGCGAAGGCCCGCTCGTCGGGCGCGGCCCGCGCGGCGTGGGCGGCATCTGGGCCGGAAACCTGTGGTACGATTATTCGGGCAAGCCGGAACTCGACGGCCTCGCGTGGGAAGCGTGGCAGGCATGCGGCAAAGAGGTCGGCGGCAAGTACGCCGATCCGCTCTTCGAGAATGCCGATGCGTGCGACTTCCGGCTCAAGCCCGAATCCCCCGCATTCGCGCTCGGGTTCAAAGCGTGGGATTACACGCGGGCAGGCCTCCGCAAGTGAGCGAGAACAGGCCGGATTGTGAAATCACCGTATGCGGCTCATCCGGACGCCCCCCCTGTGGAGTTCCGAAGACACGGCATTGGATCGTTTACCCCAAAAAGAACAGTTGAACCTTCAACTCTCTTTGGTTTCAGGTTTCAAGGTTTCATCCAAATCGGGATCGGGATCGCTATCGCTATCGGGATCGGGATCGCTTGCTTAACCACAGCCTCACAGCCTCACAGTCTCACAGCCTTTGAGATTGCGGGCTCCGCCCGCATCTCAATACGTCAAAACCCGATGTTTACGGGGCTTTGCTAGAATTCTACCCGTTTAACTGCTTCTTTTGGGTTTACTATCCGCCAGTCAGGTTTTCCCGCAACGCATTTGAATAGGCTTCGCCGTTCACCACGAAAAAAATGTGGGCTGCTGATAGCGCGGAGAAACGGAAACTGAGCGACACCGATGATAACCCAAGGATTCGGTGCCACACTGTGCCATTGTCGCGTTGTTCCAAGGAAAAAATGAAGGTCGGTCTTCACAAACTCGTCGAAATATTTCTGCCGAACTTTCTGGATCGCCAGTTCCTCATCGTCACGTCCGTATTTCCAAAAAAGCGCACCGAGTTCCCAATCCAAAATCATCAGTGTTCGCTCTTGATCAGTGTCATCTGAAAACCGATATGAGAATTTGTAAGGCAATTTATCGACAACTTTGAATGTTTTACGCCATTCGTTGTTTTCAAACAGGTCATGCTGGCTTAGCTGTTTGCGAATCTCGTCCAGTTTCTTTTCGTCCCATTCACGCTCGTCCTGTTCGACTACAAAGTCGATGACTTTTTTCGGTTTGAATGTCGCAAGAGACCGCTTATCGGCCTTCGCATCCTCGATTAACTCCTGCATATTGGTGAAGACCTGCCCCTTTTCAAGGATGAGAGTTCGACGTTCCCGCCACTGATTCTCGGTTCCTATGCGACCGTCACATCTGATCGAATCAATATCGGCTGGACGACGACTTTCTGGACGTTTGTCCTTTGCGGTATTACGGACGAGATCGCATTCAATCCACTCGTATTTGTGATACCGTTTCTCTAAATCTTCCATCCGCCGAAATGGTATAGGATAGATGCGAATCCAATTTCCGTCCTTCGTCAGTCCTGCGGTGCAAACCGTTTCCCCATAAGTTTTGGAGAGCGTCGGATATGTTTTTACCGTAATGAGAACGCGTTCGACGGGCATAAGCAGCTCCCGTTCACAAGTCGATGGTCTTTTTCCCAATCCGTTTTTCAACCGCACGGGCAATCCTTGTGCGATGGCAATACTCGGGCAACCGCTCGAAACACGTCAGCGCCACGCATTCGCCGGACCGCACCCATGCCGCGATCCGTTCCAAAGCGTTGGTCTGCAAGGGGAGCACCGTCCGCTCGTATTTCCGAAACAGCCGCTGGTAATCCGCCAACTCGTTGAGTTTCTGGCGTTCTCCGGATTCAATCCCCAGATCCGGCATATGCTCATACCGAACGCCCAGGTCTGGGCATACGCTCGCGAGCATCGCCTTCGAAAACCCGAACTTCCGGCTGAACGCATTTTTCCGCACGTCACACAAAACCGAGACGCCCGCTTTCAGAAGCGCATTCAAGTAACCCTCAAGACTCCGGCCCTCATAACCGATGGAACACAGCACGGAGACCGCACGAACCGATCGCGCCTTTTCAATCGCAACCAGCGCCGCGTCGTCGCCCGCCAAAACCGACGGGGCAATCCGGCTGTGCGTTGCCCAATAGGGATACGCCCGGTAGACGGAGGCCACAAGCGAATCGCCCCTCAGTTGTTTCCGACGGTCACTGAACAGCGTCAACTTCCAGCGAAGGTCTTTTGGAATGACATCCGCCTTCCCTTTCCCGACCTCCGTCAGTTGCCAGTCCTCGCTGTCGGCCAGCAATCCTTTTTTGACAAGCCCCCGCTTGTCAGCCATCGCCGTAAATGAGAAACATCCCTTTTTAAAGGGCACGAACTCGTAGCTCGGTTTCTGTTCACACTGCTGTGTAAAGAGAAACAGGAGCTTCTGGAAGTCAACACGGTCGAGTGTACCCCCGTTCGCCGCCAACAAGGCCAGCACCAGTTTCTGTCTCTCCAAAATCATGCCGCCATTTTATCCCTTCCCCGCGCCGAACGACAAACTATTTTTCGTGCTTTGTCCGTAGATCCAACTCCGATGTTTTTTTCCCGATTGACACCCCGGGACATTTTGTGTTTCTCTGTTTTCAGTGCGCTAGCCGACCGCAGGGGTGTCTGGGCGCGTAAAACCTACCGGGCCTGCAGGTTCCCTATGGTTCATAGAGGTGCGGAGGAATCCGTGTGCATTTTTCGTCATGAAAGAAGAACGGCCAAAAAGCACATTTGAGCGCATCGGAGACGAAGTGCTTATGGTGCTTGGGTTTCTTTACCTGCTCCACCTTCTCGGGTGCCCGTCTCTCTGGTAAGGCCTATCCTTTTCCCGTCGGGCGCCGCCAGAACCGGATATCAAGACTCACCTGTTAGCCTCTTGCAGAAACTGCTCCTGCTTAGGGATACCACACCACCGCGCGGATAAAACACTGTTTTTTCAGGGCACAACTGTAAAAAAAGGGCGGCGGAAATTCCGCCGCCCTCCGACTCTAAAACAGGTCCGTTTTTTTTCCTGCGGTTAGAGAAGCGTCTTCACCGCTGCCACGATGTCGCGGTCGTGCGGCAGGAAGGCGTCCTCGAGCGAGTACGCCTGCGGCGCGATGCCGTCCTTGGCCCCGACGCGCAGCACCGGGGCGTCGAGCGAGTCGAACGCCTCGGCCATGATGCGCGAGGCGATCTCGCCGGTGAAGCTGCCGATCCCGACGCAGTGGCTGGTCACCACGCAGCGCCCGGTTTTGCGGACCGAAGCGAGGATCGTTTCCATGTCGAGCGGCACGAGTGAACGGATGTCCACCACTTCGGCGGAAATGCCGTCGGCGGCGAGCTGGTCGGCGGCTTTGAGCGCCTCGTAGAGCATCGGCCCCCAAGTGACGATGGAGACCGCGTCGCCCGCGCGCTTGACATCCGCCTTGCCGAGCGGGATCAGATACTCCTCTTTCGGCACGACATCCTTATAATTGTACATAATCTGCGATTCAACGAAGAGGACAGGGTTGTTGTCGCGGATCGCGCTCTTCAGCATGCCCTTGGCGTCATAGGGCGTGGCGGGATAGACCACGTAGAGGCCGGGGATGTGGGCGAACACCGACTCCAAGGTTTGGGAGTGCTGGCCGCCGTATCCCTTGCCGCCGCCGACCGAGGCGCGGTAGACGAGGGGCACCTCGATGCTGGCTCCGGACATATAGTGCCACTTGGCCGCCTGATTGGAGATCTGGTCCGAGGCCATGAGGCAGAAGTCCATGTACATCAGTTCCACCACCGGCCGCAGGCCGGTCATGGCCGCGCCGACCGCCGTGCCGCAGATGCAGGCTTCGGAGATCGGGGCGTTGAAAATCCGCTCCCGGCCAAAGGCTTCGATCAGGCCTTTGGTGACCTTGAAGGCCCCGCCGTACTCGGCGATATCCTCGCCCCATTGTACCACGCGGCGGTCGCGCAGCATCTCTTCGATCATCGCCTCTTTGATCGCGTCCTTGTAGGTGATCTGGCTGTCTTCGGTGCGTTTGATCACCGGCAGGTCTCCCACGGTCGGGGCGTTGGCAAAGGACTCCGGCACCGTTTCGACGCGGGTGTCGGTGTACATGTAACGGATCACATCCGCCGGATCAGGATCTTGGGACCAGGCCGCTTGGGCAGCCATGCGGGCGTTGCGGTCCGCGACCTTGGCCTTCAGCGCCTCGATTTTGCGCGGGGTGACCACCTTGGCGTCCAACAGTTGACGTTCGAACGTCGCGATGGGGTCGAGTTCCTTCCAGGCGGCCTCCTCCTCCTTCGTGCGGTATTCGAAACGCGGGTCGCCGAGAGAGTGTCCGTAATTGCGGTAGGTATCGAATTCCAGCATCACCGGGCCCTGCCCCTTGCGGCAGAGGTCGGCGGCGCGCCGCATGGCGTCCAGACAGGCGAGCAGATCCATGCCGTTGACCACTTCGGCGTGCATGTTGTTGTCCGCGAAACCTGCGGCGCGGCGCGCAACCGTGGCGACACCCGCGACTTCGCCGTCCACGCGGCCGGTGAAGCCGTAGTGGTTGTTGATGATGGCATAGACGATCGGCAGACCGAAGGGACGGTCCGTGTAGGCGGGATCGGTGAATTGGCCCATGGCGGCCCAGTTCAGCGCCTCCAGCACCACGCCGTTGGCGTAGGCGCCGTCGCCTGCGAAACAGCAGGTGACCTTGTTATCCTGAAAGTAACGCGAACTCATGGCCGCGCCCGTGGCGATCGGCACACCGCCGCCCACAATCGCATTGGCACCAAGGTGACCGGCCTTGAAATCAGCGATGTGCATCCCGCCGCCGCGGCCCTTGCAGTAGCCGTCCTCTTTGCCGAACAACTCCGCGATGGCGCGGTAGACGTGTTTTTCCAGCGCGGCCTCGATCAGCTCCTTGCGCCGGGTCGCGCCGCACTCCGGCACACGCGCCTTCAGCTCCTCGACGCTCATGCCGCGGATGGCCGCGCACCCTTTGGCGAGAGAATCGCCGTGGCCGCGATGGGTGGAGGTGATCTGGTCATCGTACGCCATGGCCGCGCAACAGCCCACGGCCGTAGCCTCCTGACCGATCGAAACGTGGGTGGGACCGCGGTACTCGTACCCTTTGCAGGCGTCGTAGGCGCCCGTGCGCAGCTTGACGATCATCTCCTCGAACTCGCGGATCGTCAGCATGTCCTCCAGCACATCGACCGCCTGCGCCGCCGTGATGTTCCCGGCGGCGATTTCGTCTTTGAGCGTACCTTTGTACTGGTAGGCCGGGATTTTTCCGAGGTCGTACTTCTGGGGTTTGAAACCGGGTTTCCGTGTACTGATGTAGTTGTTGGTTGCCATGATGTGCCTTCGTGTTGGGGGTTATACGAGTACGGTTTCGACACCGGCACGCTGGAACGCCTTGCGTTGCGCAGCCGGCATGCGTTTATCTGAGATCAGGGCGGAAAGCGCGGAGAGGGCACCAAAACGCACGAAACTCGTTTTGCCGAATTTCGAACTGTCCGCCAACAGCACGACCCGCGCCGCCCGCGCCATGGCCTGCTCTTTGGTGTAGGCTTCGGCGGGATCGGTCGTGGTCATGCCGGTCTCCGCCGAGACGCCGATGGTGCCCATGAAAGCGATATCGAGATGCAGTTGCCCCAGGATCGACCGGGTCAACGGACCGACGAAGGTTTGACTGATCAGGCGGCATTCGCCGCCGGTGAGGATCATGCGCGGACCGCCGCTGCTGAACACCTGGGCTACGCGCAGAGAATTGGTGACAACGGTGATTTGGGTGTGGTGGATCAGCAGGCGCGCCAGTGCCAGAATCGTGCTGCCACCGTCGAGATACACGATGTCGCGCGGCCGGATCAGACGCAACGCCGCCTCGGCGATCCGCCCCTTTTCAGCGGCCGACATCGCGGTCTTGTCGTCAAACAACGGCTCCTCGTCCCGCCCGTCGGGCGCGATGGCGCCACCGTGGATACGACGCAACCCACCGGCCGCCTCCAGCGCGGCAAGGTCCCGGCGGATGGTGGCGGCCGACACGTCCAACTCAGCGGCCAACTCCTCCACGCGCAGGATCCCTCGCTCACGTAGCAACGTGCGCACCTTGCGCCATCTGGCCTCGGCCAGTTCTTTGGAAACCGTGTCGCCCATGTTTGATCGTTTTTGCTCGAAAACGATCACAGTTAATCAAAAACGCTCATCGGGTGCAAGCGCGGATGCGCGGAATGACACATTTTCGGTTTTCGTCAAGTCGGGGCTTGACGTCACCACGCGTTTAATCGACAATCAAATGAATGTAACGGGCGGTCACGTTTGCTACGGTTTTTCGTACGGGGCCGCACCGGTTGGCAAGAGGTCCGCATGGGTATCGTCATCGATCACGAGGCGCGCAAACGCGCGATTATCGCCAAATCGATCCAGCTCTTTTCCGAGCAGGGATATGATGGGGTGACGTACCAGAAGATCGCGGACAGTTGCGCAATCGCCCGGACCACGCTATACAAGTACTTCCGCAACAAGCGGCATATCTTCAATACCGCGATTTGGGAGGTCTCGTATCTGCTGATCGAACGGTTTGAGGAGATCCTCTCCTCCCGGACCAGTACGGTGGACCGGCTGGACCGCGTGATGCGCGCGGTGTTGACCCTGCTTTTCGAGCAGCGCGTGATTCTGACGGTGATCTTGGATTACGTGTTGGCGGCGCAGCGGGCGGGGCAGCAGATGGATCGGACGATCTCGCGGCATACGATCGGGCTGCGCCGCATCCTGCACCGGCTGGTGGTCGAGGGGCTCCGCAAAGGGGAGTTGCGCCGGATCAACGCCACGCTCGCCACAGAGTTACTGTACGCGCAAATGGAGGCGGCCGTTCTGCGCTTGACCGTGAGTCAGAATGCGGATTACGACGAGTTGTCGCGGATGCTGCACCAGACCATCCAGAACCTTACCGTGCCGTCGGCCGGTTCCCGATCCAAGAACAG
>Ga0116189_1002629_pt1 | contig 13134 bp, 9 predicted proteins | sample AD_JPNTR3_MetaG_FD_89895 | JGI IMG/M metagenome (GOLD analysis project Ga0116189, IMG submission 89895) | Active sludge microbial communities of municipal wastewater-treating anaerobic digesters from Japan - AD_JPNTR3_MetaG | ecosystem: Engineered > Bioreactor > Anaerobic > Digestate | place... | reverse complement strand
GTGGAGTCGAACGTGACGTCCACGCCTGCGGCGCGCATGTTCAGCACCTGACGCCGGTTGGCGGCCAGCAGCGCGTCGGGATTGTCGAAGAGCAGTTGCGGATGCAGGCGGTCGAGATCGCTCAGCCGCGCCACACGGAAGCGGTATTCGGGATAGGAGACGGTGCCGCTCTTGGTGACCGGTCCGACAGCCACCGCGCGGATCGCGTTGTCCACGTGATCCTGATCGGCGGGGCGCGTCAACATCTTGAAGCGGCAGGTGCAGGGGGTGGCTCCGGTTGCGGATTGTCGAGCTTGCGCCCGGTGCTTCCGTGCCTCCTCCAGTTTGCGGTTGCACTCCGCGAAGACCTGCTTCTCGCGCCCGACCAGTTTGTTGCGGGATAACGCTTTTATGACCCGCGTCACGGTTCCAACCTGACAACCGCCGTTCCCATGGAGTCCATGTCGAGCGACAACACGCCGCCCGCCCTTGTCACGCCGCTGCCGAACACTGGTGCGCACGTCGTATAGGCCCCTTCAATTTCCACCTGTCCCACGCGTCGATCAGGGTGCGTGTTACAGACGAGCACGTAGACTTTCTTTCCGTCTTTCCATGTGCGCACACGCGTCCGCGGCGGCATTTTACGCACATCCGGGCCAGGCTCCAACAGAAGAATGGGGATGAGATCGCGCACCTCGACCGCGACCGAACATGTCGTACGGAAGTTTTCCTCCAATTCCGCCCCGGCTTTATTCATCATCTGTCCGTAGGAATAGAACAAAAGCCCGTTCGCCCCTTCGGCGATTTGTTGCCAAGTCATGCTGGAGAGTTCGCGCCGGGTAGGGAAACGCAGTTCAGGTTGTTCGCTTTTGTCCCACTTCCAAGCAAAGGCCTGCGGAACCTGCCACATCGGACGCAGGCCAAACACGCTCTCTCGGATGGTCCGCGCCGAGTCGCCCGCGCGCCATACGGCACCGGCGTCCGGAGGCAGGACCGTGTTGACGCGGTCCGATCCCGGTATGGGATAAGGATCCGATCCCACGACATCCGTACAATCGATGAATACGCGCGCGGTCACAGGATGGTTCAGGCAGATGAACGTGGGATGGTCGGGATCAAGCTGTTTAAGAAGAGAATAACGGTCTTCCACCCGATCGGCGTATTCATGCGGAATCTCGTCGCAGGTGTACCAGGCCAGCAGCGCGGGATGGTTGCGGCAGCGTTCAACAACGCGTTTCACGTAGTTTGTCTCGTCGGTCCGCGTCTTGACTTCCGGCGGCGTAAAGCCAATCAGCGGACCGCCGACAGGACGCACATAGATGTCTTTGACGCTCGCCACGACACGTAACCCATGACGCCAGTAACGATCCAATATCTCAGGCGTCATCTGCTTTTCATATGTCTGCAGGCAGTTGAACGGCCCCGAAGCGTAACGCTCCAAAGAGTTGGACTTCGCCAGCGTGTTCTCGCTCCAATACATGCCCAGAGGGAAGAAGCGTTTCCCCTCGACGAGTGTGCGACCGTAACGATCGAAGCAGACACGCCGCGGCGGCAACGTGTCAACACGTTCGAACACAAGGGTTTTCTCGCCCAACACCTCTCCATTTTCCAGCTTCAGAGTCGCCACCAACGGATGTTGCCCCATGGCGAACGATGTGACGGGGATTGATGCCACGAACTGTTTGGCTTCCACCGCGCGCATTGCATCCTGACGCCGTGCACCATCGGAAGCCCTGTATGCAAGTTCCGTCACCAGTCCTTTCTCCCCCAAGTATTTGTCAGGCAACTCAAGACCGGCACGGACGTGTACGATCCCCGTGGCAGCCATATCGCGATAACAGGACGTTGTCAGTGTCTTGACGGCAGCTTTCTTCGGATCCGCAAACGTGTCCACGCGAATGTCGTCGAAAGCGACGCGACCGGTTCCGCCGGCATGGACATAAAGCTGAAGCTGGACAGCCGTCGCTTCCTCGGGCAGACGTTCGGACGGCATTCGAATCGTCATCTCGTACCACCCGTCGGCGTCCGGCTTGAGCCGCTTGTCTCCGAGTTTCATCACCGTGCCGCCCGCGCCGCCCAGCCACTTGTCCTTGCCCGTCCAGCAAATCGTGCACCCCAGCCGCGCCCCCGTGATCTTTTCCGGTTTCACCTTGAACGTTGCGACGAAGTATAAGCCCGGCCGCCCACCGGGGATGGTGAAACTGTTCACATTGTAGTTCTTTGGATCGTCGTTGGTCCAGACAAGCGCCCGCGAGCCGCCCGTGCCCGCGCCCTCCTCGATCTTCCAGTTGGCATCCCGTTTCCAGCCGCGGATTTCCTCCGCCGTTTCGAAAGCCGTCTGATAGTAGGGCTCCCCCGCCAACGCACACCACGCGCCGACCAGAGACGCCATGAACATCTGCCACCCACTCTTTTTCATGCCGAGGTTTTTCTTCATTTGTTTTTGCCTTTCGTTAGCACGTTCACATGTGACCGCTCGAATCTGCGGCGGGCGATACGGCGAGACGCCCGAAGAACGGCAGACGCGTGAGCGGCGTGGCCTGATTCCCGTCCGTTTCCATGTTTAATCTATTATGCGGTCGGGGGACGAAAGCAGTCAACCCCGAACCCCCCCGGAACGTGTTGAACGGTGAGGGCGGCACCCCCTTCCATGCGGGACAAAAGGTGTGGCGCACGGAATCCGACCTGCGGCCGGAACCGCGGATACGATGCTTGCACCCGTTCCGGCCATCCGTTATTCTCTTATCGAATCCGACACGTTTCAGAAAGGACACGACTCATGACACGCACCCTCCGTTTGATCACGATCTGTTCGCTACTCGCCGCATGCGCGGGCCTGCTGTCGGCCGCACCCGAGGCCGAAGCCTACCGCATCCGCCGCGGCATCCCGAACAGCCGGTACTTTCTCCAGAACGACACCGTGGGCAACCAGTATCTCTTTTTCATCGGCCATTCCGTGCTTGCGGGAACCGGACTGAAAAACTCGGGGCTGCGTTATTCCGCGTGTATGACCAAAGCCCTCAAACGGCACTTCCCGAACGCCTCGCCCCGCGAGACGCGCCACATGTACCCCGGCGGCAGCTGGTTTGCCCAGTACCGTTGTAGCCGCGGCCAGCCGGTTTTCGGTGAGGTGATTTGCAGTGGCCACCTCGCGATTCTGGATTTCGCGGCTGAGGATCGAAGCGCTGATCTCGAACAGGTCAAAACCTCCCTTGAGGGCCTGATCCGTCAGATCACGCTCTACCGCGCCACGCACAGCACGATCCTCGTATACACGCTAACCCCCGAGATGCTGGCCGACTACCGTGCGGGCCGCACGCCCGCGTACATCGAGGTCTGCGAGCGGATCGCGGACCACTACGGCATTCCGAGCCTGAACCTGGCCCAGGTCGCGGCCCGCGCGATCCTTTCCGGCACGATCTCTGCCGAGGCTTTCTCCGCTGACGGCATCCATCCCACGGACGCGGGTGCGCGTCTGTGGGCCGAGGCGATCAATGCCTTTGTCGACGCGCTCATGGCCGACGGTCCGGTTCCCGAAAAACCGCAGAGGGTGACCCTCCCCGCGCCCCTGTTCCCCGGAACGGATGACCGTGGACAAATCATCGCGTATGAACACCCGGAGGTACGCACCACCGGTTCTTGGCAACCGGGCCGGGAGAGTCCGATCAAGCCCTTCCGCCATGTGCTGGTTTCCCGCGAGCCCGGCACCCGGCTGACGCTCCGGTTCCAGGGTTCGGAAATCGGCCTCATCGATGTCGCCGCTCCGGACGGCGCGGATCTCGAATACGCGGTGGACGGCGGCGCGTTCCGCACCCTCGCGGCACCGAAGAACACAGACAAGCCCGTCTTGCGCGCGCTCCCGCTCGCACGCGGCTTGACGCGGGATGCCGAACATGAGGTCGTCATCCGCACCGCTTCGGACGGCACGGCGCGCATCGGCGGACTGCTGGTCAACGGCAGCGTGAAGAACCCCCACGCCGGAATGAGCACGCTCGAACGGATCGACGCGATCTACGCCGCGATGGACCCGATCAACTACACGCCGCCTGCAAACCGCTTTGCCCACATCCCGAAAACCATGGCCAAACTGCGCGGGGGCGGCGAATTGCGTATGGTTCTGCTCGGTGACAGCATTATGGGCAACACCTCGGGCTCCTCGTTCGAACTGCTGCTGATGCGCAACGCGCCCGCCTGCAAAATCATCAAAATCGCCTCCCTGCGCAGTTCCACCGGGTGCACCTACTATCAGCACGAGAACCGCGTACAGCAGTATGTGCTGCGCCACAACCCCGATCTGTTGATGATCGGCGGTATCTCCAACGGCGGCGATGCCGAGGCCGTGCGTTCCGTGATCCGTCAGGTCCGGGCCTCGAAGCCGGATACGGAGGTGCTGCTGCTCACGCCCGTTTTCGGCGCCATGCGTGATGAGCACATCCGGACCTTCACCCGGGAGATCGACACCACGACCCCGAACTTCCGGCACCGTCTCAGCAAGGTGGCGGAAGAAGAGCGCTGCGCCTTCTTCGATATGACCGGCCCCTGGTGGGAATACATCCAAAAGAGCGGCAAGACCTACGGGTGGTTCATGGGCGACGCCGTGCATGCCAATGCGCGCGGTTGCCAGATCATCGGGCGTCTGCTGGAGCGCTGGTTCAAGGAGTGACGCGGTTGGAATTGCCGGAAGGGCGCGCGCCCGCCCGGTATGCGGCTTCGCGTGCCAGACAGGCCTCCACAGCTGCGCGGACCTCCTCCAGCGTGTGGAGCGTGTGCAGACGGCCGCGCAGATACGAGGAGCCTTTGAGCCCGTGCAGGTAGCGGAAAAGATGCCCCCGGAAGGCGGCCACCCCTGCAGCGTCCAGATCCCTAACGGAACCGGCGCGGCCCTCGCGTTCGCAACAGCGGCGCGCCAATTCGCATTCGGCTTCGAGGTGCGCCTCCAAAACAGACCGGATCGTCTCAAGCGCGCGCCGTGGACGACCCCGCGCCGTTTCGACGGGTGACGGGGTCCTGCCCGAGACGAGGGCGTCGCGAATATCGCTAAAAAGCCAGGGGTTACCGATGGCGGCGCGCGCGACCATCACCGCATCCACACCGGTCTCCTGCAGCATGCGTTGGGCCGTATACGGCGAACCCACCCCGCCGTTGCCGATGACCGGTATCCGGGCGCGGCGTTTGACCTCAGCAAGCAGATCGAGCCGCGCCTCCCCGCCGTGTCCTTGCGAGGTGAACCGCGCGTGCAGCGCAAAGGCGTCGGCCTCCGCCTCCTCTGCCGCGGCCAACAGCTCGAAAACCGTCACCCGGCCCGGGTCGGGCCCGAGGCGTGTTTTCACGGTCAGAGGCAACGTGACCGCGCGGCGCATGGCCTTTAGGATCGCGTGTACGCGTTGCGGATCCGCCGCCAGAGTCGCGCCCGCGCCGGTCGCGGCGATCTTCCGCACCGGGCAGCCCGCGTTGAGATCAATCGCGGCAAAGCGTCCCGTGGCTTCCACGCGCACGGCGGCCTCGGCCAGAACCTCGGGCTCCGAACCGTAGAGATGGGCCACAACCGGCCCTTCGTCGGCAAACGTCTCCAGCAGATGCCATGTTTTGTCCGAGGAGTGCAACAGACCCGCCGCGCTGGTCATCTCCGTATAGGTCAGTTCCGCACCGTGCGCACGGCACAGCGCGCGCATCGGTGCTCCGGTGAATCCGGCCATCGGCGCCAGAATCAGCGGCGGTACCGAACGATCGGAGAGGGAGAATATGGGTAGAGAAGGCATAACGTCCGCGTTGAGATGTGTAAGGTATCCCCATCCCGCAGGGTTTTCAACCCAACAAACGTCTTTTGTCCGTTTCCGATGATGATGCGCAAAAAGAACCGCTTGCCGGATTTGACCCCGAAGGCCCCGCCCGCGTATACTTGAAGCCGTCATGCGTGAAGTTCTCGATGTCTTGCTCCTCTCCGTGCTGCAGGGAATTGCCGAATTCCTGCCGATCAGCAGTTCCGGCCATCTGGTGCTCGCCCAAAGCCTGCTGGGCGTCAACACCCCAGGCATGCGGTTGGAGGTGGTGCTGCATCTCGGCACACTGGTCTCCATCCTCGTGTATTACCGGAACCGCCTCACGCAGTTGGTTCTCGGGACCGTGCGGGGCGACCGCGAAAGCTGGCGCACAGCGGGACAGATCGCGCTTTCCGCCATGCCTGCGGTTTTCTTTTATCTGCTCTGCCACGACAAGATCAACGCCTTTTTCGAGTCCCCCCGGGCCGTGGGCGGGTTTCTGATCTTCACCGGCGTGGTTTTGTACGCGCTGCGCTGGATGGCGTGCGGCCAAGGCAGACTCACCGCCGCGCGCGCGCTGCTGGTGGGGCTGGCCCAGGCGCTGGCGGTCCTGCCGGGCGTCAGCCGTTCCGGCATGACGATCGCGGCCGGACGCATGGCAGGCATCGCGCCGGACCGGGCCGCGGAGTTCTCGTTCCTGATGTGCATACCGCTCTTAATCGGCGCGGCCCTGATGGATGGACTGGGCATCACGCCGGCGGCACCGAAAGCCGATGCGCTGCCCGTATGGCTGCTGTTGGCGGGTGCCGCAGTTTCGGCAGGCGTGGGGTATCTCGCCCTCTCTCTGCTCGTGCGTGTTTTGCGTGCGGGCCGCTTCTGGCTGTTCGGCCTCTACTGCATTGCCGCAGGTTTCGTGACAATCCTGCTGACCTGAGTGGGGGACGCGTCACTGCGCACCGCGCGTCCAGCGCGCAAAGGCCCCGGACGGCGTGGACGGCACGGTGGCCGCGCCAGTGAGTAGCATCTCGCCTGAAACGATTTTGCCGTCCAAATCCCCCACCGCCTGCCCGAGGACGTTCTCCAGCACGAGCGGCGAATACCCGGGAGTGTGCGCGCTCAGCAGCACGAAGAGCGGGTCGGGGGCGAGCAGGCTACGGCAAAGGCGGAGTGTCTCGGGCAAGTCGCGTTCGATCTTGTAGGTTTCGTTGCCCTGTCCCCGGCCGAAGGTGGGCGGATCAAGGATCACCGCATCGTAACGCCGTTCACGGCGTACCTCCCGGCGCAGGAAGGTGTGCGCGTCATCCGTGATCCAGCGGATCGGATGCGCTTCGAGCCGGTTGAGCCGCGCGTTGTCCCGCGCCCACGTCACCATGCCCTTCGAGGCATCGAGATGACAGACCTCCGCACCGCCCAAGGCGGCTGCCAGGGTCGAACCCCCGGAGTAGGCGAAGAGATTCAGAATCCGCACCGGCCCCGGACGCGCGGCGCATGCGTCCCGCACGGTGTTGCGGAGCCACAGCCACTGCGCACGCTGTTCGGGAAACACGCCGAGGTGGCCGAAATCCGTGCCCGAGAGCCGGAAACGGATCCCCGCGATCTCCACCTCCCATGCGGCGGGCAGGCCACTGCGGTTGTGCCAGCGGTTCCCATCCTCACGGTCAAACGCGGCGTGCGCCGCCGCGGTCCACTCCGCCTCGCTCAGGCGGGGCTTCCAAACCGCCTGGGAGCAGGGCCGGGCGAGCGTGTACGCGCCGAAACGTTCGAGTTTCCGGCCATCCCCGCTGTCCAGCAGTTCATATTCATCGGCCAGACCCGGACTCATCTTCCCTCTCCGCAACTCCTTGCGCCGGTCACGTTTTCCCCCAGAGCAGCAACAACGCCATCGCGGCGAAAAAGAAGCCGAGCAGGATTTTGACGACCACGAGATTCCGCTTGCTCCAGTTGATCAGCGAGGTCAGTTGCAACCCCCGGTGGAAACAGATAAACACCACGGTTAGCGGCAGGACAAAGAGCAGGTTGTAGGTGATCAGCAGGATCCAGGAAGTGAAATCGGAACAGTCGCGCTTGAGCATATACATCAGGACCGGCACGTAACTCTGCCCCGTGCAGACACTTTCCAGCAATGTGACCCCCGCGCCTGTGACCAGTCCGCCCAGCACCGGCCCGCCCACTCCGAGCCGCGAGTTCATGAACGCGTGGATCTGGCCCTTGATCTTCTTCGGGATCTGGAGCGTCACATCATCCGGCCGCTGCGATTTGCGGAAACGGATGGCGTCGCGAAAGGAGAGAATCGCCAACGGCACCATGGCAAGCCCGAGCACCACCTCGATAATCCGCTTGACCATGACGAACTGCGGCACTTGACGGAACGCGAAGAGAAAACCCATACCGAGTCCCATGTATACGAAAAAGGAGGCGGTGATGAACGAAGCGCCAACCAGCAGGCGGGTGCGTCGGTCGGCACGGGCGAGGGCGAGCACACTCATGAAAAAAATCAGGGTCGAAATCGCGCAGGGATTGAACCCGTCCAGCAAACCGCCGAGCGCCACCACCGAGAAGGTCAGCGCCCCCGCCCGCTCCTTCACGATCTCCGCCGCGCGCTCGTCATCCAAAATCGGTGCCTGCGGCATCTGCCAACCCGGTTGCTGCCGCCGCACCAGTGCCTCGCCGACTCGATCCAGCAGACCCGTGACAATCAAATCCGCGCCCGAGAGGAACACGCTGTGATCGATCACCAGCGCCACGCGGCCGTTGTCGGTGTTGCCGCACCGCTGCTGATAGGCCACGAGCAACGGGACGCTCTCGGCATCCGTGAGATCATGTGAGGCCAACTCGTAGAGCCCGTCAAGCTGATCCGCCAATTCAGGCAACGCCTCCCGTTTCACCCGCTCGCACTCTTCGCATCCCGGGGAAAAGAAGAAATCCAAACGCACCGCATCGTCCCGGATCTCGGGCGCCGCAAAGACGAACCCGACCAGACAAAACTTCGCGACGACCATAAGCCGCAAAAACCGAATTACTCTGAAAAGGTCTTTCTGCATAGGAATAATTATAAAATACCGCATATATGGCAAAGACCACAACCTAAAAGTCCGAACGTCACGCAATCGGTTCGTGACAGGGGGGAGAGTCATCGTGTACGGGTACGGGGTATGGCCAACGTTCACGTTCTCCAAATCGCTATCGGTATCGGTATCGCTATCGCCATCGGGTTCGAAATCGACTGTTGTGCCCACGCAGTGGCCCGCAGCGACAAGTGTAATGATAGCGGCGATTCCGATTCCGATACCGATGGCGATAGCGATGGCGCCGCAATGGAACCCTGAAACGCATGACCTTCGCACACCCCTGTCACGAACCGATTACGAACGTCACAGATCGACATTTCGTGCTCCAGTCACTCTCAGGCGTCCGAGACGTCCGCCCGTACTCTGTTCGGCTCATGTCCCTGCCAGTACGGCGGGACGTCCCCCCCTTCCCTCTTCGCCTCACACCTCCAAGCGCCGCGTGAACTCCCGCACTCCGTCGGCGGTCTGTTCACGGAAGTTCATATTCAGGATGCGTTTGGCCGGCGAGGCAGGCAAGCGGATCAGTTCGCAACACTCTTCCAGCAAGCCTTGGGCGTCGCGCTTCGCCACGCGTTCGGGTTTGATTGCTACGCCGTCCAGCGTCGCTCCGACACACGTGATCGCCGACGGATCCGCCAACTTCCGCCCCTCCACCCATTCGCGCCGCACCCGAATCCGCACGCACACGCCCGCGTCCGGACGTCCGAACTCGAACCGGTCCCCGGGCCGCACCGTCACCACCGACACGGGCATCCGGTCCAGCACGGTGCCGGAGTCATCCCACCAGCGCCAGTCATCCAGACGCCTCATGCAGGCTTCGCGCACCTCGGGCGCGCCGCCCAGCATGCGTATCCGCCCGGCGGTCCGCGCATCACGCCTCACCGCCACCACCCGTTTCTCCCGCAAGGCCTCCTGCCACCCTTCCCACCCCGGCTCGCGCGCGAGAAACAGGGTTCGAAACCCGGTGAGCATCCCGCTCCACCACCACGACTCCCCATGCGCGTCCTGCAGGGACACAAAGGGGATTTCGTGCCGGTAGCGCATCATAAAGGGCAATGCCCAAATCATGTTGTGGCAACCGAAATGAAAGGTGCTGATGGCGCCGTAACCGCCACGCAGGATCGAATCGTCCAGCACGATTCGCGCGAACTCCTCGTTGTCACAAATTTGCCAGAGCATCATGCCTCCCGCCGCGTGGAGCGGTCCGACGCACTCGTCGCGAAACTCCCGCCAGCTCCCATCGCGCCGCGGCCACGCCGGCACCGGACGCCCCGGTGCCGCCACAGGGTCATTGACATGGGTATATGAACCCAACCCCGGCAGGCTCACCCGCGTTCCGTAGGCCTCGTCCGAGGCAAAGAACGTCACCGGCACACCCCGTTCCTCCGCGCAGGCTTGTGCGGCCTCCCTCCAGCCGGGGCGACTGTTTTTCGCACCCCACAAGTGGATCTTGAGGGCCTTGGCCAGTTCAACGGCCTCAATGACCGAACCTTCGCCCGGCGCTTCAAACTGGATCGTGAACGCATGCAGATCCGCAGGGATCACGGACCGTCTGCGTGAGGGGCGGTCTTGCGGTCCGGTATCCCGCAACCCGCCTCCCGTACGCGCAAGGATATCGCAGGCCTGATAGGTCGCCAGTGCTGACGAGACCCCGCCCGGCCGGTCGGCGAACCCGCCGTCCGCGTTCCAGAGGGACCGGATCCAGTCGCGGCAAGCCTCCGGCCGTACCGGTTTCCCGCCCAGCAGTTCCAGCGTCCGGATCGCGGCCCACGTGTAGGAGAGGTCACTGAGCCCGCCGACCTCCGGTTCGGGACACCAGGAGAATCCGCCGTCCGGCCGTTGACAACGCCGGATCCAATCGAGCGCGGCGGGTCGGGGGGCGATCCCCAGAGCCTGCTGCGCGCGGATACCGAAAAACGTGTTCACCAGATGCCCGCCGCTGCCGTCCGCCGCAGGCGTGTTGTTGAAGGTGCCGTCCGGTCTGCGCCGCGCCTCCAGATATCCGCCGAACGCCTCGGCCAGCGTCTCGCACGGCAACCCCAGCAGTACGCGGCACAAGAGGGGCTGTACCTCTTGACGGAAGACCGGATTTCCGCCCTTCTCATACGCCGTCGTGTACCCCGAGACCTTCCGCCACCCCGCAACCTGTCGGGAAAAGCCCTCCCCTGCCGGTTCGCCCAGCCAAAGCAGGGTCTGAATCTGTTGAAAGACGAACTCTTTTATCTCGGCCCAGTGCCGCCGCGTCTGCGCGTACGGTCCGTTGATCGGATGCGCCCGCCTGACATACGCTGCGGTTTCAGCAGGACGGGGCGGCCGCATCCCCAAAGCATGATACGCCCCGACCGCCGCATACGTTTCCGTCAGAAAGGAATCCTCCTGATCCTCCCATCCGTAACCGCCGTCGGAGCGTGCCAAAGTCTCCAGATAGCGCGTGACCGCCTCGCGGAACGCCTCTGTCCCCCCGGCGTCCGGCGAAGCCGCGCCTCCCGTAACCCAGCCTGCGGCCGGAGCGGCCGCGCCGACGGTCTTCAAAAATTTTCTGCGGGTGATCCGTTCCATCGTTCTCCCTTATTGCAGCCAAATCAACATACCGTGTAATCATAATTTTAGACGCGATCCCCGCTTTGTCAACGATGACACCGTCCCGAGAAAAACCGGAGGATACCGATCACTCCGATCCGACAAATCCACAACGGGCGAGAACACCCGCGTTCCCGACACCGCAGATCGCTGGCCGCAGGGAAAAGCGTCCGGTCCTTGTCCGGCACGGGGAAGCGTGTTACAGTAATCCGCATGATCAACCTTAAACAAGCTCTTCTCACGCTGTCCGGCGCAATGTGCGTTTTCGCCCTCCCGGTGCGGGCGGAAAAAATCCTCGTGTTCTTCGGAACCGGCGGTGCCCACGCCCAAGGCATCTACCGCGCGTCATTTGACACCCGGACCGGCCGACTCGAGCCAGCGGCGCTGGCGGCCAAAATCGGCTCTCCCGGTTTTTTGGCCTTGCATCCGGACGGGGACAAGCTTTACGCCGCGGCGAACGGCGAGGGCGGTCAAGGCGTGACCGGTTTCCGCATCGGCGGCGACGGTGTGCTGAACGCCTTCACGGCCGCGCCTACAGGCGACGGCCAGGCGTGTCATCTGGCCGTACACCCCTCCCGGCGCTTGTTGTTGACCGCGCAGTACGGCACCGGCTCGGTCGCGCTCTTTCCGCTGGATACGGAAGGGCGGCTGGGCGCGGCCACAACGCACAAACATCCGGGGCCGGGAACAGGTGTGGTCGCGCAACGTCAGAAGACACCACATCCGCACTGGTGCGGCTTCTCGCCCGACGGCCGCTTCGCGCTGGTGCCGGACCTCGGGCTGGACGGCATCATGGTTTACCAGATCGACGCGACTGCGCCGAATATCGCACGCCACGGCTTCATCGCCGCGCCGCGCGGCGCCGGACCGCGGCACATGCGTTTCTCCACAGACGGCCGCCGGATCCATCTGCTCAACGAGCTTTCGCTGACGGTCTCGACCTACGCGTGGGACGCGGAAACCGGAAGCGCGCGCCTGCTGACCACCGTCCCGACCCTGAGCGAAACAGAGAAGGCCGGCGAGGCGCACAACAGTGCCGCCGAAATCCTGACGCACCCGAACGGCCGTTTCCTCTACGCCTCCAACCGCGGAAACGACACGGTGACGGTGTTCCGCGCCGATCCGGCTACAACCGCGCCGGAGAGGATCCAGGTTCAGCCGGTGCGCGGCGCGTTCCCGCGCAACATCAATCTCTCGCCATGCGGCAACTGGCTACTGGCAGCGGGCGCGGACTCGCACACCATCGCGGTGCACAAAGTTGATCCTGAAACGGGACGACTGACCTACCAGACGCGAAGCGTGATTTCGGTGCCCGCACCGATCTGCATCCTCTTCGCGCGTGTGCCGTAGGCGCGGAGCGGGACCGTTGAAACCGTGCCGGACTTCGGGGTAGGGACGCCTCCCCGAGGCGTCCGAGGACGCGGACAGGCAAACGTCTGCCAGCCTGGACGGGCAGACGCTCGTCCCTTCGTGATTTCATGAAGTTTCTTGTGTTTCACGGTTACGGATATTTACAAGGCTTTGGTTGCGATTGCTCTTTTTAGGCTTATAAGATCACGGCTTTCGCTTGCAAACCGCTGATGTCCCACCTACACTGGCAACTGTTGAAAGCGGAGCGCCCGACGCGGGCCGCCGCAGTTTCAGACTGAACGTTTCAGGAGTGCCTGCTTTATGTGTCCAACCCGCAACCCTTCTGACCCGAAAGCGGCGATCGCCTTCACGGAACGCCAACAGGGGATCGTGGCCGC
>Ga0116189_1002620_pt1 | contig 13166 bp, 17 predicted proteins | sample AD_JPNTR3_MetaG_FD_89895 | JGI IMG/M metagenome (GOLD analysis project Ga0116189, IMG submission 89895) | Active sludge microbial communities of municipal wastewater-treating anaerobic digesters from Japan - AD_JPNTR3_MetaG | ecosystem: Engineered > Bioreactor > Anaerobic > Digestate | place... | reverse complement strand
AGAACCGAATCCGAAGTCGGGGGGCTTCTCTCCCCGAGGGGGAGAGGGGTGTCACTCGGTGACATGGGTCACTCACCCAAGTTTTTTGTTCCACGTGAAACAGATCCGAACCACCCCACCCCCTGTTTTCAGCACCGAGTTCCAAAAAATTCGCGCCAAAATTCGTAGGACTTCACAACCCCAACGTCTCCGGGCTACAATTGGTATCAAATGGCGACGAACCCACCAAAAAACCGCAAGGTTTCCCGTTCCAACGTCTCGCAGGCCCCGGAGAACCTCCCGAACCGCCGCGAGAGCGCAAAAAACGGCGATCTGAACCCCGACGCACCGCTGACAGAGATGCAGCGGCGATTCGTCATGTATTTGGTGGACCATCAGATGACACAGACGGCGGCGGCACGCGCGGCAGGAGCTGCCCAACCCGGTACGGCGGCCCACGACTGGATGCGCCACCCGAAAATCGAGCGCGCAATCGCAGAACGTCGTGCTGAGTACGCAGCAGCGAGTCAGGTGACCAAGAAACGGGTCATCGACGGCTTCTTGGAGTCGATCGAGATGGCCAAGATCAAGGCCGACCCGCTCACGATGATCGCCGGATGGCGTGAAGTGGGCAAAATGTGTGGCTTCTACGAGCCGACGAAGGCCAAGATCGAGGTTTCGGTGCAGGGTCAGGTGCTGATCCAGCGTCTGAACGCTATGACGGACGAAGAATTGCTGAAACTGGCTGAGGGGGACCCCAACGTGCTCGAAGGCGAAGTGACTGTGATCGAGGAGACCCAGAAAAATGGCCTCCCCGAAGCCTAATTCGGCCGCAGCCAAGCTGCTTGCGGACCGGATTCTTGCCCGTCGCCGCCTTCTGCACTTCACCAAGCTCACGCACCCGCGCTACTCGGCCGGCTGGGTGCATGACGACATCTGCCGTCGCCTTGAGCGCTTCAGTAGGGAAGTTGCCGAAGGCAAGAGCCCTCGTCTTATGCTTCTGATGCCTCCGCGTCATGGCAAAAGCGAGCTGGCGTCGATCCGTTTCCCCGCTTGGCACCTTGGCCAGTACCCGCACCACGAGCTGATCAACGTGGGGTACAACCTCGACCTGCCGATGGGCTTCAGCCGCAAGGTTCGGGAGGTGTTCCGTGACCCGCAGTACCAAGCCATCTTTCCTGACGCACAGCTCGACCCCGATTCCCAGTCCGTCGAGAAGTGGAGCACCACCAAAGGGGGCGGATTTACGGCTGCTGGCCGTGGTGGCGGTATCACCGGCAAGGGCGCCCACGTCCTCATCATCGACGACCCCATCAAGGACCAAGAGGAAGCCGACTCGGCCCTAGTGCGTGAGAAGCTGTGGGATTGGTACCAGTCCACGGCGTATACGCGTCTCGCTCCCGGTGGCGGCGTCCTTGTCATCCAGACGTGGTGGAACGACGACGACCTCGCCGGCCGGCTGCAGCAGGCCATGGCGCTCATCGGTAAGGAGGGCGCGCCGGAGGGCATCGACGACTTCGAGATCATCAAGTACCCGGCCCTCAGCCTGTCGTACGAGTACCGTGACGACTTCGATCCCGGCAACCCGGGGCCAATCATCCGGACCGACGAGCCGATCGACGTCGCCAACCCACCTCTGGGCTACTCCAAGCACCTCACACTGCTGCGCCCGAAGGATTTCTGCCTCCACGAGGACCGCTACCCGACCGAGGCACTGAAGCGCATCCGCGCCAACCTCCAGCCCCGCATCTGGTCGGCCCTGTACCAGCAGAACCCGGTGCCCGACGAGGGCATGTACTTCCGCAAGGAGTACTTCCGCTACCAGCGCCAGCTCCCCAGCCCCAACGGGCTGCGCATCTACACCGCGTGGGACTTCGCCATTGGCGAGAAGCAGGCCAACGACTGGACCGTGGGGGCGACGATTCTTCAGGACGAGCTGGACCAGCTGTACGTGCTGGAGATCTTCCGGATGAAGGGGGACAGCTTCCAGATCGTCGAGGCCATGCTCGACGTGGCCACGCGCTGGGGGTCCATGCCCGGCACCGGCTACCTGCTGGGTGCCGAGGACGGTCAGATCTGGCGCGCCATCGAGCCGCTGTTCAAGAAGCGCATGGTTGAGCGTCGCCAGTACCTCCCGTACGAGGTGCTGCGCCCGATGACCGATAAAATGGCGCGTGCGCGCCCCTTGCAAGGGCGCATGCAGCAGGGCCGCGTCATCTTCCCCGAAGAAGCCGCATGGCGCGCTCAGGCCGAACAAGAGTTGCTTCGCTTCCCAGCCGGCGTCCACGACGACGTGGTCGACGCCTTGGCATGGGCAGTGCAGCTGTGCATGGGTAAGGAGCCACCGCAAGCGTACACCCCGCCTCCGCTGAAGAGCTGGCGGGACCGATTGAGTGAGAGTTTCGCCGGCAGTGGCAGTCACATGTCGGCATAGGAGAGATCATGTCAAAGCTTCAAGCAGAACTTGCGGTTCGCGTCCTGCACATGGGCACCTTCGCCCACCTTGAGCATTTCAAGACGGGCAGCTACGCCGCCCACAAGGCACTGGAGACCCTGTACTCCGACCTGCCCGACGCCATCGACAGCTTCATCGAGCAGTGGCAGGGCAAGCACGGGAAGATCGAGGCGTACCCCTCGTGGGCCCCCGTCATCCGCCCGTGTGCCAAGATGTGCAGTGACCTCGTGCTCTGGATCGACGAGAATCGTGACGATCTGATGGACGACGACATCTCGCTGGACAACGCCCTCGCAGACATTCGCACGGTGCTGCTGCAGGCCATGTACCGTCTCAACGAGCTGAGCTGAGGAGAACGACATGCCTGTGAACACCGCTCTGGCCACCCAAGTCTGGAACCGCTACACGTGGCTCCGCGACAACGGCCACCTCGACTACGTGAAGAAGGCCGCCAAGTGCGAGGACTTCTTCGCCGGCCTGCAGTGGGACCAGAACGATCTGGCCCTGCTCAAGGCCCAGCGCCGCCCCGCCCTGACGATCAACAAGATCATCTCGACCATCTCCAACGTGATGGGCGAGCAGATCTTCAACCGCACGGACATCGCCTTCAAACCTCGCAACGAGGGGGCCACGTCCGAGGTCGCCGACGCCTTGACCAAGGTGTTCATGCAGATCGCGGACAACAACCAGCTCAGCTGGGCCCGCTCCGACGTGTTCACGGACGGTATCGTGACGTCCCGTGGCTTCTTCGACGTGCGGCTGGACTTCACCGACTCACTGCGCGGCGAGGTGCGCATCGAGCAGCTGAACCCCAAGAACGTGCTGATCGACGCGGATGCTGACGAGTACGACCCGGACAAGTGGAACGACGTGCTCATCACCAAGTGGATGAGCCCCGACCAGATCGAGCTGCTGTACGGCAAGGCCGACGCGGACCTCCTGCGCAGCCGCACCGACTCGTACTACCCCTACGGCTACGACTCTATCGACATCAACCGCGACCGCTTCGGCTCGGCGCGCGCCATCGGCTGGCCGCTCAACACGGTGACTCAGCAGGAGTACAACAACGTCCGCAACATCCGCGTCATCGAGCGCCAGTGGAAGAAGCTCGACAAGGTGCTGCACTTCGTCGATCTGGAGACCGGCGACACGCGCGTTGTGCCCACCGACTGGGACGACGACCGCATCGCCCAGCACCTGCAGGCCAACCCCCAGCTGGCCACCACGAAGAAGCTGATCCAGCGCATCCGTTGGACGGTCATCGCCGACAACGTGGTGCTGCACGACGACTGGAGCCCGTACAAGCACTTCACCGTGGTGCCGTACTTCCCGTACTTCCGTCGCGGCCGTACCCTCGGCCTCGTGGAGAACCTGCTCGGCCCGCAGGAGCTGTTGAACAAGGTCAGCTCGCAGGAGCTGCATGTGGTGAACACCTCGGCCAACTCCGGCTGGAAGGTGAAGCGCAACGCACTGACCAACATGTCCACTGCCGAGCTGGAGACGCGCGGCGCGCAGTCTGGCCTCGTGCTCGAGCTGGACGACATCAACAACGTCGAGAAGATCCAGCCGAACCAGACCCCCACAGGGCTGGACCGGGTGTCGTACAAGGCCGAGGAGCACATCAAGACGATCTCGGGTGTGTCGGACTACATGCAGGGTTTCGCGCGCGAGGACGTGGCGGCCAAGAGCGTGCAGACGAACAAGCAGAGCGGGCAGGCGAACCTCGCCAAGGTCATGGACAACATGAACCGCTCGGACTTCATCCTCGCGCGCACCGTGCTGGACCTCGTGCAGGAGTACTACACCGAGCAGCGCCTGCTGTACATCACGACCGACCGTCTGATGAACACGACCGAGCAGATGACGGTGAACCAGCCCACGCCCGAGGGCCGCATTGTGAACGACCTGACGCTGGGCGAGTACGCCATCGTGGTGACGAACCAGCCCGAGCGCGACACGTTCGAGGACACCCAGTTCGACCAAGCTGTGCGTCTGCGCACCGAGGCCGGCGTGCAGATCCCCGACAAGTACATCCTGCAGTCGAGCCGTCTCAAGGAGAAGGCACAGATCATCGCGGAGATGGAGCAGGCCGGGCAGACCCCCGAGGCACAGCAGCAAGCCGCCCTGCAGATGCGCGCGCTGGCCGCCGACGTGGCCAAGAAGGAGGCCGAGGCCACCCAGAAGGGCTCCGACGCTCAGCTCAAGCAGGCCAAGGCCCAGAAGGAGATCGCTTCGATCGGTCAGGACAGCGGCCAGAACGAGATCGCACTGGAGCAGCAGAAGCTGGAGGCCGAGATGGCCATGGAACAGCAGAAGCTCGATCAGGAATTCCAGCTCAAGCAGGAGCAGATGAACCGCGAGTTCGAACTCAAGCGCGAGCAGCTGCAGATGGAGATGGCCCTCAAGCGTGAGCAGGCCACCGCCGAAGCAGCCATCAAGGCCACCGTCGCCAAGGAGCAGGCCAAGGCCGCTCGTGTGGCGGCAGTACACAACGCACAACCCCCGGGAGAGGCGTCTCCCACTTCGCCAGCGCCGGGTGCCCCGGCCAAAACCCCCAAGCAAGGAGCTTGACCATGCCTTTCGCAATCCAACAACTCATTTCTCGTGGCTACTTGGCTCCGGCCGGTGACGACGGCGCCGCCGGTGGCGGCGGTGGCGGCGGTGCAGACGACAAGAACCCCCCTGTGGATCGCGGCGACGACTTCAAGTCGCCTCTGGACAACGCCGGCAAGGGCGACAAGCTCGACGACGAGGACGACAAGTCCAAGGACAAGGGGGACAAGGCCGACCTCGACAAGGAAGGTGAAGAGACCGAGGAAGAAAAGGCCGAGCGCCTTCGTCTCGAAGCCGAGGAAGAGAAGAAGAAGCGCATCCGCATCCCCAAGTCGCGCTTCGACGAAGCCCTCGGCAAGGCCAAGCAGCGCGAACAGGCGCTGTTGGACGAGATCGAGAAGCTCAAGGGCGGCCAGCAGGCCTCGGCCACGGCCAAGGCGGTCAAGGACATGCGCACCGAGATCGACAAGCTGCAGGACAAGTACGAAGACCTGATCCTCGACGGCAAGAAGGACGAGGCCCGCAAGGTTCGCCGTCAGGTCGAGGAGCTGCGCGACGAGCTGTCCGAGTACCAGACCAACACCAAGTCGGAAGCTGCCCGCAAGGCGGCCATCGACGAGATGAGCTACAACGCTCAGCTGGCTGGCTACGAGGCCAAGTACCCCGCGCTGAACCCTGAGCACGAGGACTTCGACGAGGACAAGACCGACGAGGTCGCCACCCTCCTGAACGCCTTCGTGAAGGCGGGCCAGAAGCGCGCCGACGCGCTGGCCAAGGCCGTGAAGTATGTGCTGGGCGCGCCGCCCGCTGCCGGCAAGGGCGGTGACGACGACAAGGCCAAGGAGCTGGCCGATCAGCGCGCCGCCGAGGCCCGCAAGAAGGCTGCCGACGCCAACAAGAAGCAGCCCCCGAACGCCAAGGACGTCGGTCTGGACTCCGACAAGGCCGGTGGCGGCAAGGGCGGCGACGTGGACGTTCTGCGCCTGTCGCAGGACAAGTTCGCCAAGCTGGACGAGGAAACCAAGGCCAAGTTGCGTGGTGACTCCATCTGATATAAAATCAGCGGACCTCGAAGGCCCCTTCGGGGGCCTTTTTCATTGAAAGGAGCCTTCCATGACCCAAGAGATCGATCTCGAATCGGTCCTTCGCTCGTACTTCCGCGTGGACCCCGAGAAGCCCGTGGAGCTGACCATGTGGACCAACAACGAAGGCCGCATCGTGGTCAAGATCGGCACCGGCGTCGACGCTCCCGAGTACATCGTGTTCGGGAACAACGTCTGCCAGTACCCCCCGCCCAAGCCTCCGACGCAGCGCGCCGCAGTTCAGGGCTTCGATTCACACAAAGGCATGGGGGTAAAGTGAACTCGAATGACCTGATGTACTACCTGAAGGGCTTCGTCGAGCTGACCAACGAGCCCCCGACGCGCGATCAGTGGGCGATCGTCCGCGCGAAGGTGAAGGAAGCCTCCCCCGTCGAGACGTTCGTGGTTGACGCGCCGCCGATGCACAACCCCATCCACGGCCCGCGTCCGTTTCTCGACCGTTCCAAGCTCCCGCCCGTGGGCCCCTTCGCCCCAACGAGTGGCGATTGTGGTTGCGGCGGCGCAACACCTGCGGGACAATCTAGAGTTGAAGGCGGTTGAGGTCTGCAGGCGGTGCAACCTCAACATTTTGGGAGGGCAGTTGCTGCCCTCCCATTTTTTCGTCTATACTTCCGGCAACATTCGGCAGCAGACCCGACAGCTCTGCGGAGACCGGCCTCCTTAAAAGTCGACTTGCGCTGGCCCCAGAGCGTGATCTGAGAGCAATCAACGGTTTGACTTTCACATCCCTGCCTGAAGGAGGCACAAGATGCTTACCAATTTTGCACTGCTCACCAACGAGCAGAAGACCGTCTGGTCGATGGACACGTGGCGCATGGCCCGGAACTATTCCTTCGTGAACAAGTTCCTCGGCAATGGCTCGAACTCCATGATCCAGCACATCACCGAGCTGAAAAAGTCCGAGAAGGGCGCCCGCGCAGTCATCACGCTGCTGGCCGACCTCGAAGGCGACGGCGTTGCCGGTGACCGTACGCTGGAAGGCAACGAAGAGGCGATGAAGTCGTACGATCAGGTGATCCGTATCGACCAACTGCGCCACGCCAACCGCCACGAAGGCCGCATGGCCGACCAGAAGTCGGTCGTCGAGTTCCGCAACAACAGCCGCGACGTGCTGGCCTACTGGCTGGCTGAACGTATCGACCAGCTGGCGTTCCTGACCCTGTCGGGCGTGAGCTACGCGATGCGCAACAACGGCGCTGCGCGCGTGGGTTCGGACTTCCCGTTCCTCGAGTTCGCTGCTGACGTGTCGGCCCCCACCAACCTGCGCAAGATGCGCTGGAACGGCACCAGCAAGACGCTGGAAACCAACGGCGCGACCAGCTCGCTCACTACCGCCGACACCCCCATGTGGGAGCTGTTCGTGCAGCTGAAGGCCTACGCGAAGGACCAGTACCTGCGCGGCATCAAGGGCGAGGGCGGCGACGAGGTGTTCCACGCCTTCCTGACCCCGCAGGCGATGGCCAAGCTGAAGCTGGACCCCACCTATATGCTGAACGTGCGCCACGCACAGAAGCGTTCCGGTGAGAACCCGCTGTTCAGCGGCGGCGAAGCGGTCATGATCGACGGCATCGTGTTCCACGAATACCGCAACGTGTACAACACCTCGGGCGCTGCCAGCGGCTCGAAGTGGGGCGCCAGCGGCACCGTGGACGGCTGCCAGATCCTGTTCTGCGGCGCTCAAGCGCTGGCGATGGCCGACATCGGCAACCCCGAGTGGGTCGAGAAGGGCTTCGACTACGAGAACCAGCAGGGCATCTCGACGGGCAAGATCCTCGGCTTCCTGAAGCCGAAGTTCAACTCGATCTACGCCGGGAACACCACGCAGGACTTCGGCGTGGTCTCGGTGTACGTCGCCCAGTAATCGGGACCATCCGCAACTCGCAACCTCCTAAGGAGAAATTCCATGGCTCAGAAACTTGCGGCTCGCGGTGGTCAGTACCCGATCACTGCCGAGTTCACTTTCGATGTGGCAAACGACACCATGAAGAACGTCAGCGGCGCTGACGACAACTTCAAGGTTGTGGGCAGCCACGTGTTCGACGCAATCCTCCTGCCGACCAACGCGATCGTGGTTGGCGGCGAGGTGGTCACCTAGACGGCCGTGAGCGGTTCCACCGCCTACAACGTCTCGGTGGGCGACAGCGGCAGCGCGACCCGCTACCTCGGCGCCACCGACAAGGTGACTGCCGGCCGCACGGCGCTGGTTCCGACCGGCTTCGTGGGTGGTGGCGAACAGGTCCGCGTGACCGTGGCGCCCACCGTCGCCGACGCGACGGCTGGCAAAATCACCGTGCGGGTGAGCTACATCATCCGCAACCGCGTGAACGAGGTCCAGACCCACTAAACCGGGTCCGGCAGGCGGGGGCTTCGGCCCCCGCTCCTCCATTGCCACCACTGAAGGAGAACCATCATGGCTGAAGCCAAGAGCAAGACCCTGCTCGTCCTGAATCGCAACTACGTCCTGACCACGACCAAGGGCCATTCCGTGGCCTTCGAGAAGGGCAAGCCCACCCATGTGCCGCCCGCCATCTATCAAGAGGCGCTGGCCATCGGTGCGATCCCGCCCGACGGCGAAGACCCGCAGGTCGAGGAAGTGACCAAGACCGACAACGCCCCGGCCGATCCCGCCGAGCGCGCGCCCCTGATCCTCGCCGCCATCGAAAAGCTGGTCGCCGAGAATGCGCGCGACAACTTCACTGCAGCTGGCAGCCCCACCGTGGGCGCTGTGTCCGAAGCCGTCGGCTTCAAGGTGCAGGCGAAGGAAATCGCAACCGTGTGGCAGCAGTACCACGACAAAGTGGCTGCCGACAAGGCCGCCGAGTAATCGAGGCCTGAGATGACCCCCACCCAGCTCAAGGACCTCTTCCGCAGCGACGTTCGCGACGAAGCCTCCCCGCCCCTCTGGACGGATACGGAGATATTCGTCTACATGGACGACGCCCAGAAGATGTTCTGCCGCGAAGGTGGGGGCATCGCCGATTCCACATCCACGATCTGCACCATGCAGGTCGTGGCAGGGGATACGTACATCAGCTACGACCCCCGCATCCTCAAGCTCCGCGACTTGCGCCGTGCATCCGATGGCCGCAACGTCAACATTCTCAACTTCGAGGACCTTGGCCACCCCGGCTGGGCGCAGGACGACTATGGTCAGTCCACGTCGTTCGGCACTGGCGGCGTCAAGTTCAGCACCAATCCGACAGCCGTTACCGGCGTCGTCGTGGGGATGGATGCGAACAAGCTCCGTCTGGTGGCCCCCGCAGTGGCTGACGACACGCTCCATGCGATCGTCTACCGCATGCCCCTCGAAGACATCACCGCTTCCTCAACCGCCTTCGAAATCGACGTTCAGCATCATCGGCACCTGATGAACTGGATGAAGCATCTGGCGCACGAGAAGCAAGACGCGGAGACCTACGATCGTGGCCGCTCTATGGAGTTTCGTGACAAGTTTCTGGCGTACTGCGATCAGGCAAAAGCCGAGCGCGAGCGCCGCGAACACAAGTACCGCACCGTCGCCTACGGCGGCATCTGAGGAGACTGAGATGCAGACGTTCAATTTGGCATGGGGGCAGAAGGTCAACCCGACGTTTCGCGCGAAGGTGCTCGAAATCTGCCGTGGGTTCGGCTGGACCAACGACCACGCTTCGTGGCTCATGAGTTGCATGGCTTTCGAGTCTGGTGAGACCTTCAGCCCTAGCGTGAAGAACGCGGCGGGCAGCGGTGCCACCGGCCTCATTCAATTCATGCCCGCCACCGCGCAGGGCATGGGCACAACCACCGCTGCACTCGCGGCGATGAGCGCTGTTCAGCAGCTGGACTACGTCCAGCGCTACTTCAAACCGTACGCAGCCCGCATCAAGTCGCTGCCCGACATGTACATGGCCATCCTGTTGCCCAAGTACGTCGGCCAGCCGGACGATGCGGTGTTGTTCTCGGGCGGCGTCGCTTACCGGCAGAACGCCGGTCTGGATGCCAACCGCGACGGTCAGGTGACCAAAGCTGAGGCGGCCGGCAAAGTCGCTGCGAAGTACAACAAGGGGCAAGCTCTCTCGACTGAAGAGCCCAGCGTCTGATTTTTTCGGCGAGGCAGGGCCCTCGCGCACACAAAGGTAGGGCTCTATCGTGGACGACTTGACTTCTTGGTGGACGAGTTGGTGGGTGAAGGCGATCCTTTACGCCGCGCTCGCCACCTTCGGTGGATTTTTGGGGCACGTGATGCGCGCTTTGGACAAGTCGACTCCGATCAGCTACGGGCGTGCATGTGTCGAGGGGCTGGCTGCCGGCTTCGTCGGCCTGCTCGTGATGCTGATGTGCAATGCCACGAACATGTCCGATCAGTGGACTGGCGTGGTCGTCGGTGTTTCGGGGTGGCTGGGCGCCAACGCCTCGATCCGCATGCTGGAAAAGCTTGTCTTCAAGAAGCTCGGCATCAACACTGGTATGACAGCACCGGCGCCCCTCGATGAGATTCCGTCGAAGGAGAAGAGTGATGCTTAGTTTCTTGAAGAAGGTGCCGTTCCTCGGGACGGCCGTCTCGTTCGTCACCGGCAACGCTCGTCTGGTCATCGAATACGTCCTGATCGCACTTGCCATCGCCGGTGCCGCCACGGCCATCGCGCTGTGGTACCGCACCAACTACCTCGAAGCTCGCAACGACGGACTGCGCGAACGCGTGGTGAACGTGGAAGTGATCAACGAGGCCCAAGACAAGACTATCTCCGATCTTCAAGCGCTCCGACAGCAGGACGCCGCCGTGATGGCGGGGCTGGTTACGGACTACGCCAAGCTCTCGAAGTCGGATGCGACAGCCCGAAAGAAGCTGTCGGAATTAGAGAAGCAAAATGCGAATGTTCGTGACTACCTTGATCAGCCTCTTCCTCCTGAGCTTGTCTGCATGCTCAACAACTCCTGCACCGCAGCCCAAGCCAGTGGTGCAGGTGGTCAAGGCAGTGCCGCCGAGCAGCCTGCTGGAACTGTGCAAAAAGCCCGACCCTCGGGCCATTCGAAATAACCGAGATCTGGTGGAGAGCCGGCAGGACTGGATCACCCAGTTCGGGTTCTGCGCCAAGCGAGTTGAGCGGCTGCGCCAGTGGTACGAGCAGCCGACAAAGGATGTGCAGCAGCCCCAGCCGGAGGTGGGCGCACATGTCGGTCCGCTTCCCGACTAAAACACCGGCAGCTGAGGCGTACAGGTGGCTCCCCAGTACGGCCTCAGCACTTTATACTCACGTCTGTGACCCAACCGCCCGCATAGTTAGGAGATAGATCATGGCAAACGCACTCTTCGACAAGGCCCGCCAGCGCTTCCTCGAAGGCCAGTTCAACTGGAACACGGATACGATCAAGGCTGTCCTCGTCGACACCGGTACGTATACCGTGAACCTGTCGGCCCACGAGTTCCTGTCGGACATCGGTACCGGCGCCCGCATCGCCACGTCTGGTGCCTTCACCGGCAAGACCACGACTGGCGGCGCCGCTGACGCCAACGACGTGACGTTCACCTCCGTGACTGGTGCGTCGATCGAGGCCATCGTCCTGTACAAGGACACCGGCACCGATTCGACCTCGCCCCTGATCGCGTTCATCGACACGGCCACCGGCCTGCCGATCACGCCGAACGGTGGCGACATCATCGTCACGTGGGACAACGGCGCGAACAAGATCTTCAAGCTCTGATCGCTACGCGGGTGGTTCGGGCGGTTGGGGCTTCGGCCCCTCCGCCCGTTTGTACATTCAGAGGAGATGAAGATGGCGATCAAGGCGTATTTCAGCAACCAAGTCGGCGCGCCCACTTTGAACGGCACCGTGGGTTCGCTCATTGCCGTCCTCGACGCGTGCCTCGTCAACGGCTACAACCAAGTCAACGTCTCGTCGATCACTCGCTCGGGCTCGACGGTGACCGTCACGTGCGCCACCGCGCACGGCTACGAGAACCCCCTCCTGAACTACTGGGTCCAGAACGGTGTGGGTAACGTCTGCACGATCGCTGGCGCCACGCAGACCGAGTACAACGGTGACTGGCCCGTCAGCTACGTGTCCGACACGGTGTTCACCTTCGACATCGGCACCGCGACTCCCGCCACGCCTGCAACTGGCACCATCACGACCAAGCGCGCTGGCGGCGGCTGGTCGAAAGCCTTCTCCGACACGAACCGTGGAGCGTACCGGTCCAACGACTTGTCGAGCCGCCGCCACTTCTGGCAGGTGAACGACATCGCCGACTGCCCGAACGGGCAAGGTGCGCGCTTCGCCGGCTGGCGCGCGTACGAGAACATGACGGGTATCGACCAAGGCGACGGTCCGTTCCCCACGATCGTCGCTGCGGGCACGTTCGGCATCTACATTGCCAAGTCCAGTGCTCTGGATTCGTCGTCGCGCCACTGGTCGATCTATACCGACGGCAAGACCGTGATCATGACGTTCCATACCGATCAGGGCGGCGCGTCGTTGAACGCGTCCTCGTACAGCTACGTTGCTGGCTTCGGCGATCTGCTGTCCCCTGTACCGGACCCCTACGCAACGATCTGCGGCGGTTTGAGCAGCGGCGCGTCTACCTATTCCGGTACGAACAACTGCGGCTTCCTTGTTGCGGCCGGTGGCGGCGACCCGAACCCGAACTCTTCTGCTGGTTGGAACGCCCTCGCGCGCACCTACACAGGGGCCAAGAAGCCCGTGTGGTCCACGGCCCATCTCGGCATGGGCTTCTTCCAGAGCATCTCGATGGGCTACAGCGGAGGTCTGATGTTCCCCGACGGCATGTCGAACCGCTTCGCGCTGGCACAGATCATGGTCTACGAGACCTCCAGCGTCGGCGCGATCATGCGCGGCCAGCTGCCGCTCTATGAGTGCGGTGTCGGTGTGGCCCACAGCAATCGCGAAATCATCAACAACGTCATCGGTCGCGAAGGCCGTGTGTTCCAGTACATTCGTGCGGGGTCGCTCAATTCGTCCTATGTCGGCGGGGCGTACATCGATCTGACCGGCAACTCTCAAGGCAAGTGGAGCTGATATGGCCATCAAAGTCTTCCATGCCGGTCAGGACGGCGCACCCAGCCTTCAAGGCCAGAACGGTT
>Ga0116189_1002607_pt1 | contig 13196 bp, 10 predicted proteins | sample AD_JPNTR3_MetaG_FD_89895 | JGI IMG/M metagenome (GOLD analysis project Ga0116189, IMG submission 89895) | Active sludge microbial communities of municipal wastewater-treating anaerobic digesters from Japan - AD_JPNTR3_MetaG | ecosystem: Engineered > Bioreactor > Anaerobic > Digestate | place... | reverse complement strand
CGAGAAACATGGTGCCTCGGTGCGCCATTTCGAAGAGGCCGGGCTTCCCGGACTGCCGCGCGCCGGTGAAAGCGCCCGGTGCGTATCCGAAGAGCTCGCTCTCAAGGAGGGTCTCAGGTATCGCAGCGCAGTTCACGGCTACGAACGGCCCGTCCCTGCGTGCGCTCACGGAGTGGATTCCGTGGGCAAAGAGCTCTTTCCCGGTGCCGGTCTCGCCCTCAATCAGAACGGTAGAGTCTACCCTGGCGAAGCGCTCGGCCAGCTCAACAGCTTCGGTCACGGCTGCGCTTGTGCCCACAATATCGCTCAGCTTATGCTTGGACATATGGCCGGTGTCGCGAACCTCTTCTCGAACGATGCGCTCAAGCTCGCGTATTCGAGTCACATCGTCCAGGCTGAACACCGCTCCTGCCACGCGATTGTCCACTATTATTGGCTCGCTCCTGGCCAGCACTGTGAGGGATCCGACTTTCTCCACCCATTCTCCTCCGGATTCACTATCCACACGTAATCTGTCGGTCTGTTCTGACTTCAGGATCGTGGAAATGTGCTGCCCTATGGCCTGCTCGGAACTGATGCCTACCATGCTCTCTGCTGCCTGGTTGAAGTGGGTTATGGCGCCTTCAGAATCGACTGCCACGACCGCATTTGTCACGGAAGAGAGTATCGCTTTGAGCCGCTCCGCACGCTCTGCCTCGCGCCACCTGGCGTTCGCAACCGACCGAGCTTCAGCAAGCGCATCGTGAACCGCCTCTCTGCCAGAGCTCAGCGGCACGAAGGGCAATCCCATCTCCGTTGCCCTACGCTGGACCAGATTCCATCCCACGATGGCGCCAACGCCTTCCTCTCTCAAGGACCTGATGGCGGATCCGATCTGTTCCCACGATTCCGCGAAACGCGTAGATACCTTCACTCCGAGCAGACCGCCGAGTCCGTCCAACCACCGAATCATGTCATCAGACCCCACGATTCCCACGTGGTCAGCATGGCGTTTGGCACCAAGCAGCGCTCGCACTGCATCGTAGCCGGTGACGCTTACCTGTATGACCGGAATGGCTACACCGCTGCCGGACATTATTCGCGATGTTGTTCCCCTGCTCACTATGGCGCCGAAACCCTGCTTGTCGGCGTCACGCGCGATCTCCAGCGCACTCATTGGGTTGCCCATCACGATTTCGACCTTCACTGAGTCTTCCGTACTGGACACGACTTCCCTGGCGATGCTGGCGAGTTCATCATTCGTGGCCACAAACAGGATCGCTCGCGATGATGGCATAGCCGTTCCCTCCTGTGGTTCGCTGGATGTGGTGCGCCTTGCTAGAGTGGAGCGCGTTTTGATACATAATATCATATTGAACCCATGAAACGTTCATTATGAACTATCAAAGGCGCATTTCCTCTGCCCACCGTCACTGAATGCCCGCTTCATGCCGGGTCGCAGATTTGGCACGCTTCGTGCATCTCCATTTCAGCAGGCAGATAGTAGTGGTACACAGCAATGGTTCGACGGCCGTGAACCGCAGATGCTAACCACCATGTGCCATGTGGACGGAGGGATGATGCTTGGACAATGTCATAGTCCCCAGATGGGAATGGCGCACCTTCGCAGAGGATCTGGAAGCCGAGGGCGCGAGAGTGTTGGGCCATGGCGAGGCCAAACTGAAGGAGAGCAAGGAAGTATACATACTATCGCGCAGAAGCAACGAGAACACCAAGATACGTGAGGGCCTGATGGACATCAAGTCATTGCAGGCCGTGAATGACGATGGCCTGGAGCAGTGGCGTCCGATCATGAAGGAGCAGTTCCCATTGGGTGTGGACGACCTTGTGAGACTGCTGGGCGTTCTGCAAGTTGCAGCTCCGTCTGACCTCAAAGAGTCGTACACTTACGACGAGTTCATTGAAGAGATAGTGAAACCTCATCCGGACCTTGCCGCGGTGAACGTGAGTAAGCGGAGATATGGGTTGACTGTGAATGGATGCACCGTCGAGTTTGCTCATACCGAGTTCAACTCCGTACCATTGCAGACGATATGTGTTGAACATGCGGACCCGGCACTCGTGATCGCAACCGTGCGCCAGCTGGGGCTGGAGTCTTATGCGAACATAAACTACATTGCCGCCATGAAGCGCGTTGTGGGGATGAACTAAATGGACAGAAAAGCAGTAATCGATATCGGAACGAATTCGATCAAGCTGTATGTCGCTGAACGCGCATCCGACGGCAGTCTCACGAGCGTCGTAGACAAGAACAACATAGCTCGGCTGGGCGAGGGCATGGGCGACACAGGCATTCTGCAACCGGAGGCGATCGCCCGCAACGCGCAGGCGGTGGCCGAGTTCGCCGGATTGGCCCGGGATAGCGGAGCGCAGGAGATCGTCGCTGTGGGCACCATGGCCCTGAGAACCGCAAAGAACGCAGCCGACTTTGTCTCGGTGGTACAGAACCTTTCAGGCGTTGACGTACGGGTCATCCCTGGGGAGGAAGAGGCGGGACTTGCGTATCTCGCAGTTCTGTCAGGCATTGGCGCTTCCGCCGGACGGCTGGCTGTGTGCGATGTCGGCGGTGGGAGCACGGAGTTCATTTTCGGAGGGGACGCCGGCGTCGATCGCAGGTTCAGTATCAACCTGGGAGCGGTCAAGGTCTCCGATGGGTATCTTGCGTCCGATCCACCTAGCCCAGAGCAGGTGGACCTGGCGATGTCGTTTGTGCTTGATGCGCTCCGAGCGAACCGCGTCGACGCCGCGCGGCCAGTTGACAGGCTGATCGGCATCGGTGGAACCGTAACATCCATGGGTTCAGTCAAGCTAAAGATGGCTGAGTACGATCCCGACCTGATACAGGGCGCTGCCCTTTCCAGGGATGACGTGGATGAGCTGATCCGGCTATTCTGTTCGGTGTCGCTTGATGACCGGCGGAGGATCGTAGGACTGCAGCCCAAGCGCGCCGAAGTGATCATCGGCGGCGCCTGCATAGTCAGGTGCATCATGGAGTGTTTGGATGTCCCTGAGCTTACCATGAGCGATCGAGGCCTGAGGCACGGCCTCATGTTCCAGCTGTTTCAGCGCTAGCAATCGGCTTTCAATCAATGGGAGCCAGAGAAGATGACATGGGAGGTTAGCTAGATGAACAGAAACCGCGTTCGCATGCTGTCCGTCGCATTGGCTGCCCTGCTCGTTCTGTCTTTCGCACTGGGCGTGGCTGCCAAAGACGAGTTCCCCGCGAAGCCCATTAGGATCATCAATTACGTTGCGCCTGGTGGAGTCATGGACGTTACTACTAGGAAGTTCGTGGACGTGGCGGCCAAGTACACGAAGGCCGTGTTTGTGGTGGAGAACCGCACCGGGGCGGGCGGCCTGATCGGTATGGACTATGTGCTCGGTCAGCCGGCCGACGGCTACACAGTCTTTGCCCCCACAACGTCAGTAGTCATCCAGGTCGTGTCCACCAGCAGCAACGTCGACAAGTACATATGGGGATTCGAGTGGGCGTCCATGCTGATGAGGGACCCGGAGTGCATAATCTCCAACATCAAGCTACCCATCAACACCTGGCCCGACATTGTCAAGGACGCAAAGGCCAAGGGAGGCAGGCAGATCTGGGTTGGCCCATCCACCGGCGGCAACGACCACCTGATGGCCATGAAAGTATGGGACAAGGCGGGGATCTCCGCGATGTGGATCCCGTTTGAGAGTGGCCCGGCTGCGATGGTGGCGCTCATGGGCGGGCAGGGCGTCGCCTATGTAGGGAACCCAGTCGACACTGCGGGCCGGCCCGACCTGAAGGTCTGCGCAGTATCGTCGGCCACGAGGCTCAAGCAGTATCCTGATGCCCCCACGTTCCGGGAACTGGGGCTTGCCGGCCTGGACGACGAATCCATGTGGAGGGGATTCGCGGTCAAGAAAGGCACGCCCCCTGAGGCGGTCAAGTGGCTGCAGGACCTGGTAGAGAAGGTGGCCAAGGATCCCGAGTGGAAGAACTTCTTTGAGGAGCAGGCCATTGAGGTTGTGGCATACAGGACTGACGAATTCACCAAGCATGTTAAGACAAACCTGGAAGACGCCCAGAGGTACTTCAAGCAGTTCGGGATAATCAAGTAGTCCTATCGGATCGGAGGAATGGCTATGGAGTCGTTCTCCTCTTGGGTAGCTGGGTCGGGGCAGGTCATCCTGCCCCTTCTTGGAGCATGTATCGTGTTACTGGCCTGGGCGCTCGCCCGCAGGGGTTCCATGAGGAAATACGCGGGAAGGATCGCGCTGGATGCCGCGTTGCTGGCTGTGGGTCTTGTGGCCTACATTCTGACCTATGGTTTCCCTAGTATGAGTTTCGCAGGCGTAGACGCCGAAACGGTGCCGAGGTTGTGGGCTGGTCTCCTAGTGGCGTTAGCGATGGCCAGGCTCATTCGAGTGTTCAGAGGGAAGGATTCGCCTGACCCCGCATCCGGCAGGCTAGACAAGGTATTCTTGCTCATTGCCCTGCTAGTCCTGAAAATCGTCGGCATAACGTTCGTGGGGTACTACATCTCCGCCGGAGTATTCGTGTTCGTCTGCGGACTACTGTTGGGCTATCGAAATCTTCCGGGATTGGCGCTGGTTGCAGGCGGATGGGTAGCCTTCTCGTACTTCGTATTCTATAGGCTGCTATCCGTTCCATTACCTACGGGACTGCTGCTCGCGGCCGTACTGGGAAGATGACGCAGGAGGACGAGATATCGTGCAGGGCTTGATTGGATTGCTTAAGGCAGCGGGCTCGCTTATGAGTCTGCAACCCCTCTTACTGATAACTGCCGGGATCATCGTGGGCATCTTGGCCGGTGCTATGCCCGGGGTTTCGCCGTCGATGGGGGTCGCCCTGATGGTTCCGTTCACCTATGCAATGGATCCGTCGCTGGCGCTAATATACCTAGCGGCGATTTATCTCGCTGCTAACTACGGCGGTTCGATTACGGCGGTTACGATAAACACTCCGGGCACACCGTCGGCGGTCGTGACTGCGTTTGACGGATATCCGCTGGCCAGAAAGGGCAGGGCGGGTGAAGCCCTCGGGGTGTCGCTTGTGGCGTCTTTCGTGGGCGGTGCTATAGGCATTATCGTGCTGATGCTGTTTTCGGCGCCCCTTGCCAAAGCGGCGTTGAAGTTCTGGCCTGCCGAGTATTTCTCCTTGGCAGTAATGGGCCTGTCGAGCATTGCAAGCATGGGCGGGCAGAATGCCTTGAAAAGCGCGATCTCGGCAGTTCTGGGCCTCCTTATATGTACAATCGGCATGGATCCCATTCTTGGCGTCAGGAGATTCACATTCGGCAACGTGCACCTATTCGATGGGTTTGAGTTCATCCCTGTGCTCATAGGGTTGCTGGCGCTCAGCGAGGTATTCGTTGAGGTGGAGAAGTTCGATTTCCGGGCCGAGTCGGTAGGCGATTCCGCGAAAGCCAAATGGCCCTCCTTCGTCTACTACTGGAAGCTGCGGATGTCGATGTTACGGGCATCGGTGATCGGCACTATCGTAGGCATATTCCCGGGCGCCGGCGCCACAATAGCCACCTTCATCAGTTATGACATGGAGAAGAGGTTCAGCAGCACGCCGGAGGAATTCGGGCAGGGAATGCCTGAGGGGGTTGCGGCAGCCGAGGCTTCGAACAGCGCGTCGGTTGGGGGCGCTCTAGTGCCTATGCTCACCCTCGGGATACCTGGCAGCGCAACTGCGGCGGTGCTCATGGGCGCGTTGATGATACACAACCTGCAGCCAGGGCCCGAGCTGTTCACGAAGAGTCCCGAGCTCATACACAAACTCTTCGCTTCTCTTCTCATTGGCAACGTGATAATGCTGATCCTCGGCCTTGGAGGCAGCCGGCTGTGGATCAAGGTCACTAAAGTCAAGAAGCAGATACTATTCCCGCTCATATTCGCGTTCGCCATGATCGGCAGTTACGCTGTGAACTCGAGCATGTGGGATGTCGGGGTATGCCTTGGATTTGGTGTGATTGGCTGGCTACTGAAGAGATATGGATACTCGTTGCCCCCGCTGGTACTGGGTATGGTATTGGGCGGAATGGCCGAGGTCAACTTGCGCAGGGCTACGATGATGTTCGGGCCAACCGCCATATTCCAGCGATCCGGCAGTGTGATCCTGCTCCTGATTTCGGCGTTGTCGTTCGCCATCCCTGTGCTACAGGCCAGAAGGGCAAAGACAAAGGCCAGAACGTGAACCCTTGAATGCCGTGGAACCAAACAGGAAAGGGGACAAGGGAGATGGTCAGAGGCAAACACCGGGCAAGCAGGTGGCTTGGAACGCTGATTGCCCTTCTCGCACTGGCGTCGCTGGCTCCGACCGCGGCCGAAACGACTATGGTAGCGCCAGACAGCCGGGAGTTGAAACTCCTGATACAGACGGAGGTCTTTGCCGACCGGGCCGACGGATACGCGCGGTGCTGGGGCATTGTGAAGGACCTGGCGGCTGAAACGGGCGTACAGGCTACAGAGGCGAAGGATCCGTTCGCGGAAGGGGCCCGGAAGGTGATGTACCTCGATACCCATTCTGGCAGGCTGGACCAAGAGAACCGCAGTCTTCGCCTAAGGATCAAGCTGAAAGACGGCAAGCTAGATGACAAGGTAGATCTGAACCTCAAGTACCGTAGGAGCGACGTGGATTCTGTCCCTTCTGATGCAGTGACGGCTGCGGCGGGAATCAAGGCTTCGTTCTCCTATGAGGAGGATGTCGCCGGCTTCATTGGCGGCGTAGTTGGGCAGAATAGCAGCGCCGCTTCGATCGCTTGCACGGTCAAAGGAGTCGCCGCAGACAAGCTTACAGGCAACACCCTCGCTGTGTACGCTGAGTACTTCCCCTCGCTGGCCGTACTTGGCATTCCTCTTGATTCGCCGCTTGAGATGGTCGGAGGCATCGCGATCAGGGAACACAAGGTGACCCCCGGCGAGCTCGACTTCGGTCAGGGCATGAAGACTGAGGTAGACATCTCGGTATGGTACAATTTCGACACCGGCGAGATCATTACAGCGGAGATCTCCTATGGATCCGCGTTGGGGTCGGAGGCGCCTGCCGCGGCGGTTGCCAAGGCTGAGGCGTTCTTCAACGCCCTACAGGAGAGAATGGCCGGCATCCTCGCTCCGGGCGGTATGAAGACAGACCTTCTCCGGTAAACCGCCGGGGTCGCAAACCGCCGGGGCCGTAAACCGCCGGCAGCTCACGGAACGAGCGGGAGTGCTTCATGCAGAGCGTGCAGTCTTGACTGGACGGCGCCGCCTGGGATCCATATCAGTGGATTCCTCCCGGCGGCGCTTTTCCGCCTGTGGGGAGAACCCAGGCGCACGTTGTGCATTGCCCCCATCGCTAGAGAGGACGCGAGCCTTGCCCACTGGCCGAACACCCTGCGCCGGCACCTTCCTTCGCTCGTTGGCGGCGGTTGTCGGCGAAAGCGGCCTTACACAGGCATTTAGGCAAAACCATGTTTAGCAGGGAGTTAGCTAGCCTGTAAGAATTGTGCCCGGTTCTCCGCCGATCCTGCTCAGAATATGCCCGGTTTGGACGGGCCGGGGACTAAGCCCAGCCGAATTGGGACTGTTTAGGAATCCAAATGCCCGTCTGGAGGCCTTTCCGGGGGCACGCGAGAGACGCCCATAGGCGACCATATTATGTAACCCACCTCTACCTGCGGATGTGCGAAGGGCATGGCTCCCAAAAAAGGGGTGCTCCCCTGCCGGCGCGAATTCTGACAATTACCGGCGGCCAGACCAGGCAGGATCTGAACAGGTGGCCCCAAAAGCCGGTTCAGAAATGAACAGGATGCCTCAGAACCCCGTTAGGGCCCACGACAGGAGGACACGAAGACCCGATCATCCTGGATCAGCGAATGCACACCCAGTTTATCAGGGCCGATCAACGAGCGGAGTTCAGATGGAGGCCCACGGAGGACACGCGGTTTTCAACGCCTGCTCATACGCATCAAAGGTATGCTCATCAAAACAGACGAACCTCACTTCATCGATGGATGGATCTGTCTGCAGATAGTCGGTCACTGCTCTGATGGCGATCTGAGCGGCCTGCGATACGGGATAACCGTACGCCCCAGTGCTAATGGACGGAAATGCCAGCGTACGAACACCGTGCTCTGAGGCAAGCTTGAGGGAGTTGATGTAGCAGTCGGCCAGTAGCTCCGCTTCGCCTGCATTGCCGCCCTGCCAGATTGGGCCGACCGTGTGTATGACGTACCTGGCGGGCAGCCGGTATCCTCGGGTAATGACAGCATCGCCGGTTGTGCAACCTCCGATTGTCCGGCATTCCGCAAGTAGGTCAGGGCCGGCCGCCAGGTGTATCGCTCCGTCCACGCCGCCTCCGCCAAGCAAGGTAGTGTTGGCGGCGTTGACGATTGCGTCAACACGCTGCTCAGTAATATCGCCGCGAACCACGAAGATTCCACCGCGGATACCCGGCGCATCGTATCGCTGCTTACCGTATCTGCTCATGTCGATCACACCTCTTTCGGAATCTGTAGCGGAATTCATCATCACCCGCTGTGAATCCTGCTGCGCTGAGCGGCGCAGAGAGCTCCGCACAGTAGCTTGCTCGAGCACTCGGCTGGTAGAGAGAAGGAAACGAGAGTTCATGTATGGAATACAGAGTTCGGAGAGAACCCATGGGAGTGTCTGCAGATGGGGTGACGCTTTTCCCAGCTATGCTCAGTCGGGTCATTGCCGCGGTTGATCGACGCCGACTCGTGGCTGTTGTCCTGTTGCTATTGGCGGTCATCCTGGGTCTCACCATTCTGAGGCACACACGCGTCCCAAGCTGGGCAGGCGATATGGAGACTGACTACTGCACTCTGGTGATAGATCAGGCTGCTGCCAGCCTTACCGCCTTTCTCAAGGACTATGAGGACGCAACCTTTCAGTTTGTGGCCAATCAGGACCTCAACCGTCTGCTCCTCGAATACGTCTCAGCCACAGACACTTACGAAGTCGCCCCTTACAACCAGGCCTTCTCAAATTTCCTGGAAGGATATACGTTCAGCCGACGCGGCGTGTACGATGCGGTGTTCGTTGACGAGTCCAACAGGAATCGCAAGGCGTTGACCATGCGCGAGTCGCTCCCTGCGTCCTACATCAAGGCTTTCCGCAACTCCGGCACCTACGAGGAGATAATGCGTGCCGACGGCAAGGCAGTGTGGGCATTCGGCGAAGACTGTGATCGCGCGGGCATGAATTGCGTAATCGTGGGCAGGCGAATAAAGCACTTGTATACACAGAAACCGTTGGGCATTGTGGCTATCATGATCGACGCCGACGAACTGGCCCGGGTGGTCAACGACTATCTGCATGATCATTTCTACTTCTCGGTGGGCACAGTCAGGGCCAATTACACGGTCATAGTGGATCGTGAAGGGTGCATCATCTCCGGACCCAGTGCTCCTGGGCCTTCGCGTGACGAGAAACCTTCTTTTCTCCGCGAGCTCTACCCGAACCCACCTGTTGGCCGGGCAGAGGGGCGCTTCACGGGGACTGTACGTGGCGAGGACGTGCTGGTGATCTTCAGGCCCATCTCCGACACTAGCTGGCGGGCGTTCGTGCCTGTGTCGTTGGCCGGCCTGTACGGTGAGGAGCCGGGCGGAGGCGCTTCTGCGGTGAGGTTGTCTATTCCCATGGCCGGCGGGTTGATCGCTGGCGCTTTGGCAGCTACCGCCGTCTTTCTTTTCCTTTGGCCCAGCCCGCGCAGTCCGCGCAGTCCGCACGGTCCATACAGCCCGCACATTTATTCCCCCGGGCGCAACGGTGCTTGCGTGGACGAGGGGCTAGCGGGCGCGCGCGGGGCCACTGAAGCTGGCAGGCTTCAGCCTGAAGGGCCTGATCCCGAGTGGCTCGGCCAGCTGACTGACAAGGAGATACAGGTCTTGATCCTGATGTCGCAGGGGTATTCCAACCGCGAGATCGCGCAGAAGACCTACATAGCCCAACAGACGGTCAAGAACTACGTGAGCTGTATCTACAGCAAGCTATGCGTGCGCGACAGGGTGCAGGCGTCCTTGCTGGCAGTGGAGGCGGGCCTGAATCTTCGCGACTATCGCGACCTCGACTGACGACTGAAGAGTGACAAGTGACGAGTGACTTGTCACTTGCCGGTCATGATCGTGGTGAATCTGTCGATTATCTCTTCCTTCTCCGACCTCAGCTTGATGTAGTCGAGGCACATTGCTCTCTTCACTGCTTCTTCAGCGGGTATCAATCCCACTCCGCGGGCCACGGGCACATCCTGGCGACTTGGGAGAGTGTAGCCGCCCGCCACGATGGTTTGGCCCTCTTTTGACAAGAGGAAATCCACGAAGGCCCTGGCGGCCTTGAGGTTGGGCGTGCCCTTGAGAATCGCAACAGGACTCGGAATCACCATTATCTTGTCGAGATACACAAAGCCCAGGGGCGCTCCGTCAAGGATCTTGTTGATGGCGATGTAGTCCACGGCCAGGCAGGCTGCGAGATCGCCTACGGCTGTGTCGTCCACTACTTGAGTAGCGCCTTGTCCCATCTTGGCCCCATTGGCTCTCAGCTTCCGGATGTAGTCCCATCCCAGGTTCTTCACGATCATGGATACACTCAACATCGAAGTCCCTGAAATCGCTGGATCGGCGATGCCAAAGGCATCTCGGAACTCGGGCCTCGCCAGGTCCTCCCAGGTCCTTGGAGGGTTGTTTATACGCGTGATATCGTAGCATATTCCGATGGTGCTGAGGCGGGCGGCGGTGAAGTAGCCGTCGGGATCAGACACAGGGCTGATCACGGCGGACGCCTCCGGCGATACGTACCTTTCGAGTAGACCTTCTCCCTTGAGCTGGTAGAAGTCCGGAACCTCGCTGGTCCATAGCACATCGGCCATTATCCTTCCGGCGTGGCGTTCGATGGCGAGTTTGGCCATGATCTTGCCGGCGCCGGCTGAGTAGTAGTCAAGCTGAATCTCAGGATACTTGCGCATGAAAGCATCCCTTAGCTGCCCGATGATAACATCCTTGGTCGATGTGTACACCACCAGCCTAGATTTCGGCGCCGCGTCTGCCCAAGGCGCCATCACAACCGCCAACAGCGATAGCGCAAGTAGCGCCGCTCTGACTGCTGGCCGTCTCGTCATTGATGACCCCTCCTTCACGCGCTGCCACGCGGCATACCAACGTACCTACCCAAGTAATATACAACAGCCTCCTGCCGTATCCTCTTCGTCGAACTACGGGGCGCCTAGCCATAGCGGTTCACCACGGTTCACCAGCCATAGTACCGTGGTACTATTCGCGCATCTAGCAGCGAATGGGGTACCGCGGTACGGTGACGCCGCTCTATCCGCGGCCTATCATGTAGTCTAGGTGGCGAATATCCCAACTAAGGTGAAAGGGTGATACTTATGAAGAGAGCGCTATTCGTTCTGTGTGTGCTCAGTGTTCTGTTGGCATCGGCCATCACCGTGGGGGCCCCGAAGATGAAAGTCATGTTGTACTCATCCATGAAGGATTCTCAACTCTCAGCGTTGCAGAAGGCCTTCTCGAAGAAATACCCCGACATCGTGTTCGATTACTACACAGCCGGCACCGGCAAGGTCCTGACTAAGCTTGCCGCGGAGCAGCAGGCAGGCGGGATAGCGGCCGACATGATCTGGGTGGGCGAGCCTACGAACTACGTCGAGTTCAAGCAGCAGGGCCTATTGGAGAAGTATGTGTCGCCGGAAGCCAAGACCATCAACGCCATCTACAAAGACAAGGACGGCTATTACTGCGGGGCGAGAATAGTCGGACTGGGCATCGCCTACAACACCAACAACGTCAAGGGCAAGGATATTCCTAAGGATTGGAGCGATCTGCTTAACCCTAAGTTCAAAGGGTTCCTGGGGATGACTGACCCTGCCTTCTCCGGCACCACGCTCTACACTGTTGCGGCGTTCGTCCAGAATCCCAAGTTCGGTTACGACTTCTTGAAGGCGCTGAAGGCCAACGACATCAAGCTGGTGCAGGGTTCCAGCGACTCCGTGACCAAAGTCGGTTCGGGCGAATGGGACATGAGCATCGCCGTCGACTACATAGCCAAGGACCAGATGGGTCAAGGCTCTCCAGTGGGCTTTGTGTATCCCGCCGGCGGCGCCTCCATAGTTGCAAGCCCCATAGCAATAGTCAAGGGCACGAAGAACCTCGAAGCAGCAAAGATTCTGTATGACTACATCCTCTCACTGGAAGGTCAGAAGGTCCTAGTTGAGGCCAATACGATCCCCATTCGCACAGAGATAAAGCTGCCAGATGTCGACCTGGGCAAGCTGCTTGCCAATGCTCTGCCTGTTGACGACTACAAGCTGGTTGCAGAGAAAGAAGACATGCTGGACAAGTTCGTCGAGATCATGCGGAAGAAGTAGCATCGGCGTCCATCACCGGCGAGGGAGGTTTCCCATGGCTGAAGTCAAGTTGGACCGGATAACAGTGCAGTACGGCGAAAAGACTGCGATCGGGGACTTCTCGCTTCACGTGCGGGATGGAGAATGTCTTACGCTGCTGGGCCCGTCTCCATGCGGCAAGACCACCGTGCTCAGGGCCATCGCCGGCCTTGCGAAGTTGGCCGGCGGTGAGGTAACCATCGGCAGCAGGGTCGTTGCCAGCAAAGACAGGAGGATCTTCATCCCACCGGAGAAGCGGAACGTGGGTGTGGTGTTCCAGGACTACGCTGTGTGGCCGCATATGACGGTCGAGGCGAATGTGCTGTACCCTCTCAAGAAGCGGAAGGTGCCCAAGAAGGAAGCTAAGGAGCAGGTAGACGATGTCCTCAAGCAGGTAAGGATGGGGGACTACGCCGAACGTATGCCGTTTCAGCTTTCCGGCGGTCAGCAGCAACGCGTGGCGCTCGCGAGAGCGCTCGTGGCATCGCAAGACGTGGTTCTTTTGGATGAACCTCTGACTAACCTCGACGCCAATCTCCGCGAGGAGATGAGGTTCGAGATCAAACGGTTGCAGAATGAGACAGGCATTACCGTCATCTACGTCACGCATGATCAGGACATCGCCCTCGTCATATCGGACCGAATCGCTGTCATGGACAAGACCGGGTCAATAAGGCAGTTGGTGGCGCCCGAGGAGCTGTGCAGGAACCCGGTGGATAGTTTCGTGTACCGGTTCCTCGGCCTGTCCAACTTCATCCCAGTGGCGATCGTCGATGGCGAGATGTACGTG
>Ga0116189_1002585_pt1 | contig 13270 bp, 9 predicted proteins | sample AD_JPNTR3_MetaG_FD_89895 | JGI IMG/M metagenome (GOLD analysis project Ga0116189, IMG submission 89895) | Active sludge microbial communities of municipal wastewater-treating anaerobic digesters from Japan - AD_JPNTR3_MetaG | ecosystem: Engineered > Bioreactor > Anaerobic > Digestate | place... | reverse complement strand
GGTTTGCGCTGTTGGGTGCAATGATCGCGCTGCCGCCCAAGCGGCGGATCACGCAACCGGCGACGATGGTGTTGACGCAGGCATTGAGCACAAGGCCGTGCTGCTGGCCGTATTCAAAGGTCAGTCCTTGGAAGACGACGTCGCGCACCTGATCCGCTTGGATGAAGGGCTTATCCCAACGTGAAAGCACGAGCGTGCTGAACCAAGGGTGGCGGTTCGGCCAGACATACAGATAGCCGGTTTCGCTGTCCATGTACCACTCGCCGGGCTGGTCGATCTCCTCCAACAGGTTGAAGACGTAAAACGGACGCTCGGCGCGCACGCCGTATCCGCCCGGACGCTCCTTGAGCGTCAAAGTGCTGGCTGCGGTGTCGACGCCGAGCGGGACGGCGCAGACCGCCCAGAGGTGGTACCAGTAGCCGTTGGCCATAACGTCCTTGGCTTGCGACCAACGCGCCAGGCGCTCAGAGGTGAAGGTGAAGACGTGGTTGGTCGAATCAAGCACCGGGCCGGTCATGACCGTGCCGCTGTTCGGCCAGCGCGCGACGGTCAGGGGCTGGCCGTCCTCGAACAGTTCGCGCATCGTCTTATTGTTGATGCCGTAGCCGAAACTCTGCTGGGGCGTGAATGACGGATAACCCTGCGCCTTGAGCTCGGCCACCTTCACCTTGCCGCGCGCTTCGGCTGGCAGCCGCGCGAGCACGTCTTTGTCGCGCACGGTTCGCAGTTGGCGCACGCGGAAACCGCCGTCGAAAACCGGCCGTTCATCACGCCAGGCGCGGTAGACGACAGGCGCACCGCTGCTGCCGGAATCGATCTCAGTCAGCGTGAAGGTATTGGTGACCGGATAGGTGCCGCCGCGCAGATAGACGGTGACGCCACCGCGCGGCAGGACGCCATTTTTGCGCTGTGCGCGGATCGCGTCGCGCGCCCGTTCCAGTGTGGCGAAGGGCTGCTCAAACGTTCCCGCGCCTTGATCGTCGCCTTTGGGCGAGACATAGAAGGCGAGTGCGGGTTGCGGCAGGGCGGGCAGGCGTTGGCGGGGAGCCTCCGGGTCGCGGGCCGGGCGTCCCGCGCGCAGGTTGGCGCAGGCCTCGGCGCAGGCGCGCGCTTCTTCGGTCAGATGGGGCGGGGCGTTGGTCACACCGGCTGCGTCATGGAAGGCGGCTTCGGCCTGCTCCAGACATCCGGCCTGACGCCACGTCTGCGCCAGACCGAGTGCGGCGATGGCGCGGACGTACGCGGGCAGACGCGCGTCGTCGCGTACAGCCGCATAGTGGTCGCGCGCGGCATCGAAGCGGTCGGCTTGCCGCAGGATCCGGGCACAACGCTGACGAACTTCAGCGGCGTCGATCGGCAGCATGTCGGGGAAAGAGAGGAGCTGATCGAAAACGGCCGAGGCGGCATCGACGTTGCCTTCGCGCGCATGGGCGTCGGCGAGCGCCAAGGCGAAGAGGCGTTGATCATCAGCGTCAAGCTCCAGATACTCGGGCAGTTTGACCAGCACGCGGCTCGGCAATTCTGTGCCCTTGCGCGCGGCTTGGGTCAGTGCTTCGAGCGCCATGCCGCGCAGATGGGACGGCGCAGAAAGGTCATCGACCAAAGCGACACATGCTGCGGTGTCGGCGTTTCGACGCGCGACAGCCAGCGCGGCCCAATGCCGCCATGCGGCGGAGGCGTGCGTGTCAGACGCGATTTTCTGCGCGGCGCGGGTGAAGTCGGCGGCGCGTTCCGAATCAAGGGCGACCATTTGGAGGGCGCACACCTGCTCAGCCAACGTGTCGCTCAGCGGGGCACCGTTCAGCGAAAGTGCCGCGAGGGCCGGGGCGGGGAGGGCGCGGTCAAAAAGCGCGCATTCGTCAACCGCCATGCGTAACGAGCCCACGCCATGGTTGGCGAAACCGATCTTCAGCGAAGATTTCGACGGGATAAGGGTGCCGTTATAGGGGCTTTCGGCGGAGAGGGTGCCGTTGATGTAGAGACGCATGTGAGCGCCGTCCCACGTGGCGGCGAGGTGGTTCCAGAAACCGGCGCTCAGCGGATCGTTGGCGCAGAGCGTGATCGCGCCCTTCTCGCGTCCGATTTGAAAAGAGACCAGACGCGTCTTCCAATCGTAAACGACCAAACGCCAGCCGTCCGTGTATCCGCTGCCGCTGCACGCCAGCATGCCATTGGCGCTGCCGCCGTTGCCGGTCTGCGTGCCGGTGCCGAGCGGACGCACCCAGAGGGTCACGGTGAAGGCATTGCTGGGGAAGAGAACGGACGCGGTCTCAAAATAATCACTGTCGAGCACCACCGCCGTCCGGTCGGCGATACGTCCGGGTTCGGTAGCGAGAGGCGCACCTTTGTACGGACGGTAGGCCAGTACGTTTTCCGAACCGGCGCGGTCGGGTTGCTGCGTGGCATCGTCGAACAAGGTGTAGAAACGCACCATGCCCGGTCGGCGCGCCATGTCATCCGCGTAGGCCTGCCATACTGCGACCGGAGTCTGCTGCGCGTACGCGAATAACGCCGTAGTTGCGAGCAGCAGACCGATTCCCCCATAAACTTTCCGCATTTGCATCTTCTCCTGTGAAAAGCGTTTGGGGTACCGTAACAAAAGAACGCCCAGCGCTCAACGTTCAACTTCTATCTCGGGTAATTGGTTAGCCCGCCGCCCACGCTTCACACTGGCATTTAAATGAAGATAACCTTGATCGCTGTAAGTTATAGGCAAGGAGTTTTCACCTTCAGAGTTCAGAGTTCGACGTTCAGTGTCCTGAGTTAAATACGTCTGTTGGCGTCTGTTGGGGTCGTAGTTTGACATTAGACTTTTCGTTTCCCCAGTAGCCTTGATACGTACACGGTCGACCGGTGCAAGGCGTTGTCGGTTTTCAACCGCACCACCATCCCTTCGGAGGTGCCTCAGTTGCCTTGCCACGGCAACACGTTACCACACCGCGAAAACGCTTTGCACCCCTTGAATGTCTAATGTCAAACTACGACCCTATTTCTCCGGCAGGGAGCGCTTCGGCCTGCACAAGCCAAAGCTCCCGCCGCAACGCATCCGGCCCTGCGACAGAGGGCAACCTGTCCGCCTGCCCGGGCTCGGCGGCTGGCAGGCGTACGATGACGGCTGCGGAAATAAATACGGCAGCAGCAGAGAAAACGGCAGTAAACGTCTTCCTTGTATTCATGTCGACCGTCTCTTTCGTTCTATGGTAAATGTCATTCCGGCACTCGACTCGCTTTTCGCTCTTTTGTGTCCTAAAGTCAATCACAAATTTCATTTTTTTGCGCAGACTTTTTTGCGCACTTGCGGCGGCGGGGATTGACCGCTACACTTTACGCCATGGGAAAGAGTCGGGATGAGACATGGGCGCCATTGCGTATGCTGGCGCGACTGAGGGAAAATCTGTCGACGGTGATCCGTGGCAAGGAGGAAGCGATCAATCAGTTGTTGGTCGCGCTGCTGGCCGATGGTCATGTGCTGATCGAAGATGTCCCCGGAACGGGCAAGACGACGCTCGCCAAGGCACTGGCGGTCTCGCTCGCGGCGCGTTTCTCGCGTATTCAGTTCACGCCTGACCTGCTGCCGACCGACATCGTGGGCGGTATGATCTACTCGGCGGCCAATGGCAGTTTCACGTTTCGCCCCGGACCGATTTTCGCGCACATCGTGTTGGCCGACGAGATCAACCGCGCGTCGCCGCGTACGCAGTCGGCGCTGTTGGAAGCGATGGGCGAACGTCAGGTGACCACCGAGGGCGAGACGCGTCCGATGTCGCTGCCCTTTCTGGTGCTGGCTACCCAGAATCCGGTGGAGTATAACGGCACCTATCCGTTGCCGGAGGCGCAGCTCGACCGCTTCTGTCTGCGGCTGTCGCTCGGGTATCCGGATCACGCTCACGAGCTGCAGATGCTGAACGACCAGACGAGTGTTCGTCCGCTGGATGCGCTGCAGCCGGTGATGGATACGGATGCGTTGGCGCAGGTGCAGCGCGCGGTTCGCGAGGTGGGTGTGGAGGCGTCGGTACTCGACTACATCGTGCGACTGGTGGCGCGCACGCGGCAAGACGCGCGGTTGCGGCTGGGGGCGAGTCCGCGCGGTTCGCTTGACTTGCGACGCTGCGCGCAGGCCGCCGCGTTTTTGGCGGGACGCGATGCCGTGCGGCCGGATGATGTGCAGAATCAGGCCGTGCCCGTGTTGGCGCACCGGCTGATGGCAGATGTCAAGGCGCGGCATAGCGGACTGACCGGCGAGGCGGTCGTGCGCGAGGTGCTGCGTACGGAGCCGGTGCCCGCATGAGCCCCCGGGCCACACGCTTACGGCGGTTGTGGCACCGGTTGCGCCATCCGCCGATCGGCTATCAGCACGGCAGGCGGGCGCGCTTCGCGCGTAATTTCCCGTTGGTGTGCTGGAGCTATTACCTGCTGATTGCGCACACAACGCCGCGCTTCTATCTGTCCGGTTTGATCGGCGCGGGTCCTGTGCTGTTGTTCCTGCTGGTGGGTTTTGAAAATCGCTTGCTCCCCCTGGCGTTTACGGCATTGGCGCTGATTGTTGTTTGCATGGTGGCTGGACTCTTCTGGCGGCCTGCATTGGAGATTGAAATCCGCATGCCGCCCCGTGTCGAATGCGGTAGCCATTTCGAGACCCACTACACGATCCGCAATCCGGGGCGGCGTTGCGCGCGCGATCTGGCCATCGACACGCTGATCTTTTCAGATTGGATGAGTTTGAGGCGCGGGCGGGCGTATCTGGCCTATCTGCCGCCGGGTGCCGTCGAGCGGGTTTCCGCGACCAGTCACGCCTTGGCGCGCGGCGTCTATGCGTTGCCGGCGCTGCGCGTCGATTCAGCCTTTCCCGGCGGGCTCTGGCGTTGGGGGCGGACCGAGCTGCGCGAGCGCCAGCTCTCGGTCTATCCGCGGTATACGCGCTTGGAAACGTTTGAGATTCCGCTAGGCATGCGTAACCGCAATGAACTCGCGGCTTCCCGCGATCTGGCGCGTGAGGCGCTGGAGTTCCATGGTTGCCGTGAATTCCGCGAGGGCGATGTCCTGCGTCATGTTCACCCGCGTTCATCGGCACGGCTGGGCGTACCGGTCGTGAAGGAATTTCAGGCCGAAGGGCGTTCGCGTACCGCCGTGTTGGTGGACACCTACGAGGGCGGTACCGCAGAACGGTTGTGGGCGGGGCTCACGCGCGCCGAGCCTGTCGAGGCGGCGCTCTCGTTGGCGGCCGCAGTGACCGATACGCTCTCGACTACAGACCGCGTGCTTGAGTTGCTGGTTGCGGGGCCGGCGGTCCATCGTTTTGTGAGCCAGGGCCGGATCGGTTATCTGGAAGCAGTGCTGGACATTCTGGCGGCGGTGGAGCCGAGCCGGGTCGATCCGCTGGATGCCTTAGAGCCGTTGCTGCTTGCTGAGATCCATGCGATCCAGAGCGTTTGTTTGATTCTTACGCGGTGGGATGAACGTCGCGCGTCGCTGGCGCGTATGATCAACGCGTGGGGCATCGGCCTAAAAACGGTTTTGCTCGTGCCGCATGGCAGATCGTGCGCCGGCGTGCCGCCGGAGGTGGTCTGCGTGCCCGTGAAGGCGGCGTTGCGGGGGGAGGTGAGCGTCCTATGACCCGCAGCCGCTGGCCAGTCTTTTTCAATGCGCTGTTCCTGCTGTGGTGTGCCTGGTGGTATTGCCGCGACGCCAGTATGGGCCTGCTTGTGGTGGCGGGGGCCGTCGCGGTGCTGGCGTGGGTACGCGGCCGCGCACTGCCGAGTACTACACGGTGGGTAGTCTGGAGCGGGGTTGTGCTGACAGTGATTTTCTTGGCGGCAAATGTGGAGCGGATCGTGCCGCCGGATGATGCGCTGGACGAAAGCCGCATGTTGGACCGGGTGGTCACGGTTATTTTCGCATTCGGGGTTACGTCGCTGTTTTTCCGGCCCACGGCGCAATCGGTGACCTTGGTCGTGCTGGGGGGTGTACCGCTTGCGATGACCGCACTCGGGCGGCCGGATGTGATGCCGGGCGCGGTGGGCGATGCCGCGCCGTGGATGGTGGGTGGGACGGTTGTGTTGATGCTGACGGCGGATATGGCACAGCGGTTGACGCAGGGAAGCGGCCGTGAGCACGCGGTGCCCGGCGTGCGGGAACTCGCCCAGCGGGTGGTGGTCCTGTGCCTTGTGACCGGTGCGTCATTGGTGTTGCAGGAACCGCTTGGACTCGGGATCAAGCAGGTGCAACGTTGCCTCTACGGAATGATGTTTTTTTCAGAGCGTCTGCCGCGACGCCGGATGTCGGATATCAATCTCAATTTGCCGGTGCCGCATGATTTCGGGCAACGGACACGCATGGTGGCGGCGATCCGCAGTGACAATATGCCGGGGTATTTGCGCGAGAACGTTTACTTGCAGTATGACCGGGGCCGGTGGGACGTAGTGAAACCCAACGTGCCGCTGGAGCCGTCGGCTGTTGCCGGCGGAGCGGCACGGCCGCAGTATCCGCGTTACCTGCTGCGTTCGGATGTGGCCGCTACTGAGCGGCGTGAGACGTGGCGGGTGGAGATTTTAGCACCGCGCCTGTTGGGGGGCTTCTGTCTGCCCGGCTCCTGTTTGGCGCTGAGTTGCGTTGGCGCGGTACCGATGGCAGAGACGAACGGTAGCGTGACGGTGAACGGGCCGTTTCCGGACGCATACGAAATTGAGGTCGATCCGCGGCGCATGATGGATCGTGCATGGCCGCAACCGGAGGGTAATGCGGCGGTGTATCTTGAGGTGCCCCGTTCGCTGGCTGGTGCGGTCTCGAACTGGGTTGAGTCTTGCGCGGGACTCGCGACCGCGTCTTCGGTCGGTGAGGCGGTACGGTGTGTCGACGCTGATTTCTCAGCCCGTTTTGCCTACCGCCTCGGTATAAGGATGAAGGCCAATCCCGATCCGTTGATTGATTTCATGACGCGTAAAGAGGGCTCCTGCACATTTTTTGCGAGCGCGGCAACGTTGATGTTCCGTCAGCGCGGTATTCCCGCGCGGATGATTGGCGGTTTTGTCTGTAACGACTGGAACCCTTGGCTGGCGCGCTGGGTCGTGCGGGAACGTGACGGCCATGCTTGGGTCGAGGTATGGGACAGCGCGTCCGGACGCTGGCTGATTGTCGATCCGACGCCGCCGGAGGGGCGGCCGTCGGCGTTGCAGCGACCGGGACGCTTCAGGCTCGCGCTTGATCTGTTTGCCGCGTCATGGCGGCGCACGCTGGCCTATCTACGGAACACAAACTTTCTGCAAGTTCTGGCCGATGGCGGCGAATTGCTGATCCTGTTTCTCTGGCAGATGATCTGGAGTGTTCCCGGCGTGGTGGTGGCGTTGGGGTTCGGCGCGTTGGCATGGTTGCGTTGGCGCCGTCGCTGGTGGCGCATGACGCCCGAGGCACGCCTACGCGAGGAGCTGACGCGAGCCATGACCCACGTAGAGCGCCGCGCTCTGCCGGCACCGTTGCGGCGGCGCACTGCGGAGAGCTGGACAGAGTGGTATCAGCGTGTGGCAGAGCGATTGCCTGACGAGCGTGCGGCACAGCTCGTCACGTTGTTGGAGCGGTATCAGGAAATTCGGTACAGCGTGACTCTCGATGAAGCGGCCGCACGTGACTGGATCGAAACAGCGCACATTGCGACCACCAAGTGGTCGCGATGAGAAGTAATAGGTAGTAGGTAAGAGGTAAGGCTGTTACGACAACGCCAAGCGCAACGGATCGACAAGGGAGAGCCCCTTGAAGTGCGAACGGTAAAATCCGCGATCACGAGTCAGCAGGCGATCCGCGCATTCGGCTGCATGAGCCGCGACTAAAAAGTCGGCGATCACACGACCGCCGCGTGGCGTCCCACCGCTCCGAGCCGACCGCCACAGTCGCCCAGCTCGCGCGGCAGCTTTTTCCGGCATGGGCGAGAATGTGATCTGCAGTTCGGACATGACGGCTTCGAACTGGCGGTCGGTCGGGAAGACCGCCATCGTCTCCGCCCAGACGACATCGCAGGCAATCAGCGCACCCTCTGCAAGGCATTTACGCAGAGCGTTGGCAGAGCCAGGGCAGAACGTCGGATCATTCAAAAAGACGTCCAACAGCACATTCGTATCGACGGCAGTGATCACGGTTCACCCCGCAACTCGTCCATCCATTCATCCGAGTCCCGATCCGTCTTCAGGCATCCTGTCACAGCGGCCACCGGATCCTCCGGCACGACTTTCACAGCCGTCAGAACGCCATTCTTTACGCTGAAAGCCAGCACGGTCGCAGGCTTGATCCCCAGACGGTCGCGTAGGACCTTGGGAATCGTCACCTGCCCCCGTTCTGCAACAACTGCGGTCAACATCATTCACCTCCACAAGTATGAAAGCATGATAGAAAAGTATGGAATCGATGTCAACGGTTCGTTAACCGCGAATTACGCTTTTGGCTGGGCTCGCGAAGCGCCGGGGCAAGCGTCTGCTTGACCGGCCGCGCTGTGCGCGGCAAAAACCGTACGCCAACACACTCACGAAGAAGCACCGATCCCGACACGATCCCGGTTTCGACGCCGACGTTCCGCAAGTCTGGCGGACGGAGTTGTGTGCGTCAAAGTAGGGTGGGACGTCTCGGACCGCCCCGCATCCATCTTGCGTTTGGCTCTCTAAATACCTGTCCCTTAGTCGCGATCCCGATCCCGATTTGGATGAAACCATGAAACCAGAAACCTTGAAACCAAAGAGAGTTGAAGATTCAACTGCTCTTTTTAGGATAAACGGCTGAGTGGGTAACAACTGCCACACCTTTCAAGGTGTGGAAATAGGTATGGATCAGACATAGGGTGCCGTAGTGATGCGGTGTGTTGTCGCATTGATCGAGATGAGCCTTTAAAATCGGGGTATTAGTGTGGTCGTCCGGTGCGTGGGGGTGCATTTTGGTATACTTGTCGAAGGGGGCGGCTACTGCCACACCTTTCAATATGTGGAAATAGCATGGTTCAGATATGAGGCACCGCAGTGGTGCGGCATGTTGTCGCGTTGATCGAGATGAGCCTTTAAAATCAAGGGTATTGATGTGATTGCTCGGTGCGTGGGGGTGCATTTTGGTATACTTGTCGAAGAGGGCAGCTATTTCCACACCTTTCAAGGTGTGGAAATAGCATGGAGCAGACATGCGGTGTCGTAGTGGGGCGGTGTGTTGGTGAGTTGAGCGAGATGGGCTCTTAAAACCTTCTAAACATCAATGCGGATGATGCGGCTGATGAAGAACCAGCCGACGGCGATGAGTAGGGCGGTGAGGCCGATGGCGATCATGCCGTTGACGGATTTGAAGAAGGGAATCATCATGCCCGGCTTGATGAAGGTCATGACCGCACCGAGTAGCGCCGGCATGCAGGCGACAATGATGCCCTGTAGGCGTCCCTGTGCGGTGAGCGTCTGCACGCGCCGCTCGATGCGCATGCGCTCGCGGATGGTCAGGCTGATCTTGTCGAAGATTTCCGTCAGGTTGCCGCCCGTGCGGCGGGCGATGTCGATCGAGGTGACCACCAGCGTCAGGTCGTCGGAGCCGACCCGCTTGTCGAGGCTTTGTAGCGCGTCGTAAAAATTCATGCCCACACGCATCTGCTGTAGCATGACGCCGAACTCCTGAGAGATGGGCTTTTCGCCGTTCTGCACCACGGACTCAAAGGCTTGGTTGATGCTGAAACCTGCACGCAGGGCGTTGCTCATGCTGCCGAGCGCTTCGACGAGCTGCTCGTTGAATAGACGGCGGCGGCGTTCACGCAGGATATCGATCAGTTTGGAGGGTGCCATCAACGCGAGCACACCGAAGGTCAAGCCGAGCACGGTGCCGGCGACCGTCGAGACCAGATTGGTGTGGTCGAAAAGCGGCACGAAGCAGAGCAGGAAGACGGCGGCTGCTGCGGCGCGTCCGATGTCGGAGATGCGCTTGGCCGGGATGAAGAGGAAGAGGTCTTCGAAACGGCGCGAGGCTTCCTCGGACATGGAGTCGGCGTAGGCGCCTGCACCGGAGCCGAAGGCGCGCACGACGGTGTAACCCAGTCCAGTGAAGGCTAGACCGATCAGTGCGGTCGCAGACCAGCCGAGCGCAGTGAGGGTGCCGGGCGTCATGCGTCACCGCCTTGTTTGGCAGGATCGAAGATGGCGGGGTCCAGATGCAGGCCGCGGCTCTTGATGTGCTCGAAGAAGGTCGGCACCGCGCCGGTCGGCCTGAAGCGTCCGAGAACTTTGCCTTTTTCATCGACGCCGGTCTGCTCGAACTCGAAAAGATCCTGCATCACGACTTGTAGCCCTTCGAGTCCGACCACTTCGGAGACACAGGTCACTTTACGCGAGCCGTCACTGAGGCGCGATTCATGCACCACGAGGTCGATCGCCGAGGCGATCTGTTCGCGGATGGCGCGCGAAGGAAGTTCCAGCCCGGACATCAATACCATGGTTTCGAGACGCGAGATGACATCGCGCGGCGAGTTCGCGTGGACGGTGGTGAGCGAGCCGTCGTGCCCGGTGTTCATTGCCTGGAGCATATCGAGTGCTTCGCCGCCGCGACACTCGCCCACGATGATCCGGTCCGGTCGCATGCGCAGCGCGTTACGGACGAGATCGCGGATGGTGATCGCACCGCGGCCTTCGATGTTGGGCGGACGGGCTTCAAGGCGGACCACATGGGGCTGGACGAGGCGCAGTTCGGCGGCATCTTCGATCGTGATGATGCGGTCCGTCGGCGGGATGAAGCCGCTTAGCACGTTGAGCAGTGTCGTTTTTCCGGAGCCGGTACCACCTGCGACCACAATATTCTTACGCATGATGACGCAGAGACGCAGGAACTCTGCGATGTTGTGCGTCCAGGTGCCAAAGGCGATGAAGTCGTCAACGGTCAGCGCGCGTTTGGAGAATTTGCGGATGGTGATGCAGGGGCCAGTGAGGGAGAGCGGCGCGATGATGGCGTTGACGCGCGAACCGTCCGGCAGACGGGCGTCGACATAGGGTTGGCTTTCGTCGATGCGACGGCCGATCGGGGCGACGATGCGTTCGATGACACCTAGCACCGACTCGTCATCCATGAAGGTCTGTCCGGTCAGTTCGATGCGGCCGTTGCGCTCGACGAACACCTGGCCGGGGCCGTTGACCATGATTTCGGTGATGGAGTCGTCGGCTAGAAAGTCTTCCAGCGGGCCGAGGCGCACGGCTTCGTCGTAAATCTCTTTTTCCAGACGCGCGGGATCAATACCGGCAGGCAGCTTCCGGTTACGGCGAACCTCCGCGATGATGGCGCGGATGGTTTCGCGGGCCTTCTGCTGTAGCTCATCGGTGCCGATGCGCGAGACGGTCATGCGCTTGAGGTCCAGACGCTGAATCAGTTCGCCGTGGATCTGGTTTTTGATTTCGCGCATGATGGCGGCCATCGGGTCGACCGGCGCCGGGGGAGGGGGAGGCGGAGGTGGAGGTGGAGCCGAGACGGGGATCGACGGCGGTTGCGCAACCGCAGGTTCGGGGGCGGGCGCGCGCGGCGGTTCGGGCTGCGGTACGTCGGGGGCGGCGGGCGCGGCCGGAGCGTCGGAGGTGGCGGGCTCGTCAGACGAGACACGTAGCAGGCAGGGGCCTAAGCTGACCACGTCGTCGGCGCGCAGCCGTGTGGGTTCTTGGATGGGCCGACCGCCCACGATGGTGCCGTTGCTGGAGTGGAGATCTTCGATGGTGACACCGGTTTCGCGTAGCGTTAGCAGTGCGTGCCGCTCGCTGACCTCAGGGTGGCGCAACCGGATTTTGCAGGCGTCGCCGCGACCGATCGTGTAGAGACCGGGCGGCAACTCGAAGCGGTTCGAGGCTTGGTCGGGATAAGCGATATCGAGGAAGAATTTCATGGGCATGGGGGGGGGCGCGGGTGCGATCAGTCCGTAACGCGTTTGCGCAATAGTTGCTGTTGGCGATAGGTGTTGAGCGATTCAATTTCAGACTGGATCATCTGGAAATCGACGCGCGGCAATGTCTTTTCAAAATAGACGTCCTCCGGATTGCGCAACGCCAGCGAGATGCGTCCTTTGATCTGTTCGGCGAAGACCAGCATCTCCGCCTCACGCGGGGTGACCTCGAGGGTCACGGTGTTGTACGAGGCGGGCATGCGCGCGTCAGAGAACAAGCGCGACTTGGCGGTCTCGCGGCCGGTCGCCAGTACCAGCACATCTTGGAGCATCGTGAGGGTAACCAGTTCCATCTCGCCTTGAACGGTTTTTGAGGGGAAGGAGAAGGTACCGAGCACGTCGACGTGATCGTTGGGTCTGACCATGCCGCTGACCGAGGCCGCGCCGCTGACATTGATCGAGATGGCGCGCATACGCGATTTGATGTCGGCGGCCAAGCCGCGCGACGTGGGGTCACCACCCTCAATGTCGGTCCAGAAAATCGGCGCATCTGCCGACAGGGGGCGCACGGTTTTGCGGTTGAGCAACAGCAGGATGTCTTCGGTTCGTACAGCGTGATCTTTGACGACACTCTCTGGCACCTTAAGCCCACCGATGTCCTCCATGGTCAGTACGGTGCCGGAAGGAATGGCGCGCTTCGTAGCGATGACCGGTATCTTTTTGTTTCTGCGGTCGAAGTCCGCTTTCATGCGTTCAACCTCATTGTCCTTGGCGGTCAGGTAGGAGCGGGTCAGGAAGGCGGCGAAAAGGCCGATGACCACGGAGATAATCAGGATGAGTTTCTGCTTCATACAAGGCTCTTTCGGTTTAATGGAATCGAGGAGAGTTTAAGGGGTAGCCCCCTCTCGTTGCAAGAGACTAATCTGGGTATTGTCCGACGGGGATGATGCGTGCGCGAAGAGTATGCACTGCTTCCGGCCGGAGACGAAGAGTTTGAAGGTGGGAGTTGTGGGCGTGGTTTCGCTCCAGCCCGCTCCCGTGAGGATGCGTGCGGCGTCCTGCACGGCGGCTTCGGGGGTGGCGTCGGCATCGGCAGTAACAAAGCGTGTGCGGGTCTTGGCGCAGAGCGCGGTGAAACGGGGCGTGGCATTCAGGACGGGCAGGCCGTCGGGCCAGGCCGGTGGCTGCTGGCGCGCGGCGGCCGCATGGCGTAGCGCTTGTTCAAAGGCGAGTACCACGCTGTCGTCACGGCTGGCGGGCGACGGCAACACGAGCAGCCGTTGCAGGCTGTTCTTGCTGGCGTGGGTTATCAAACATGAGGTGCCCCGACCGATGGCACCGGGGCCGGCGGCGGTTGTCGACAGATTGAAGCGGCGCGACAGGCGCTGGCTGAGCGTGGCGGGGGACTCG
>Ga0116189_1002584_pt1 | contig 13270 bp, 9 predicted proteins | sample AD_JPNTR3_MetaG_FD_89895 | JGI IMG/M metagenome (GOLD analysis project Ga0116189, IMG submission 89895) | Active sludge microbial communities of municipal wastewater-treating anaerobic digesters from Japan - AD_JPNTR3_MetaG | ecosystem: Engineered > Bioreactor > Anaerobic > Digestate | place... | reverse complement strand
TTTGTGTACACTCTGTAATCATAAAAGGGTTCGCTCTTTTGTGGACTAACTCTTTCTGAAAAAAGAATTTATACCACAAAAGGCGGCCCTTTTTTCATTAAGTGTGTGAGAAATCCGGGCTAGTAACAGACGAAACGCAAAGGGTCAATTAAGAAAGTCCGGCTGAGCCTCGAGTGTCGTCGACCCCCGAAGGGATCGGGGGTTCTGCGTTCTAAGGTTTAAGGTCTACTTACCCGCAGAGCCCCAAGTGCTGTCGACCCCGAAGGGGTCGTTTGGAGTTTGGCGAAAACACACAGTCGTGTAAAGCCGAAGAAGGCATTGTTGACGTTGAGATTGTCGTACTGAGAGATACGGCACGCCGGAAATGTATATTTTCGCCAATATCCAGTCGACCCCTTCGGGGTCGAGAAACGTCGGAATCGCCCAAGTTCAGATGGTTTGGGGGCGAACCTGAACAACTCGTTTGGGATTATTTTGTTAGAGGTTTTCAAGCACCCTAAACTGTTTTTTCTGGGATCGGGTCCGCTGGGGCCTACGATCGCTGGTAAGGCGATACTTGGCGGTAGCGCCGGACGCGTTTGACCAGCAGCCCGAACGCGAAACCGAGCGCCAGCGTCGCGGCGCTCGCCACGCCCGCCGGAACCCAGCTTCCCAGCGTTGCCAAGGTGCGTACCTCGCCGTCCGGCTCGATCACGCGGATCCGCACGCTCGGCCCCATAAACGACAGCATGAATCCGCTGACGCCTTTCGGGGCGATGCTCGTGCACGTAAATCTTATCGCCGACCAGCGCAATGCCTGTCGGCGACCAGAAAGCTCCCGATTCCAAGACTGTCGTTACGTTTCCATCTGTCGCCAAACGCCGCAGGCAATGCCAGTCGTAATCGGCGACATAAATGTTGCGGACGCCATCAACCGCCAGCCCGAGCAGCCTCGGATGCTCGCCGCGCTCGACGCCCGCCAGAGGGTTGCCGCCCAGCGTCGTAACCGTGCCATCGAGCCCAACCCGCCGCACGCAGGCAGCGTCGGTCAGGTAGATGGCCCCATCCGGCCCTATCACTTTCGCTTGCACGGCGGCGAACTTCGCCTCGGCACCCTTGCCGTCGGCATGACCGCTGACACTGCCGGCCAGCGTTTCGATGCTGCCATCGGGCCGCCGCCGCGCCAGCACGTACTCCTGCACGCCGTCGTTAACGCCGCTCACGGCGTAGGTGTTGCCTTCGGCATCGATCAACGAGCCGAGCCCTTTCGGCACATTGGCGGTCGGACCGAGTATCTCGGTGACTTGACCATCAGGGCTCGCCTTCCACAGGCTGTTGATCCATAGGTTATTCGCCGCATCATAGTAGACGTGTTCGCCATACAGATTGCCCGCCTCGTCTATGAAGAGTTCGTGCGAATGCTTGCCGGTGACGAACGGCGTCGGGCGGCCATCGGCGGCCACCTTCCAGATTGTGTTGTTGTCTACATCAGAGAAGAAGATCTGTCCTTGCCGATCTATGACGAGGCCCCAGGCCGGATGCGCCACGGCGTTGGTTAAAGCCAGCAGGAACAGGCCGGCCAACGCCGCGGCTCGGGCGGCACGAGTCGCCGGGCGCCCGATGATTCTCAAATTGGCGTATGGCATATGCAGTTTCACTCCGTCTTCGGTTTTGAAGCGGTTGGTCTGCGATACTCAGATAAAAACACGGTACTCAACCGTTGGGCGAGTCCGGGTTTACGCGGGCCTTAAATCAACAATTTACTTCGACACGGCCGGTTGGAGGAGGACGTTCAATTTAAGGCCCGCCTAAAGGTTGCTTTACGCCTGGGATCATTGACCGAGCACGTCGCGGGCGGCTTCATAGCGGCTGTGCACGTCTTCAATTGCCTGTTTGACCCGCTCTTCGTCGCCCGTCTCGAGAACCGGCGCGAGTGCTGTCACTGCTGCCGCCAGCGCCTGGCGCGCCTTGTCGAATTCCTGTTGTCTGGCGCTGAAACGGGCCGGCAGCTTTGCTGCCTCCAGCACCGTTATTTTCTGCTTCAGTTCGGCAGCTGAAGCCTTGATCTTTTCGAGATCGTAGGCGGGCAAATGATGGTGATAGAGCATATAGAGGCTCGAGTGAAAGTCCTCGAGCTCCTTCATCGGCGGTCTGATCACACGCACTAGCCGCTCGAAATCCGAATGGAGCTTCTCGGCGGCGGAAAGAAGGGCCTGGTTGCTATCCGCATTGACTGCGGCGCGGTACTCTTCGACGGTTGCTTTTAGAGCCTCAACACCCTCGGACCAGGCCGTCTGTTTGTGATGAAGAATTCCGGGCAGGCGGGCTGCCGCCACGGCGGCCGCGCCTTTTTCGATGTCCGGTAACAGGCTTTTCAGTTTCGCGTAGTCCTTGGCTGGCCATGCTTCGTGCCAAATCACGAAAATCACTTCGTGGAAATCGTGGAGAGCAGGGACCTCAGCCTTCGCCACGGATTCATGCTGAAAAGCGAGGGCCGGAATCGTTGTAAAGAGTAGAAAAAGGATCGCAAGCGAGTAGGTTTGCTGTCGGAAACGCATTTTCTCCTCCGGGAAAGTCAACTGATTGATAGGCTGGATATTCTGCCATAGTGTGAAGGCACAGAGCTACAGTCCGAGGTAGGTCAGGCAGCGGTCCAGGCAAACGGCTGGTTCGGAACTGGTATCGAGGCGCAGCGCGGGTATTGGAAGAGGTTCTCGGCGCGATTTGAGCTCCAGATAGAGGCGATAATCCCGGTTGCCTGCAGGGTGCCGCCCTTGTTTCTGGTCGTACTCGAGTCGTCTGCGCGCCTCCTCATCAGAACAGGTACATTCGATCACGAAAAGGCGTTGGCGCAGCCGCTGGGCGAGGTTCCAGACCTGGAGCATATCCTCAGATCGAGAGAATGTCCGCCCATCGAGGATTACCCATTTGTCCGGAGATTCGGTCAGAATCGCCTCTGTCAGCCGCAGCATTTCCTGAAAGCACACGTTATCCTGCGCCCGGGAGTAGTCGATCTGGTCCTGACTGAAAAGTCTTGTCCTGATTTCGTCCTTGCTGATGATGATGGCAGGCAATCGAGCTGCGAGCGCCCGTGCCATCGTGCTTTTCCCGGAGCCCGGAAGCCCCGCCATTGCCAGGATCACGGCCAGAACAATAGCACGAAACGCGGAATTTTCGCGAAGTGAAACCAGGCGGTGCCCTCACGGGCCATAAATCTCTGTCCGGGGAGCCGGTCGTGGTCTGCGGAAAAGATACCGGAGGAACCGATAGAACATGTAGATGAGCGCAACGAACAGGACAAGCAACACAAGAGCGGCGACGAGGGCAATATAGGGGTGTGCCGAGACCAGCCACAACAGTCCGAGACTCAAGACGTCTTCAACCCCGCTGAGAAACCAGTTCGTAAAGGGTTCCGGCGTCGAGTTGGCAGCCAGACGTGTGGAGGCCTTGGCCCCATGACTCGATAACGTGACGAACCCGCCCAGAAGCGCCGCAATCCAGGTCACATGAGAAGGAGCATCACCCATTGCAGCACCGGCGAGGAATGCCCCTGCCGGAATACGAATGAAGGTGTGAACAGAGTCCCAGATATTGTCGACATAGGGGACTTTGTCGGCAACGAACTCAATCAGGAAAAGAACCGCGGCGGCCACCAGCACCCAGGGGTTAGACAGACTTCTAAGTTCGTCGGGGAGGGAGAGGATCTCATAGCGCTGCATGAGCCCCAGCGTAAGAATCGTTATGTAAAGATTCAGACCCGCAGTCAGGCTGGATCCAAGAGCCAAGACCACGTTCGAGATGTCCATGCGGCCATGGTAGCATTTTTTTCGAAGGTCAACTGCGGACAGGGATCTGGCGTGTCAAAGCAGGATCGGAGGGCGGGATGAGGACTGCTTGGCAACCAGCAGTGGAGGAGGAGCTCCCGCCCTCCGTAGCCGTCTGGGGGAGTCAAACGGCTATTCGGCTACAGCAAAATGACGATTATTGTCGAGAGATGCCTGGTAGACTTTCTTGCCGTATCCGTTTTCCGGAGACTGGCCATATTCCAGCAAACGATCAACCGTCCCTGGTCCACGGTTCCAGGCATAGAGCACCATCGCCAGGTTTCCTTTGTATTTTTTCAGCAACTCATGAAAATGCTTGAACGAGTATGCCAGGTTAGTTTCGGGATCAAGGAGTTGTTCCGCTGAGACATCGCCGTAGTCTCGCGCGGTTGAAACCCAGATCTGCGTTAATCCTCGCGCCTTACCCCCGTCCCCTATCGCCGCCGGGTTGCCTTTGGATTCGGCGTAGATAAGCGACAACATGATGTAAGTTAGAAATTCCGGGGTTCTCAGGAGTCGCCACTCAGCCGAGGCTTGCTTCAGATACTGTCGCGAATACTGATCAACCAGAGTGACAATCAATGGATCCATTGAGAACTCAATCGCCAGACTATTGATGTATCGAAGTCGATCGTTTTCTTCCTTTAGATCGTGATTTCTCTTAGCCAGTTCTGATACTTCAACTTTCAATCGATCAGATTGGCGGTATAAAGGATAGCCTGCAGAGCCGAATCCAATCACGAAGGCCAGCACTCCTACAAGCTTTCTTGAGCAAAGGTCCCTCAGATTCACGGCCTTTTCTCCTTTCTGCATGATTCGCGGGTACTTCTGCGCGAAGATCTATTTCCACATGAACTGCACCCCATATACGAACGACCATATGAGGCTGTGTAACCGAAAGACTGAGCGTTTAGCTGAAGGAAGCTATGTTTGATTATATGTTTTGTGAAGCGGCAGGTTCAAATTTCAGGCAAGAAAAAACGTCTGTGTGGATCGATGCGCATGTTAATTGGGCTGAAGGTTATACCGGAAAGACCTAAAAATCAGGCTTTAAGTCAATCTGTAGATTAGCTGGTGGTGAATGAAAAGTGGGAATCGGGCAAGGCGATGCGCCGCATTCACCAAGTGGGCGCAAATACCGCCACGGTCACCCTTGATCCCGTTTTCTTACATCTTCTGTCTCAACTGGGCAGCAGGGCAAAGACGCGATCCATCGCCTCCGCCGTTTTCTTAACTGCGGCTTCGTCCTCCATCTGGTTCAATTCCCGGTCGAAGGGCTCGCAAGTCACCGGGCCGTTGTAGCCGATTGAGGCAAGCGCCGTCATGAAGCCCTTAAGATCGATGACGCCCGTACTGCACGGGAGCGCCCTTCTGGTATCGGGCAGCTGCTCAACCGGGATGCCGGGGAGCGCATCGTTGACGTGGACCTCAACGATCCGCTTTCCTTCCAGCCGTTGTATGTCGGCTACCGAGCCGCCGGAGGTGAACCAGTGATAGGAATCGAGCAGGATTCCGACATTGTCGAGGCCAATGGCCTCGTTGAGCTCGAGCAGTTCCTCCAAGGTGTGAATGAAGTGAAAGCGACTCGCGTCTCGCGAAGGTTTCGGGCCAACGAACTCCAGGCCGAGCGATATCCCCTCGTTATTAAGAATATTCGCCACCTCGGTCAAGCGACGGCGGTGCTGCTCGAAATTTTGCCGATAAGTCAACTGGTTGTCACCGGGCACTATCCACGTACAAACCCGGCGAGCACCGACTTCCGTCAGCACTTTTGTGCGCGCCGGCAAAGCGATGATTGTCTTCTTGAACTCTTCCTCGGTGGTTCGGAACTGGACGGAAAGGCCGCTCACACCCCACCTGATATTGTGCTCACGCATCCGGGCAAGCAAGTTTTGCCGTTGGTCGACGGGCATCTTTTCAATGTCATCGGCGTGGACGTTGACTCCGCCAAATCCGAATTGAATGGCATAGTCGAGAGCCTGAAGCTGGTTGGCTTTCACTCCGATATGCCCAGTGCCGAGATTCTTGAACATCTTCAGGTCGCTCTTGGTGGTCGGCGCCACCGGGCTCCCTTGCGTATTCAACCTCAACGCGCAGAAGGCGCCCAAGGCAGTCTGCAAGAAGTTCCGCCTGCTTTCCAATCCCTCACCATCGATGGTCATACTCGTTTCCTCCATAGCGCCGGCGGCTTGATTGTACTCAAAAGTCATCAGGACTAACACCTTATTCAAAGGCATCCACGACACGACAGGGCAGCGCACGTCTGCCGCAAAAAAAGCTTTACGGGGCTGGAGTCTGAGGATAATATCTGCGCGCCAAGCCGGAAGCCTTGATAGTTTAAGTGTTCCGCTGGCAGAGGCTTAGCCGTGAAAAAACCAGTTTCGCTCTTGTTTTTCTTTTTACTCACCGGCGGTTTCCTGTTCGGACAATCCGAGGCCGACAAGAAGGGGAAGATCACCTGGGGGTTTGATGAACGGATCCGATGGAAAGCCGGCGATAACTTCGTCGACGTCGATGAATCGGTAGATGACTCCTGGGGATTGGCACGAATCCGGACCCGGGGCTGGCTTGGCCTGCCTATATCAGAAAGCGCGAAGTTCCACCTGCGCATGACGAACGAATTCAGAAAGTATTTTTATCCGGAAGGAGAAAAGTACGATTTTCGCGTTAATGAATTCGTTTTCGACAACGCCTATCTTGAGCTGAATCCCCGGAAAGACCTGACCCTAAGAATCGGCCGCCAGGACATGTTCATAGGAGAAGGCCTGGTGATCATGGACGGCTCCCCCTTGGACGGATCCCGAACGTATTACTTCAATGCAGTGCGAGCCACCTGGAGGGGAGCAAAGACAACCGTCGACGGGTTCGCCATCTCAAACACCGCCAGGGATCGCTATCTGCCTGTCCTTAATCGAAACCTGACCCAGAACACGGTGGAACGAGACGAGCAAGGCGCCGGCATTTACGTGACTCGTCAGCTCACGAACTCGCTCAAAGGGGAGTTCTACGACGTTTTCAAGCGAGAAGAAGCGGCCGGTGCCCTCCCCCTAAGCCGATTGAACACAACCGGATTGCGACTGACAGGGAGTTTTAAAGGCGGGATCCAGCACGCGGCCGAATTCGCGGTGCAACTGGGCGACTATGGCGCTAACAGCCGTAGGGGATATGGCGGCTATGTGGACTTCAGGAAATCACTCCCCTCTCTGCCCAGACTGACGTTACAGCTGAATTACACTCATCTTTCCGGCGATGATCCGGACACCGCTGATTGCGAAGGTTGGAATCCCATATTCAGCCGCTGGCCCAAGTGGAGCGAACTGTACATCTATACCCAGGTCCAGGAGGGCAGGGGACCTGCCTATTGGACGAACATCGGGATGCTGTCACCCGGCTTGAACTGGAAGTTTTCGGACCGGGTGAATCTTGACCTGGTTTACAGGCTGATGTTTGCCCCCGAAGCTCGAATTGTGGCTGGTCAGAAACTGGGACACAGGCGTGGCAACCTGATGATCGCCAAGCTGAATTTTCGGGTGAACAGACATTTCGTCGGTCATCTGCTGGCCGAGACCCTTGATCCAGGCGATTTCTACCCCGACTCGCGCAGCTTTGCGCATTTCTTGCGGTCGGAGTTCATGTTCCAGTTCTAACTAAATCTTCTTGACTAAGTAACCTATCTGTGAGATCCGTGTCGTCCGTGCTATCCGCGGGCCTCTCCTCCCACGGATGACACGGATAACACGGATCACACGGATAAATGCTCGGATACTCTCTTAGACTTCCAGGAGCTACTCATCTCTTGAATCGACCGTCGAAACCGGTTCAAAGACGGTTTTGAATACGACCTCGGAGCTGGTCTTCTCGAGGTACAGCGTTTGACGGCGGCCCGGTGGCGTATCGGGGGATTCAGCATGCGTTAAAGTGAAGTCGCCGGGAACTTCGAAGGTGACGCTCATGACCAGATCGGGATAGCGCACCTGAAGGGAGGCGCGGTCAGTGAAGTTGGCAGTCCGGGTATCGGACCAATAACGGAACGATTGGGTCTCGAACCTCTTGCCAAACTCCGGGTCTTCACGAAAGCCTTGGTCGTCTCGAAGCTCTACCTGCCCCTGCAGATGCAGGACCAACCCGATTCGTCTTTTCCGATCAGTTTTCACGCTGACTGTGTCGAGGAGTCGGGAATCCTTGATCTCCAACCGCCGGGAAGTCGAGATACCCGGCTGATACTCGGGCTGGGCGGCTGCCACGCGACCGGAGTCCGCGTCAAACTCCAAGAGCTCGCCCCGTTTCCAGCTCTTCTGGCCCAAGCCGTCTACCAGGGGGACATTATGAGCGAGGCCGGTCTTGAAGTAGCCGGCGTGCAGGGGTGAGCCATACCCGACTGTACCGGGGTCGTGGGTGATGTCCGTCATTTCATAAAAAGCTTCGAAGTTGAGAGCCTCCGCCTGGGAGTGAGAGAGGCCCAACTGGCCGTAGTGGAAGTAAACCTGCCAAGGTCCCTTTTTCAGAACCGCCATTCGGCTGGCTTCCAGATTGATGCTCGTGACAGGGGGCAGCGGAGGAGCCTCGATGTTCGCGCCCGGAGGATCCACAAGAGTATTCCAGTCCCGGATCTTCGAAGCCTCGGCAAGGCCTGTAAGCGTTGGAAAAATCCGGTAAACCGAGGCCATAAGCCTGAGATTCGGCGCGTACAGCGGCACTCCCGTGGTGTCTGCCGGGCTGGGCAGGCGTCCGGTCGGGAAGCGGAGGTTCAGCGGCGATAGCATCAAATTCTGAAGAATCGCCATCTCCCGCGAAACTTCATTCATCCTTCCGCTCAAGGCGGCGTAAGTAAAGAAAGGCGCCAGGGCCTGGACCACATAGGTGTTATATGTGAGCGACTGCTCGTACCAGAAGAAATCAGGAGTGACCCCTTCGGCCAGCTGTTTCCTGATTCCGAAAGGTCCGTCCAGAGCTCGCTTCCAAAGATCCTCGTCGTTGAAGTAGATGGCAATGTGCCCGACGGCGGATCGATGCCAGCAAGCGATATTATGGACTTGGTGCTGACCTTTCTCCAGCAATACCGCGGTCGGCCGGAACAGCCTTTCGTACCATTGCTGCTTGCGTTTTGGCGTAACGTAATCATCGAGAAGGCGGGCCGCGTCAACCAGGCGAATAATAACAACGGCTTCATCGAGGCTCTGGTACATCAGGCGGGAAAGCCCCTTGTCCTCCTCGAGCGGCCATCGGGTGTAGTTGTTCGCGTAGAAGTCGATCTGTGACGCGACCCATTCGGCATATTTCCTGTTTTGCGTTAAACGGTAAAGCATGGCGGCCTGCTGTATGTTACCGATATGCCGGAATCGGAATAGATAGACCCAGGCGCCGTGCAGCTTTGGCGTCAATTTCACAGGCTCGCCTCGACGTGTTCGAAGCGGCCGTTTGCCCGGCTCATCAGGTGTCCATTCCAAGAAAGACCCGTCCTCCGGGCTCACGAAGTCGTGATACCAGCCCGCCACCCATTCGACCCGATCGTGTCGCTTCCTGATCCACTCGTCGACCTCCCGGGTCCGGTCCTTCATCCATTCGGCCCATTCCCGATCAGAACGAACGAGGCGTCGCGCCGTTTCCCAGTCCTCAACCGGTCGTCTCAGGGGTGATCCGTCCGTGTAGATTTTGAGCTGGGACATGTACTCTTCCGGCCTGTTTTCGGCACCGCCGGCCAGAGCACCAACCAAAACCGCGACCAGTAGATAGTGCATATGAGACACGTTTAATCTCCTTGGCTGACTTGGCCGGACTGACAGCGAGTGCGTAATTCATAACCGGCTACCCGGCCGGACGAAACGGCTGGAAGACGGTGCGGCTGGTCGCCTGAACCTGTCGGGCTTCTTCCAACGCCTGCTGGTAAAGCACCTCCTGGCTCCTTATGGCTTTCTTTCCCGGCGGCGGGGCTATTCGCTCATAATGCCCGTCAGGAAGCAGCCGTCTCGCCTTCACATTGTCTTTAAAGCAGACGTCAAGAATATTGATAACACGTTTCTGACAAGTAAGATCATCAATAGGGACCAACAGTTCGACGCGACGGTCGAGGTTTCGCGGCATCCAGTCGGCAGAAGAAATGAAGACTTTCGGCTCTCCTCCCTGGTGAAAGTAGTAGATCCGGCTGTGCTCGAGAAAACGGTCAACGATGCTGACGACCGTAATGTTTTCGCTCAGACCCTTAATTCCGGGCCGGAGGCAGCAGATCCCTCTGACGTTTAAAAGGATCTTCACACCTGCCTGGGACGCCTCATATAACGCTTGGATGATCCGCGTGTCGACCAGTGAGTTCATCTTGGCCATAATCAGCGCCTTTTGACCTTGACGCTTCCGCTCGGTTTCACTGGCGATCAACTCCAGGAACCGCCTTCGAAGCCCTGTCGGAGCGGCCTCGAGCTTCACCAGCCCCTGTGGCTGTGAATAACCCGTGATCGCATTGATCAGGCTGGAGGCATCGTTGGCCAGGTCGGGATCCACCGAAAAGAAACTGGCGTCCGTGTAAAGCCGGGCCGTTATCTCGTTGTAATTGCCGGTGCCGAAGTGCAGGTAACGCGTCACCCCTTGGGCCTCCCGGCGAACGACGATACAGAGCTTGGCGTGCGTTTTCAGGCCCTTGACTCCGTATATGACCTGTACGCCGGCATGTTCCAGCTCCCTTGCCCATTCGATATTCCTGGCCTCGTCAAACCGCGCTTTCAGCTCGACAATCGCGGTGACATACTTCCCGTTCTCCGCTGCCTGCCGAAGCGCTTCAATGATGGGGCTGTCCGGGCTGGTCCGATAGAGAATTTGCTTGATGGCGAGTACATCCGGGTCTGCCGCGGCCTCCTGGACCAGGCGGATGGCAGGCTCGAAGCTGTCAAACGGGTGATACAAGAAAATGCTGCGGTTGGAAAGTTCGTTGAAGATGCTGTTTCTTCTGTCGATATCCGGGGAATGGACCGGGGGCCAGGGTTCATAACGCAGTCCCGGGAACTCTTCCAGCGATGCCAGCTTTCGAAAACCCGACAGATCCAGCGGTCCCGGAATGAAAAAACAGTCGCGTGCGGCCTCGGTAACATTGAGCGCCTTTGTAAGGAATTTGAGCAGTGTTTTCGAAGCGCCCTTCTCGATCTCCAGCCGAACGCATGAACTTTCCTTGCGCGCGTCCAGAACCTCTTTCATCTCTGCCAGCAGATCGCCGGCCATGTCTTCCCGCACGCTCAGGTCGGCGTTACGGGTGATGCGAAAAACAGCGTTCTCGGTAACAGTCCATCCCGGGAAGAACCGTTCAATGAACATCGCCACGAGGTCTTCAAGCAGGAGATAAGCGAATCCTGGCTCCTCTGACAGGCGGATGAAGCGGTCGGGACGGGCGCCCAGCGGAATGATGGCGAAACGGCGGGAGGCAGACTGGGGCTCTTTCAGGCGCACTGCGATATTCAACCCGAGATTCCGGAGAAGAGGAAATCTCTGGCGGGCGTCAACAGCCATTGGAGTGATGACAGGAAAAATCTCGCGTTCAAAATGACTTTCGATTCGTTGTCGTTGGTCCTCGGACAAGTCGGCAGGCCGGAGCCGGCGGATTCCACAAGCTGCCAGTCCCGGTTCCAGTTCCTGCTCCAGGCAGGAGTACTGCGCTGCCGTCATTTCGTGCACTCTCTGACTGATAGCGGCAAGCTGTTCCGAGGGCGTAAGACCCGCCTGGTCGTGAACGGTAACGCCCTGTTTTTCCAAGATCTGCAGGCCTCCGACTCGCACCATGAAAAACTCATCAAGATTGGACCCGGTGATGGCGAGGAAGTTCAGCCGCTCCAGGAGAGGGACGGTTTTGTCCAGGGCCTCATCGAGCACTCTCTGGTTGAATTCGAGCCAGCTGAGCTCGCGATTGAAGAATGCAGGTTCTTTTCTTGACATGATCGAAAGTGCGCGGCGACTCAGGTAGCCTGGCGCAGAATGACACTCATCCCATAAACCTGTTCGAACATCGATGCTTTCTGTTGAAGGGCGTAGCGTTCCAGCATCAGGTTTCCCTCGTCGCCGACGGTAATAACGAACTGCCCCGGTTCTACAGTGAACTCGACGTTGCGAATCCGCTGCACGTGTCCGCTGTCCAAAGCATCCGCGAGTCTCAGGATGGAAGCCATCTTCGAGACCGCGACCCGGCTATGGCGATCCAGGTTCGCATATCCCTCATGAGTCGACCTGGGGAGAGCTCGCCGATGATATCGGGCAACCATCCCCACCAACTCCAGGTCTCGCGCGCCCAGGCCGAACATATCGCTGTTAAGGATGAGGTACATGGAGTGCTTATGATGACTGCGATTGCTGATAAACAAACCGATATCGTGCAGCAGGGCGGCAACGATCAGTATGGTTTCGAAACGCGGAGCGAGTCGATGCTCGCGACGCAACGCTGCAAACATCTTCCGGCACAGCTCGGCCACGTGAAGAGCGTGAGGTTCATCAAAGCTGTATTTTCGGCCAATCTGAAGAGCTGAATGGACAATCTGCTCATGGAATTCTTCCGTCCACGCTTCCCGAATCGCCATCTCCCACATAAGACCGTCACGCAGAGTGCCGCTGCCGACGAAGATCTGGCGCAATCTGAAAGCGCGTGCGAGACGGACGTAAATTAAGAGTGCCGGGCCCAGCGTCTCGGCATCGGGGTAGGAAAGGTGATACCGCCTGACGAGATCGTCCACCGAACGCGAGAGTATTTCACGGGAGAGCCTGTCGAGATCCGGAAGCGAAAGCCTGGCCAATGCTTTCGGACCCCAGTCTGAAAGCAAGCGCGAGCAGGCGAAACGGATATCGCCGCCCAGTGCCAGCATCTTGATGGCCCCCTTGAGTGAAAGCCTGCGCCGGATCTGGTCGACGGCCCGATCGATATGGATTTTCATGATCTCGGGCAGTTCGACGACGGGTGCCCTGTAGTCCTCCAACATCTCACGCAATCGCAGCGAGCCGAGGTGATAGGTGTGTGAATAAGTGACCTGCCCTTGTTTTAACAACAGGGCCTCGGTGTTGCCGCCGCCCACTTCAACAATAAGCGTCTCGCCCTGGTTCAAAGACGGTTCGCGGTTAAGGAGCCCTCGGACGGCCAGGTAAGTGATTCGATTGGTTTCCGCCTCGTCGATGACATCGACGTTGATCCCCGTTGCCACATAGATCCGGTCCAAAAAGGCATCGCGGTTGGAAGCCTCTCGAACCGCGCTGGTGGCGACCGCCCGGATCTGATTCTCGTCGTTGATCCGGTACTGCTGAAGTATCTCTTGAAAGCTGCGCAGGACGGCAACGCACTCATCCGTGGCTTCGGCGTCTATGTAGCCCCTGGTGAAGCTGTCTTTTCCGAGACTGACAGCCTGTTGCAGCGATTCCAGGGTTTGAACCTGGCCGTTCGATTGAATTTCGGCGATCGCCATTCGTATCGATGTCGAACCAATATCGATTACGGCAACCAGCCTCGA
>Ga0116189_1002582_pt1 | contig 13278 bp, 8 predicted proteins | sample AD_JPNTR3_MetaG_FD_89895 | JGI IMG/M metagenome (GOLD analysis project Ga0116189, IMG submission 89895) | Active sludge microbial communities of municipal wastewater-treating anaerobic digesters from Japan - AD_JPNTR3_MetaG | ecosystem: Engineered > Bioreactor > Anaerobic > Digestate | place... | reverse complement strand
TGTAGTGAAATTTGGTACATAATTATTTGTTCCAATAAAGTCAGCATTCGATTTACCTTTAGCTAACATATTACTTTTGCTGATAGTTCCATTCCCAACTCCTGAAGGATAAGGTGGGCATCCAGTCTCTATGATAGTTACATAAGCTGGTGGATCTGCATCTTCTCCGTTATTCTCAAACCATTTTAACCATCTGGCCATCATATAATAAAATTCTGCAGCAGTGGTGCTTCTTGTTTGACTCTCATCGGTATAAATTATGTCGGGTATTTTGGAGTTATTATCAATATAATTTGCTACCCTAGTTGCCATATCCAGAACTTTTGAATTTTCAACATTATCATCCGTCATATCGGTACTACTTGTCCATGTACTTGGAGCAGTAACTTCCCATACCGATGCATAATTCGGGAAAGAATCATTTTGAGCATACCATCTTATTGTTCTTGCCATGACATAAAAAAATGATTCTGGCGTATACTGAGTACTTCCAACTGTAGTGAAATTTGGTACATAATTATTTGTTCCAATAAAGTCAGCATTCGATTTTCCTTTTGTTAATAAATCTGCCTTGTTAATAGTGCCACTTTCGGTGCCCGATGGACTGGGCGGTCCATCAACATCTCTTACAACCGTGACATAAGTTGGTGGATCTGCATCTTCTCCGTTATTCTTAAACCATCTTATCCACCTTGCCATCATGTAATAAAATTCAGCGGTATTAACTTTTAAAGTTCCACTGGGTGTAGTAATTGTTAATGGTAATTCAGAATTGTTATCAATGTAATTTGCTGCTCGAGTTGCCATATCCAAAAATGCAGCATTTTCTATATCAAGTTCTCCAAGAACTTGACGCCTTTTTGATGATATACCATCCAAATTAGACGATTCTGCCACAAATGGATTATAAAATATAATACTATCTACTTCCGACAACACATTAAATTTTCCTACTAATAATCCATCCTTCATTATATACATTGTGTCACTTTGCACTTGTCCCATAACAAAAATTGAGACCATGCTAAATAATAATATCAAAAAATTTTTCATAATATTTTTCGTTTTTTATTGTTTGATAAATTTTGAAATTTCTATACTTGTTCCATCATTTATTTTACATACATATAAACCCTTCGGTAGGTTTGAAACATCAATTTGATGAACAAGTGTTTTGCAGTTTAATGTCTGAGTATAAATAATTTTCCCTTCTAATGAAAGAATTTCTATTACACTCTTAGATACAACTTCTGATGAGAGTCGAATATTCAACTCATCAGCAACAGGATTAGGAAATAAAGCAATTTTTATTGAGGTTGATAGTGGGTTTGGAATTTCACTCATCACTCTCTTAAAGTTCCAATAAATAACGTTTGTTAAATCTGCAACTTCCCCCCTGTTATCAACTAACATTTTACCCGATGAAAAGGTGATTTTTTTGATTTCGTTCAAAGGATAAGCAGTTTGAATTCCACTTTTTTCTTTGAAGTTCATCTTTACCTGGGCTTGTATTCCTGTCATCCCAAATAGGGTTATCAAGAATAGAACATTGATTTTCAATAATTTTTTTCTCATTTTTAAATTTCTTTTTAGTGCCTTTTTAAATATTATTTCCTTAGTATCTCCAACAATTTTTCAATAAAGTCCTGTCAGACAAATTATAGAATTTTTTACCCGAGAGATAACTAAAAGTTTTGTTATTCCACTAATGATACTTTTCTCTCTAAGTACCAATTAACTATCAGTAAATCACTTAAGATTTTGACCCAAAACCTAATTACTTCAATTCAACTAATTTAATGAAATTGCGACGATCGAAATATTTTTTATCTCTGAAGCATTGATTTAAAATGTGAGTTTATAATATTCCAACAATTATCTGTTATATTTTCATGTTGAAAAATAATTACTCCATGGGCGCCTCCTTCAAGAGCATAGTTTATTTGTTCCTTCATTTCAGTAGTTGATACTCCATCGAATGCTTGAAGTCCAGCAGCAATTTTACATGTTGGAACAACCCGCGTAATGGCATTTGAAGTGATAGACTTCAACCAATTGGTATTTTTATTATAGCTTTTAAAATAGGACATTGGAGCAATCATATCCAGCCAAGTTGAATGTAAAGCATAATTTTGTGCGTAATAAACATCGCCATAATTTGGATCTTCAGCACTTTCTGGCATAAAGGCAGCAGTTAATTCAAGAGTTGGTTTTACCTTTTCTATAATATCTCTGATAGCCGAAATATAATTTGAAATCACATTTTTTCTCATAGTTACCCATGCGACAACATCTTTATCTTGTTGTAAATATAAGTTAACAAAACCCTTCTCCTTAGCACTATATACATAATCTTTCTCTGTATTGAAAAAATTCAACAAACGCGTAGTATCACAACCTAACGAAGCAGCCTTTTTTAAAGAAAAAGGATCAAAAGAATACACCATATGACTATATCTGATATAGTCGAGATGAATCCCATCACAATTGAAATTGTTTACAAAATATCCAATATTACGCAGGACATATTCTTTATATCCCGGATAAAGAGGATTTACCCACCAGGTGGTATCCATTTGATATGGTTTGACACTTATCTTTGGATTAGGGCAATGGTAAACGTGAGCATCTGGATGGGAAGTTACATATACTTTGTCCTGAAACACACAATACCATAAATGAACTTTTATAGCTTTGGAATGTGCTTGAGTAATAAAGTTAGTTAAAATTGTCGGGTTAGTTTTTGTACCTCCTGTCCCTTTAACCAACAAATAAACATTATTTATATAATTATCAGCCAGTTTATTCACAATAGATGAAATATTTTCACTATTTAAAGAACTTCCATACATCCAACATCCTCTTATATGTTCTTCACCTGACATTTGAAAATCATATACAAATAACCAAATTCCTATAAATATAAATTTTACAATTTTTTGTTTCATTTTCACTACTGAAAGTATTTAATTTTTTACAATAAGAGATCGCTCAAAAAATATATCACATTTTAATTTTTTTATTTCTCAAATGATTTTTAAAATATTTTCACTTCTATATCACTAACTTCATAAGTTAAGCAATGATTATCTCATCAATATCATTTTTTTTGTAGCTTTCAACCCATCCATTTCTAAAGAATAAAAATAAATGCCATCAGATAGCTCATTCCCATTAAAATTAACATTATAAAAACCTGGAGACATATTTTGATTAATCAAAGTCATTATTTTCTTTCCCATTGCATCATATACAGTAAGTGATACCACACAAGGTTTTGCTACTTGAAATTTAATAACCGTACTTGAACTAAATGGATTAGGATAATTCTCCAACTTGAAAAAATCAGCAGAAACATTTGTTACAGCAGATAATGATTGGAAACGATTTTTGATAACATTCCACTTATTATTATCCGTTATATCTTCATACTTGAAAATAAGTACACCATGTGATCCTCCTTCGAGAGCATATACGATTTGTTCATCCAATTCTGTTGCAGTGACACCACCAAAAGCTTGGAGACCAGCAGTAATTTTACATGTCGATACAACCCGATCGATGGCATTTGAAGTTATTGATTGCAACCAACTGGTAGGTTGGTCGTAACTTTTAAAATAAGACATAGGAGCAATCATATCTAACCACGTAGAATGTAAGGTATAATTCTGGGCATAATGTACATCAGAAGAATTAGGATTTCCAACACCTTCAGGCATAAAAGCTGCTGTTAATTTAATCCCAGGTTTTACCTTTTCTATGGTATCTCTGATAGCAGATATATAATCTGAAATGGCATCTTTCCTCATGTTTACCCATTTTACAACATCAGAATCTTTCTGTGAATATAAATTTACAAAACCACTTCCTACTGCGTATATCTGATAATTTAACGAAGTATTAAAAAAACTCAAAAGGCGTGTAGTATCACACCCTAAATCTGCCGCTTTCTTTAAAGAATAAGAGTCAAAGGAATACACCAAGTGACCATATCTGATATAATCAAGATGAATACCATCACAATCAAAATTATTTAAGAAATAACCAATATTGTTCAACACATATTCTTTATATCCTGGATAAAGTGGATTAACATACGATTCGCTATCCATTCGATAAGGTCTGTTATATCCTGCAGCTGGATTTGGACAATGGTAAACACGCGCATCGGGATGTGATATTAAATAAACATTATCCTGAAATACACAATACCACAAATGTACTTTAATAGATTTAGCATGCGCTTGAGTTATAAAATTAGTTAAGATGGTTGGATCAGTTTTGGTTCCATTCGTACCTTTTACTAAAAGATAAACCTCATTAGCATAATTATCTGACAATTTATTTACAATAGAGGTAATATTTGAACTTGTTAAAGAACTCCCCCACATCCAAAATCCTCGCGTTGGTGTATTTGCAAATAGCTGATATTGAAATAAAGCAGCAAATGCAACTACCAAAAATAAAAATTGTGCCTTTTTCATACTATTTAATTTGATTCACATTATTAATTTATTATATTTTTTAGTTTTTAATTATCTTCCGCCATATTGTCTTCTCTTCGTCATATATTTGTAAAATATAGATGCCTGTCAAAAAAAAATCAATATTAATTTCATTGATACCATTCATCAAATAGTTTTGTGTCAAACACTCGCCTAAAATATTAAAAACTTTCATTCTTAATTTTTTTTCTTCTCCACAATCGATGTATATCTTACCATTTGAAGGATTAGGATATATTTTTATTGATTTATTAATATTAATGATAAGTGGAGTAACAACAGGATTTTCTAATGCACGTTTACATTTTTGTAACTCTCCTAAGACTCTGTTAGCACAATTTGCTTCATAAGTTAACATCGAATTTACGGGCAAAACAGGCAGTGAACGAATACTATCTAAATATTTCTTTGATCTTAGCAAAACGGAATCTTCGATATGAAACAACAAAGACCATAAGCCACCACCTTGACCATTGCTTAATTTAAAAGAATTAATATAATCAGTAAAAGAAGAATTATCAAACAATAAATCTCTTATTTGCAGTGCTTCATCACATAAAGCGGAAGTATTGGAGTTTTCTCTTACTTCAATTGGTGTATTCCCCACTGGCCATAAGGGGAAAGCTATGCTTGTTGCTGGCTGCCCCAGTATTGTCCACATAGTACTTAATCGTCCATTTTCTGATGGCTTCACGCCTTGAATAACGGTTGCTGATACAGAAGAAGTACGACAAATGCTTTTTTCACAATAAATGTAGCCATAAGGAACGCCACCTGCCCAAATTCCTTCATAAGGAACATTCACGGGATTACTATTATCATCTGAAAAATCACGCATCTGATATCTTAGAATGCTTTTAAAATTAAGTGAATCGCCCTGCCAGAAATTATTAATGAGGGTATTGGATCGATTATATCTTTCAATGCCAGTTGTTCCTCCTCCCCTGATAGAAAAATTGGTTCTTATAATATAAGGAGTTGAACCTGTAGCGGCAAATTTATAATAAACACTTCCCCCTGTTTCAAAAATAGCAGCAGCGCCTGTTGTATCCATTACGGCAAAATTTGCGCATGTAGAGCGTCCTGTTTTATTGGTACTTTTCAAATAATTTTCAAATTCAGTTACTGTTTTACAACTCCCAAGTACAGTCTTCATCAATGCTCCATTACCAATTCCTTGTTTATTAGTAGGCAAATCAGAAATAGCAGAATTAATAATCGCAAAACCATGTTCATTGACTCCCATCCAAGCTGATCCAGTATCTTCTGCATTTGCTACATAGAGAAATTTATAAGTGGTACCTGTTTCATATTTTACTGTGTTATTTGGTGCAGAAATGTAGTCGCGTGTTTTCCACAATAGTGGTCTTCCATCAGAGGTGGCACTTCCCAAGGCCACACCAATGGTACACTCTTCTTGCCCTTTTAAAGGTATACCTTGAAAAAGACAAAACATTAAAAAAATAAATATATATTTTAACTTCTCTTTCATTTTAGTTAAATGAGCTTATTTAAAGTACTTTTATTTAACCTCTGGAAAATTCTACTCCTTAATAAGATTAAAATCAAATTAATCCTCTACTTTAACAAATCATATTTTTATAAAAACCTTTTTTTGATACAACCAATAACATATGTACCACAAAAAAACCCAGGCCACTATATCTGTCATTATTTTAAAAGTAAGATGACCTCCCCACTCAAAAAGAGCTTTTGTAAAAGGAACACAAATATTCCTCAAAAATTCAGCCCCTCCAATAGAGAAAAAAAGATAAATAAATATGCAATTCATGCCTACTATGACAAAGAAAGAAGAACCTTTGACAAATATTTTTTTAATATCAATCAGCCAGTAACAAAAACAAAAAGCAAGAATTGTCCAACCACCGCTAACCAGAACAAAGGAAGAAGTAGCGATTCTCTTTATAATAGGAGTAATATTGGAAAAATCAATCGCATAACCTACTAATAAACATATCAAGCCAGCGATTGCCATACTCCAAATTTTTCTTTTTGCTGACTTTTTACTCATTAAAAGCTGGCCGCAAAGAACGCCCCATACAGTATGTGCCGTAGTAGGTATAGCATTTATTGTTGCCCAACGACTCGTTCTATCAACACCTTCGATTTTATTATTTACCCATGCACCAAGGTTGTGATAAGGTTCCCACGGTTGATTGAATCCTGCAACAAGAAAAAAACGATAAGCCAAATCAGTCACTAAAAGAAGTACAATTGTAAAACCTATTTGAAAGGAGACACTTTTATTCCTTATTAAATAAGCTAATAAATAAGCTACTCCTAATTGGCAAAGAACATTTTGGAATCTATAGACGATTCGTCCTGCATCGATGCAATAAATTGCCCAACCACATAAAAATAAGATAATAGACCGTTGAATGGCATGTTTAGTAAGCTCTCTATTTGATTGTCCTTTCTTTAATCTGCTTGCAACTGAAAAGGGAATCGCTACTCCCACAATAAACATAAAAAATGGCTGAATTAAATCCCAAAAATACAAACCATGCCATGGGTGATGATCAAGGTGAATGCTTATAAATTGCATTATGCTACTATTAATCTCTCCAATATGTTTATAAAGACCTGTGCTTTCACCCATGAGAAGAAACATAGTAAAACCACGAAAAAAATCTACGGATTTTACTCTGTCGAGAACTGGTTTATTTGTTTGATTGAGATCGTTTTCCATTGATAAGGTGAATTAAACAATAAACCTTAATTATCCGAGACAGTATTTTTCAATACTGTCTCGGATAAATCCACAAACAACACAACACTAAATCTTACAATATCTTACCATCAATCACATCACCTCACCTCTATTTTACTAACATCATTCTTCTTGTTGTATGGGAGCCATCCATCTCCAACTTGTAAAAATAAACTCCGCTGGATAAATCCTTGGCTTCAAAATTCACTTGATAAGTACCTGGTAATTTGTTTTCATTAACTAATGTTGTAACTTTTCTTCCCACTGCATCATATATCTTTAATGAGACACGGGAAGGTTTTTTAACCTGGAAACTAATTGTTGTTACGGAGCTAAACGGATTGGGATAATTTTGATTCAATATTAACACATCGGCAGAAATATCTTCTAACCCTGAAAATGTGCCAAAACGATTTTTAATTATGCTCCAATTAGCAGAATTTTTTATATCATCATATTTATTAACAATTACCCCATCTGAACCACCGTCCAAAGCTTTTCCTATTTGGGTATCTAATGAAGTAGCATCAATTCCTGCATAAGTTTGGATAGCGGTAACTACTTTGCAGTTGTTCCCATCTGCCGTAGCAAAACTTTTGGCTGTTGCGGTGAGTGTTTGTATCCAATCCACGGGTTTACCATACGAAATAATATAAGCTGTAGGGGTAATTTGATCTAATAGCTTAGCATGGATAGTATAGTCTTGTCCGTAATGAACCCAACCAAAATCTAAACTTGTAGTTTCTGCACTTTCTGGCATAAAAAATGCTGATAATTTGAGACCTGGTCTTACATGGTCCATCGTATCCCTTATAGCAGTTAAATATTCAGAAATAACTTCTTTTCTCATATCAACCCATTTAACCACATCAGGATCAGGATTTTTTCTATATAAATCAATAAAACCATTATTGTAGGCATAAGTATTATAATTAGCTTCTGTGGTGAAAAAACTTAACAAATGGGTGGTATCACAACCTAAATCAGCAGCTTTTTTTAAAGACCATGGATCAAAAGAATAAACAAAATGAGTGTAACGAAGATTATCCAAACAGATTCCGTCACAATCATAAGTTTCAACCAACCAGGCAATATTATCCATTACATAATGCTTATAGCCAGGATACAGCAAATTAACAAAGGGACTAGCAGAGCTCATGATATAAGGTCTCAAACTAACACCAGGTTTTGGACAATGATAAACATAAGCACCAGGATTTTCAGCAAAATAATAATTATCTGTCAATACTATGTACACCAAATTTACTTTTATGTTTTTTTCGTGAGCTCTGGTGATGAAATCGGTTAATTTGTTTTGAGCTGTGAAATCGCCACTTTCACCTTTTACCAAAACAAATACTTCATTAACATTATTAGTGGATAAAGTGTCTATCATGCCCTGATTGTTGTCTTTCAGTCGGCTACCACCTATATAAATGCCACCTGTTTCTGCATGAACTGATAAACTACCTGCAAATAAAAAAACAATTGCAGATAAACAGAAAATGAGTTTTGTAAGATTTGCTTTCATACTTTTATTATTTTAAAGTTAAACTTAGGGTGTCCAAAAAATCGTATTCTTATTTTTAAACACCCATTTATTTATTAATAATTATTTTTGTAAAATCATTTTTTTCACAGCACTTACCCCATCGTTGGTTTCCAATTGATAGAAATATACGCCATTGGGTAAATTTTTCCCATCAAAAGAAACTTTGTATGTTCCCGGAAGCATCTGTTGATTAACCAAAACAGATATTTTCTTCCCTAAGGCATCATATACATTGAGCGATACTACGCCGTTTTTGTTAATATGGAAAGTAATTTCTGTAGAAAATTTAAAAGGATTGGGATAATTTTGTCCCAGCATAAAAGCTTCAGAAATTATTTCTTTTTTACCAGTAATCAATCCTGCAAAAGAAATTTTTAATGCATCCCACATAGCTGTTGTTAAGTTATCATACTTTTCTAAAACTACTCCATAAGAATCATTGCTTACAGCATTTGTTATATTAGTAGTCAATGTTGATGCATCACTGCCTGTAAGAATTCTTGAAATTATTTGACAATTAGCACCACCCTGCGTAACCGCAGCCGCCGTTAAGGTCGAAATATTTTGACTAGCGCTTGATATATATGGATTGATTACATCTAAATATTGTGAATGAAGAGCATAATCCTGACCATAATGTACATGAGATGCCTGTGCATCTATTCCAGCATCAGTTGCATATGATGCCGATAGCTGAATACCAGACTTAATAGCAGTAATGGTATCTTTAATAGCTTGAATATATTCTGTAATTACTCCTTTTCTCATATCCACCCATTTTACTACATCAGGATCTCCGCCTTCGCCCGTGGTATATAAATCAATGAAATGAGATTGAGTAGCATAATATGCATAATTAGTCCGAAAATAACTAAATACTTGAGCTGTATCACAACCTAAACTTACTGCTCTTGCACAAGACCACTGATCAAAAGAATATACAAAGTGACTATAACGAAGGTCATCCAAACATATCCCGTCTGGACTGTAATTACGAACCAGGTTGCCAATTTCATGAGCTACTGAATCCATATATCCAGGATAAAGTAAATTTACAAAATTATTACTTGTAATGATTCTTGGTATGTAACTGACTCCTTGTTCGGGACATTTATACACATGAGCATTATTATGTCTGGAAAGAAAAGGTGGATCTTGGTTAACTGTGTACATTAAAGTTACTTTTAATCCTGCTGTCTTTGCGAGGGGGATAAAACTATTTAATTTAGCAGGAGAAGTTCTACCTCCACCTGCATCTTTTATCCAGAGATAAACTTCATTTACATTATTGTTAACAAGTTTATCTATAACAGTTTGATTCTCAGAATCTACTGTAGATAAATTGGATCCTCCCATACGGATACCTCTTGTTTTATCAGAAAAGGCAAACACTGAAATTTGAGAGCTCAATAAAATTGCCACAAGGCAAAAAATAATTTTTGTAAGTTTTGTTTTCATATTTTTCTTTTTTATAAATTATGAGAAATTAAAACACTTTAAAAATTAATTAAAACATTGATAGTTAAAATTTTTAATAACATACATTTAACATTTTTTGAGAAAAAACTTCTTAACGATACTGATGCTCTTTATCTTTTTTTCTTGTGAGCAAAAAATATCCATCAAAAATTTTACTTCTTAGCGAGTTATGCTGTCGCATTTAATTGTTTTATTAAATTTGAATTTTTCCATAGGCAATTCATTTTGAAGTTTTAATAATTAGGTTAATTAAAGTATTTATTACTAAAAACTTATCTTTCGGTGAGAAGCTTACTTTTTAAAAATTTTTGCAACTACAAAAAACAATAAACAAAAACTATTTATATTTAATTTACTTCCTACTTTATAATAACATTAACGAATGAACATAAAAAATCCACCAAAAATTTTTAAAAAAAATGAAAAAAAACCAACAAATTGATTTAATAAAAAATTTTTAGCTAATTCCAACTAGTTTTCAAAAATAAAGAATAATTTAAGAAAGAGTATTTCAAGGTGTGCGGATACAAGATGCGTGGGTGGAGTGCGAGGTGCGAGTTCTGAGTTTGGAGTTTGGTGTTTTAAACATTTAGTTGATAATCAAATGTTTGGAGTTTTTAATAGAGACATTTCATGCAACGTCTATCGAATTCCCAGTAGGACCCTTAGTTTGCAAATGTCCTATTATTTTCAATTTTCTTTAGTCAAATTATAATCTTGAAGGAAAGTTTTAAAAATTTAGTGTAATGAACCTGCAATAAGATCAAGAATTTGATTCGTAATACTTTCTTGACGAAATTTGTTGTATTGAAGTGAAAGTTCCTGTAATAATTTATCAGCATTATCAGTAGCAATTTGCATGGCTATGGTGCGAGCTGCATATTCTGAAGCCTGAGCTTCAAGTGCTGCAGCATAAATATGATAGCGTAAAGTTAGCGGAATTAATTTATTTTCAATATCTTCAACGGAAGGTTCAATAATATAATCATTGCGCAATTCTTTCCCATGCCTGTATTTGATTTCAATAGGCAAGAAAGTGTCAGCAGTCATTATTTGAGAACTTTTATTGACATAATGAAGATAAATAACTTTCACCCGATCAATTTCATGGTTGAGAAACATATCTGTTAAAGTATCTGCAATTGGAGCAGTATTTTCAAAAGTAGGCTGAGCAGCAATCTCTTCAAAATCGCCTGCAATTTTTAAATTCCTTTTTTTACATGCTTGTGAAACTTTCTTTCCTATAGGGAAAATTAAAATGTCTTCTTTTCTTACATCTCGATGAGTAACAATGGATTGCTCCATTCGTTTAATCATATTGGAATTATAATTGCCACACAACGAAGAATTTGAAGCAAAAACTACAATGGCTACATGCTGAACATGTCGAATATCAGTATAAGGTGAAAAAGTTTGAATTTGGTTACTTAAATAATTACGTAAAATCTCTGATAAAGCTTGTTGATAAGGTAAAAAACTGTTTATGGCTTTTTCAGCTTTCATCAGCTTAACCGAAGAAACCATTTTCATTGCCGAAGTTATCTTTTGCGTAGATCTTACAGACTGTATCCTATTTTTTAATTCCTTTAAAGTGGGCACGTATAAAAAATTTTAATTTGAAAATTAGTAGTTTACCAAATCAACGTTTCATTAAGTGAAAAACAAAAGCCATATTTTAAGATAGAATATATTTATGTTCCAATTTGTGCTTGTGCTCTTTGAGCTGCTTCCTCAATAAGAGAAGAAATCTTGTCATCAAAATTTCCTTTTTTAATTTCGTTCAAAACCTCTTCTTTGTAAGAATATTCCAGAATAGTCAAAAATTTATCTTCAAAATCTTTCACTTTATCTAAGGGAACATCGGCTAATAATCCATGCGTACCACAATAGAGAATAGCAACCTGTTTTTCTACTGAAAGAGGCTTATGCAAAGATTGAATCAAAAGTTTTGTGTTTTTTTGACCTTTATCAATAGTCATAGCTGTTACGGCATCCATTTCGCTGCCAAATTTGGTAAATGCTTCCAATTCACGAAATTGTGCCTGATCGGTTTTTAATGTTCCGGCTACTTGTTTCATAGGTTTTATTTGAGCATTACCACCAACTCTGGAAACAGAAATTCCTACGTTAATAGCCGGACGAACCCCTTCATTGAATAAATCAGTATCCAGAAATATTTGTCCATCTGTAATAGAAATCACGTTTGTAGGAATATATGCCGAAATATCGCCAGCCTGTGTTTCAATAATGGGTAATGCCGTCAGCGAACCGCCGGCTTTTACTTTTCCTTTCAGGCATTCGGGCAAATCGTTCATTTGTTCGGCAACTTCCTGCTGGGCAATAATTTTTGCAGCCCGTTCCAGTAAACGGGAATGCAGATAAAAAATATCGCCAGGATAAGCTTCTCTTCCGGGTGGACGACGAAGAATCAATGAAACTTCTCGATAAGCGACAGCCTGTTTGGACAAATCGTCATAAATTACAAGAGCATGACGGCCGGTGTCGCGAAAATATTCACCAATAGCAGCTCCTGCATAAGGTGCAAGATAACGTAAGGCAGCCGGGTCAGAAGCATTTGCTGCTACTACGATTGTATAACTCATGGCTCCATATTCTTTCAGTGTATTTACCAGCGAAGCAACAGTAGAACCTTTTTGACCAATGGCTACATAAATACAGTAAACAGGATGGCCGGCTTTGAAATTATCTAATTGATTAATAATCGTATCAACGGTAATACTTGTTTTTCCTGTTTGACGGTCGCCAATAATTAATTCACGTTGTCCACGTCCGATAGGGGTCATGGCATCAATAGCCTTCAAACCTGTCTGTAATGGTTCTGATACTGGCTGACGGAAAATAACGCCCGGCGCTTTTCTCTCCAATGGCATTTCAAAAAATTCTCCTCCAATGCTTCCCTTCCCGTCAATCGGCACACCTAAAGGATTAATTACCCGACCAAGCATTTCTTCGCTCACATTGATGGAAGCAACCCTACCTGTTCTTTTAAC
>Ga0116189_1002574_pt1 | contig 13302 bp, 11 predicted proteins | sample AD_JPNTR3_MetaG_FD_89895 | JGI IMG/M metagenome (GOLD analysis project Ga0116189, IMG submission 89895) | Active sludge microbial communities of municipal wastewater-treating anaerobic digesters from Japan - AD_JPNTR3_MetaG | ecosystem: Engineered > Bioreactor > Anaerobic > Digestate | place... | reverse complement strand
GTCATCGGTAGCGTTCATGACTGTAAGCTCCGCAATATGAGCGGGGATTGGGGTTTTCATGCTCCAACGATTTCCGACAGCCTCCTTATAAGAAAGGCCGGCCGAACGGGGGCTGGCAGCCACGAGCTTAACATCAAACCAAGGGTGGTCTCCCAAAAGCTGAACGAATCTTTGACCGACCATTCCCGTGGCTCCGATAATACCGACATTGTAGTGTTTCATTTTGTTACCTTCCTTGCTGATTACTTTTTGTGTTGTAAAGTTATGCCTCATGGAATATAATATCCAAGTTGATTGGCAAACAAAACGCCAACATAAATCGAAGTGATTATATCAGTAAAAAGTGTTTTTTTCAAGCTTGAAGCACCTTAAATTCTTGACGGAGAACAGAAATGAAAAAAGAATTGTTTAACTTTGATTTGCCACCGGAGCTGATAGCCCAACACCCGCTTGAAAATCGCAGTTCCTCCAGGCTTATGGTACTGGACAGAGTAAGCGGTGCAGTTACTCATAAGAATTTTAGTGATATAAAAAGCTTGCTTAAGCCGGGCGATTGCTTGGTTTTAAACGATACCCGTGTTTTACCGGCCAGGATTTACGGAACCAATGACTTAACGGGAGCAAAAGTTGAATTTTTGTTGCTTAAACAGTTGCCTTTGGGAGCTTGGGAAGCTTTGGCGGGTCCCGGCAAAAAGGCAAAGAAAGGTGCTACCTTTTCCTTTGAAAATTCTTCTATGAAAGCTTTGGTTTCGGATGTTTTGGAAAACGGTAACAGAGTTTTGCGTTTTGATTTTGAAGGAAATTTCCTCCAAAGGCTTGAAGAAATCGGTGAAATGCCTTTGCCCCCTTACATAAAAGAAAAACTGTGTGACAGGGAAAGGTATCAAACCGTATATTCCAAGGAAGTGGGCAGCAGTGCGGCACCCACAGCGGGTCTACACTTTACCAATGAATTGTTGGATGAACTTGATCAAATGGGAGTAAAAGTTGTTTACATTACTTTGCATGTGGGCCTTGGAACATTCAGGCCTGTTAAAAGCGAAGAGATTGAAGAACATCAAATGCACAGTGAGTCATACAGCATTTCGGACAAAACCGCACAAACTATTAACGGCACAAGAAAAAGCGGGGGGCGAATTGTGGCCGTGGGAACAACCTGTTGCAGAACCTTGGAATCTGTTGCGGACGAAAGCGGTTTTGTAAAAGCGTGCGAGGGACAAACGGATATTTTCATATATCCGGGTTATAAATTTAAATGTATTGACGCATTGATAACCAACTTTCACCTGCCGGAAAGTACTTTAATAATGTTGGTTTCTGCCTTTTGCGGAAGGGAAAACACCTTAAATGCATACAAAACGGCGGTCGAAGAGAAATATCGTTTTTTCAGCTTCGGAGACGCCATGTTTATAGGTTAGATATTAAAATGTGGAGGGATAAAACTGCGTATATTAAAAACGGAAGGAAGGGCCCGCAGAGGGGAGTTTGAGACGCCCAACGGAACCGTACAGACTCCGGCCTTTATGAATGTTGCCACGCAGGCCGCGATTAAAGGGGGCTTGTCGGCCTACGATTTAAAGGATGTCAATTGTCAGGTTCAGCTTTGCAATACCTATCATCTTCATTTGCGTCCGGGGGACGAAACGGTTAAAGAACTTGGCGGACTCCATAAGTTTACCGGTTGGGACGGTCCGATTTTAACCGACAGCGGCGGATTTCAAGTTTTTTCTTTGGCTGCCCTAAGGAGGATAAAAGAAGAAGGAGTTTATTTTTCTTCACACATTGACGGGCGCAAAATTTTTATGGGACCCGAAGAAAGTATGAAGATACAGTCAAACTTGGCATCCACGATTGCCATGGCCTTTGACGAATGTGTTGAAAACCCGGCTACCCATGCGTATGCCTCCCTTTCTTGCGAAAGAACCGTGCGATGGTTGGAGCGGTGTAAAAAAGAGCATGAACGGCTAAACACTCTCTATGACACCATCAACAAAAAGCAACTTTTGTTCGGTATTAATCAGGGGAGTGTTTTTGAAGACCTGCGCATAGAAAACATGGAAAAAATTGTAAAGCTGGATTTAGACGGATATGCCATCGGCGGGCTTGCGGTGGGTGAGCCGAAAGAGGATATGTACAGAATTATTTCTGCGGTAGAACCATATATGCCCAAAGAAAAGCCCCGTTATCTTATGGGAGTCGGCACGCCGGGAAATATTATTGAAGGTGTCAGCCGCGGCGTTGATTTGTTTGATTGCGTAATGCCAAGCAGGAATGCAAGACACGGTCAGCTTTTTACAATGGAGGGAATTATAAACATTAACAACGCTCGCTATATAAAAGATGAGTCGCCCATAGATGAAACCTGTTCTTGCTCCACTTGCAAACGGCACACAAGAGCCTATATAAGTCACCTTTTCAGAGCGAAAGAAATGTTGGCGATGAGATTAAGCGTAATACATAACCTGCATTTTTATAATGAGCTTATGCAAAAAATTCGTAATGCTTTGGATGAAGGAACTTTTGAAGCTTTCAAGGAAAAGTATACGGAAGTTCTGGATAGACGCATCTGATAAATATATCTTGCAAACATATAGCCTTGTGCTATAATAATCACAATCATAAATTGGAGGTCAATTAATCAATGAACTTTTATTCACTTTTAGCACCGACAGCAGGAGCGACGGGTGCACAGGGCGGCGGCAAGAGTCAGATACAAATGCTGCTCATAATGGGCGGTATGTTTGCCGTTATGTACTTTGTTATGATAAGGCCGCAAAAGAAAAAGCAAAAAGCCGAACAGGAGATGCGCGATTCTCTTCAAATAGGGGATGAAATTACCACTATCGGCGGTATTGTGGGTAGGGTTGTCACCATTAAGGACGACAGCGTTATTATTGAAACCGGTGCGGACCGCAACAAAATTCGTATCATGCGTTGGGCCATAAGCACCAATAACACAGCAAACGAAAAAGCCGAGGAAGAACGCCAAGCAGCCAAAGAAGCACAAGAAGCCGAGAGGCTTGCAAAAATGGAAGAAAGTAAGGCCAACAGCCAAGCACGCAGAAAAAAGAGCAAGAAGACAAAGGATGAATAATATTTACCCCCGTACTTTTGTGCGGGGGATATTTTTAAGGGAGGTTTTGAAATGAAAAAAGCTTTTACCAAAGTTATCAGTCTTGTCCTCGCATTGCTACTCTTAAGCGCAGCAATAGTTCCGGTCTCCGCCTCGGTACATGAAAAACCAACTTTAAGGTTTAGGGAAGACGGATCATTTACGATATTGCAATTTACCGATACGCAAGACACTCACCTTCCGTCACCGAATATGCTGTCACTGCTGCAGAGGGCAATGGATGAGGTGAAGCCTGACCTTGTTGTGTTTACAGGTGACCAAATAAAAAATTATGATTCCGATTTTGACGGCGGCGGCCAAAATTGGAAGAGTAAGTTGACCCTCCACCACATATTAAAACCCGTTGTCAGACGCGGTATTCCTTTTGTTTTAACCTTCGGAAACCATGACGCCTGGTTTGATGATTTTACAAGAGAAGATCAGCTTGAATATGTAAACAGGTACAAGGGTTGTTTGCTTGTTGATGAGGCTCCCGAGGTAAGCGGTTGCGGTAACTGTTGCTTGCAAATTTTATCCGGCAAAAGTGACAAACCGGCTTTCAATCTGTTCTTTATGGATTCAAACCAATCCGTTGTTGAAGCGGATCAAATCGCTTGGTATATCGGGCGCAGCCAAGAATTGCAAGCGGCAAATGACGGTGAAATTATTCCGGCAATCGAGTTTCAACACATTATTCCCCATAATGGTCAGCTTTTGGAAGCCTTTGCCGAGCGCGGAGATGTGTTTGCCTCTTTTTTTGGCCACAACCATCACAGAAGCGATAAAATTGTTAAAAACGGGATTGATCTTTATTACACCCCGACTTCGGGTTTTTATGAGTTTGGACCCGACAGGGACAGAGGAGCGAGGGTTATAAAAATATTTGAAGATAATCCGCGTGAGCTTGAAACCTATGTTCTTACTTTTAATGACTTGTTTGAAGATAACCCTATAACAGACTTGCGGTATGCTTTTTTTACTGTGTTTGAGTTTGATAACATGTCCGCTTTTGAAATAATTAAAAAGGTCCTAACGCTTACGGGAAAAGCCGCAGGATACTTCATGATTTCGACCAAAGGCAAGCCGTTTGAAATGGCAGTCGAGCTGCTTGACTTCATTGGCTTTGATACCGGATTTTATTTTAACGGCTGATTCAGATTAACATAAAAAGAGCCTGTATTGTTTGGCAATGCGGGCTCTTTTTTAGTTTTTCGGTATTTGATAAAAGCACTTTCCTGTGTTATACTCATCCGTGTATTTTTAATTTTTCTCTCCTTCGGAGGCGTAAGATAGATGAACAATTTAACAAAAAAAATCGGAACTTTTTTCGGACTTGCGCTCTTGCTTGCCCTTTTGCTTGCTCTTAGCCTTGGCTCTTGCAGCGGTAAGAAGAGCGCAATTATTGTAAAGGAAGGGCTAAAGTCACATTTTGTAACGATAAGCCCCGAAGAGAAGAACGAAAACCTCCACATCTTTTCTTGGAGCACTAATCCGAAAAAGATTGCCGAATCCGGCCTGATCAAGCTTTTTATCGATGAAAAAACTTATGCTGTTACGGTCAAAGAGGAATTGAGCGAACACATCTGGTATTCACTGCCTCATAATGTTGAGAATGATTTGAGTTTTACCGACTACCAAAGTGCGGTTGTTCGTTTAGAAGTTGTTGACGGGTATAAAACCTATATGCTCAATTCGCAAGACAATTCGGTAGCCTTTGGGACTGTAACTTATGAGCCGATTATTGAGGAGACGGGCGGGGACTCAAATACAACCTCCTCACCGCTCGGCGTCAAAGTTAACTATGTTATGGCTCAGGATGCGACAACGGCTCGAAAAAATTCTTCCGACTACACTCCGGAAGACATCGCTTTTAAGGTAACGGTTTCTTATATTCTTAAAGACGGGAGCCTTTATGTTGATTGTGAATATGAAAACTTGGTTTCAAATGATGCTTACATAAGAGAACTCGGTTTGCTTGAAGATTTTGGCGCAAGTACTTCGCCCGCAGAAAAAGATTTTTTCTTGTTGCCGGACAAGAGCGGGGCTTTAATGTTCCTTGCCAGAGATAAAGAGAAGGAAGAAGAAAAAGTCTTCAGGGTGTACGGGGACGAAAATCAGAATGAGGAGGGCGGGGAATTACCCGCCATAATCGGAGCTTATGCAATAAAAAATGAAGGCGGAGTCTGTGCCGTAATAATACAAAAAGGCGAAGCCCTTGCCAAAATTCGTGCTTACAAAAAAGGAACTGATAAGGGCTTAAACAAAGTTGGGGCGAGTTTTGAAATAACTCAGGTAAAAGATGTTGAAGCGTCTGACGGAAGTTATACAAGATATATAGGCAAGAATTTTTATAAAGACGGCGTAAGGCTTTGCATGCGCTTTCAACCGTCGGTAAACGCCAACTATCCTGCCATTGCCGCCGTTTTTAGGGAACAGCTTATAAGAGACGGATTTTTATCAAGCAAATCTTTGAAAAAAACGGAAGACATACCGCTTAATATCACAATAATAGGTGCCGCAAAGAATCGTAAATTCGCAAAACTGCCCATTGAGTTTTTGAGCAGCATTACCAAGTTCGATCAAGCAAAAGATATGGTGTCAAGGGTAAAATCAAAAGGGGTCAATAAGGTAAGCATAAAATATTCCGGGGCTTTGTCCGGAGGACTTAGCCAAAGAGATGCCCTATATGCCAAACCGATGATGCTGCTGGGCGGAAAAAAAGACCTTGCCCAACTTGCCGATTACTGTCAAAAGCAAAAGTTTGATTTATTCTTGGGTGTTGATCTCTTTTCTTTTTCGCAATCCGATCTAAAAAAGGACTCGGGTGTCGCAAAAGCAATCGACGGAGAGAAGAGTGAAATTCAAGCAAAAAATCCTTTGTCACATGAGGGAGAAAACTATTTAACCAAACAATTGCGAACGGCATCGTCATTGAGCAAGGCAAGTCTTAAAATATTATCCAATACACGAAAAATAGGAGCCACGGGTTTCAGTGTGGGAGATGCCGGGTATTTTGTGTATTCCGACCATTCGGGCAACGGAATGGACAGGCAATCGATTGTGCAAGAAGCTACCAAACAAATTAAGGCCTTATCAACCGACAAGAAGATAATGGTGGACAAGGGTAATTTCTATACCATGAAAAATGCAAGCTTTGTCTCTTGCCTTCCTACCGTTATGGAGCCGGGAGATATACAAAAAGACTCTTACGTTTATGTGCCTTTTGTTCAGATGATTTTGCACGGTAACATTGATTATTCGGTCGGATATATAAATAAATTCTTCAGCGAAAACGACTCTGTACGAAGTCCGAAAGAATTGGAATTTTCGGCATTGAACGGTAAGGAACAGAAAGCGCTTAAAGACATAATGCTTAAAAACATAGAATACGGAGCTTGCCCTTCTTACATATGGACTTACAAGAAATTGCACACCCCGCAGGGGAATGTGGAAACTTTTTATTATGATGATTGGATTAACCAAGCTGCCGATTACTACAGCAAAGCAAATCGAGCTCTGGCCGAGTTCAGAGATTTACGAATCATTAACCACTCTCAGTTGGGTCCCGATGTTTTTTGTACCGAATTTGAAGGCGGGAGGTTCATATACGTAAATTATAGTTTTGAAGATTTTCCCGTCGGGTCCTTGATAATAAAAGCCAGAGATTTTCTGAAGATTTAAAAATTAAGCGCCACTTGAAGTGGCGCTTAATTTTTATGTTGTGTTCATCAAAGGTTGCTTAAATCGTAAGGAGTTTGTTGGTATACAAAGTAATTTAGCCAGTTAGAAAACAGCAGACTGCCGGTCTCCCGCCAAGTGATCAGCGGTTTTTGAGCGGGGTCATCATCGGGGAAATAATTGTAGGGTATTTTAATGGGCAGACCCTTATTCAGATCTCTGAGATACTCATTTGCCAAAGTATTTCTGTCATATTCGGAATGGCCTGTCGTATAAAAATTTCTGCACCCCATATCGGAAAGCAAGTGAATACCCGAAATATCCGAATAAGATAATACTTGAAGGTCCTTGACTTTTGCAATATCTTTAAAACGGATTTCTGTGTGGCGGGAATGAGGGACATAGAATACATCATTTAAGCCTCTCATAAGCGGATGATATAAATCCAAAGGCCTATGAGGAAAAACACCGAAAACCTTTTCGTCCAAACTGTATTTCGGAAGCCCGTAGTGATAATACAGACCGGCTTGAGCACCCCAACAGATGTAAAAACTTGAATACACATTTGTTTTCGCCCATTCGAAAATTCCGCAAAGTTCTTCCCAATAATCAACCTCTTCAAACTCCAAGTGTTCTACCGGAGCCCCCGTAACAACAAGGCCGTCATAGCGGGAATCCTTAACGTCATCAAACACTTTATAGAATTTGAGCATATGCTCTTGCGAAACGTTTTTGGAAACGTGAGTTGCGGTTTGAAGCAGATCAACTTCCACTTGCAGGGGAGAATTGCTAAGGAGTCTTAGAATTTGTGTTTCTGTCTCAATTTTTGTAGGCATAAGGTTAAGAAGCAATATTCTCAGCGGCCGAATGTCTTGATGCGCGGCGCGAGTTTCGGTCATTACAAAAATATTTTCTTCCTCAAGCATTTTATGAGCGGGCAGCTCATTATCAATTTTAATAGGCATGGCAATCTCCTAAAAAATTGTTTATAATTAACGCAAACGATGATAACATAAACATAGTTGCGGTTCAAGTTTTTGAGTTTTTCACTAAAGTTCACAAATGCGGATTAAAATTAAAATAGGGCTTGACTTTGTTAAAAACTTAATCTATTATATCAGGGTGCAAAAACTGAAATGATCCATTAGCTCAGTCGGCAGAGCACTTGACTTTTAATCAAGGTGTCCCGCGTTCGAATCGCGGATGGATCACCATAACAAGCCCCTGTGCCCGTTAGGTGCATGCGGGCTTTTTATTTTATCAATCACCTTCCCATTGGTAGCGAGACAGGTCTACCCTGTTGTCTGCGGTAAATCTTACTCCTTCTTCCATTAAAAGATGAATTTGCATGTTTTCGCCGCCAAAGGCAAAGGCAGAAGAAACTTCGCCGAAACGGTTAACCACACGGTGGCACGGAATCTGACCGGGATAAGGATTAACATGAAGGGCATAGCCCACAACCCTTGACCAACGAGGGTTACCGGCGTAAGCGGCTACCTGTCCGTAAGTCGCAACTTTCCCGTGGGGAATCCTTTTTACAACTTCATATATTTTTTCGAATGTATTGCTTTTACCCATAAAAACTCCGGAGGATTAAAAATTGGCTATTTATTCGCACATTTTTTGGGACTGGAACGGCACTTTGCTTGACGATGTTAACACTGCCTTGCAAAGTGTTAATCAAATGTTAAAACTTCGCGGGATGCAGGCTATAGATCTTGATATTTACTACGAATATATCGGCACTCCGATAAGAGGCTTCTATGAAAAACTCTTTGACCTAGAAAAAGAAAATTATGATAATATTTTGGCCGAATATCACAGCCTTTATGCCAAACTTCTGCCCCAAACAAAATTGGCGCAAGGGGGCTTAGAAGTGTTGGAAAAAGCAAAAGCTCTTGGTGTTAAACAAACTTTGCTTTCCTCAAGCGAACAAAATCAATTAGACGCCCAAGTAAAACACTTCGGGATTTATGACTACTTTGAAGATGTCTTGGGAGCGGAAAATTTTTTGGCGGGCGGCAAAACAATGCGGGCCAAGGCACATATTGAAAAAAACAAGATTGACAGCAAAAGCTTGCTGGTGGTCGGCGACCTTGTTCAAGACTGTGAAATGGCAAAGGCCGTTGGCGCAGATTGCATACTGTTGGCAGCCGGTCACCAAGGGCTAAAGCAACTTGAAAAGGCGGGCGCACCCATCATCAGGCAAATTGATGAGGTTATTAAAAGGTTGGCTTAAAAAAGAAAAAAAGAAAAATTTACTTAACCCCGTTAACTACGTTTTCGGGGTTTTTATTTATAAAGGCTGCCAAATTTGATTCAAGAATCCCGACAAGTCTTTTGCGGGTTTCGTAGCCTGCCCAGGCTATGTGGGGCGTTATATAGCAGTTTTCGCAAGTCAAAAGGGGATTATCGGCCGACGGAGGTTCTGAACTCAGCACATCCAAACCGGCTCCGGCTATCAGGCCCTCTTTCAAGGCTTTGGCCAAAGCTTTTTCGTCAACAACTCCGCCCCTGGATGTATTGATAAAAAAGGCAGAATCTTTCATTTTATGGAAAAAAACTTCATTTGCCATTTTTTCTGTTGATGGGTTTAATGGGCAGTGCATAGACACAATGTCACTGTTTCTGAGAAGCGTGTCAAGGTCTGTGAACTTAAAAGATTCACTTTCTTGCCTGCCCTTGGGATTTGGCGTGTAAGCCAAAACCTTCATTTCCATCGCCAGTGCAATATCGGCAACCGCTTGGCCGATTTTTCCAAAACCGATTATACCTAAAGTTTTATCATAAAGTTCCGTCAAAGGCGTTTTCCAAAAGCAAAAGTCGCGGTTTCGTGACCATTCTCCGTTTTTCACGGCAGCATTGTGAATGCCGACGGCGTTGCAAAGTTCCAAAATATGGGCAAAGGTAAGTTGAGCAACCGCAGCTTTACTGTAAGAAGGTATATTTGTAACGGGGATTCCTCGTTTGGCGGCATAGTCGATATCGACAATATTAAAACCGGTGCTGAGCAACCCAATGTATTTTAAGTTTGGAAGCTTTTCCATAAGTTTGGCGTCAAGAACCGTTTTGTTGGTAATAACAACTTCGCAGTCAATTGCGCGCTCAATAACTTCTTCGGGTTTTGTAAAATCGTAAGTCACATATTCACCGTATTTATTAAGCCAATCCCAGCTCAAGTCACCGGGGTTTGTTGTGTAGGCATCAAGTATCACTATTCTCATTTTAAACTCCTTTTCTTTAAATTATCCCATAATCGCAGCCGCACAGAAAAGAGCACCGCAAAAAACCTCCGGAAAGATTGAAGCAACTACCGTTAAACGGCGCTTATCGGTCAGTTTTATTTCATCTTCCAAGAACAGTTGAGTACAATACCCCAAAAGCAATTTTTTGTCCCAATTTTTAACAAGGGTTTTAAGCAGGTCCAAGCTAAAACCGGCATCAAGCTGCTTTGTGATTTCGGAAATTTTTTCGGCCGAATCATCGGAAAGCAGCTTTTTGATGTTTTCAACCAAAATTTCGCACATTTTTTCATATGTGTAAACTTCAAGGTCGCTTACACCAAAAATTTCCGCAGCCATCTCCGCACAATAAAGGGCGTTTGAATTAAAATCAAAGGGGGCGGTGACATATTGTGAAAAAAGTTGCAGAACACTTTCCTTGCCCCTTTTCTCAAACCGATTGTTACTTGGCAAAACTCCGAAAACACTTTCAAATTTAAGCGAGCAAAAGGCGGCGCTTTCCAAAAAACGGTATTTTTCGTGTTTCTCAAAAGTAAAATGGTAACCGTCGTAAAGACCAAAGGTTTTTAAAGTGTCAAGATAACCCAAACGGATGTTGGCACGTGAAAGGTCTCTGTCAAAAATCGCCATGCAACCAAACTGTTTTTCGTTTAGGGGTCTCTTGTTGTGAACATAATGGATTTTTGCTGTGTTTTCCTTAAGTTTTTGTAATGGCATTTTTCCCATATTTATCGCAACAATTTCGGTTGCGCCCCTGTCCAAAGCCATTTGAACAGGCAAGTTATCAGAATAGCCGCCGTCAATATATTTTAAACCGTCAATTCTGTAAGAGCGAACAAGCGGAAATGCCGAAGCGCTGGCCATAATATAATCCAAAACTCGGCCTTGGGGAATTTCATCTGCAAAAATCTTAACTTCCTTTTTGTAAGGGAATGTGGTTGTAACCATTCCAAATTCGATTCCGGAAGCCCTGATAGCTTCTTCGTTAACCAAATCCATGACTCTGTTTTGCAAGGGGGTAAAATCAGCACCGCCTTTAAGAAGTGCTTCTTTGGTCAAACGCCTTAAGATTTTTTCCGGCTTACTGTTGTTTTCTTCAAAATTTTCGGCAAACTGGGCAAAAACGCACTCCATCCCGATATTTTGCCAAAGGTCCAAAGCCTCATCATATTTACCGGAAACCATAAGAGCGCCGTTAAAGGAACCGACAGATGTCCCCGTAACAATATCGGGGAAAAATTCAAGTTCGCGCAAGGCCTGCCAAGCACCGATTTGATAGCCGCCCTTAGCACCGCCGCCACTGAGTACAACAGCACGCTTAACTGCCAAAACCTCCACCTCCGAAGAATACAGTAAGGTTTGAAATACCTTGATAATTCTCGGTAATTATAACATAAAAGTATTCCGTTTTGAAACAATTTGTACACTCCCCAAAAGTTGACCCAACACCGATAATGATATACAATTAATAGGATATTTTTAATAATAAAATATGCGGATGTCGGCATCTGGTCGATATGTTTTATCAATTAAGTTATGTGAGGAGAAACAGGATGAAAGACGAAAAAGAATTAAAGGTCGGTCTCTTAAACGGGGACTTTGACGGCGACCTTGGAAGAGTTTATGTAAGCGAAAAAGAAGTAACGGACAACCGACAAAGGATAAGTCGGCTTATCGATGTTTTTGCCTCTCTTTATGGTGAAGACAGAGAGGTTGAAGTTTTTAGCGCCCCGGGCAGAACGGAAGTTGGCGGAAACCATACCGACCACAACCACGGGCGAGTTTTGGCCGCAAGCATTAATCTTGACGCCATAGCGGTTGTGTCACCCAACAACGATAATACAATCAGAATAAAATCTGAAAAATATAAAAATGCCGATGTCGTAGAACTTGATAAGTTAGAGGTTGACGAAAATGAAAAGGGCAAATCAACCGGTCTAATAAGAGGTGTATGCGCCGCCTTTGTTGAAAGGGGATATAAAATCGGGGGCTTTGACGCTGCCACATTTTCCGATGTTTTAACCGGGTCAGGCCTGTCTTCTTCCGCAGCCTTTGAAGTTTTGGTGGGAACAATTCTAAACCACCTGTTTAATGAGGGAAAAATTGACCCTGTAGAAATCGCACAAATTTCTCAATATTCCGAAAATGTATACTTTGGCAAGCCTTGCGGGCTTATGGACCAAATGGCCTGCTCTGTGGGCGGATTTGTATCCATAGATTTTGAAGATCCTGAAAAGCCTATTATTCAAAAAGTAGATTTTGATTTTGAACACAGCAAGCATGCCCTTTGCATTGTCGATACCAAAGGTAATCACGCCGGACTTGACGATGAATACGGGGCGGTAAGGCTGGAAATGGAGGCGGTTGCAAAATATTTTGGCAAAAACAATTTGAGAGAACTGCCTCAAGAACTTTTTGAAAAAGATATTGCGGCCTTGCGTCCGCAAGTCGGCGACAGGGCTCTTATGCGTGCCTTCCATTTTTATAACGAAAATAAGCGGGTATTAAAACTGGTTTCTGCGCTTATGGATAATAACTTTGAAGATTTTAAGAGTTTTATAATCGAAAGCGGATTTTCCTCATATATGTACAATCAAAACATATACTTGGCGGGGCAGCCCGACACACAACCGGTGGCTTTGGCTCTTTGTTTGAGTGAAGAAGTTCTGAAAGGGCGGGGAGCTTGGAGAGTGCACGGCGGTGGCTTCGCCGGCACCATTCAGGCTTTTGTGCCCTATGATCTTCTGGACGAGTATAAGAATCGCTTAAACTCTGCTTTCGGAGCTGATGCATGTAAGGTGCTTTCCGTAAGACCGGTGGGTGGCGTAAAAATAATTTAAAGCCGAAAGCAATCGTTTTTTTGAAAGAGATGAGAAAATGGAAAATTATGATGAAATAAGAAATTTGCTTTTTGAGCTCGCTGTCGCTACAGGTGTTTCCGGCGATGAAGACAACGCCGCAAAATTGGCCAAGGAAAAACTGGCGCAATATATGCCGGCTCATATCGATGTTTTGGGGAATGTGGTCGGTTTTTTGGAAGGAAAGGGACCCCACATATTGCTTGACGCACATGTTGACCAGATCGGTATGATTGTAACCGCCATAGACGATAAGGGATTTATTAAGTTTGAAAAGTGCGGAGGGTCCGATATCAGAGTCTTGGCGGCTCATGAGGTCAGTGTTATCGGCAAGAAAGTTTTACCGGGCTTAGTGATTTCAACACCGCCTCATCTGTCAAAAGGTGAGGACTCACAAAATGCCAAGGCTTTT
>Ga0116189_1002571_pt1 | contig 13310 bp, 11 predicted proteins | sample AD_JPNTR3_MetaG_FD_89895 | JGI IMG/M metagenome (GOLD analysis project Ga0116189, IMG submission 89895) | Active sludge microbial communities of municipal wastewater-treating anaerobic digesters from Japan - AD_JPNTR3_MetaG | ecosystem: Engineered > Bioreactor > Anaerobic > Digestate | place... | reverse complement strand
GGTCGGGCCCGCACCACGACGACGAGCGGCAGGTCCAGGTCGGCCCGCGCCCGGGCGAGAGCGACCGCTTCCGCGGGCCGCAGCGCCAGGAGCACCGACCCGGCGGCCCCGTCCGCGCCCAGGTCGTCTCCACTGGCCACGACGGGGTCGGCGACGACGAGCGCCGCGTCGGCCAGGGTCGCCCCGGTCGCCGGTGCGAGGAGGTCCACCCGGTCTCCGGCGCGGAGCACCCCAAGGGTGGCCCGGTCCACGCCCGCGACGGCGGTGACCACCCGGTCGGCGCCGCCAGGGGGCCCGGTACCGCTCTTCAGCAGGCGCGTCGGCGTCAGCGCCTCCCCGGCGCCGACCGACGTCGTCAGTGCTCGCCCGAGCGCCTGACCAGGCTCGGTGAGCCGGCCCGGCGGGGCGACCTGCGCCGGCCACCTGGCCACAGCGACATCACCCTCAACGACGAGCGCACCACCGACGAGATCGCGGGCGGCGACGAGGACCGGCACCGTCTCATCGACCTGCGGCGGCGCGAAGGCGGTCACCACGAGGGCGCAGGCCGCCGCCGCGAGCAGAGCGCTGAGCACGCGTCGGGCCTGACGTCGGCGCCAGAGCCGCTCGCGTCGGCCGGGCACCCGGCGCGCGCCCACCCGTCGCAGCCGGCGCCCCTGTGCAGGGCGCGATGCGGACGTGCGACCACGGGTTGGCATGACGGCAGGCTATGAACCGAGTGAGGTCAGCGGCGAGCGTCCGGCACGGGGCTGTGGATCGTGGGACGAGGACGCGCGCGCCTGTGGAGGGCGTGCCTAGAGACGGGTGCAGCCGACGACTTGAGCCCGCAAGAGGGCTATGCGCTGACGCCGCAGATCACGGTGCGGCAGGGGCCGCGGACCCCGCCGAGGCGGCCGCGCCACTGCTCGCGGACGAGCCGCTGCTGGACGACCCGCTGCTGGACGAGCCGTTGCTGGACGAGCCCGAGGACGACCCGCCGTCCGAGGAGGTGGACGAGGCTGCAGATGCGGCCACCGACGAGCTGCTCGAGCCCTTGCCGGTGCTGCTCGACCGCGAGTCGGTGCGGTAGAAGCCGGACCCCTTGAAGGTCACCCCGACCGAGCCGTACACCTTGCGCACCGGGCCGCCGCACTCGGGGCAGATCGAGAGGGGCTCGTCGTGGAAGCCGTGGGCGGCATCGAACCGGTGGTCGCAGGCGGTGCACGCGTACGCGTACGTGGGCACGGCGGGTCCTCCTCAAACAACGTGCGGTATGGCGCCCGGCGCTCCGGGCCAACCGACCTATCGTACCCTTGCCGCCGGAACCTCCCCGGCGCTCAGGTCCAGCCCGCCAGCCGCCCGCGCTCGCTCACCGCGGCCAGCCTGGCCTCGACCGCGCGGCGCTGCGAGGCCGGGGTGACGACGAGCAGCGAGTCCCCGGTCCGGATGCGGGAGAACCGGGTCGGGACCTGCCGCTCGCCGTCCCGGACGAGCAGGGCCACGACGCTGCCCTTGGGGAGGCGCAGCTCGACGATCTCCAGTCCGGCGAGCCGGGAGCCCTTGGCAACGCTGACCTGGAGCACCTCGGCGCCGACCTCCTCCAGCGCCACGGCTTCGAGGACGACCTGCCGCGCATACATGGTGTCGGTGACCTTGAGCAGGCGGGCGGCGGCGGGCAGGGTCGGGGCCTGGACGAGGGTGAGGACGAGGACGAGGACCAGCACCAGGTCGAACATCCAGTACCAGGCTCCGCTGCCGAGGGTGACCGGGACGGTCGCCAGGACGATCGGGACCGCGCCGCGCAGCCCGGCCCAGGAGAGGAAGGCCTGGTGCCGCCAGGGCAGGCGGAACGGCCCGACCGAGACGATCACCGACAACGGCCGGGCCACGAGGAGCAGCACGGCACCGACGACCAGCGCCGGGATGACCTGCTGCCCCAACCGGGCCGGGGACGCGAGCAGGCCGATGAGGACGAAGAGCCCGATCTGCGCGAGCGAGCCGACGCTCGTTGCGAAGCCGAGAACGGCCGCACGGTTCGGCAGCCCGCTGTTGCCGAGGACCACGGCGCAGGCATAGGTCGCGAGGAAGCCGCTGGCCCCGATCGAGGCGGCGGCGGCATACGCGAGGACGCAGACGGTGAGCACACCGATGGCGAAGAGCGCGCCCGAGGTGGCCGCCCACTCGACCAGCCGCGCACCGACCCAGCCCACCGCGAGCCCGACAAGGCCGCCCAGGACGAGTTCGACGACGACCAGCGCGAGCAGCTGCCACCAGGGCTCGCTCGGCTCGGGCGAGGCGATCTGGTGGGAGATCGTCACGACCAGGATGACGACCGGGGCGTCGTTGAAGCCCGACTCGGCCTCGAGGATCCCGCGCAGGGACGGTTTGAGCGGGACCGAGCGGAGCACCGAGAAGACCGCCGCGGCGTCGGTGGAGGCGAGGACCGCGCCGACGAGCAGGGCGGTCGGCCAGTCCCAGCGCAGGAGGACCCGGCCGGCCACCGCGACGATGGCCACCGAGACGACCACCCCGACCGTGGACAGCGACAGGGCGGCGCCGACGCCCGGACGCATCGAGTGCCACGAGGTGGTCAGACCGCCCTCGGCGAGGATGAGGATGAGGGCGGCATACCCGAGCACCTGGGTGAGCCCGGCGTCACTGAACCGGACCCCCAGACCCCCGTCGCCGACCGCCAGCCCGAGCAGCAGGAAGAGAACGAGCGAGGGCAGCCCGGACCGGGAGGACAGCCGCATCGCGGCGACGGCAGCGAGGACGACCACCGTGCTGAGCAGCAGGACCCGCGCGAGGTCGTCCACCGTGAAGCCGGAAGCCCACACGCGCGTTCACCTCCGCAGGTCTCGGTCGTGCCACCGCCCCGCTGTCACCGTCGTGGCATAGTCTCGCAGTCGTGCAGCGCAGGAAGATCCTCACGCGGGTGGCGCTCCTCGTCGGGGTGCTGCTGGTCGTCGCCCTCGTGTCCGTCGCCGTCGTCGGGACCAGTCTGGCCCGGCGCCCCTTCCCCCAGGTCAGCGGGGAGATCCGGCTCGCCGGCCTCACCGCCGCCGTGGAGGTCCGCAGCGACGCCCGCGGGATCCCGCACATCTACGCGGACAACCCGCTCGACCTCTTCCGCGCCCAGGGATATGTCAGCGCCCAGGACCGCTTCTTCGAGATGGACCTGCGCCGCCATATCACCAGTGGCCGGCTCGCCGAGCTGGTCGGCTCGGCCGGCCTGGAGACCGACAAGGTCACCCGCACCCTGGGCTGGCGCCGGGTCGCGGAGAAGGAGCTCGCCCTCATCGCGCCGGCGACGCGCTCCTATCTCGATGCGTATGCCGAGGGCGTCAACGACTACCTCCACGAACGTGGTGACGCGTCCTCGATGGGCCTGGCGTACTCGGTCCTGGGGATGAAGAACCCCGGGTACAAGCCGGAGGACTGGTCGGCGGTCGACTCCCTCGCGTGGCTCAAGGCGATGGCCTGGGACCTGCGCGGCGACTACAACAACGAGCTCTCGCGGGCCCAGCTCGCCGCGTCGGTCCACCCCAACCAGCTCGCCTTCCTCTTCCCGCCCTATCCCTACGACACGCACCTGCCGATCCTCTCCTCGAAGGACTGGGTGCCGACCGCGGGCTCGCAGAAGCCCACCTTGTCGGTCGTGCCACCCGCGCTTCAGGACACCTCCCTGGCCCAGGTATGGCGCGCCGCCGCCACCGCCCTTGACGCCGTCCCGCCGACCGTCGGGCGCGGCGACGGGATCGGGTCGAACTCGTGGGTCGTCGGCCCGACCCGCTCGAGCACCGGCCACGCCATGCTCGCCAACGACCCCCACCTCGGCATCGGGCTCCCGGGCATCTGGATGCAGTTCGGGCTGCACTGCCGCACCGTCTCGTCGACCTGCCCGTTCGACGTCGAGGGCTTCGGTTTCTCCGGCTTCCCCGGGGTGGTCATCGGCCACAACGCCGAGATCGCCTGGGCCTTCACCAACCTCGGGCCCGATGTCACCGACTTCTATCTGGAGAAGATCACCGGGGCGACATACGAGCGGGACTACCAGCAGCAGCCCGTGGTCACCCGGCAGGAGACCCTCAAGGTCGCCGGGGGAGCCGACGTCGCCCTGACCGTGCGTGAGACCGTCCACGGTCCGGTGATCTCCGATGTCATCGACTCCGTCGCGGCGATGGGACAGCACCCCGTCGTCGCCGGTAAGGCGGAGCGCGCCGAGTACGCCGTCTCGCTCGCCTGGACCGGGCTGGTCCCCAGCGCCACCGCCGACGCGATCTTCGCCCTCGACGCGGCGACGACCTTCGCCGAGTTCCGCGAGGCGGCCCGGCTCTTCGCCGTCCCCTCGCAGAACCTCCTGTATGCCGACACCGCCGGCCACATCGGGTACCAGAGCCCCGGGCTCATCCCGATCCGGTCCGCTGCGACGCCGGGCGCGCCCGCGGGGTACTGGCCCGCGCCGGGCTGGGACAGCCAGTACGACTGGCGCGGCTGGGTGCCCTTCGAGGACCTGCCGACCTCGTACGACCCCCCCGAGGGCTATCTCGTCGCGGCGAACCAGGCCGTCACGGCGAGCAGCCGCCCGTTCCTCACCACCGAGTGGGACTACGGCTACCGCGCCCAGCGGATCCGCGACCTGCTCACAGCCTCCCCGACGGTGACCCCGCAACAGATGGCCTCGATCCAGCTCGACACCGTCAACGGCTTTGCGGCGACCATGACGGCGGCGCTGCTCGCGGTCGACCTCTCCGACGACACCTTCACCCGGGCCGCCCAGGACCTGCTCAAGGGCTGGGACTACACCCAGCCCGCCGACACCTCCCGCTCGTCCGCGGCGGCGGCGTACTTCAACGCCGTGTGGGCGCGGGTCCTCACCACGACCTTCTCCGACGAGGCGAACCTCCAGCCCGATGGCGGTGCCCGCTGGATGGCCGCAGTGACCGCCTTGCTCAAGGACCCGTCGAACCCCTGGTGGGACGACAAGTCGACCCCGGGCGTGGTCGAGAACGAGCAGGGCATCCTGCGCACCGCCCTGGTCGACGCGCGGCTCGACCTGACCAAGACCCTCGGCAAGGACCCGACGACCTGGCGGTGGGGGCGGCTGCACACGCTGACCTTGCAGAACTCGGTCCTCGGCGGCGAGGCGGTGCCCGGGCCGATCCGGTCGCTGTTCACCCGAGGGCCGTACCAGATGCCCGGCGGCTCGGCGATCGTCAACGCCCTCGGGTGGGACGCCTCCACCGGCTACACGGTCAACTGGGGCCCGTCGATGCGGATGGTCGTCGACCTCGGCAACCTCGACGCCTCGACCTGGGTCAACCAGACCGGTCAGAGCGGCCATCCGTTCACCCCGCACTACGACGACCAGATCGACGCCTGGGTCAACGGGCAGACCTTCCCGTGGCCGTCGAGCCGGACTGCCGTCGAGGCGGCGACCGTCGACGTCCTCACGCTGCTGCCGTCGGGGTCCTAGCCTGCGCGAGGCCGCCTGGGTCAGGCCCGCGGCTCCGGCCTCTGGAGCCACCGCATTCCAGACGCGGTGAGCACGCCGTGCACCCTGCGGTCACGGTCGTCGTGGGGGACGACCCGGTCGTCATACTCCTCGTCGAAGAGGACCGTGACGACCGGCGTGCTGGCCGGCAGGGTCGCGATGGCGGTGTCGTAGTACCCACCGCCCTGGCCCAGCCGCATCCCGGTCCGGTCCACGGTCATCCCGGGGGACAGCACGAGGTCGGCGGCGGCGAAGGCCGCGCCTCCGAGCCGCTCGTCCGGCAGACCGACATGGCGCCAGTCGAGCTGGTGGTGGCCCAAGGTGACCGGGACGATGACGTCATACCCGGCGTCGGTCAAGGCGGTGAGCATCGCCTCGGTCGGCGGTTCCCACCAGAACGACTCGTATGCCGTCACCCGCCCCCCGTCCGGGACGATCTCGCGGGCCAGGGCCAGAGCGTGGTCGGCGAGCCGCCGGGCCACCTCCGGACGGTCCCGCTCGGCCAGCTCGGAGCGGCGGCGGTCGCGCAACGCAACCCGCAGGGTCCGCTTCTGGGCGGTGAGGTCGTCGGGCACCCGACCATCGTAGGGTTGGGGCCATGAGCGAGGTGGGTTTGCAGCATGCGCTCGAGGCCATGGAGTCCCGTGGGCTCGGCGAGGTCGCCCGCAAGGTGTTCGAGCACTACTACCGGCAGGTGGAGTCCGGCGCGCAGGGCCTGGTCCCGGAGTCGACCATCGACCCTCTCATCGACCTGCCTGACCTCGGTGACCAGAGGTTCGACGAGCTGACCCGGCGTGCGGCGCTGGCCCAGGTGGCGGTGGTCAAGCTCAACGGCGGTCTCGGAACGAGCATGGGGATGACCGGCCCGAAGACCGCCCTTGCTGTCCGGGGTGAGCTGACCTTTCTCGACGTCATTGCCGCGCAGGTCCTTGCTCAGCGTGCCCGCTATGACGTCGACCTGCCGCTGCTGCTGATGAACTCGTTCCGGACTCGGGAGGTCAGCCTCGGGATCCTCGACCGCTACCCCTCCCTGCCGGTGCGCGGGCTGCCGCTCGACTTCCTCCAGAACGCCGAGCCGAAGCTCCGCGCCGACGACCTCATGCCGGTGAGCTGGCCCGACGACCCCGAGCTGGAGTGGTGCCCGCCGGGGCACGGTGATGTCTACGTCTCGCTACGGGAGACCGGCCTCATCGCCGCGCTGCGGGCCCGGGGCATCCGCTGGGCGTTCATCTCCAATGCCGACAACCTCGGGGCGACCTGCGACCCGGACCTGGCGGCCTGGGTGATGACCAACGAGGTGCCCTATCTCGCCGAGGTCTGCGAGCGCACCCCCAACGACCGCAAGGGCGGGCACCTCGCGGTCCGCAAGTCGGACGGGCGTCTGGTGCTGCGCGACAGCGCGATGACCCCGCCGGAGGACGACGTCCACTTCCAGGACGTCACCCGGCATACCACCTTCCACGCCAACAGCCTCTGGGTCGACCTCGACGTCCTGGACCGCCTCCTCGACGAGCGGGACGGGGTGCTCGGCCTGCCGGTCATCGTCAACCGCAAGACGGTCGACCCGTCGCGGAAGGACTCGACCAAGGTCATCCAGATCGAGACCGCGATGGGCGCCGCGATCGAGACGATCGACGGCGCTCGGGCGGTGCGGGTGCCGCGCGAGCGCTTCCGACCGGTCAAGACGACCAACGAGCTGCTGATGATCCGCTCCGACCTGTTCACCCTCTCGGACGACTCGACGATCGTCGCGGCCCGGGCCGCCGCGGACCCGCGTGTCGACCTCGACCCGGCCTACTTCGCGCTCGTCCCCGCCTTCGAGAAGCGCTTCCCGGCCGGACCACCGTCGCTGCTCGGGGCCACCTCGTTCACCGTGCGCGGCCCGGTCACCTTCGGTGCCGAGGTCACCGTCGTCGGTGACGTGCACGTCGAGAGCGCGGACGAGCTCGTCATCGCGGCCGGGACGACCCTCACGGGCGACGCCACGGGCGACGTCGCAGGCGAGGGCTGAGGGCGTGCGCACCGTCGAGGAGCACCTCGCCGCGGTCCTCGCCGCAGTGCGCCCTACCGAGGTCCTCAGCCTCCCAGTGACGGCGGCGCTTGGCCTGGTCACCGCGCAGGACGTCAGCGCGCGGGTCGACCTGCCGGGGTTCGACAACTCGGCCATGGATGGCTATGCCGTCCGTGCGGCCGATGTCGCCGGCGCCTCCGCCGGCGAGCCGATCCAGCTCGCCATCGTCGCTGAGGTCGCCGCTGGGGCGGTCGCCGCGGTGGAGGTCGCACGCGGCCAGACGGTCCGGATTATGACCGGCGCGATGATGCCCGCCGGAGCCGACGCCGTCGTCATGGTCGAGGACACCAGCGAGCCGGAGCCGGGGGTGGTCGAGGTCCGCGCGAGCGTCCCGGTCGGCCGGTCGGTGCGGGCCCGCGGCGAGGATGTCGTCGCCGACACGGTCGTTCTGCCCGCCGGGTCCGTCCTCACCGCGCAGCGGATCGGGCTGCTCGCCGCGACCGGGCACGCCGAGGTGCTCGTCCACCGGCGCCCCGTCGTCGCGGTCCTGTCGACCGGGTCCGAGCTGGTCCCACCCGGACGTCCGCTCGAGCCGGGCCACATCCACGACTCGAACAGCTATCTGCTCGCCGCGGCGCTGGCCGGCTGTGGCGTGGAGGTGCGCCGGCACGACCCGGTCGCGGACTCCGGACCGGACCTGCGCGCGGCCCTTGCCGAGCTGTCGACCAGCGTCGACGCCGTGGTCACCTCCGGTGGAGTGAGCATGGGGGTGTATGACGTCGTCAAGGACGCCTTCGGGGTCACCGGCGCGGCCGGGCACGGCTCCGGCGACGTGGGGACGATCGACTTCGTCCAGGTCGCCATGCAGCCGGGCAAGCCGCAGGGCCTGGGCCGGCTCGGCGCCCGCGGCATCCCGCTGTTCGCCCTCCCCGGCAACCCGGTCTCGGCATACGTCTCGTTCGAGGTCTTCGTCCGACCCGCGCTGGAGGCGATGACCGGGCGGACCCCCACCCGACGTGGGCTACGCGGCACCGTCTCGGCGACGCTGCGTTCCCCGCGGGGGCGCCGCCAGATCGCCCGGGCCGTCGCGCGGCATACCGCTGCCGGATGGGTGGCCGACCCGGTGTGGGGGCAGGCCTCGCACTTCGTCGCCGACCTAGCCCGCGCCAACTCCTTCGTCGTCGTCCCGGAGGAGGTCGTCGAGCTGCACCCCGGGGACGAGGTGGAGATCTGGCTCCTCGCCGGTGCCGACTGGGTCGGAGCGGGCGACGCAGCCCTGGCGGTCGACCCGGTCGAGGGCGAGGGGAGCCGACGATGACCCAGCCGCGGCTGACCCACGTCCGAGGCGATGGCACCGCCCACATGGTCGACATCTCCGCCAAGGCGGTCACGGCCCGGGAGGCCAGCGCGGCCGGGCGGGTCCTGCTCAGTTCGGCGGCGGTCGCTGCCCTACGCGACGGCACCGTGCCCAAGGGTGACGCCCTCGCGGTCGCCCGGATCGCCGGGCTGCAGGCGGTCAAGCGCACCCCCGAGCTCGTCCCGCTCGCCCACCCGGTCGCTGTGCACGCCGCCGCGGTCGACCTCACAGTCGAGGACGACGGGGTCACCATCACGGCCACGGTCCGTACCGCGGACCGCACCGGCATCGAGATGGAGGCGCTCACCGCCGTTGCCGTTGCAGCGCTCGCGCTGGTCGACATGGTCAAGGCGGTCGACAAGCACGCGCGGATCACCGATGTCCGGGTCGTCGCGAAGTCCGGGGGGCGCAGCGGGGACTGGGCGGAGGAGCCGTGAGCCTCGGTCGCGCGGTCGTCATCACCTGCTCGACCCGGGCCGCGTCGGGGGTCTACCCAGACCGGGCCGGCCCGCTCATCGTCGAGGCACTTCAGGCCTGGGGCTTTGCCGCCGAGCCCCCTGTCGTCGTCCCGGACGGACCCCCGGTGGGGGAGGCGCTGCGCACCGCCATCGCCTCTGGCGCTGCGGTCGTCGTCACCACCGGCGGCACCGGCCTCAGCCCCACCGACGCCACTCCGGAGCAGACCGCGCCGCTGCTCGACCGGCTCGTCCCCGGGATCGCCGAGGCGATCCGGGCCGCCGGAACCCGGGCCGGGGTGCCGACGGCGATCCTCTCTCGCGGGCTGGCCGGGCTGGCCGGACACACGCTCGTCGTCAACCTCCCCGGGTCGCCCGGAGGCGTCCGGGACGCGCTCGCCATCCTCGCCGAGGTGGTCCCGCACGCCGTCGACCAGGTCGCCGGGGGAGACCACCGCCGATGACCACCGGGACGCGGTGGCCGGTCGTGCTTCGGGTCGAAGACGGCCTCGAACCGCAGATCGTCCTGCGCCCGTTGACCCGCCGGGACCGGCGGGCCTGGGTCGAGCTGCGCAGCCAGAACGCCTTCTGGCTGCGGCCCTGGGACGCCACCCGCCCGGACGGGTCCGCGCCCCGGGTGCGCTTCCAGGAGTTCGTCCGCACCCTCAACGCGGATGCTCGCGCCGGGCGGTCCCGCCCGTTCGCCATCGAGGTCGACGGTCGGCTCGTCGGGTCGCTGACCTTGTCCTCGATCATCTACGGCGCGCTTCGTTCGGCGTCGGTCGGCTACTGGCTCGCACATGCGGCCACGGGCCGGGGGACGATGACGCGGTCGATCGCCCGCCTCCTCGACTACGCCTTCGAGGACCTCGGGCTGCACCGCGTCGAGATCTGCGTCCGGCCGGAGAACACCGCGAGCCTGGCCGTCGTCGCCCGGCTCGGCCTGCGCGCGGAGGGGCGCCGCGAGCGCTTCCTCCATATCGACGGCCAGTGGCGCGACCACCTCGCCTTCGCGGTGACCGCGGAGGAGCGTGGCAGCACCCGTATGGCGGACCGAGTTCTCCGGGCGCCCCGCGACCACGGCGAGCAGACCTCGACATCCGCTGAGGTCTGACGCCGGCTCGCCAGACGGCCCGCGGGTGGCTCGCGGGCGGCTCGAAACACCCGTCACATCAGCCCCAGGAGCGACACACCGCGAAGGTCCACAGGATCGGCCCGCGGACGGCATACCGTACGTCCCGTGCAGCCTGGGAGTCTTGTGTTCGTCGCCGTCCTCGCGATCTGGGCTGCCTACCTCCTTCAGCACTGGGTGCGCCGGCGCGAGTACCTCGCCACGGCCCGCTCGGTCGACCGGTACTCGGAGGCGATGCGCGTGCTCGAACGACGGACCCCGGTGCTCACCAATGACGCAGCGCCGCGCCAGCACCCTGCCCTCCTCAGCCGCCCTCAGGTCACCGTCGTCCCGGCCTCGGCCGAGCCCGCGGTGCGGACCCCTGGTGACCCGGTGGTGACCTCGGCCCAGACGCAGACCCCCGCGGTGGGGCTGAGCCGTGGCGTCGCCCGGGCCGTCAAGGTCGCCCGGATGCGGCCCCGCAGCGTCCCCGCGCCGGTCCGTGGTCTTGCCTTCCTCGTGGCCCTCGTCGGGCTTCCGGTGCTGCTCGTCCTCTCGGTGCTCGGTCGGACGCCGTGGTCGGCCGTGCTGCTCGACGTCGTCGCCCTCGGCCTGGTCGTCGTCTGGCTCCGCCGCGCCGCGGTGGCTCGCCGGAAGGCCCGCCGCGGCGGTGCCGCTGCGCGCTCCGCGGCCCGGCCCGCCGCCCGGCCCGCAGCGATGCCCGCGGCCCGGCCCGTACAGAAGCAGGCCGCCAACAGTCCTCGAGCCGGTTTCCCGGCTCGCTCGGCCCGGCCGTCAAACCCGTCCCGGTCCTCACGCACGTCCCGGCCGGCGCGTGAGGCTCCGGCGGCGTCCCAGGCTCCGGCGGCGCCCGAGGCGCGCCCGGCCCAGGGCGCCCCGCTCGGCTCGACCACGGAGCAGGTCGCCGCTCCCGGGCCCGACCCGGCCCGTCGCCAGGCCCTTATCGACGAGGCCACCCAGCCGATCCCAGTCGCTGACCTTCCCCAGGAGACGCCCGCCGCGGGCACCTGGAGCCCGGTCTATGTTCCGCCGCCCACCTACACGCTCAAGGACATGGCCCACCGGCCCCCGCCGGCCCCGATCGAGGAGCCGGTCGAGCAGATCGAGGTCGAGCCCGAGGTGCAGCGGCTCGCCGACGCGGTGCGCCGCGCCGTCAACGGCTGACGCCCTCCGCGTCGCCCGCCGGCTCGTCGTCCGCCGCCGCGCCCGACGACTGGTCCGGCATACCTGGGTCTGACGCGAGGGCGACGACAGGTGGGCCCGATGGGTCGTCGGCGAGGAGGTACTTGCCGACGGCGTTCGCCACCGCGATGGTCGGCACCGCGAAGAGCGCCCCGACCACGCCCGCGACGACGACCCCGAGGCCGATGCCGAGCACGACCCCGAGCGGGTGGATCGCCACCGCCCGGCCGAGGAGGAACGGCTGGAGGATATGCGCCTCGAGCTGTTGGACGGCCAGGACCACGCCGAGCATGACGAGGGCCATGACCGGCCCGTGGGCGACCAGGGCGAGCAGCACCGCGACCGCACCGCTCACCAAGGCGCCGACGATCGGGACGAACGAGCCGAGGAAGACCAGGACGAAGATCGCTCCGGCGAAGGGCACCCGTAGGACCGCCGCGCCGAGACCGATGCCGACCGCGTCGACGAAAGCAACCAGGACGGTGGCCCGGACGAACGAGGTGAGCTGCTCCCACGCGATCGTCGCGGCGCCGTCGACCTTGGCCCGGGCGGAGCGGGGGAAGAGCCCGACCAGCCAGCTGGCGATACGCCGGCCGTCATACAGGAAGAAGATCAGCGAGAAGAGCGCGAGGAAGGTGCCGGCGACGAAGTGGGTCGCGGTGAGGCCGGCCTTCGCGGCGGTCGAGCCGAGGTTGCCGCCGGCCGAGATCGTGGACTTCAGCTGCTCGAAGTAGGTCGTGAACTGGCTGTCAGTGATGTGGAAGGTGCTGCGGACCCACTCGCGGACCTGGTCCAGGCCGGTGACGACCTTGGCGGTGAGCTCGCCCATGCCGCCGCTGACCTGCGACCCGACGAGGGTGAGCAGGGTCCCGACGACGATGATGAGGCCGACGACGCACAGGGCCGCGGCCGCGACCTTCGGCATTCGGGCCCGGAGCCAGGTGTTGGCCGGCGCGAGCAGCGCCGCGAGGAGGGTGGCCACGGCGACCGGGACGGCGATCTCGGAGAACTCTCGCAGCACCACCGTCAGCACGTACCCCGCGACACCGATGACGAGGAGTCGCCAGGACCACTCGGCCGCGGCGCGCAACCGCCAGGGGACGGCACTGCCCGGGTGGGCGTCGGGCTGGCTCGTGCGGTCGGGCACGGTCGTCATGGGCTCTCCTTTGTGGTCGCTCCAACGGTATGGCGTGCCAGGCCCGCTGTCGTCCCGGCGCTCGGGGGTGTGGCGCGTGTCAGGGGCGCTGGCGGGCTGCGGGGGTGCGGCGGGGGTGCGTCGCCGGTTGGGAGCCGGAGCTGCCTGGATGCTACAGTTTCGGTCGTTCTTGGGGCTGTGGCGCAGTTGGTAGCGCGTCTCGTTCGCAATGAGAAGGCCCGGGGTTCGAATCCCCGCAGCTCCACCCAAGAGGCCCCGCCTGACCTGCAGAAACACCGCAGAAACCGCGGGGCCTCGTCACGTCACGGGACCGGCTTCTCCTCCCGCGTGCCCCCTGTGTGCCCCCGAGTGTTCAAACGGTCTAGGGGCCGTCGTCTCGTCGACGCCGTGACCGGGCTAAAGGTGCCGGTCACCCGCTGGGTGTGTCCGTCGTCTATGCGGGTGAACACTCGTGGCCTCGTCGTAGGGAGTTCCTTCGCTTCGGCCTGGGTCGGGCATCAGCCCTTCGTGCGGACGTGACGAGGAGCGTGACCCACCCGTGGAG
>Ga0116189_1002567_pt1 | contig 13318 bp, 9 predicted proteins | sample AD_JPNTR3_MetaG_FD_89895 | JGI IMG/M metagenome (GOLD analysis project Ga0116189, IMG submission 89895) | Active sludge microbial communities of municipal wastewater-treating anaerobic digesters from Japan - AD_JPNTR3_MetaG | ecosystem: Engineered > Bioreactor > Anaerobic > Digestate | place... | reverse complement strand
TTGTTTAAACTCGGACGGGTAAACCAGGTCTTTTTTAAGCTCGACTTTTTGGACCGCTTCATCATAGTCTTTCGGAAAAGAAAGTTGGCCGTCCATGCCCCTCCTTAAAATTTTCACGATTAGCATGGGAGAGAAAAAGAAATATAAGAAAAGAGACAGAAGGGCAAGCGCTAACAGCCCTGTTAACGACAAAAGTATGATTAGATAGGTTGGCATAAGTTACACCCGCTTTCTAATAATGCCTGGACATTAATTTTTCTGCTTCTTCTCTTGATATTTTGCCGCTGTTGGCATCGGCCATGACTTGCACGTCTCTGTCTCTCAGCTTGTACATAAAGAGGAAGGGAAGGCCAAGCGACTGGCCGATAATCGGCAGCCAAGTCATACCTATAAATAACCCTCTTTGCTGCTCTAAAGTCATGGCAGCGGCTTCGCCGTCATGCTTAATTAAAATCAGCAAAAGTCCGGCAATGGCAATAGCCATTGAGGCGCAAAACTTACTTGTGAAGGTTTGCAAAGCAAAGGTTATGCCTTCTTTTCTGACACCGGTTGCATAATGGCCGTACTCAACACAGTCGGCGGGAATCGCTCCCATTAGTATTGAAGGCAGTATAGCAGAATCAAGAGCCAAAACAAAGAGTATAACCAAAAGCCACTTAATTTCATAGCCTACAATGAAAAGAGTAAGATAGGAGCCCATAAAAATGAACATGCAAAAGCGATATATTTTAATTTTGTCAAATCGCTTCATAAGGCTTGGAGCAATAAGGTAAAGTACAAGTGTAGGGGGAATTGCAAAACCCATTATGACAGAAACAAACTCAACATCGTTCAAACAATACTTGGTAAAGTAGGGAAGGACAGAAATGAAAAAGCTGCCGGAAATAAGTCTGTAGGCAATAAAATAGCGGTAATATTTGTTACCCTTAAGATAAAGCCACATCTCTTTAAAAGAAGAACTTTGCTCTTCTTGCAGTTTTACCTTGTGGCGCTCTTTTGCCAAGTGACTGACCGGCCTCATGGCAACCAGCGAAATCGCCGCCACTAACATGGCTGTTTTTAAAAAACCGTAATTGTTAAAAACTTTAACAAGGAAAACTGAAGTAATTGCGGTTGCAAAGGCGCCGCCGACACCTGTAATGGTAAACATAAGCGAACGCTCTTGAATATTGCTTGTCATAGCCGTTGCCAAAGAGAAAATGGGTACATCACACATGGTGTAAAGCAAGTCCCATATAAGATAAGTTGCAACGGCCATGGTGACTTTGGCGGCTCCCGGCCAAGTGGGCGGAATGGCAAAAAGCAAGATAGTCCCAAAAGGCAGCAACAAGGTCGTGAAGTTTAGCCAGGGTAAAAAACGTTTACCGCTTTTGAATTTTACCTTGTCCACAATCATGCCAAACAAGGTATCATTTATCGCATCCCAAACCTTACTGACAGTCATAATTGCAGTTACAATGGCAACATCAATCAAAGCATATTCCGTATAGTAAAACATCAGATATTGGGCAATCATGGCATAAATAAAGCCTTGCCCCGTAAAAAATAAACCATAAGACAATCGCTCGGCAAGACCGGTCTGGTAGGGGAGTTTCACTTTTGTTTCATTCATTTTTGCAACCTATCCTTAATTTTTTTAAAGGGTTCCAGTCCCTCTTCAAGTCCGTGTTCCTTGTTGCGTGCAAGCCACAAATGTCTGTCCTTCGAAATAATTTCATCAAACAAGGTGTCGAGTTCGGGATGATTCCCATCGTTCAAAATTACATCTCGCAGCATAGAGCTTGCTTTGACCATTTTTAATGCATTTTCAAATTCATTTTTGACAAGCGCGGAGTCTTCACATTCCATACGGCTTTTTGAAAGTTCTGCTTCCAAGGATTCTAAATATTTTAAGAGTGGGTTAATCTTGAAAGTTCCTCTTTGCTCATAACTTTCGGTGTAAGCTTCCGCGACAACATCGGGCGAAAAATAGCCCACACTCATAGCAAAAAGGGCCAGAAGCTTTTCGTATTCTTCCTTATCCGTAAGGCCGCTTGAAAGCACGGTTGAGGCCAAACTGCGGTTGGCTATCCTAAACTCCTCAAACTGTTCATAACGGCCTGCATCAAAGGCAAGTTTTCCCATTAGGCCTGCCTTGTCTTTAAAAACAAACAGGTCAAGCGCTTTGGCTGCATCTTGTTCCGTGGCACCGTGAGGAGACCAAGCGTATCCTGCGGCATATGCCAAGCCGGCATATGAAATTGGAATGTATTGCAGGTGACCTGCATCGCCCCAATCGGTTAAAATTAAGCCTTTTGCCCCGTGTCCATAAGCTGTTTCGGCTGCATTTTTAATTCAATTAAGCATATTATCGCTGTTTCCGGTAAAGGTCAGCCAGCTGTTGGTGCCGGGGCAAAGGCAAAAATCTCTGTTTGATTTTGAAATGACAGCGGCTCTTTCAAAAAATGGATATTCAGCTTCGTAACCCCAGTCCAAAATCAAAATGTCGTCTGCCAACAGTTCAAGCACAAGGGGGTCTTTTGCGACAATATCTCCCCACATCATCATCCTAAGGTCTTTGCTCTTTAAATAATCGTTAAGCCTGTTGGCGTATTGAGAATAAAGTTCAAACTTGTTTTTCCCCTTGTTTTTGCACGTGCACATTTCAAAGGGTTCATCAAGACAAGCATTGCATAGTTTTGAAGAAAAATTGGGTAAGAGTTGGTCAAAAAGCGATTTAACAAATTCATAAGGACGCTCATCACTTGCATCAAGGGTGGTGGGCGGGAATTTACGGCCGAAAACCTCAAAACCGTCTTCACATTCGGCAAAAGACCTTATGGCATCGGAGCTAAACCACTCTGCCATATGCCCCAAGCCGTTTTGACAGGGCACAAGGTCTATAAATCGGTCACGGCAATAAAGGTCTAACTCTGAAATTTCTTCGGGTGTTATGGGAGTTTTATCTTTCCACAAATCACCGTGTTCGGGATAGGCGAAAGCGATGCCTTCAAGATAAAGCTGAAAGTGATTTATTTTAAATATTGCAAGCTTGTCAACAAGCGCCTTTAAACTTTCAAGCGTCGGAACTTTTCCTCGGCTGATGTCCAACATAAAGCCTCTTAATTTTAAACCCGGACCGTCTTCAACAGTACCGCAAGCCGGTTGCCCGCCTGTCAGGGCTTGGCAAAGGGATATCAGACCGTAGAAAGCACCGGCCGAGTCGGAAAAGAAAAGCTCAATATTATCCTTATCAATCTTAAGTTTGTAAGACTCGCTTAAGATGTCGGGATCATTCGTCAGCAAAATGTCGGCCTTTTCGGGCTCGATTTTGAAGTCGAACTCTTTAAAAAGGGATTTGACTGTCATTAAAACAGCTTTTTGTTCTTCGGGTATTTTGACACTCAAGCTTTTCTTTACACAAAAGAAAGAGTCGGTTTTGACATAACTTGTAGGTTTGGGATAAATCATATTGCCACCATTCATTCAAAGAAAACGGTTATTAGAGCTGTTCCCATCGGGGGCAGATTAAAGTAGATTTTTTCGCCTGTCATTTCAATCTTTTCACGTTTGAGTTCGGAAAGTCCTTTTAAAACCTCGATTTCACTTTTTGATAAATAAGCTTTTGACCCGTCTTTCATCCATAAGCCACAGGCATCGGCGTGATCACCGTCAAGTCTGGTTATCTCTGCCTCCAGTATTTTGCTTGCATTATTAAGCACAATTTCTATTTCTTCTTCTTTGATTTCGTGTTGGAGTGAGTGGTGATTTACTGCCAAAATTTGTAAAGCGTTAATCTCACTGTTGTTAACCGCATAGATGTCAACGGTGCCATTTCTGTAAATGTCGTCATACAAGGCACCGTTTAAGGAGTGCAATATTTGAAAGGCTCTGTAGGGTGCCTTTGGTATGCCGTTGCGGGTCATAAGACCGAAGCCGCCGTGGAACTCCTCACTTTTTTGGCCGTCTTCTTCAAAAATATCCGAAAAAGTCCAAAAGGAGTAGCCCTCAACCAAGTTTTGGTTATCAAGTATGGTTTTAGCGATAAAAGAGGCTCCGAAAGGACCGTCCGAGGCCAAGCCAGCCAAACTGCCCCACTCCGTGTAGTAAAGGGGAATAGAACCGGATTCTTCAACGGCTCGTTTGGTCATTTGGGTAAGGACCCCTCTGTCTACATGAGACCACAGCTCGGCGCGGAAAACGGAATATTGTTTTTTAAACTCTTCAAACTCCTCTCCGCCCTTAAGGGCCAAACCCACCACTTTTCTTATTTGTTCGGGGTCATTTAGGTCAAGCGGATTTACAAAGTTAGGACTGTTTTCAACTCCATAACCCAAAACAACATCGGTAGGATAATGGTGGGTTGAAATGAAATCAACCGGAACATTGTTTTCTTTGCAAAAGGAGATGAATTCTGGTATCCAAGCATTGTTTGAGGTTGCCGGACCGCCTACTTTCAGGCAGGGGTCACATTGTTTAACTGCCTTAACCGTTGTCTCATAAAGCTTAAAATATTCTTCCATATCGGCAGCCCAAAAACCAAAAGGAGAGCCCGGGCCGCCTAAGTTCGGCTCATTCCAAACCTCAAAAAACCATTGTCTTACTTCGCTCAGTCCGTAGCGGTCAATAAGATGGTTAATAAACTCTTTTATAAACCAAGCCCATTGGTCATAGTCCTCGGGCGGCGATGTGTTGCCCTTGTAATGGAAGACCGTCGAATCGCCGCTTGCAAGAGCGGAAGGCATAAAACCAAGTTCAATAAAAGGCTTCATTCCTATTGAAAGTAAAAAATCAAAAATATTGTCAATATTTCCGAAAGAAAGTCTTATATCCTCAGAAAACAACGGCTTTATAACAACGCTCATGTCATCGTTAAACAGGCCGTGAAAACGGATATAACGAAAACCCAGTTCTTTCCGGCACCGGGTCAGCATTTTGCGGTAATCTTCCCTCAAAGCTGTTGTAGCATGGCAACTGCCCACGCAAAATTCCCAGTATCTGTCAAGCGGTTTTCTGCCTGATGTTAAATCTAAATCAAAAATATGCATTTTATAATATCCTTTGTTTATTTATATGAAGATTTTAGTTTATAACCGATATCCGCAGTAATAGTGAGGACCGATTTTGATATTTTGGCAAGCACATCCTGGTCGGCTGTGAATTCGACTGCGGTGATTTTTGTAAAGTCGTCATTGAATGTTACCAGCAACTTCCCGCTTGAAAGCTTATAGTTGTTTGATTTAACTTTAAACCCGTTAACATTTGCAATATTTTCTACTGCTTCAACAAGTTCAATCACTCTTTGATTGTCCACAACATTAAGGTAGCCCTTTTCACTGTCGCTAAGGCTTTTTGATTCGAAGCTTTTCAGGTTGATCGTGGCTACTTTACCGTCAAGTTTGGCGCTTGCCACATCGGTCGGAGAGAGCGGGGAAAGCTTGCTCCCGCTCTTATTATTCTGTTCAAAAGTCTTACGAAAATCTTCTTCGCCTTCATCCATAAGATTAACACCTTTGCTGCCGATTCCGACAAACCCTCTAACTACCTTTTGTTCTGCCAAAACACATGCCACGGAACTGTTTTTTAGGGCATTATTATAGGCAAGCACAATCTCTTCAAGCGTTTGAGGCGCCCTAACTTCGTCTTTTGTAACGGGCTGGGTGACATCATCGGTCGTGGTAAGTTCCGTGGTGGTTTCATAATCATTATCTTCTTGAGTGCTTTCAACTTCGTTTTGCGTTTCGGGAACGGATGATTCCTCAATATCGGTTGTTTCGACGGTTGTTTCCGGCGTTGTTGTGACTTCCTCTTGCTTTTTTGAACAGGAGGCCAGTGTGGCAAATAATAATATGAGAGATAGGATTACCGCTTGGGTTCTTAAAAAGTTTTTCATTACTTATTCTCCTTTTGCATAAATTTTTCTTCAAGTGCTTTCATCTGTGCCGTAAGCCCGTCAATCTGTTCACGGCTGGCAAAACCCAAAGAGGGGAGTGACCGCAATGGAAGGCTTAATGCCATACCGCGTAACATCTGCCTGACCTCTTCGCTTACTTCCTCACCCTTTGAGACTGCGGCTCCCATTTTGGCCAGCAGGGCAGAAGTTGCCTCTTTTGTTGCGGGGTGGTCAAGCAGTTGGCCGAGCGTTGTGTTTCTGTTTACATTCAAATTAAATGTTTTTGTGGTATTTATTTTTATTTGTTTTTCCAACCTGATGTCGCGGGAGGAGTGGGCGGCATAAACAGTGTACACGTCTTTTTCACAAAACCAATCCGAAAGTCTTTCGTCAAACTCTTCAAAAGCTCTCATATCAAGCTCAATCTCAAAGGTTTTGGTTTCACCCGGTTTTATGTTTTGCTTTTTAAAGCCTGCCAAGCGTCTGTATTTGTTTTGTGCGGAGTCGGTATATATCTGCACGGTTTCTTCGCCTTCAAAATTACCGGTATTTTTAACTTGAACAGAAACAGTAATTTTTTCCCCGTCAGAAATCTTATCCGCTGAAAACTCCAAGTCGGAATATTCAAAATCCGTATATGAAAGCCCGTGCCCAAAGGGGAAAAGAACCTCCATATTTTTAGCATCATAATACCGGTAACCCACATGGGTACCCTCGCTGTAATAAACTTTCTCATCACCGGGAAAGTCAAGGTAGCAGGGGGTATCCTCAAGCCTTAAGGGGAAGGTTTCCGGCAGCCTTCCCGAGGGATTGGCGTCACCGTAAATTAGGGCATCGGCCGCTTCACCGCAACCTTCTCCGCCAAGATACATATTTAAAACCGCGGCCACTTTGTCAATCCAAGGCATTTCAACCGGACTGCCCAAATGCAAAACAACCGCGGTGTTTGGCTGAACTTCCGCGATTTTTGCAATAAGTTCATTTTGACTGTCGGGCAGCCTCATATGGCTTCTGTCATAACCTTCCGTTTCATAACTGTCAGGCAAACCGGCAAAAATTACGGCCACATCGGCATTTTTTGCCGTTTCCACGGCAAGTTTAATCTCTTCTTCACTCAGAGGTTTTCCGTCTGCCGCAAATCCTTGGGCATAGGCGGGCGTATTGCTTGCCGCTTCATATGCACCCACAACTTTATGAGCATTAATGTGAGAGGAACCGCCCCCTTGGAAGCGAGGCTTTTGAGCATAAGGGCCTATGTAGGCTACCTTGCTTTTTCTGCTAAGCGGCAACAAGTTTTCATTTTTTAAAAGGACGGCGCATTTTTTTGCAATATGGGCCGCGTAGCCATGGTGCTTTTCGCAGTCAAATTCCGCGTCCTTGCCTCTGGCATCGGCATACCTGAATATTATGTTAAGAATTCTCTCAACGGCTTTGTCTAAAACAGCCTCGTCAAGTTTACCGTTCTTAACGGCTTCGATAAGATCCCTGTCACCGGAACCGTCGGAATAAGGCATCTCAAGGTCCAAACCTGCCTTAAGGGCCTGAACTCTCAAGTCAACTGCTCCCCAGTCTGACACAACAAAGCCGTCAAAACCCCATTCGTTGCGCAGAATATCTGTTAAAAGCCTGTAACTTTCGCCCACATATTCGCCGTTAATTTTATTGTAAGAGGACATGACGGTCCAAGGTTTAGATTCTTTAACCACGGTTTCAAAAGCGGTCAGGTATATTTCACGCAGGGTTCTTTCATTCATTTCGGAAGAAGACGTCATCCTGCGGTGCTCTTGGTTATTTGCGGCATAATGTTTGGGAGAAGTCCCCACTTCATGCTTCTGGACACCTTTAACGTATGCGGCTGCCAAAATACCGGCAAGCAAAGGGTCTTCTGAAAGATATTCGAAGTTTCTTCCGCATAGGGGACTACGTTTTATATTTATTGCCGGCCCCAATAAAACACTCACACCCTCGGCGCGACACTCTTCACCCAAAAGACCGCCCATAAATTCCAAAAGCTCTTTATCGAAGGAAGCGGCAACTGCGCAGCCCGCCGGAAAGCAAACGGCCTTAATTGAATCGTAAATCCCAAGGTTATCTCCCTTTGCCTCCTGCTTCCTAAGTCCGTGAGGGCCGTCGGCAACCATCACCGTGGGTATACCCAGACGGTCAACAGACTTCAGACGCCATGTGTCTTGCCCCGAACACATACCGGCCTTTTCTTCCAACGTCATTTTGCCGATTATTTCTTTAATCTTTTCTTTCATTTCACCTAACCCCCGAAGAAATTCAACAAGAATATTCCTACCGATGAAATGATATCATTTTACATTTAACGAAAATACGACCTATTATTATCAGTTTTATAGGCGAAACTTTACCTTTTTATTTAAGTATGTTATATTTGACCAAAGAAGGGCAAGTTTTTGAGAATGAGGTGGGTTAATGGACTTAGAAACAACCTATAAGATGATCAAAGAGCTTGATGACGAGGAAAAAATAGGCTACGAATACTATAAGCAAACGGGTGAATATCTCAGATATGAGTTTTTAATGTTTTTAAAAACTCAGGAAGACCCATATGATTTTTCAAAACTCACCACCCAAAAGGCCAAGGAGTTTAAGAAAAACTTAGTCAGCAAGTTTACCAATAAGCTTGACGGAGTCTTAAATGAACAGCTTTTTATTGAAAATAATGTAAATGTGGAAATTCAGCATCTGCCAAGGTTTATAGATATTTTTGCCCACAGGCATGACTTTTTTGAGCTTGTTTGCGTCATGAAGGGCTCTTGCCTTCACAAGGTTGAGGGGACGGAAGCCTATATGCATAAGGGGGATGTCACAATAATCTCACCAAATGTTCGCCATTACCTGAAGGCCGAGCCTGACAGCGACTGTACAGTTTTTACCATTAAAATCAGAAAAAGCACTTTCGACAATGTGTTTTCCGTTCTTATGCGAAGTGGCACAACCTTATCTGCTTTCTTTTCCAAGACCTTGTATTCGGTAAATTACAGAAATACTTTAACTTTCCATTGCGGCGATGACGCCTTTTTGGCGGAGTTGCTTTTGTGGATGTACACCCAACAGCTTGAACATAAGCGCCACCATAACTATATTATTGAAGGTCTTTTGTCTACATTCTTCCCTTACTTGGTTCAAAATTACGAAAAGACCATTGAGATTCCTCAAGGAGAAAATCCCTTGAGCGAAAGCATGATTGAAATTGAAAATTATATTCGCCAAAATTATAAGACAGCTACATTGGAGTCAACGGCAAGCCACTTCAATTTCAGCTCTTCTTATTTGAGCAGAAAAATTAAAAATCAAACCGGTTTTACTTTTTCGTATATTTTACGCCAACTCCGTATGCAACACGCGGCGGACTTGCTTACTAAAACTAACCTCAATTTAGAGCAAATATGCGAAAAAATCGGCTACTGCGACACCACGCAATTTATAAAAAGTTTTAAACAACACTTTGGGACGACTCCGAATAAATACAGAAAATCCAAAACTTAATAAGCATAAAAAAGGGATGCGCTAAAAAACGCATCCCTTAAATATTCTCTTTTATCAGGGCCCGCAAGGCCTGTTCAAAAAATTTGTCTTGTTCGGGCTTTCTTTTTGGCGGACCTTTTATTCTGCCTCCCGCACGGCGAACCTTGCCTGCCGTATGCCTTGAAAGTAAAAGGTTGCCAATGTTTTTTTCTGAATACTCCCGCCCGTTTTGATCCAAAACTTTTGCCTGTCTTGCAAGGCACATGGCGGCCAGTCCGTAGTCCTGTGTTATGACGATGTCTCCAGATTTAAGCATATTTACAAGGGCAAAATCAACGCTGTCCGCACCCTTTGAAACCCTTACCGTTTGTGCACCCTCTTTTTCAAAAACATGAGCTGTGTCGCAAATAATAACACAGTCAAGTGAAAATTCTTTAGCCAACGAAACGGCTATGTCAACAACGGGACAAGCATCCGCATCAATTAAAATTCTCATTTTTCAATCTCGTCAATCAATTTGCCGATTCCGGCCTCAAAGTTAACCCCATACCTAAGGTCGGTTCCAGCGGCAAGAGTGCGTTTAATGCTTTGTATGGTGTATTCAACGGCAATTTGCACGGAGTCGGCCAAGGTTTTGCCTTTAAGATGAGCGGCCAACATGGCGCTTGCAAAAACATCGCCCGTGCCGTGAAAGGTGCCCTCCATAATATCGGAAAAAGCATAAGAGATTTCACCGCTGACCCTGTCATATGTGGCCGCACCCAAATGATCCTTGTCAAACATAACACCTGTTAAAACAACTTCCTTCGGGCCCATGTCACCCAGCTTTTTAAGAAGCCTTTCTACATAATCTTTTTTGTAAGGACCGGGAACATAATCTTCCTCCAACAAAAAAGCGGCTTCTGTCATATTGGGGCAGATTATGTCCGCCATGGCACACAGACTCCGCATTTCCAAAGCAAAGTTCTTATCGAAGACAGAGTACATCCGGCCGCTGTCGGCCATGGCCGGATCAACCAATACAAGTGTGTTTTGACTTTTAAAGTCATCAATAAAATCTTCAACAATGGCGACTTGTTCGATTGAACCCAAAAAACCGCTGTATATGGCATCAAAAGCCAGGTTTAATTTTTTCCAATGGGCTGCAAAAGGCTTTAAGTCTTCTGTTAAATCGCGGTAGGTGTATCCTTCGAGCCCGCCCGTATGGGATGACAATACGGCCGTGGGCATAACGGCAACCTCAATTCCCACAGCGGAAATGATAGGCAGGGCCACCGTTAACGAACAGCGGCCGAAACCCGAGATATCATGTATGGCGGCAACTCTTTTTTGCTGCATAGTCGGCTTTTCTCCTAACAGAAATATGTGGTGTTTAATATAGCACCTTAAGGCTTTTATTGCAAGAAATAAGGGAGTCCGTCTGTGTTTTGTAATTAACAGTTCCTTGCCAAGCTTTCCGTATCGTGCTATCATTACAGCATAATAAAGATGGCAAACAAAAGGAGGTTGACCCTATGCGTGACGGCTTTGTAAAAGTGGCCGTTTGTAGCTTTGAGCTTAGCCTGGCTGATGTTAAATCGAATGTCGAAAAGATTAAGAAAATGATCGATACGGGGGACAACGAAAAGGTCAACCTCGTGGTATTTCCCGAACTTAGCCTTACCGGATACACATGCGGAGATTTGTTTAATTCCGAGCCTCTTGTTTCAGCTTCCCAAGAAGGGATTGTTGAACTTGCAAATTACAGTGCCGGAAAATATCCCTTGGTCGTTGTGGGGCTTCCGCTAAAGTACGGAAACAGACTTTTCAATTGTGCCGCTGTGCTTCATGACGGCAAAATTTTAGGTGTTGTTCCAAAGCAATACAGCCTTAACCACGGGCAGTACTCTGAGAAAAGATATTTTGCCAACGGCAAAGATCTCAAGGGCGGGAACAATAAAATCAGTATTGCTGGCAAGGTATATCCATTCGGGAATAATCTTATTTTTGGCCATAAGACTTTGGAAAACTTCAGCTTCGCAGTTGAAATAGGGTCTGACGCCTTTGCTCCAAATCCGCCCGCTGCAAACTTGACTCTTTCGGGTGCCCACATAATAGCAAATCCCGCGGCCTTAAGTGAGGCGGTTGCGGCCGCCGAACAGCGCCGTATGGTTGTCGGTTCCGCCTCCCTTCGCAATGCTTGCGCCTATGTTCACTCCAACGCCGGTGCAGGGGAGTCAACCGGAGATTTGGTGTTTGGCGGCCACAAATTGATTGTAGAAAACTCACGCACTTTGGCAGAAAGCAATGCCTTTGAATATAAAAATTATTTAACGGCTGTTATCGATACGGAACTCTTGGCGAGAGAGAGGCAAGTTCGAGGATTTGGCGTTTACAATAACGAAAATATTAGGAAATTAGTCTTTACGCAAAAAAAAAATGAAGTTAGCTTAAAAGGACGTTGCACTAAAAGCCCTTTTGTGCCAAATGATTTAAGCGAGCTTGAAAAAAGAGCGGACCTCATAATGAACATTCAGGCGCACGGATTTAAAAGGCGCATTGAACACACAAATAGTCAAAAAGTTTTAATCGGCATTTCGGGTGGGTTGGACAGCACCTTAGCCCTTTTGGCTGCTGTCAAGACCATGGATCTAATGGAGTGGCCGAGGACGGACATTATGGCTGTCACCATGCCTTGTTTCGGCACCACGAAGCGAACAAAAAGCAATGCCGAAAAACTTTGCCGTTTACTGGGCGTTACTTTTGAAGAGATTGATATAACCCCTGCGGTAAAGCAACACTTTAAAGATATAGATCATGACGAAAATGATTTGGATGTAACTTATGAAAATTCTCAAGCCAGGGAACGTACTCAAGTTTTAATGGATCTTGCAAATAAGCATAAAGGACTTGTGTTGGGAACGGGCGACTTGTCGGAACTGGCTTTGGGTTGGGCCACATATAACGGTGACCATATGTCCATGTATGCCATAAATGCCGGAGTTCCAAAAACGCTTATGAGGGCAATAATCGGCTGTGTGGCAAAAAACAGTGAGGCAGAACTTGCCGAAGTTTTGCAAGATGTTATTGCAACCCCTGTTTCTCCCGAACTTCTGCCCACGAAGGAAGGGGAGCTCAGCCAGTTAACCGAAGATTTTGTGGGCCCCTATGAACTTCATGATTTTTTCCTCTATCATCTTGTTCGCCACGGTTTCGGCCCTCAAAAAATATTTAGGCTGGCAAAGGCCGCTTTCGACGGCGAATACGGTGATGAAACAATCAAGCAATGGCTTAAAGTTTTTATTAGGCGGTTTTTCTCCCAACAGTATAAAAGGTCTTGCTTGCCGGAAGGCCCAAAAGTCGGCAGCGTGAATTTGTCACCGCGCAGTGACTGGCATATGCCTTCGGACGCCACGGCAAGATTATGGTTGGACCAAGTAGATAAGTTGCCTTGACTTTAAAAGTTGCCGGTGCTAACATATATCCACAAACAAATCGCTTGCGGTTTTGTGCGCCTTAAGCGCATGATTAAAAGGGAATACGGTAAAAGCCGTAACAGCCCCCGCTACTGTAAGACGGACGAAGCTTTTATGTGTCACTGTTTATACGGGAAGACGAAAGCCTAGGATGATGTCAAGTCAGGATACCTGCCGTAAGCGAAGTGTTCAAAACTTTCGGTGGGAAAGCTTTGATTCGCGTTTTGTAGCGATTTAAAAGTTGACGAGCCGAAAGGCTCGTTTTTTTTGCAATATTTTAAGAAAGGATGAAAAAAATGAAAAAACTCAGCAAAATTACAGCAATTATCCTGGCACTTGTTCTGACCCTGTCCCTTGGCATGCAGGCCTTTGCGGCCACACCCGCGGAAATGTCCGCATCCCTGTCCACATGGCTTAAGGCAAATGTAAAAGTTGCCGACACGCCCGAAGATGAGTTGGACGGTTTTCTTGATTGGACGGTTTTTGCCCTTTCAAG
>Ga0116189_1002561_pt1 | contig 13334 bp, 10 predicted proteins | sample AD_JPNTR3_MetaG_FD_89895 | JGI IMG/M metagenome (GOLD analysis project Ga0116189, IMG submission 89895) | Active sludge microbial communities of municipal wastewater-treating anaerobic digesters from Japan - AD_JPNTR3_MetaG | ecosystem: Engineered > Bioreactor > Anaerobic > Digestate | place... | reverse complement strand
TTGAACAACATTGACTGTCAAAAAATGATTACTTTGTTTTCTCCAGAACTGGCAGTACATGGTCTATTGAACGTAAATGTTGATTTAAAAGGCAATGCAACTTCGCCCATTTTAAATACCAAAATGAATATTGACAATTTTTCCTATCAAAATTATAAATTCAATAACTTTGAAGCAACGGCTGATTATGAAAAAAAAATCTTGACTGCAAATGTAAAAATGATTCCACAGGATAGTGGACAATTGCTGATAAAAGGAAAACTTCCTATACAGTTTCGGCTTGACACAATGCAATTTAGCTTGCTTTCTAAAAAAACCGATCCTGTTAACTTGCAACTTTCTATAGAAAAATTTCCGCTGGCAGTATTGCATATGTTTTTACCGAAAGCCGAAATTGATGGTTTTATTGAAAGTAATGTAGCAGTAAATGGCACTGTTTCAGAACCTAATCTGGAAGGTCAACTCAATATTACAGACGGAAAATTATTATGGAAACAATATGGAATTAATTATCCAATAATATTAACCAATCTGGAATTTCAGAATAATAACATAAAACTGGATACTTTCTTGATAAAAAGTCAGAAAGGTTCCATGCTGGCAACTGGAAATGTTCAGTTGATTCCGCCACTGAATAATTTAAAAATAAATGATGCTGGAATGAAAGTGGAATTTAACAATTTTGAGCCGATCAGTCATAAATATTACAACATGGAATTATCAGGAAATGCTTCTCTTGCCACCAATCAGGATAGTTCTTATTTTTCAGGTGAAGTTACCATTCCACGTTCAGAATTTTATTTGCCTGCTGTGATGCGATTAATCGGTCAAACTTCTGTTCCTGAAATGCCCAAACCTTTGTTGGTTGAAGAAATTGAAAAAATGCAAGCGGGCGATTCCCTGATCATTAAATTAAGACCAGACACTTCAAAACAAGTTTCAAAAAAGAGTAGCGTGATGCTTCCCAATTTGCAAGGGAATATACGAGTAAAAATTCCGCACAATACCTGGATAAAAGATGACAATATGCGTCTGGAATTGTCTGGTGATGTGGAATTTATGAAACACTACAATTTCTTCGAACTTTTTGGTTCTGTAGAAGTGGTAAGAGGACAATATAATTTGTTAGGAAAAGTTTTTGTAGTGGAATCAGGGACCGTTACCTTTGCAGGTGGAGAAAAAATTAATCCCATCCTGGATTTAAAAGCAAGTTATACCTTTCATGATCAGGCAAGAGCACAACGAAAATTGGTGATTCAAGTAACGGGTGAAACTTCTTTGCCAGAAATTGCTTTTACACTTGATGACGAACCTATTAGTGAAGGCGATGCTGTTTCCTATATTTTGTTCGGTACACAACTCGATGCTATTTCCTTTGATCAACAAGCAAGCATAAACGAAGGACTGAGTAGCTCAGGCTTGGCTAAAACAGCAATTGGCTCTTTCGTCTCTTCTGAAATCACTAAATTATTGGGAAGTGCGTTTAATGTAGATTATGTAGAATTCAAGAGTAAAGGTTCCCTGAGTAACGGCTCATTTGTAGTTGGAAAATATCTTACCAATAATTTGTTTTTGAGCTATGAACGAAATTTCGGTAATTTCATCAAAGAAGAAAATGTAAGTGAATACGAGGTAAAAGTCGAATATGAACTGTTTCATTTTCTTTTTCTACAATTAACCAGTTCTCCTTTACGAAATGGTGTAGATATTGTTTTTAAGATAAATTCAAAATAGATTAAAAGATGCAATAATTTCTTCTTGTTTTTTAGATAATATTAAGGTGGATATTTTTGTTTTAGTTTTTTGGAAAAACCCTTATTACAAAGCGAGGAAATCCTTTGTGGAATTCCCTCGCTTGTTAAAGAAAAATTTGATAATTTAATTTTTGTCTTTTGGCTGCGGTGCAATTAATTTGTAGCCTTTCCCATGAATGTTAATGATGGCTACATTCGGATCGTCTTTCAACAGTTTACGAAGCTTGGTAATGTAAACATCCATGCTGCGTGCATTAAAATAATTGTCGTCTACCCAAATAGTTTTTAAAGCATAATTGCGTTCTAAAACATTATTCATGTTGGCAGCCAATAAAGTGAGTAGTTCTGACTCTTTGGTAGTCAGTTTTTTAGTTTCCCCATTGATGGTAAGCAGTTGTTTTTGGGTATCAAAAGTGTAGTTACCGATTTGATAAACCGTTACTTCTCTGGCTTTTTCGCCTCTGATTCTACGCATAATGGATTCAATACGATAGAGCAATTCCTCCATACTGAATGGTTTTGTAATAAAATCATCAGCACCTAACTTGAATCCTTGAAGAATATCTTCCTTCATTGATTTTGCAGTAAGGAAAATGATGGGTACATTACTGTTGATAGCACGAATATCAGCAGCCAGTGTGAAGCCATCTTTTTTTGGCATCATTATATCCAATATGCATAAATCGTATTTATTATGCGTAAAAGCTTTATAACCAGCTTCACCATCTAACATAAGATCTACATCATAACCTTTTGATTGTAGATACTCTCTTAATATCATGCCAAGATTTTCATCATCTTCGCACAATAAAATTTTAGTTTTTTCTTCTGTCATTGTTTTTGTTTTTTTAGAGTTGGTAATGTAATAGTAAATTTAGTTCCGATATTTGGTTCGCTTTCCACTTTAATAGTTCCATTGTGATCCGTTACAATTTTTTTTACATAAGCTAATCCTAACCCAAACCCTTTAACATCATGCAAATTGCCTGTATAAACCCGATAAAACATATCAAATATTCTTTTCAGGTCTTCTTTTCGGATTCCGATACCGTTATCTTCTATACTGATACAGATATTGTCCTTTTCATTCCATGTTTCAATGGTTAAAATTAAAGGTTTATCTCCAGTGTATTTTTGGGCATTGTCCATTAAATTAAAAATAACATTAGTAAAGTGGACTTCATCGATCAAAGCTAAGTCGTCTGTAGCATTTAACTTCGAAATTATTTCGCCACCCTTACTGGTAACTCTTAATGAAAAGCTTTTGATAACATCTTGAATCAATGAATTTATATGAATTTCATTCAAGTTTAACATTGCTTTTTCTTTCTCAAAAAGTGCCATCTGTAACACTTTTTCTACCTGGAAACTTAATCGTTTGGTCTCATCACGAATAAGACCTGCCAAATGTTGTAGTGTTTCTGGTGTTTTTACAATATTGGGGTCTTGCAACATTTGTGATGCTAATGAAATGGTAGCAATGGGTGTTTTTAATTCGTGAGTCATTGTATTTACAAAATCATTTTTCATAGTATTTAATTGCTTTTGCCTGAAAATGATAATGATAGTTACAATAAAAATTACCAGTATCAAAATCACTAAAACAATTGAAGGTAGCAACATATTCATTGAATGCAAAATGTAACTTTGTTTTGTGGGAAAAATCACCTGCAAATAATAAGGATGACTGGTTTCTTCGAACGGAAAAAGTTTTTGAGAATATACATTTTTTGGATTAACTTCCTCATTTTTAGTCGTTACATTAGTCTTTTTATAAATTGTTCTGCCTTGTTTGTCAACAATAGAATAATTAAATGGTAAATTTACGCCATTATTATTTAAAATGTTTTCGAGAATTTCATTAAGCTCATCAAAATTAACTCTTTCTGAAATATCTTTATTTTCTACTTCTTTTAACCATCTAAAAACTGCTTGATCTAAAATAGTTTTTGATCGGGAAAATTTTTCAAAAAACTTTTTTTGCAATTCATGCGAGGTCTCTTCAATAGTGGATTTCCCTTGTCTGGTAGACAACTGAATTTTAGCAAGTTCTTTTGATTCCTGAGCTAATTTTGAATTTTGTGTTAAATTAGTTTCTTTATCTTTTAACTGTAACTGTTCGTTAGTAAAATTTAATTTTTTGTTATTTTCTTTCGTTTTATAATCTGGTTCGTCTAATATTTGTCCTAAATATTGTAATGCCTCATTTTCTTCTACCAATCTCACTGTTTGGAATAAACTTCGTTGTACATTTTCATCAAACTGGTTCTCAATCATTTCAGCATTGATCTTCACATAGCGAATTTGTAGCAAAATTAAACCTACAAATGTAACAACCATTGAAATAATCAATATCCAAATAGTTCTTTTCTTCATAATGAAACAAATTTACAGTAAATATAAATATTTAAGATAATTTTTCATAATATTTAACATAATTATATTAAATACAACAAAAATGAAATTTTTTATTATTGAAAATTGATATTTTTTATATAATAAACGTTATTCAAAGTATTTTAGTTTAATAAAACCTATTTTTATTATGATAAATTTTAAATATAACTTAAAATCAACTAATTGAATAAAAATAATATTTGAAAAAATCTATCTTTCTTCATTGAAATAAAAAAGCTTACTAAAAATTAAGCTTGTTTTTCAAAAATCTCCCTCTTCTTCCTTTTGCGTGCTCCCTTTCAGTGATGCAAAAATTATAAATATTCATTATATCATTGTTGCAGAAATGTCTCTTAAAATGTGTCGAAGTCAGAAAAAAGGTACAACTATTTATGAGCGATGCTTTAAAAGGAATAGAAGAAAGCAAAACTCAATACTTTTCTCAATCGGAACTTCAATTTTGTGTTGTACATTTAGAGTGTAATTTGTTGAGCAGTGTAAAACCCGCTCACAAGAAAGAAGTATGCGAAGATTTAAAAGAAGTATTTTAGACGGGAAACCCCAAAGACAGTATAGAACAAGCCAAAGGACGTTTTAGAGCCTTTTACTTGAAATGGGGAAAATACTATCCAGATTTATATAGATTCTAATTTGCAAATACACAAGCTTTTTTGAAAGGGATAAAACCTTTCGAAATATTATGACATTTCCTAATTTTTTTAAAAAAGAATAACCATTTGTGCAATCAATTTTTAAACTTTATATAAAAAAGAAAATGAATGATATACGAAACAAATTATTATTTTACTTTTTATGATTATGATTATAGCATTCGCAGGATTATTTTAACACCAATTGGATTGAACACCTTAATTGCGATTTTAAACGTACCACAAGAATGCGAGGAGATTCTGCCTTAGCCATAGGCTACCATACTTCTTATGGCAGATGTGGCTATGGATAAAAATTGTTATTTAAGAAAAGCCCCAAATCTCATTTGTGAACAGGTAAAATTTCAATGGGAAAATAACTAATTTTGTATTCAATAAAATTATTCTTTACTCGCTTTTTGGGACACCACCAATTTATCTACAAGATATTAGGTATTAAATATTTGATTTTCAATTATAAAGTTGCAAAATAGGGTAATTATTTTGCAACTTTATAATACTATTTTTATCCAAAACTCAGGATTGTAAAAATAACATGGGGAATAATAAATTAAGAAAAATATATTCCCCCATTAATGTCAATATTTGTTCCTGTAATATAATCTGAATCACTTGAAGCCAGGAATAAGACCAAATCAGCTACATCATCTGCGTCACCTTCACGACGAAGTGGATAAATACCTTTCATTCGTTCACGATTTTCAGGTGTATTGAATTTGTCATGGAAGGAGGTAGCTATTGTTCCTGGAGCAACTGCATTAACACGAATACCTTTCGGTCCCAGTTCTTTTGCCATGGAACGAGTAAATGTCATCACCGCTCCTTTTGCTGTTGCATACATTGATGCTCCTGGTCCTCCACCGTCTCTTGCAGCTAACGATGAAAAGTTTATTATAGCACCTCCTTGAGTCATATGAGGTACTACTTCACGTGTACAAAGCCAACAGCTTTTCATGTTGACATCCATCAAGGCAGAATACCAATTTTCATCCTGTTCTGTAATTTCTTTCCTGCCCATAATCCCTCCTACTACATTAACTAAAATGTCAATTTTATCGCCATAAATTGAAATACCTGATTCAAAAAATCTTTTAACATCCTCAGCTTTTGTCATATCTCCTTGTACAATAATGGCTTCTCCGCCCTTTTCTTGTATCATTTTCAAAGTTACTTCTGCATCTTCAGGATTATCAAAATAATTAATTACCACTTTTGCACCTTCAGAGGAAAGTTTAAGAGATACGGCACGACCAATATCACGTGCACCGCCTGTTACATAAGCAATTTTACCATTTAATTTCATAATATTTATTATTTAAAAAATTGTTATTTAATTTGTTCTATTTTCCCAACAGTTAAAAATATTGATCCTAATGACAAAGGAACTAATGCGGCTAAAAGTCCAAACAGTAAAGGCCAACTTGGTATTTTAGCAGAAAATAATATTGCTAATATGGTACCTAGTACCGCAGAAGCGCCTCCCAGACCAGCCAGAGAGCCGACCGATTTTCCACAATGTAAATCGCTGGGAAGTGTTTGAATATTAGTCATAGTAAATTGAAATCCTCCAAGTACAAATGCCATTAAAATTACTGCCACTATCGCATTGGATGCCATTACAGAAGCAATGACGGAAGGTACAATGATTAGCCCACCGACCAACATGGCTGTTTTACGTGCTTTGTCGACCGTTTTTCCATGACGCATTAAATATCCAGAGAACCAACCCCCTGTCAGGCTTCCAATCATAGCACCAAAGTAGGGTACCCAAGCTGAAAAAGCTAATTCGGTAATATTGAGATTAAATTGTTCCACCAGATAAAGAGGTAGATAAGTTACAAACATCCACCAAATAGGATCAAGAAAAAATCGTCCAAGTATAACAGAATAATTTTTTTTATTTGAAAGTAATTCTCCCCAACTTTTTCCTCTCTCATCAACAATTTGAGCTTCAGGTTGACCTGTGAGGATATATTCGCGTTCTTTTTCGGTGATCCAAGGATGCTCTTTAGGACCTTTTTTGTTGATAATCAGCCATGGAATAATCCAAATCAAACCCAGCGAACCGACAATCAAAAACGTTAATCTCCAACCCACCAACAAATACAACATTAAAATAACGATGGGAGCAAGAATAGAACCAATTGAGGCTGCTGCATTAAAGAGTCCTTGTGCAAAAGCTCTTTCTTTTTGAGGGAACCATTCAGCATTACTTTTTACAGCTCCTGGCCAGGGACCAGCTTCTCCTAATCCTAGCATCATCCTAAAGGCTGTCAAGGAAAATTTTCCTTTTGCAAGTGAAGTAAGCGCATCTGCCAATCCCCAAATAGCCGCAGAGATAACAAAACCACGACGTGTTCCAATCTTGTCGTACATTTTTCCTGAAAATAGCTGGCTAATGCCATAGGCAATCATAAAAAATATCGTAATAGTTCCCAGAATGCCTTTCGCTTTTTTTGAGGCTTCATCGGGTGTTGTGTCTTTCTCAATAATACCTAAATCGTAAGCTATTCCTTCTCTGTTTACAACTACCTTACTATCTTTTTTCTGAGATAAATGAGTAGCTTGCTGTTCAATTATTTTACCTTTTTTGTTCTTTAATAAATAAGTGTTTTTATCTTTCAAATAAATAGCTTCATTCGTTTTTAGGTGGTTAGAAAATTGGTCAACAATAGTATATTCTACATTGGTTACCCACATGTAATTCAATGTTCCTCTATCCAGATAATTTATGATCGTAATGAGCACAATCAGCCCAATGATCCACCAGCGTAATCCTTTTATTTTCATTATATTACTTTTTTAAGAAATCCATTCTCATAGGACTAAATACATCGATTAAAATTCCTTCTTCAAGACATACCGCTCCATGTGGAGCATCTGGTTCAATATAATATCCATCACCTGCTTCCAGAATTTGTTTTTCATCGTTAATGGTTACTTCAAATTTTCCACTCGCCACATAAGTTGTCTGAGAATGAAAATGTTCGTGAATATAACCAATTGCTCCTTTTTTAAAATGAACTTTTACCATCATGATTTGTCCATCATATCCTAAAATTTGTCGTGAAACACCTTCTCCCGTTATTTCCCATTCTATTTCAGAAGCATGTAAAAAATTTAAACTTCTTGTTTTCATATTTTTAAATTTTATTTTGTTAATGCTGAAAAATAATAATTTCCTTTAAATTGAAATTTTTTACCGTCCAAGTTAATAGCATGTTCACTTGTTTTATCAAAATTGCTGTTAAGAGTAATAAAAAGAAATGCTTTATTATTTATTATTGAAATTTTTATTGCAGTATATTCCTGATTATCAGCTAAAAGTTCAATATTTGAAATGGAGGTTTGCAAATTGTCAATAATTTCTTTGTTTAAATCATAAAATCCATGAGGTTCTATTACTGTGACGAAAGTGTGACTTTGAACATTTGGCTGTCGAATCATAAAACAGGTTTCATCTCTAAGATTAAAATCCGGATCATCGGCCCCAGAATGTGCCATAAAAAATTCAGTATCAGTATTCCCTAACGCTGAAATAGTATAAAATCTGTTTCCTGCTAACCAGGTAAAATGAGTTGTGGGTTTTTTGTTTTTTCCAATTGCATCTACCCAGAGATGTTGATAGCCGTTTTTTGTACCTAACGAATTTAATTGAGTTGTGAATTTTTGATATTTGAAATTCGTCGATACTATTTGACCTCGATAATAAAAAGGAAGATCCAGTGTATGCATAGAATCAGCAACTACTCTAAAAACATCGATAATAAGCGGAAAAGAAAAATTATTGTTTTTAATAATTGCCACAGTACGCTGCATTTTTACATTTTTATAAGCATTGTTTTCACATCCCGATATAATTTGAAAATCTGGATTATTAAAATCATAATATTGAATATCTGAATGATAATTTGATGAAATCTTTATGTCTGCATTAAAGTGACTAGTTTTGTCTACTATGACAGTATTATGAGCAACCGTTTGCATTGCCCATGAATAATTTTCTTTTGTATAATGACCTCCATTTTTGGGCTCAATGTTGAGAAACCGCACTGCTCCATAGTCAGGCATAATGCAATTCTCGTTATCGTACAAAACGATCGACAATTTATCATAATGTCCGTGTGATAAACCATGAGAAGTAGCTTTAAAAGTCAAGCAAGTTTGTGTTCTGTCTTTTTTGCCTGCTCTGATAATTCCCAACGCACCTTTCTCACCATTTTCTCCATCACGTAAAAGTAAAGATCGAAATTGAAATGGTTCATATTTGATCTCATGCAAGGATTTTGCAGTAGCAATACCAGCATCTGTTACGAGAAAAGATTTTTGTTGTCGTGCAATATCAAGCAAAGATGTGTTTTTTGGATAATTTTTATAAGCAATATCCACAGCATAAACAATTTCTTGAGTTTGATAAGTCTTTTTTAAGGCATCATTCAGGTAAAAAATTTCACTATTGTAAGCACATTGAAGTAATGTGTTGGTTGCTTTTAGTAAAATACTGTCTCGGTAACTGAAAATTTTTAATTCTGGCTGGTTGTTTTGTATTACTTGAGCAAAAACCATGAATGGCCAAATAGCATAGCGTTGATAATATGGACCTTCGGTATAGTAGCCATCAGGAGAAAACAGTATATCTAATTGCCTGATGAAACCCGATTTACTATCTTTATTGGAACCATATAAAGCTTTCTCTACCAAACTTTTATCTTCCATTACATATCCAATCATCCCTACTGAAGCAGTTGCCCACGTTGCATGGTTGTGCATTTTGTTAAAAATTTCATAATTATGAGCATTACCGTTAGAAATAAATTCAGCCATTGGACGAAAGAGATTCTTTTCAATGTTTACTTTATCGGAAGTATTGAGATAATCGCAAATACAATCATAAGCCATTGCTGTATGAAACAACCATACACAATCGTTCAACAACTGCCAAAATAATTTCCCAGGCGCATTAGATTTTCTGGAAGGATGTAAACCTATCGCAGGATACAGTTTTGCATATTTTAAAAGCATTTGCTTAACAAATTCTGCATATTCTTTCTTGCCAGTAAGCTGATACATGGTACTAGCAGCATTCATTTCATAATAATTATTTTTATGCTTCTCATGGGAGTATCCACCTCCTTCATCTTTGGGTATGGGAACAATGATTTCAGATTTCAAGGCATTGTCTGCTATTGTTTTCAGTTCATTTACTGATTGGTCAAAATCTGGATATTTTCCAAGCGATATTTGAATTTCCTTTACTCCTTGTTTTGTCAACAGTAAATTGGGATGCTCGATAGAGCCTGCTTCAAAAGAAAAAGAAAGAAATATCAATAAGTAAAATAAATTTTCTATAATTTGAATATTCTTTTTCATTGTTAACAATTTAAAAATTGGTCGACCAATTTTTTGTTTTGCAAATTTACATTTTTAATTGTAAAATTCAATGCTTTTTGATAATTATTAAAAACTATTTTATCCTAAATAACTATTTTTTCAACATATTGTGATGTTGGAGTTTTGAATAAAAGTATATAAATTCCTTTTTCTAAGATCTTGGTGGTAAATGAAGTTCCGGCATAAACCAATGTATTAAACAATATCTTTCCTGACAAATCAATCACATAAAAATATCCTGTTTCAGATGGATTGAAGATAATATGTAGTTCATTTAATTGAAAATTGTAAGGTTTTAAGTCGCATATTTTCACAATTTTGGTGTCTGGATTATTATAGAAAGTAGCACCTACTAAAGTTTTTATGGGCATCGACTGAGTAACTATACCAGTTATTTCGCTAGCACCTGGAAGTTTAGTCATACTATTTCTTTCCCTTCCTCTTATATCTTTTGTTATTTCTGGATAATCAGAAGTTGTGTAATTAGTTAATTCTGAGCCCGTCGATGGCTCATAGATGGGAATAGGAGTATCAGCAAGGTTCATTTTTGCATCTTTACCTGTTATTACTTGAGTTTCGTCATAAGGAAAATTTGTGTATCTTCCAATATTCATCAAATTGTTTTTCCAGGTTACATCCATTTCTGTAATATTAGTCAAATCAATGCTGACGTTATAATATGAAGAAGAAGTATTGTATACGTGATTATGAGCTATTACTGTTTCCACAGGTGGCATGGTGAATGATGAACTGCTGTTGTAATTGATTCTGAAAGATTGTGAACAGTTAACGAAAGTATTAAAAGCTATGGTAGCATTTTTTACTTGAAAATATTCGTTCAATGCCGAATTTTCTTTTCCCCGCACGATGCAAAGTGCTGCCCGATAATTTGTACCTCGCAGATTTTCAAAGTAATTGTTATAAACTTTATGATTTTCTCCAATAATTCTCACGCCTCCTGTATTTGAAATTCCATTCCCAAAAAAATAATTCCCAGCGACAGTACAATTATTACCATGTCGTAAAGTAAGCGTTCCTTTACATTCCAAGAAAAGGTTGTTTGTATAAATGTTTCCACAAGATTTATTAGAAATGGTTTCGATTTCACCGTTACAATGTTCGAAAAAGTTTCCAGAGACTATTACTCCCGCTGTTGTCATAGAAGTAGAACTATCACCAATTCGAATAATTTCTTGTCCATTCAATTCGTTTCCATTTGCATCAAGATTTGGATTCCGATAGCCAAAATAATTGTCAGAGATTTCGTGATTTACTGTTACACCATTGGTTAACCAAACTACCATTAAAGTCCCCGAATTTGTTTTATTTACAAAAGAACAATGATCCACTTTATTGTTTTTTCCATAAATCGATATCCATTTGCTGTCAATTGCATTGTCGGAAGGATTATAATTTTCTATTACTGTGTTAGTTAATCTGCAGTTTTCAGCCAATTGAGAAGAAGAGGTACGAAATGAAATAACATCTGAACCACTTAATATTCCATCTTTGAAATAAAGTCCACTAACTACTATATATTTCCCCGAAAACTGAAACTTTGAAGTTCCGTTTAATATTACTTTACCTGGAGTTTCAGCCATCAAAACTACAGGCTGAGAAGCAATTCCTGTGGCTTTAAATGAAATAGATTGGTTGGTCCACATCCCATTTTTCATTACAATGGTATCGCCTGCTGTCCATGTGCCATTATTAATACCTGAAGCATTGACAACTACCGTTTGCCTGGCATTTCCCATTACACAACTCATTGAAAAAATCAATATTACTGTCAGCCTGAAAATTATATTAGAAAGATAATTCATGAAATTTAATTTTATTGATTTTTTAAGGAATGCAGAAGAAAAAATTCTGTCTGCATTCCCTAATAATGAGTTGAGAAATTAAGAAATTAGTTCAACGAAATTTTTGATATAACAGTAGTGCCATCGTTTCCTTTAAAACGTATGATATACAAACCTTTCGTCAAATTAGTTGACAGGCATCCGTCCGTTTGTGTAGAAATTAATTCAGCACCTGCCATGTTAAATACTTTTATGGTTCCTCCCTGACGGGTCATAATATTTTTACCGTTCGTCCATATGGGAGAGTTAATATTTGGTATATTGAGTACATTAGTCTCACCCAAAAGAACAGCATCCCATGATTTTCCAACCCGTATACCACCAACTTGAGCACCAATACCACGTTGACGAAGATTAATACCTAATCCTGCACTAGCACTATAATCACTTTGAGTATCAATTGCTACCAATTTATTGGTTTGTTCAGATTCGGTTTTTGTTAAATCGGGATCGATATAAAGTGTAATTTTATCGTTATTACTTCCATCAATTGTTTCATAAACCAACACGAATAAATGATTTACATCAGGATATAGCATCAATCCTGGTATAGAAGTAGACTCGACAAACTCCGACGAAGAATTTTTAGTTACGGCAATGAAAAGTTCGGAACCATCTGTACTCACTTTTGCAAAAATTCTTCCCCGAGTCATACTTGATGTCTTTGAACCTTCATAAGTGAAGAAATCACGATAAGAACGATAGCTATGACTGGAGATATTGGCTATACAAGCAGCATAAATTTTCTCACCTACTACAGCTTTTAATGTATCATTCCCAAAAGTTACAATCTTTGTTGAAATTCGTTGAGTAGAACTTGTTGCACCCACTGCAGAATCTAATACTGCTACATTACCAATATCAGAGCCTGCATATCCTGTATAAAATAAAGCTCCTTCCGCAATTTTAGGACTCACTCCATTTGCTTCTGAAGATTTGGGAGAAACATGCCAATCGTTATAACCTTCCAAGTCGCCTCCAATAGACGCAGTTTCAAAATACTCTGTAAAAATTGGCTCTTGTGCTTTTGCCATAAAAAAAGCAAAACCGACTGAAAAAAGTAAAATTAGTTTTTTCATAATGTAAAGAAATTAAAAGTTAGACATTAAAAAAAATTATTACAAAAAATTCTCATTTTAAGAAATTGGTCGACCAAAAATAAATTTTTTTTATTTCAAAAACAAATATTTTGGCAGTTATTTTTCAAAATATGTTGTAAAACATAGAATTGGTTGACCAAAAATAAAGAATATTTTTTG
>Ga0116189_1002558_pt1 | contig 13344 bp, 9 predicted proteins | sample AD_JPNTR3_MetaG_FD_89895 | JGI IMG/M metagenome (GOLD analysis project Ga0116189, IMG submission 89895) | Active sludge microbial communities of municipal wastewater-treating anaerobic digesters from Japan - AD_JPNTR3_MetaG | ecosystem: Engineered > Bioreactor > Anaerobic > Digestate | place... | reverse complement strand
GAGTTTTGTTGCGACCACGCAGTGGTTCGCAACGGCGAGAGTAAAAGCATTGCTCTGTATTTGGACATTGTGGACGTGGTTGACCTTATGGACAGGACTCAACTCCTAAATCCTAACTCCTAACTCCTAAATTCAAAACCTCCCCCGCGCGATTTGTCGCGCGGGGGAGGTTTTGCATCGACTTTGACCGTAAAATCCTCAATGATATGCGACTCAACCACGGGAAACCTGTGCGCCGCCGACTGTTCGGCGGAGTACGTGCGGGGAATGCCTTGATTGGGTGAACAATCATGAAAAAGTTCGAGTATGTAGAGGGCGGCGTGACCGCAGCGCAGGGCTTCCGCGCGTGCGGCGTGGCGGCAGGCATCAAGCATAAGGACCGTAAGGACTTAGCGCTGGTGGTGGCAGATGCGCCGGCGGCGGTTGCAGCGGTCTATACCACGAACAAGGTGGCTGCGGCACCGGTGCAGATCGACCGCGAGCGCACCCGTTCGGGGCAGGCGCAGGCGGTGGTGGTGAACAGCGGCTGCGCGAACGCCTGTACCGGCGAGACCGGATTGCAGGACGCGCGCGAAATGGCCCGCCTGACCGGTGAGGCGCTGGGCATCGACGAGCAACTCGTACTGGTCTGCTCGACCGGTGTGATCGGTGCGCTTCTGCCGATGGAACGCATTGCGGCGGGCATCAAGGAGGCAGCCGGTGCCTTGAGCCCGACGGGCGGCAGTGATGCCGCGCACGCGATCATGACGACCGATACCGTGGACAAGCAGGTGGCGGTGGAGTTGGAGATCGACGGCAAGACGGTGATGATCGGCGGCATGTGCAAGGGTTCCGGCATGATTGAGCCGAACATGGCGACGATGCTGGGGTTCATCACGACCGACGCGGCGGTACACCACAAGGCGCTCGACCAGGCTTTGCGTGAGGCGGTGGAGGTGAGTTTTAACCGTGTTGTGGTGGATGGCGACCGCAGTACCAACGATACGGTGATCCTGATGGCCAGCGGTGTGGCAGGAAACGAGACGTTGACGCCCTATCATTCGCAGTGGCAGTATTTTGTGGACGCGCTGAAGACGGTTTGTCTCGAACTCGGCAAGAAGATGGTCATGGATGGCGAGGGCGCGACCAAATTTGTGACGGTGCGTGTGCGCGGTGCAAGGACGGTACAGGACGCGCAGGTAGCGGCGCGCGCTATAGCCAAATCTGCATTGGTCAAAACCTCGTGGTTCGGGCTCGATCCCAACTGGGGGCGCGTGATCGCGGCGGTCGGCTATTCCGGCGCGGAGGTCGATGACCAGAAGGCACAGATTTATTACGGCGACATCTGCGCGTATGACCAAGGGCGCGTGGCGGACAAGGCGCTGCTCACGGCTATGCAGGATGTGATGCGCAAACGGGCTTTTGAGGTGACAGTGGATCTGCACCTCGGCGAGGGCGAGGATACGATTTACACGTGTGATCTCTCGTACGATTACGTGAAGATCAACGCCGAATACACGACGTGAGTTGAGTGGCGGAAGAGCGGCATGACGCAGAAGGCATTTTACGATTGGCAGACAGCGGGCGGAGGTGGGGACGTGATGCGTCTCGTCTCCGTGCTCGAACGGCTGGATGTGCCTTGGTGCGTGATCGGCGGTATCGCGGTCAACCACTGGGCGGAAGAGCCGATGGTGACGGCTGATGTCGATCTGGTGATTGCTCTGGATCGCGTCGAGGAGGCGGTCAGCGCGTTGGAGAAAGAGGGATTTAAAGCGGAGCGTTTCCCTGGGTCGATCAATTTGAAGGGCAGCTCGAAGGTCAGTGTCCAGATTTCCACCGAAGAGCGCTATCGGCAGTTTCCGGCGCGCGCCGTGGCTGCGGATGTGTGGGGCATGCTGATGCGTGTGGCCTCGCTGGAAGATACGCTGGCGGGTAAGCTAGCCGCGTCTGAAACTGAAGGAGTTCGAGCCGTGAAACGGAGCGAGTTGAACGGGCGGGCGACAAAACGGCAAGGACAAAAGATGAGCGGCGGCTGGCTATGGGCCGACAAGACGTTATTCAAGGCGTTGCGGGATATGGTTGTGTTAACACACTTGAAAAAAGAATGGCTGTGTGGATTGTTAGGGATCATGGCGGGCTTTTGCCAAGCCCAGCCGATAGGAGATCCCAACAGGCATGTCATTTTTGTGCATGGCTTCAACATCAACGAGCAGGAAGCGCGGGCTTGGTCTTCGGAAATGTTCAAACGCCTGTGCCAGAGCGGAAATAACGCGCAGTTCCATACGGTTGACTGGAAGGGGGACGTGGGGTGGCCTGATCCCGGTCTTTTTTATCACCAGAACGTGGCCAACGCTTTTGCGGCCGCGCCGAATCTTGCGAATTACGTCAACAACTTGCAGGGACGCAGGGTCATTGTCGCGCACAGTCTCGGGAACGTGGTGGTTTCTTCCGCCATCGCCGATCACGGCATGGTGGTGGACAAATACATCATGCTCAACGCCGCCGTCCCCGTGGAAGCCTACGACGACACGGTGCACAACGAATCAGTGACTGGCAATCCGATGCTGCATACGGACTGGACAGAATACCAGAAGGAGACGTGGGCGAGTTGCTGGCACGAGCATTTCGCGAATCTCACGCCTTCTGACGACCGCAACAAACTCGGCTGGAAAGGGCGATTCGCCAATATCCCGCCGTCAATCATGTACAACTTCTATTCGGCAGGGGACGAGGTGCTGAAAATTTATACAGGAACCGGAGCGTTACAACCCATGACCGGGGGGGGATTCAGACTATATGCGTGGCAGAAACAGGAACGGTTCAAGGGACGTTCCATGATGTACGGCACCACATGGTCGGGATGGGGGTTTGGACATCCAACTTATACGGAACATGTCTATGATCCGGTCGCACAGGCATGGGTCTATCTGACGCACGAATATTATCCCGATGCCGCCGCTGCGAACGCCGCCGCAGCGCGTCAGATCATGGATATCCCCGTGTTCGGGCGTTATCCTGAAGGCATGTTCACCAATGCTATTCCGTTGCAGGTGCGCAACGAGATTCTGGCTAAGGGTATTCCCGCGCTTTCGCCTCCGGCTGGTAACTGCTCGATAGGGCGGTTGGACATAGAAGCAGGAATGGGACACAACATCAATCTTGATACGTCCGTGTTCAAGCAAAACGGATGGAGAAATCATCCTGATTATGGAACCGGATGGTTGCATAGCGACTGGGTAAACCTTGCTTTTTTCTACGTTTATCCCCTTTTGCCGAAATCGTGAGGATCGGAGATTTAAAATGAACAAGATAGTCCTGATTATTTTTTGGGGTTTTCTGTGCGGGATGCGGGCATGGGGCCAAACCGTTTCGCCTTGGCAGAAAGAGATCAACGCGGCGGAAAAAGAAATGAAGGGGATGGCGGAATCGTTTAAAGGAGAACTCGCTTTGACTCTGCGGGTGAAAGATTCCGTTGGACATATCGTAACGAATGCGAAAGTCTGGGTGAGTATTCAGCGTTATGGAGAGAAAACGGTTCCCATAACAGGAACGACCAACACGAACGGTTTGTTTGCCGTCAAAAGACAGAGCACAGACAGTCGTATTTTGTTCATTGTTGACAAAGAAGGCTATTACCGGACTGAGCGTGAATTCTGGTTCAAAGAGGTCGCCCGTGTAGACGTAGACGGCTCGCTCGAAAAACGCTGGATGCCCTGGAATCCCACAATAGATGTTGTCTTGAAAGAAAAGAACAAGCCCATCCCGCTTTATGTCTGGCAGAGCAAGATCGTCCGGTTCCCGAAAGGGGAAGAAGCCGGGTTTGATTGCAAAAAGGGGGATTTGCTCGCTCCGTACGGCAAAGGGGAACAGGCGGATTTCACGTTTTTTTATACATCTGCTTTCAACCCGGAAAAGACGACTGCCTTCTCCAGCGGAGGACTCACGAACTGCATGGTGGTGAAAGCCGGAGAGGATGGTGGTTTTATTGTGAAGCCGAAAGACGTATTCAGTGAATTGTGGTCAATTTACCAGGCCCCTGAAAGCGGATATCAACCTAAGTTGATCTATGAGGTTGAGCGTGCGAATGGGAAAATGGTAAAGGATCGACGCCTTTCCGGCGGCGACTATCTGATTTTCAAATCCAGGGTCAAGAAGAATGAGAAAGGTGAAATCATCAGTGCGAATTACGGAAAAATTTACACGTTTGGTTACGGAGAGGGAGGAGAGCGCACTCCGAGTGAAATGGGTAGCGTTATGGTAGACTGTTATTTTAACCCAATGCCCAACGACCGGAACATCGAAGCCGATCCACGAACCGATCTGTCGTCGGGGCAGCGTTGGAATTTTCCGAGATTTGCGCCATGAGTCAGAATTCGCTCGTATACGAGGTTGAGCGCGGCGTTGGCAGACAGATTAACAAAGGATTGTGATGCAAGAAGCGATGACAAAGGCGGCGGTGTTGACCGAGGCACTGCCGTACATTCAGGATTTCAAAGGCTCGGTCGTGCTGGTGAAGGTCGGCGGCAGTGTCATGGAGGTTGAGGAGAACCTCGATCGGCTGCTGACAGACATCGCGTTCATGAACGCGGTAGGCATGAAGACGGTGCTGGTGCATGGCGGCGGCAAGGCGATCTCGCGCGGCATGGAGGCTGCGGGCGTCACGCCGCTGTTCGTGCAGGGCCTGCGCGTCACCACCGAGGAGGCCATGCGGGTCGTCGAGCGGGTGATCAAGGATGAGGTGAACGCCAAGGTGGTGCGGATGTTGCAGCGGCACTTTGCGAACGCGCGCCCGTTGCACGGCGATTGGATTTTCGGCGTCGTGAAGAAGACCGGGACTGATCCGGTCAGCGGAGCGGAGTTGGATTGGGGATTTGTAGGCGAGCCGGTGTCGGTCGACACCCGGCCGGTCGCGGAGATGCTGGATGCGGGCATTGTGCCGGTGGTGACGCCGCTGGGTACGGGGCCGGACGGCAAGGTGTATAACGTCAACGCGGATACGGCGGCGGCGGCTTTGGCCAAAGCCATGAAGGTGCGCAAGTTGGCGTTTGTCTCGGATGTGCCGGGGCTATTGATGGACATGAATGACCCCACGTCGTTGCTGGCTACACTGCGGATCGGCAGTGTGCGCAAGCTGAAGGAGACCGGCGTTGTGGGCGGCGGCATGTTGCCGAAGCTGGACAGTTGCGTGGAGGCGATCCAGGCCGGTGTGGGCAAGGTCCACTTGGTCGATGGCCGCATGCCGCATTCACTGTTGTTGGAGATTTTTACGAAAAAAGGTGTAGGAACGGAGATTATTGCAGATGAGTAAGAGTAAAGACATTGCCGCTTTGTTTAACCAGTATGTGATGCAGACCTATGCGCCGACCGCGACGATAACCAGCGGTAGCGGTTGCAAGGTACGTGATCCGGATGGCAAGACCTATCTCGACTTCACGTCGGGCATTGCCGTACACAACGTCGGGCATTGCCATTCGACGGTGGTCAAAGCGGTTCAAGATCAGGTCGCCACGTTGGGGCACTGCTCCAATCTTTTTTACAACGCGAGTCAAGCGCTGCTGGCGCAGCGGCTCTCTAAACTTTCGCTGAACGGCAAGTGCTTCTTCTGTAACTCCGGCGCGGAGGCTAACGAGGCGATGATCAAGCTCGCGCGCCTGTGGGGACACGAGAAGGGCAAGTTCGAGATCATCACCATGCAGAACTCCTTCCACGGACGCACGCTCGCGACGATCGCCGCTACAGCGCAGACCAAGGTTCAGAAAGGCTTCGACCCGTTGCCGATCGGCTTCGCCTATGCGGAGTTCAACAATCTGGAGTCGGTCGCGGCAGCCGTCAACGAACGTACGGTCGGTGTGATGCTGGAGGCGGTTCAGGGCGAGGGAGGCGTGATCCCTGCCACTGAAGAGTTTATGGTCGGCGTGCGCAAGTTGTGCGATGAGAAGGGCCTGCTGATGCTGTGCGATGAGGTGCAGTGCGGTATGGGGCGCACCGGCAAGTGGTTCGGCTGGCAGAACTATTCGGTCACGCCGGATGCCTTCACGCTTGCCAAGTCGTTGGCCGACGGCATTCCGATGGGGGCGTTGATCGCTTCGCCCGCGCTGTCCGACGTCTTCACGCCGGGCACTCACGCCTCGACCTTCGGCGGTAATCCGGTGTCGAGCGCGGCAGCGATGGCGGTGCTGGATGTGATAGAGGAGGAGGAGTTGCTCAAGCGTGCCGAAGAGACCGGCGCGTTGTTTGCCGAAGGGCTGAGTCTCTTTGTCGATAAGCACAAGCAGGTGCTCGAAATCCGCGGCAAGGGCCTGATGCTCGGCATGGTGGTCGAGGGCTCCGCCAAGGAGGTCGTGGACATGTGCCGCGACATGGGGCTACTCTGCTGCGTGGCCGGTGAGCATGTGGTGCGCTTCCTGCCACCGCTGAACATCAAGGACACGGACCTTGAAGAGGCGCTGGAGATGATCGGCGATGCACTGGACGAGTTGTACGGCGAAGAAGAGAATTAGGATTTATGCGGGACAATACACGTAGGGGATTCTTGAAGGCAATGCTGGCGGCCTCGACTGCGCCGGCTTGGATTCCGTCTGCGGCGTTTGGCGCGAATGAGCGGCTTGCGCTGGCGGTGGTGGGCACGGGTGGCCGCGGTCGGCATCTGGCGCGGCAGTTCGCTAAGCTCGACGAGGCCCGCGTGGTGGCGGCCTGCGATGTGGACGCGCGCGCGCTGACGACGTGCGTCACGGAAATGCACAAGGCCTATGGTGACGCTGCCTGCGCCGGATATGCCGACTTCCGCGAGATGCTCGTGCGTCCGGGCATTGACGGCGTGATCATCGCGACCCCTGACCATTGGCATGCGCTGGTCGGCATTGCAGCGGCGAGAGCAGGCAAGCACATCTTCTGTGAAAAGCCGCTGGCTAATTCGATCGGCGAGAGCCGCGCGTTGCGTGATGCCGTGCGCCGCGCTGGTGTGGTATTGCAGACTGGGTCGTGCGAACGCTCCCGCGATTCGGCGCGTTATTGCTGCGAGGTGGTCCGCAACGGCTACATCGGACAACTGCATACGATGTTCATCCACCTGCCGACGGATCAGGGACACCATGATCAGGTGCGCCGCCACACCGTGCTACCGGCTGCCGAGACGCCGCCGATTGAACTGAACTATGACATGTGGCTCGGCCACACGCCGAAAATCCCCTACTATCCAGGATTGCATCCCGGAAGTTGGCGCTTTAATTTGAGCTTCGGTTGTGGCGAAATGTCTGACCGCGGCGCGCACGTGATTGATTTGGCGCAACTCGGCAATAATAGCGACGGTAGCGGTCCAGTCAAGGTCTCAGCGCGCGGTTGGGATGACCAGCACGGCCTCTACAACACGCCGATGGCCTTTGAGTTTGAGAACATCTACGCCAACGGCGTCAAGATGATCGGCGGCACCACACGCAGTCCGCGCGGCGTACGTTTTGAGGGTGATGAAGGCTGGATCTTCCTGCGTATCCACGAGGGGACGTTGGAGGCCTCTGACGAGAAACTACTGAAGCTCGATCCGGCGACCTTCAAGGTGCAACTCGGCCGTACGCGCAGCCACGAACAGAATTTCATCGATGCGGTGAAGCGCGGCGTGCGCCCCTTCGCCGATGTGGAGATCGGGCACCGCAGTTGCACGGCTTGTCTGGTCAACATGATCTCGATGCGGCTGGGGCGTCCGCTGACCTGGGACCCGCTCAAGGAACGGTTTGTCAACGATGCCGAAGCCAATCGTTTGATGACGCCGAAGATGCGCGCGCCGTGGTCGTTGTCGTAAGCCGATGACTTTGATGGCAGGGGTTGAACCGTTATGACCGAGCCTGAGGATAGGGCGAATGAAGCGGAGCGAACAGCGCAGGCGCGTGTTCGGCTCCGCCAAATTTTCGTGAGTTTCGCCAAAATCGGTGCCGTGTTGTTTGGCGGCGGGTACGCCATGCTGCCGCTGCTGGAGCGCGAAGTGGTCGATCGGCGTAAGTGGTGCCGACTTGAAGAAATGACGGATTACTACGCCATGGCGCAACTGGTGCCCGGCGTGGTGGCGGTGAATACGGCCATGCTGATCGGCCATCGTTTGCGTGGATTTTGGGGAACCGTCGCGGCGACATTGGGCGTTGTGTTGGCACCGTTCTTGGTGATTCTGGCCTACGCGATAGCCTTCGATCAAATGCGTGACTCAACTTTGCTGGCCAATGCAATGTCGGGCTTGCGTCCGGCAGTGGCGGGCTTGATGTTGGGCGTGGCGTACACAATGTTCATGCGCAGTTGCAAGACGCGGCTGGGTACCGGCGTATCGTTAGCTGTTGCATTTTTAACGCTCGTGTGCGGTGTCAGCGCGGTGACCGTGATCCTGCTGGGCGTGGCGGTCGGCATCGGTTGGTTCGTATTGGAGGCACGGCGGCGGCCATGAATCTTTTTGTCAAACTGGCCTATGTGTTTTTCAAGATAGGTCTGCTGACGGTCGGCGGCGGCCTGGCGATGATTCCCATCATCCAGTATGAGATGGTGCGGCGCGGGTGGCTGGACAATCAGCAGTTTTTGGATATCCTCGGGATCGCGGAGATGACGCCGGGGCCGATTTCAGTCAACACAGCGACGTTCGTCGGGTACCGGGTGATTGCCGATGCGTACACGGGGGCGCTGGCGCTGGCGGTGCTTGGGGCGCTGGTGGGAACGGTGGCGGTATGTACGCCCTCGTTGCTTTGCGTCAATCTGTTCGGCGCATTTTGGAGCCGGAACCGCAACCATCCCTGCATGTCGCGCGTCTTTAGCATTATGAGGCCGTTGGTGACCGGACTGATTATCACAGCGGCAGTGTCGCTGGTCTTGCATGCGCTATGGGGCGAGTCTCTCAAAGGCATGACAGAGCGCCTGCCTGATTTGCGCATGGCGGCGATTGCGGCGGCGGCCTTTGCGCTTACGGCCTTTGGCAAGGTCTCGCCGGTCGTTGTCTTGCTCGGCGGCGCCTGCGCCGGAGTTGTGCTAGGGTGGATGTAGGAGACGTCATGATCGTCTGTTTCAAGAGATGCGACGAGGCGATGTTGCGCGCGGCGCGCGCGGTGGCGGAGCGTTTGGTCGCGGCCGGTCATGAGGCGCTGTTTGCCGGCGGGTGCGTCCGCGATGCCTGGCTGGGACGTCCCTTTAAAGACATCGACATCGCGACATCCGCCACTCCCGATCAGGTCGAGGCGATTTTTGCAGGGCATACGGTGGCGGTCGGCAAAGCGTTCGGTGTGGTGCTGGTGTTGCGCGACGGTTATACATTCGACGTTGCGACGTTCCGCACCGATGGCGACTACGCGGACGGCCGACATCCTGACGACGTGCATTTCGGGACGCCTGAAGACGATGCTTTGCGTCGGGACTTCACCGTGAACGGCCTGTTTTGTGAGCCTGCCAGCGGGGTGATCCGCGACTATGTGGGCGGCGTGCCGGATCTGAAGGCACGTGTGATCCGGGCCATCGGCGATCCTGTCGCCCGCTTTCGTGAGGATCACCTGCGCATGTTGCGCGCCGCGCGCTTTGCGTCAGTGCTCGATTTTACGCTTGATCCGGCGACACAGGCGGCGATGATGGCGCATGCAACGTGGATCAAGTGGGTCAGCGCGGAACGTATCGCGTCGGAAATGACCCGCCTGCTGTGTGAGTCGCCGCGTCCCTCCGTGGGGCTTCGTCTGCTTCGCGTGACCGGCCTGTTGCGGGAGTTCCTGCCGGAGGTCGAGGCACTGTACGGTACGGAACAACCGCCGCGCTACCACCCCGAAGGCGATGTCTGGACGCACACCTGCCTCATGCTTGATGACGTTCCGGCACCGCGTGACCCCGTGCTGGCGTGGTCGCTGCTGCTGCATGACATTGGTAAGCCCGTCACATTCTGCCGGAAAGACGATGCGGAAGACGATGGAAACCAAATCCGTTTCCCCAGCCACGCGCCGGTGGGGGCGGCAATGGCCGAAGTCATTTTGAAGCGGTTGAAGCAACCGACCGCACTGATCGAGCAGGTCAAGGCGGTGGTAGCGGATCACATGCGAGGGGCCGACGCTGAAAAGATGCGTCCCGCAACCTTGCGGCGCTTTATGGGGAGTCCCGTTTTCCCTGTCCTGCTGGAGGTCATGCGCCTGGACATCAAGCACAGCAACAAGCAGTCCGCGCCGTGGCTCTTTTTGAAAGAGGCGTTTGAGGCGTTCCGCGCCGAACCGGTTCTGCCGCCGCCGTTGGTCAGGGGACGGGATCTGGTGGCGTGGGGAATCGCACCGGGGCCACGCGTGGGGGCGATGTTGCGCGAGTTGTATGACGCCCAACTAGAGGGGCGGCTGACAACCCGCGAAGAAGCACAGGCGTATGTCGCGAGCTTGGACGGCACGCCTCTTCATCAATAGCCGCTAAGAGCGCAAGGCAAAACCTTCGCTCACGCGAGAATAATGCGCGGTCTGACTTGACAGGAACAAGTGGGTGGCGTATAAGGGGGTATGGTGTGGACCGGGCAATAACGTGCAGCAACGCAGAGGAGACGAATGATGATACCAATTAGACGAAATGCATGGTGCGGAGTGGTTGCGATTTTCGTGTGCGCGGTAGCGTGGGCAGCGCGGGCGCAACTGCCCTCGGTGGGACACGGCAGAACCGTGGAAACACTGGTGACCGGTGTTGTGGCCGAGGCGGATGCGGTGGTGGTAGCGGGGACGTTGCGTAAGCTTGGCGAGGGGCGTCTGACTGTGATGTCGTCGCACTTCACCGGCGGCACGATTGAAGTCGATCAGGGCACGCTGGCGCTGGATGCCAGTAGCTCGCTCTCGGTCCCCGTGCTGCCACCGCATATTCTCTCCAACAATCTGTTGCTGTGGGTTGATGCCACAACCAATGTGGTCATGGACGGTGGGTCGCCTGCCCAGGTGCAGCGTTGGTGCGATGTGCGCGAGACCGACACGGCGGCGCCGACCCTGATGTATGCCGGACGTTACGGGGAGCATCCGGGGCCTACATTGGCGAGCCATGACTGGCTGGGTGCGAAACAGTATCTCGAGTTTGGCACAATGAAAAGCAACGGCTGCTGGCTCGCGCTGATGCAGCCCGGCGCGGGCGGGACGGTCACCAGCAACAAGACGCTGACCGGCAAGAGCTTTTTCGCGGTGCGCGGCACGCAGGGCGGCAGAGGGTATCACGGGTTCTTCTTCGGCAGTTGGAGCGGTAGCGGCAACGGCGGAGACAAGCATTTCCACACCGGGTCTTCCGGCGCAACGCAAACGCCGTTGTTCGCCGAAGAGGCGGCGGACAGCCTGCGCAACGGCTGGGTGTCGCTGGACGGTCGCCGCGTCAACGGGTTCATGCAGTATCCGCACGACTGGTACGAGCTGGTCGGCGTTCACCTGCCCGCCGGCACGGCCAAGTTTTCAAACTTCTTCAACGACCGCAACTATGCCTACGCGCCGACTACCACCACGAATTTCCGTCAGGGCGGCGGTCAATTGGCCGAGGTGCTGGTGTTCGAAAATGCGCTGAGCGAGAACGACCGGCTGACGGTGGAGGCGTACTTGCAGAGTAAATGGTTCAACCGCGCGCAGCAGGGCGTGGTGGCGGTGCGCGCCGGGGCTGCGGCCGAGTTCCAGGTTGAGCAGGGCGAGACCCTCGTGCTGGGCGGGCTGGACGGCGACGGCCTGCTCGTCAAGCGCGGCGGCGGCACGTTGCACCTGCGGCGGCAGGCCGGGCTGCCCGCGAGCGCGCTGTACGTGGCGGAGGGCAGTGCAACGATCGGCCCGCTGGTCACGCGCGGCGATGTCGGCGTGGTGATCACGACCAACGGCGCGGCGGACTTCGCGGCCGGCGGGCGGCGCGTCACGGCGGCCGATGGCAGCATCGGCGTGCAGACGCTGACCGAGGCGGGCGTGTTAGCCAAGGACGGGGCGGGCGTGTGGTGCACGGCGGAGATCCCGCAGGGCGTGACGACGGTGCGCGTCGAGGCGGGCACGCTGTGTCTCGCGCCGCCGGCCGTGCCGCGCGCGGCGTTTACGGTGGGCGGCGTGCCGAACGCGGATTTTGAGCGGACAAGCGGTTCGATGGGGGCCGGTGCCTGGGGGTACAACCCGTCCGGTGCGGAGTGGACCTTCATGCCGTCAACGAAGATCACGGAGATCGGTGTCACGAACCAGGTCGACAAGGGATCGGGCCTGGCCACGCCCGGCACGCCTTGGCTCGGGGCGGCGATCCCGCTGCCCGAGGGCGGGCGCGTGGTCGCCTTTGTGCAGCGTTCCGGCACGCTTGAAGGCTCGGTCACGCTGCCGCAGGCGGGCGCGTACCGGCTGACCTTCGCGCATGCGCGGCGCACATCACACGTCCTGCCGCATCTGCTGGAGGTGGTGTTTGACGGCGTGACAGTGGGTAAAGTCGAGGCGAACAGCGATCTCTTCACGCGCCGCGACATCCGCCTGCCGTACCGTGCGGCCGGCAGCTACAGTCTCATGTTCCGCGGCGTGCACATCGAGGCGGGTGACCGCACGTCGCTGATCGACGACATCCGGCTGGAGCGGCTGGAGGATGACGGGAACCTGGTGCAGGACGGCTCCTTCGAGGAGACCGGCGACCTTACGCTGCGGCTCAACGGCCAGACGCGCTACGAGATCGGTTCGGTGCTGGACGGCCGCGGCTGGACCTTCTCCGACGCGGTGACCAATCTGCTGCCGAACGCCAACAATGTCTACGGCACGAATGTGGCGGCGGCGGGCGTGGCCGAGGATCTGGGCGGCTGGATGGTGAGCCCGGTGGCTGGCGGGCGTGCGGCCTTTCTGTTCGGCGACGGCAAGCTGCGTACGACGGTGACCTTCCCCTCCGGCGGCGTCTACCGGGTGTCGTTCCTGGGGGCCGGCGGGGCCGGCGGCTCTACGCTTTCTCGGTCAGGCACATATCCGAGCGTGAATGCCCGGCACACGCTGGATGTGACCTTCGACGGCGTCAAGATCGCGCCGATCCGGCTCGGGCCGCCGGGCTACCAGCCGTATGAGGTGACGCTTCCTGCCGTGGCGCAGGGGCAGGTCGCGGTGATCGGCTTTGAGGGCAGCACCGGCACGAACAGCTACTCGCGTATCGGCTTGATCGATGACGTGCGCGTGACTTACGTGGGGCCGGCCGTGGTGCAGGAGGGCGGATTCGAGAGCCCGGTCACGGGTGGATATACGGTTGCTCCCAGCGGGACGGCGTGGGCCTTCACGTCGGCCGCCGACAGCGGCGACTCGGACACCAAGAGCGGAATCTGCGTGGAGCGCCAGCCCTTTGCGTTCGCTGTGCCGATGGGACGGCAGGTGGGGTGGATACAAAGGACCGCCTCAATCCGGCAAGCGGTGACCTTCCCGGAGGACG
>Ga0116189_1002529_pt1 | contig 13441 bp, 9 predicted proteins | sample AD_JPNTR3_MetaG_FD_89895 | JGI IMG/M metagenome (GOLD analysis project Ga0116189, IMG submission 89895) | Active sludge microbial communities of municipal wastewater-treating anaerobic digesters from Japan - AD_JPNTR3_MetaG | ecosystem: Engineered > Bioreactor > Anaerobic > Digestate | place... | reverse complement strand
GTTGGGGTAGGCGACCGTCAGGGCGAGGGTGCCGTCGCCGCTGTAGGAGGGATAGGTGATGAGCGGGTAGCTGCCGGGGGGCAGTCCGCTCTCGGGCAGGGTGAGGGTCAGGGTACCCGCGCCGAGAAGCGCAAGCGGTCCGCCCAGCGCGAGACAGTCGGAAACACCATCGGCCGGGGCGCGCAGGTCGAAGCTCATTGTGACCGAGTCAAGCGTCACGCCTGCCGCATGCGCGAGCGTGAGGGTGCCGTACCCGTTGCCGGCGAGCGTCAGCCCGACACCGGATGCTAAAGAGACAGCGCTGTAGACGGTGCCGGTGCCGCCGAGGGCCGCGCCGGTAGAGACGGAAAGCGTAGGGCTCGCGTTCGTGGGGCTGTTGATCAGTAGCGTGCCGGCGCTCACGGTGGTGGACCCAGTGAAGGTGTTGGTGGCCGTCAAGATCAGCGTGCCGAAGTCGGTCTTCTTGAACGGTCCCTCGCCGCCGATCAGGCAGTCGATGGTCACGGTGGCGTCTCTGGCAATTTCAAAGCAGCCGCCGGGATAGATGTGCGATTTTGGGTTGTTCTCGTTGTTGAGCCAGATGCCGCGGTTGGGATCGTCGAGCGTCAGGGTGTTCTGGGCGCGCAGGACCGAGCCGTTCAGCGTCAGTTGTTGGGGATTCCACGTCGGCGGGTTGCCGCCTAGATTGTTTTCGTCATAGATCGAGAACTTGCCGGTTCCGATCATCGTGATGGGGCCGGTGAAGGCGGTGTTGTCAGCCTGCAACAAAATCTCTTTCATATCACCTGTGGGGCGCGGGATGAAAAGTTTTAGTGCGCCACTGCCCGTGAGCGGGGCGAAAATTTGGAGAATACGGCGGTCTTCCTCATGGCCAGTACCAAAGGTCGCTGTCGCGTCCTCCGGGATGGTGATGGCACCGTAGACTTTTGCGGTGGTGTGGCCCGTACCATTGTTGATTGCTCCACGCAGGATCATGGCGGGAACCGTGATCGAACCATTGTTGGGACCTTTGCAGAGGATGTTGCCGGTGACGGTCAACAGGTCACCCGCGAAGGTATGGCTGCTGCCCGAGGGCGGCGTGCGCAACTGGTGGTTGGCCACATAGGTGTGACCGGCTTTGGGCGCTTGCCCGTCATCCCACTGTCCGCCGGTATTAAACGACGAGGTGTTCATCGGGTCACTGGTCTTCATGGTGTGTTCGGTCGACTGGGCCAAACTCACGCAGGGGAGAGCGGCTATGATGACAAGCATGTGAAGCAATGGGCGGATCGTTCTCATGGCAGTTGCTCCTTTTCTGTTTCTGTTTCGTATCGTATGACGGCGAAAAATAATGAGGTCTTGCAAAACCCTTCGTGGCATGGGCGTCCCGCCCATGAAACACGGGCAAGATGCCCGTGCCACACCCATGAAACACGGGCAAGATGCCCGTGCCACACCTACACCTGCAAGCAAAGGGTCTGGCAGGAGCCTCTAATGCCATGCCAGTAGTAATACCTTACGCCGCGCGCGATTGTCCAGCCGGGAAACGGCGGGTAGCAATCGATTTCACGTTATTGCGGCGAACCGGATTTTTTGCGATACTGTGTCTGATTTCACGTTCCGGAGGGGAACGGTCACGGACTACAAAAAGAGGAAGATATCATGATGCAGTTTTCTCGCCGCGATTTCATCAAGGCCGGTGCCGCTAGTCTGGCGCTCACCGCGCCGGTGTTGTCTCAAGCCGCCGCATCGGCCGGTAAAAAGGCTAAGATACGGACCGGTGTGCAGCTCTATTCTGTACGCAAGCTGTGTGAAAAGGATCTGATCGGCACACTTAGGGCGATCAAGGAGATGGGCTACGCGGGCGTCGAGTTCGCGGGCTACTACGGCAAGAGCGCCAAAGAGTTGAAGCAGATCCTGTCTGACCTCGGTCTGGTCGCCTGCGGTACCCACACGGGGCTCGACTCGATCAAGCCGAACAATATCGCCAAGACCATCGAGTTCAATCAGGAGATCGGTAACAAGTACTTGATCGTGCCGGGCATGAACGCCAAGGACGCTCAAGGCTGGATCGATTTCGCGAAGATCTTCTCGGAGGCCGCAGTGACCGCCAAAGCGGCTGGCATGTTTGTCGGCTATCACAACCACCAGCACGAGTTCAAAGACAAGTTTGACGGCCGCTGCAAGTGGGACATCTTTTTCAGTCATGCATCGCCGGATGTCTGCCAGCAACTGGACGTCGGCCATGTGGTCTCGGCCGGTGAAGATCCGGTTTACTGGCTCAAGAAGTTTCCGAACCGTTCACGCACGCTGCACGCGAAGGAGATCTACCCCGGTCCCGGTATTCTGGGCCAGGTGCCGGAAGGCAAGCAGGGCGTGAAGTGGGACGAGGTCTTCGCGGCCGCCGAGGCGGATGTGACCGAGTGGTACATTGTGGAAAGCGAGGCGGACCCGAATACGCTCAACAACATTCGCGGCTGCATCGAGTTTCTCAAGGCCAAGGGCCGCGCCTAAGGTGCAGTTGCCTTACGGCTGAAAGAGCGGCACCAATTCCGGTGCCGCCAGCACGCGCCCGAGCGCGGGCCGCAACGGTGTTAGATCCGCTGCGCGCACTGCGGCGGGCGCGTGGCTTTTGTAGGCCGCGCCCCACACGTCGTAGGCTGCCGCGCGTTCATCAGCCGACAGAAACTTCCAGATGCTTTCCAGCAACCTGAGATAGTCGTAGAGTGACTGCTGTTCGACGGAGAGTCCCGGCGCTGCTCCGTATTCAAAGTCTACGAAGAGCAGTGCGCCCGAGGTACGGTCGCGCAGGATGTTCGAAAGGCTCATGTCCATGTGCGTCAATCCGGCAGCGTGCAGGCGGGCAATAGCCGGTAGCGCCTCGACCGCGAGCGTCAGGTGCGACTTTCCATCGCGCTCGGCCTCCTGAACCAGCGGCTGGGCGTCGCAGTAACCGCTAATCATGCCACGCGCGCCGCGCCACAGCGGCGGCGGCGTGAGTCCGGACGGGGCGCCGCGCGTATACGCCTGCCATTCGCGCTCCAACTTTTCCGCGAACGGCAGCGACACGAACGGCAGGCCCGCCGCAACCGGTGCCGAGGGCGCGCATGCGGGGTCATCCATGCGTAGGTAGCCGACCGGACGTCCTGCGCGTAGGATCTGGCAGACCACATCGCGCCCGCGCCCGCCGGCCATGCGCCATGTGACCGTTCCACCGAAGAGCCGTTCCGCCACCGGCCGGTAGTCGGCTTCCAGGCGCGCCTGCGCCGCACGCCATGCACGCCGCCGCCGCCACCATCTTTTCAGTGCCCGCATGATGCTCCTTGTTACGGTTGGTCGATCCGTGCCGACGTTTGCGGCGCGAGACAGGATGCGCCTTGCAGCAACGCGAGAACCGAAATCGCATGCCGCTGCAGGTAGGTGCGTTCCGTGAATGTGGCGATTGCTTCTATCACGCGTGTACGCCAGAGGCGTGTCGGTTCATCGCCCATGCGCGTGGCTGCCATCAACCACCACTCAGCACCGAACGAGGTGCGCGGTCCCGTTCTCACGGTGAAATCGCGGCAGACCGTCTCCCAGCATGCGATACGCGGTTCGATAAAAGCGAGGCCGTAGAGTTGCGCCAGCCCTTCCGGATAGTGCTCGTCGCTCGCTTTGGCATGCGACTCATTGGCGAACAGGGCATGACTGTAGCGCCGCCGTTCCGGCAACCAGAATGAGTCCAACGCACGTCCAAGGCGCTCCGCCCGCTCGCGTGCGTCACGTGCCTCTTCCGCCCGTCCGGACGCAACAAAGAGCCTTTCAGCGGCCAGCAGGCCGGCCCTGACCTCAATGTTGTCCATCAGATACTTCACGCGATAATCAGGCTTGGCCCAGGTCAGGCCATCCGTCGGGTCGGTCACGCTCACGACACAGGCGAACGCGCGGCGGGCGACTTCGATATGCGCTACCGTGAGGGTGCCCCCGGCTTGACGGAAACGGTCAGCGACCAGCAGGCAAAGGGCGGCCGCGCTGTCCCAAGCATCGACCTTGTCGGTCTCGCGATAAGTGCTGAGCGTGCCCTCGAAGTCGTTCCAATAACCTGCGGCGTTCTGATGCGCGACGCACCAGTTCAGCCAGCGCCCGGCGCGTGCAAGGTCGTCGGCCGGACCGCCCGCTTCGACGTTCGCCAGCAGGGCCAGCGCGGCGAGGTGGGAGAAGTAGGGCACGATCCAGACCGGTGCGTCGGGGCGGCCCTGCGGGCTGACCTGCGCGAATGCGCCGTCCGCAAGTTGGCAGGCGCGGATGTGTTGCAGGCAACGGTCAACCGCCGGGCGCGCCGCAGCATTCGACGCGCGGTCGTCGGCCTGCATCGCGCCGACGCCTGCGACGCAGAGTGCCAGACATAGAACGGCGGTTTTCATGACATCAACCCTGAAGCTTTTTCGCTGCGCAGATCTGCGCAGTGCTAGACCCAACGCAACGTCAGGGCACCCCACGTCAAGCCCGCGCCGAAGGCGACCAGTACCAGTACGTCGCCCTTTTTGACGCGGCCTTGTTCCAGTGCTTCGCAGAGTGCGATCGGGATCGTGGCGGCCGAGGTGTTACCGTAGTCGGCGATGTTGACGAAGACCTTTTCGGAGGGCAAGTCGAGTCGTCTGGCTACGGCATCAATGATGCGGGTGTTGGCTTGGTGGGCAATCATCAGCGAAATATCGTTCGAGCTGAGCCCGGCGCGATCGAGCGCACACACGGCACACTCCGACATATTACGCACTGCCTGCTTGAAGACTTCGTTACCCTGCATGGTGATGTAGCGTCCCGGCACATCTGGATTGGGGCGGACGCCGCTATTGGCGATCTCCAGCAGATCGGTCAGGTTGCCATCGCCACCCAGCTTTGCAGAAAGCACGCCTTCGGTGTCGGACGCATGCACGCTGAACACGGCGGCACCCGCGCCATCGCCGAACAGGATGCAAGTGTCGCGGTCCTTCCAGTTGACGATCGCGCTGTTCACCTCGGCACCGATGACCAAAACGTGCTTCGCCAGACCGGAGCGGATCATGCCCCAGGCGAGATTCGCGCCGTAGACGAAGCCGGTGCAGGCGGCACTGATGTCTAACACGCCCGCATGGAGTGCGCCTATGGCCTTTTGCACCAGGCAGGCTACCGACGGGTAGATCGTGTCGGGCGTGGAGGTGGCGACCAGAATCAGGTCGATCTGGTCGGCTGCGATACCCGACTGGGCCAAGGCCGCTGCGGCCGCTCGCGCGGCGAGGTCGGAGGCGTATTCGCCCGGCGCGGCGATGCGTCGCTCGCGGATACCTACACGTTGTCTGATCCAGGCGTCGCTGGTCTCGACCATTTTCTCAAGGTCGGCGTTGGTCAGTCGTTTTTCGGGCAACGCCTTACCGACACCGGTTATTTTTGCTGTCAATGTACGCTCACTCATGCGCGTGTCCACTGGTTTCGTCTTTGATCAAAAGAAGGTCAGAGTATATAATATTCTGCCGCTCGCAACAATAGAGGATACACGCGGAGGACGAGAGGAGTAAGTGATGATGAAACGAGCGCGGATGGTCGTGATGGGGCTGTTGCTGGTGCAGACACTGTTGGCTGGGGCCGACCGTTTGGCACGGGTCGACGCCGAAGGCGTGTTGCGCTGGACTGACACCGGCGACGAGGTCGCGTTGCTGGGCGTCAACTACTATACGCCGTTTACCATAGATCATGCGGCACTCAAGCGCTTGGGCCTCGACCATCGGCAGGTCATGCGCGATGACGTGGCCCATTTCCGCCGTCTGGGTTTGGGCTGCATCCGTGTCCACTGCTTTGAGCGCCAGTTCAGCGACCGCGAGGGTAACCTGCTCGACAACGAGCATCTGGCGTTGTTGGATGAGTTGATCGACGTCTGCCGCGAGCAGGGGCTCTACACCGTGCTCACGCCGATCGCTTGGTGGGGCGGCGGCGTCTGGACCGAACGCACGCAGGGCTTCTCGGATTTCCACACGATGCGCGAACTGACTGCCGACCGCGCCACCTGGCCGGCCCAAGCCCGTTTCCTCAAGCAGTTCGCCGAGCACGTCAACCGCATCACCGGACGCCGCTACGCCGACGATCCTTGTGTACTCGCCTTTGAGTGCATCAACGAGCCGCTCTATCCGAAGGGTACGCCGGACACTCTGGTGACCGATTACATCAACACGCTGGCGGATGCCCTGCGTGCGAGCGGCACGACCAAGCCGATTTATTACAACTCGTGGCAGGGGCGCAACGCTGCTGCCGGTGCCTCGCGTGTCGATGGCGTCACCTGCGCCATCTATCCCACGGGGTTGGTCGCGGGATATGAGTTGGAAGGCCCGCAGCTCGGTCGCGTCCGTGCGACTTCGCTCCAACCCGACGCCTCGATCGCGCGCAAGTCGCGCATGGTCTACGAGTTCGACGCCGCCGACATGAACGGTTCCTACATGTTCCCGGCCATGGCCCTCCTGTTCCGCTCCGAAGGGGTACAGGTCGCCTCGCAGTTTCAATACGACCCCATGCCGCTGGCGGATGTGAACCGCAACTGGCAGACCCACCACCTGAATCTGGTTTACACGCCGAACAAAGCGATTTCGCTGGCTATCGCCGCCGAGGTCTTTGCCCGCGTACCGCGCGGCGCGTCGTTCACGCCGGCCGATACCGAGATGCGCTTCCCGCCGTTCCGTGTCTCGGCGACAGAAAACCTTTCGGAACTGGTGACCGAGACGCGCTATCTCCACAGCAATGCCACGCGCACGCCGCCGCCCGCCCCGGAGCGGCTGGAACGGGTGTGGGGCTGCGGCATTTCGCCACTGGTTACGTCGTGCGGCAGCGGAGCCTATTTCCTGGATCGTGCGGAGTCCGGCGTCTGGCGCTTGCAACTTTATCCCGATGTCTTCACCGTAGCCGATCCCTTCACCGGTACATCGGAACCCAAGGTGCGGGTGTTGCCGGGGCGTCCCGTTATGACGCTACGCCTGCCGGATCTAGGAACGCGCTTTGCCGTACGGGCGTTCGCCGACGGCCGTGTCGGGGAGCGCCTCGCGACCGCGCGGGACGGCACATTCGAGGTCGCTCCGGGCGACTATCTGCTGACTCGTGACGAGGCCGCACCCTCCGCCGCGAGTGTGAGCCGCGCGGCGGTGCTGGCACCGCGTTGGGTCGCGCCGCCGCCCGCTCCCGAAATTGTCGAGCCGTTGCTGCGTGCAACCGCGCGGTCGCAGTGGCGTGCCGGTCTGCCGCTGGAACTGCACGCCGAAGCCGCGCTCGCCACCCAGGTCACGGCGCGGCTGGTGTCGACGGGCGGTCGGTGCATGGAAGTGGCGTTGGCGCGCGCGGAACAGCCGACACGCACATCCGGCCGTTTTACCGGTACGGTGCCGGGGGAAGCGCTCACGCCCGGCGTATGGAACCTCACCTTCCGTGCATCTGGCGCGGGCGGCGTGGCCGAATATCCGCGTGCCGCGACTGCCGGCGCGAAGTGGTCCCCGGCGGAACCGTCGCGGACGGCGGCGCTTATCCAACTGCCGGAGGCACCGCCACGTGCCATCGTTAACGGTACCGGCGAGACATCGGTTACGTGCATTCAAGACGGTGCGCGGCGCGCGTTGCGGTTGAGCGTCGCGGACGTAGGGACCGACCGGGCCGCCGCAGGTTATGTGCTGCCATTCGTGGCGGATGCCGCCACGCTCCGACCGGCAGAACGTAACGGCGCGCCCGATCCACTGGGGTGGGGCTTACGTGTCGTCGCGCGCGGCGGCGCGCCCGGTGCGCGGGTTGAGTTGGGTTTCCGCATGAAGAACAGCCAAGGGCTGGGCTGTAACCTGCGCGTCGGCAACGGCTGGAGCGAGACGATCGTCCCGGCTGCTGAACTGATCCCGTTGTGGGGGTTGCCCGCGCGCGATGCCTTCCGCTGGAGCGAGGTCGAACGCCTGAGTGTGTTGACCGGTGCGTGGCTGTTCCCCGAGGGGACGTCGACGAATGGCGTGAGCATTGATCTCGCCGTGCTGGAGTGGGTGGCGCTGACGCCGGCGTTACGCTTGGACGCAGTGGCCGGCGACGGTGCTTGGAGTCTGTTCGACACTACCGCTTGGTTGCGCGTACCGCTTTGGCAGGCACCCTTGCGGCGCTGGGGGCTGAGCGATGATGAGGGGCGTCCTGCGGTGCATTTGGGTGCGGAACGGTTCGACGGCGAACGCGACAGCCTGTCGCTGCGCGTGCCGTGCGATGGCCGCACCTGCGCACGGCTGTGGCAGACCGAGGGAGCCGACGCGGTGCTGGTCGTCCGCGCACGGGCGGCGCAACCCCGGACGACCGCCTTCGAGTTGGCTTTGATCGAAAACGACGGCGTGGCGTGGGGAACGAATATCCCGTTGACCGCCGCCTGGCAGACGCATCGCATCCCGTTGCGCAAGCTGAGGCTCTTCACGCAGTGGGATCGCGCGATGGCTGATCGGGCTGGACCGCACTTACGGCTCTCGCGCCTGGCAACGATCAACGTCTGCTTTGGTAAATGGCTCTATCCGCAGGCGGCTGACGTGCCGCACGCTTTCGAGATATCCACCATTGCGGTCGTGCCTGCGCCTTAGCGCCTTATCAGTCAAAAAATTAGCGGAATACTTACACGAACCCAACGAGATACTTACAGTATAAAGGTATCTTTTGGGGTGTTGAGCCTGATTAGGACCGGCGTGGGGTGAACGCAGAGCGTAAGGAGTGGAGATATGGACAGGTACTTGAAGGGTGCGGTGTGGTGCGTGGGCGTCCTGATGACGGCGGTGTTTGTCTCGGGATTGCACGCTGATCCGCTGCCGGTGCCGCTGGTGCATTGGACCTTTGACGGCGGGGCGGCGACCAACTGCGGTAGCGGCGGCTCCTTGTATGACGCGGACGTGTCCGGCGCGGTGGCGTACACCAACGGCATTGCCGGGGGCGGGCTTTGTTTGCTTGGCGGCAGCGAGGGGTATGCGGCGGTGTCTCATGCCCTCGGCGATCAGGGCACCATCGCGTTTTGGTACAAACCGTCCCGATTTTATAATTACCACTCTCTCTTCGATAACATCATGAATCCCGACCAATGGGAGATGTGGATCTACGGCAGCTCGGTCGTGCGCTTCAGGCTGGCAGGCCAAGGGATCGTCTCTTATGACAATCTCAACAACAAGCAAAATGGCACAAATGTCTGGTATCACTTTGCCGTGACCTGGGATCGGTGGGCCGAGACAAACCACGTCCGTCTGTATGTAAACGGTTGCGAGGGCGCGCGCACTCACATCACCGACTGGCTCGTCCCCGGCGCGAAGATTTACTTCGGCGGGCACAAGGGCAACGATCCGGCCGAAGGCATTCTGGACGATGTACGCATCTACACGACGACGCTGGCAGACACGCAGGTGCAGGCGCTGCACGCCCTGATCGCTGAACAAACGCCGGCGGTGAAGGTGTCGTTTGATGCCGATCTCACGAACACCGGTACGGGCGGCGCGGCGTTTGACGCGACGCTCGTCGGCGACCCCGTCTGGACGAACGGGCTGTACGGCCTCGGTCAGGCGCTGGCGCTGGACGGCGTGGATGACTATGCGTCCATACCGTACCGGCTCTCCACTTCGGGTTCGGTGGCGTTGTGGTACTACGCGCCCGGGCCGTGGTACGACTTCAACTCGGTTTTCGACAATTCGGTGGGCGCCAACCATTACGAATGCTGGATTGACGGGGCAGGTAATCTCCAGTTCCGTTCTACGGGATCAGGGTCGCAAAGGGCGCTGGTCGGGCTGGGTAACGGGTCCAACTGCTGGTATCACATCGTCAGCACATGGGACGCGCTCTCCAGCAACATGGTGCTGTATGTCAACGGTGTTGAGCGCAGCCGCATTACTGACACCAACGGCTCGGCGTGGCCGACCCCGGGGACAAATTTTTATATCGGCGGCGGACATTCTGGCAATACACCCGCGCGCGGGGCGGCCTCGGACTTGCAGATCTTCGAGACACCGCTCTCGGCCAGCCGTGTGGCCGAGATTTTCAACGAGAAGCGCGTGCAACAGGGCGGGTTGATCGCATACGTGCCATTCGACGGCACGGCGGTGGATGTTGTCGGCGGCAACGCGGTGGTGCTGGGCGGCTCGCCGGTCTACGTCAAGACGCAGGGCGCTTTCTATAAGGGGCTGAGCTGCGGGACGCCGACGGGTAACAGCGGCGACAACGCCTCGATCTCCAACGTATTGGGATCGACGGTCGGCACGATCGCGCTGTGGTACTACGCGCGTCCTTGGTATAATTATCAGGCCGTGTTCGATAATTACGTAAACTCGGAGTACTGGGAATGCTGGATCTATGGAGACGGGCGGCTGGCTTCGCGCGTCAGCAACAAGACCGGCGGCGGCTTCGTCCAGTATAATCTCGATAACCTGCGCGGCCCGGACAACTGGTATCACATCGCGTTCGTCTGGGATCTTGGCATGGGCAAGACATGGCTGTATGTAGACGGCGTCGTCCGGCAGACCAGTACGCTGTTGGAGAGCGGCTGGATCGATCCCGATCCGACGCTGAATCTGGCGGGCGGGCATAAGGGCAATTCCAAAGGCAACGGCATTTGGGACGAGGTACGCGTCTACGATCGCGCCCTGACGGACGACGAGATCGCCGCGCTGACGGTCGTCCCGCCTGAGCCGCCGCCGCGCGGCTCAGTGTTCACGCTCCGCTGAGTGTGCTGAAATTAGCCTAAAAAGAGCAGTTGGGTGTGCGGATTTTGAGCAAAGCCCCGTAAACATTGGCTTCCGTTGAGATCCGTGCCGCACCTATTTGGTGCAGAACGCAATTTCTGATTGGAACCACGGAACACACTAAATACACGGAAACAGAGCCATGCCTTTCCGTGTGTTCGGTGTGTTCCGTGGTTAAACAATCAATCCCGATAGCGATCCCGATCCCGATTTGGATGAAACCATGAAACCATGAAACCTTGAAACCAGAAACCAAAGAGAGTTGAAGGTTCAACTGCTCTTTTTAGGTTTAGCGCATCTCATGCGTGACAACCCGTGCTAGTCACCATATTTGGTGGGTGTCGTAAGCGCAGCAGGGAACTCACCTGCTGAACAGCGAGCGGACATAGTCCGCGTTGCGTTTGGCGTCGGCCACGCCGTTCTTTGAGGGGCTGGAGGTTTCAAGCACGATCCAGCCTTTGTAGCCGGTCTCGGTGATCGCGTCAGCCATGCGCTCGAAGAAAGGCTTGTCGTCGTCGAGGTACTTCGGCCCGTTCTTAAAGTGGATTTGAGCGATGCGCCCTTTCAGGGTGCGGATCTCGGCGGCCGCGTCATAGCCCTGCGATTTACCGGTGTTGTACACATCGTAATAGATGCGCACGGCGTCGTGTCCCACCGCTTCCAGCAGCCGCAGGTTCTGTTCGGCGCTGAGCATGTTCTCCACCGCTAGCGTGACTCCAGCGGCGGCGGCGCGCGGTGCCGCTGCCTTGAGGCGCGCCACGGCCGCGTTGAATTCAGGCTCCTTGATCTGCTTGCCGCTCTGCAGGTCGCCCTTGCCGAAGAACGCCACCAAAACAGTTTTGGCACCGATGTCGCGTGCGGCGTCGATGCACTGCTCCAGCCAGGCCGGTGCACGCGGATCGCTCGCCAGCGGATACTGGTTCAGCAGGCTCATCATGATTGAACAGACCGGAAGCCCCGTGGCTTTCATTTGCCGGTGGAGGCGCTCGCGCGTTCCAGCCTGAAAGATGTCGAGCGTGTCGGCAGCACCACCGGCACCGACCTCGACACCGTCGAGTCCCGCCTGCTTGGCGCCCTCAAGCCCAACCACGCACGCGCCGACGCGGATGGTCGGTTGCGCGGCTGCCGCCCTGCTGTGGGATGCCAGAGCGATGGCGGCCAGCGATCCAGTTGCCTGCCGCATGAAACGTCTACGAGATAGGTTCATTCTGCACTCCTCTTTTTTCTTCTGTCACTTCACGATGACATCCCATTATGGTGCAGTCCGGGTTGAAGTCAACCGGATTCACGACACGACCGCGCCGGCCACAGATAGCAGTACACTTTTTTCTCACGCAAAGGCACAGCCGCGCTGTGCGCGGAGCAAAGCCCCTTCGGGGCTTGTGGTCTAAACACCTGTCCCTTAGTTGTCCCAAATCTCAAATCCCAAATTTCTTATCGTGTTCCTGCGGCTCTGGCATGGAGCTTTAGTCCGAGAGCGTCGACCACTTTGAGAATCGTATCAAATCCCGGACTCCGGTCTCCCGACAAAGCCTTGTAGAGGCTCTCCCGAGAAAGACCTGCGTCACGCGCCACCTGTGCCATACCTTTGGCGCGGGCGATGTCTCCGAGTGCCTTCGCGACAAAGGTCGCATCGCCATTAGCCTCCTCCATGCAGGCTTCCAGATAGGCCGCCATCTCTTCAGGTGTCCGTAGATGTTCGGCTACGTCATATCGAGTTGTCTTAGTCCTCATTGCTGTCTCCAAGGTTCCGTGCCAGTCGTAATGCCAGTTTGATGTCTGCGGATTGGCCTCGCTTGTCACCCCCGGCGAGCAGGATAATAAAATAACGGATCTCAATCACGTTTGAAATTGTAGCCGCTCGGCTACACCTCCGTCAATCGCTGTAATCGGTTAGCCCGCTGTCCGCGCTTCGCACGGGAATGTAAATGAGGATAACTTTGGGTGTAAGTTATAGGCAAGGAGTTTTCGACTTCAGAGTTCAGAGTTCGATGTTCAGCGTTCTGAGTTAAAAAAACGTTCAACGCTCAACGTTTAACTTTTAACGCTCAAGTTATAGGCAAGTGACAGGGGGGGGACGAAAATCATGCGTTTCTGGTGAGGGAGTGATGCATGCTTGTGGTCTAACTACCTGTCCCTTAGTCATTTATCCAAAATGCGGCTTGTGTCGCCACTGGGTGTGTGATACAAAGACACTATGCGTTTGTGTGTGTATCGACGAGCCATCCGCCGCCGCCGAAACCCACGCCCCCTACACCCCCTAACCCACAGGAGCCCGCCATGAATCCGCTCATCATTATGCCCAAGAGCCTGCTGCCCCTCATCATCGTCCACGGCTGCGCCGCCGTTTTTTTCTGGGGGTGGGTCATCGGAGAATGCTTCATCCCGCGCGGCGAACGCCGCGACCGCTCCCGCTGGTCACGCCTCATATACGCCGCCGCCTATTTTTGCCTTTTCGCCCCCATTTTTTTCAGTTGGGCCAAGCGTGTCCGCTTCTACGACCAGCGCTACGATGTAGCCTTCTACCTGAACAAGGAAATTGTTGACAGAGCTATGGACGCACAGATAAAGGTCAAAGCCGCCAAACAATTTCTCACAGACGAGGAAATGGGCTACACGCCGGAAGAACTCGGCATCGACCCCCTGCCGCGCTGACGGCCGCCAACCGATTGTTTATACCCACCCCCCCGCTTCCCCCCCCCCCCCCCCCCCCCCCCCCCCCCCCCCCCCCCCCCCCCCCC
>Ga0116189_1002526_pt1 | contig 13453 bp, 13 predicted proteins | sample AD_JPNTR3_MetaG_FD_89895 | JGI IMG/M metagenome (GOLD analysis project Ga0116189, IMG submission 89895) | Active sludge microbial communities of municipal wastewater-treating anaerobic digesters from Japan - AD_JPNTR3_MetaG | ecosystem: Engineered > Bioreactor > Anaerobic > Digestate | place... | reverse complement strand
GAGGCGAGAAGAACTTATGAAGAGGACTTATCAGCCGAACAACCGGCACCGAAGGAAGACGCATGGTTTTCGGGAGCGCATGAGCACCCGGTCAGGGCGCCTGATACTCAAACGCAGACGCGCTAAGGGGAGAAAAAGGTTGACGGTGAGTGGATAGGGAACGGAGTTTCACGGCGCGGGAACGCCTGCATAAACGCCGGCAATACTTGGAGGTTTATGCGAACGGGGCCAAGATACAGTGTCCGCACTTTGTTCTGTACGCTCTCGAAAACGACTGCGGCTGTCACCGGCTCGGCATCACAGTTTCGCGGAAAATTGGAAAGGCGGTCGTCAGGAACAGAATAAAACGCCGGCTTCGAGAGATTTTCAGGAATAACAAGCCCCAATCGGAAGCGACTTTCGACTTGGTCCTGAACGTAAGAAAATCGGCTGCGCGCGCGGCCTTTGAGAAGTTGCGGACGGACTTCAGGGATGCTTTGGGCCGCTTGGAGAGGGCGAGGCAGTTGCAGGGGACGCCGTGACGACTCTGATCATCGCATTGATCCGGGTTTATCAAAAGGTGATCTCTCCTTTTCTACCGAGGGCCTGTCGGTTCCATCCCACTTGCTCGGAATATATGTGCCAGGCGGTTGCGAAGTTCGGCTTGGCCAAGGGAGTGTGGCTAGGGTTGAGGCGCCTCTCGCGTTGTCATCCTTGGCATCCCGGCGGATTCGACCCAGTTCCATGACAGGCAGGGGATTCTTCTGCCTTTTCAAAATCTTGCCCACAGGCATACAACGAATAAATCAATGAACGACCAGGATCCCAACTCGTTTGACATGGAGAAGAGGATATTCCTCGTCCTTGTCCTGTCACTGGCCATTCTGATGGTTGTCCCTTCTTTCTTGCAGCGATTCATGCCGCCACCGCCTGCGCCGGTCAAGGCACCAGCTCAGTCAGAGCAAAAAGCTCCGCGAGTCGAATCTCCTGCCGAGAGGGAAGCGCCGATCCCCGTGGAGGCGAAGGAAGCGAATCTTTCGCCGACAGCGGCGGCGCCCCAGGTAATTGAGATCGAAAATCAGGACCTTGTGCTGAGATGGAACAACCGTGGCGCGGTGCTGGAGAGCGCGCTGCTGAAAAACCTGCGGTCGGGCGGAGACCAGGCGGAGCCGCTGGAACTGATTCCGCAGACGCTGCCGGCAACGCTTCCTCGGCCCTATCAGCTGCGTCTCGAGGACGAGGATCTTGACAGGATCGTTAACAATGCCTTGTACAGCGTGGATACCGGAGGAAAAAGTGGGCGCATCCGGGCCCCGGCCGACGTAACCTTCTCCTTCAGAGGCAGCGGTGTCGAGGTTGTAAGAAAAGTTCATGTGCCTGCGTCGGGGTATGCGGTGGATATGGAGGTACGGATCCGCGCCGCGGGAAAGGCGATCCCTTATTCGATTTTTCTCGGCCCGGGAATCGGGGCGGAAGGGCACAGTACCTACGGGGACTTCGGTTTAGAGCGCGTCGTTTTCGAGTACGGCGGATCGGTTGAGGCCTATAAGGTTGGGGATCTGGATGAAGGGCCTCAGAGGGTGGAAGTTCCTGCTCGCTGGGTGGCAATGGACAGCCAGTACTTCACCTATATGATTCTGGATCCGGCCGGGGTGCAGGGGATCCTGATCAAAAAGAGTGACTGGATCCGGAAGGACGAGGCAGGCGAAGAAAACCGGGTTGCGCTTCTCAGTGCCCAGGTGGGACTCCGCAGGGATACGAAGTTCCGGTCTTTCCTGGGACCCAAGGACTATGAAGTGTTGGAAGCCGTGGAGCCGGGCCTGGGTCGGCTGATTGATTATGGCTGGTTCGCATGGCTGGTTAAACCGCTTCTGTTCTTGCTTAAACTGATCTATAAATATGTCGGCAATTACGGCTGGGCCATCATTATTCTGACATTTATCATCAACCTGGCGTTGTTCCCGGTGCGATACAAGCAGATGGTGTCGATGAAGAAAATGGCGGAGCTGCAGCCGAAAGTGCGGTCGATACAGGATCGGTACAAGCGGATGAAACGGGAGGACCCGCGTCGCCAGCAGATGAACGCGGAAATGATGGCGCTTTACAAGGAGCACGGCGTCAACCCTCTGGGAGGATGTTTGCCGCTTTTGTTCCAGATGCCATTCTTATTTGCCTTCTATCGAATGCTCTATTCCTCTTTCGAATTACGCGGCGCACCGTTCATCTGGTGGATTAGGGACCTGTCCAAGCCGGATCCGTACTACATCACTCCCATAGTCATGGGGGTAACCATGCTGATCCAGCAGGTGATGACGCCGTCGCCAGGAGGTGATCCAACTCAGCGGCGCATGATGATGCTGCTTCCGATCATGTTTACCTTCTTCTTTTTAAGCATCTCGAGCGGGCTGGCTGTTTATTTTCTATTCAGCAATGTGTTTGGTATGATGTTCCAGCTCGCGCTCCAGAAATGGAGCCCTGAAACAGTGAAGCCGGCTGTTTCGAGCGCGAAGAAGCGGTGATGAAGGGACGATGAAAGAGATCAGCAGAGAGGAAACAGGGGATTTCGCAGTCAGTTTTCTTGAAGGCCTGATGGGTGCCGCCCGGTTGAACCTACATGTGAAAGAGGCGCAGGCAGGTGACGAAGGAGTCACGCTCGAGTTACATGGGGCGGACGGAGGGTTGGTGCTGGCGAATAACGGGCGAGTCCTGTACGCGTTGGAACATGTGGTGAATCAAGCCTTACATCGGCGGGGCGCGAACCAGCCGAAGGTGAGGCTGGATTGCAACGGGTATCGGTCGACGCGGATTCTGGAGTTGCAGCTGCTGGCGCGCAAGGCAGCGGAAAGGGTTCGGACGACCGGCACGCCTTTGTCTCTTCAACCCATGCCGTCGGCGGAGCGTCGGATCATCCACCTGGCCCTGGCTGAAGAAGCCGACGTCCGTACCGAGAGCTCGGGAGCCGGCTTGCGCCGTCATGTCGTCATTCTGCCCGGTCAATAGATGAATCAAATTGATGATTGGCGGTAGATAAGCTTTGGTGCGAAGCGTCACAATCGTCAATGGTCAAGTTCCGTGCATGATCCTACCGACACGATCGTAGCGGTTTCGACTCCGCCTGGGCGAGGCGGGATCGCGGTGGTGCGATCGAGTGGTCCTTTGGCCCCGAGCATAGTTTCCGGATGTCTGACCCGGGATATCGGACTTGCGGCGAAACCGCGGCAGGTGCTTCTGGCCCATTTCGCCGATCGATCGGGTCAGGTGATTGATCGTGTTCTAGTCACGTTTTTCCCGGAACCTGCGTCCTACACGGGGCAGCACGTGGTCGAGATTTCCTGCCATGGAAGTGTCCCTGTCACCGCGGCCATAGTACGCGAGCTGATGGGTCGCGGTATGCGGCTGGCGACTCCCGGAGAGTTCACCTTGCGTGCCTTCTTGAACGGTAAGCTCGACCTGTCCCAGGCGGAAGCCGTGCGCGATCTGATCGACAGTCGGACAGAGTACCAAGCGCGGCTGGCCCGGGAGCAGCTGGAAGGCGCTTTGTCTCGAGTGTTGAGGCCGGTGCGAAACGAGCTTGTCCGAATCATATCGCAGTTGGAGACCGCGGTAGAGTTTGTTGAAGAGGATGTAACGCCGGAGGGCCGGGAGACGCTCGAAGGGGCACTTGAGTCGGTTGTCCAGAGATTGAAGGGGCTGGAGCGAGGATTTGGCTATGGGCGGCTGGTTCAGGAAGGGGCGCAGATTGTCATCGTGGGACCGCCGAATGCCGGGAAGTCTAGTCTGTTCAACGCGTTACTGCGGGAAGACCGGGCGATTGTAACGGAGATTCCCGGCACCACGCGGGATGCACTCAAGGAGACTATAGACGTCGGAGGTATACCTGCGCATCTGATCGACACGGCAGGAATTCGGCCCGGGGGAGATCGGCTGGAGAGAGCCGGGATAGAGAAGTCCTACGAGTACCTGAAGAGTTCGAATGTGGTTTGCCTCGTTGTCGATGGCTCAAAGCCTTTTGGGAAAGAGGAGTGGGGCGTCTGGGAAGCGGTACGGGGACTGCCTTTCGTAGCGGTGGTGAACAAGGCGGATCTTGCCCAGGTGGCGCAAATACCGGACGAGGTAAGAAGGTCGGCCAGGGCTGTGACATATGTGTCGGCTCTTTTGGGCACACAGATCGAGGATTTGCTGGAGACTCTGGCCGGGTTGCTAAGCCGGGACCGCTCCGGGGAGTGGGACGGCCCGATTGTAAGTAATTTACGTCAGCAGCAGTGTCTTCTCGCGGCGAGGCAACATGTCGAGAAGGGGGTTGAGGCGTACCGGCGGGGGCTCAGCGAAGAGTTTGCCCTTTATGATTTGCGCAAGGGGCTAGAAGCGATAGGGCAGGTAACCGGCGAGGCTGGCGTCGAGGAGATTCTGGAAGCGATCTTCAGCACATTCTGCATTGGAAAGTAAAGGACGCGGGGCAAGGAGATTCACCCGAGGAAACCTGCTTTTCGCAGCTACCGTGGCTTGGTCGAGATTGTTGCCGGTTTATGTCCATCTGGTTGGGATGCCTGCGCGGCGATCGGCTCGCCGGGGGAGCGAAAGTGCGGCCCAGTGCCCCTTCGAGATGATTGGGTTAAGAGTCGATCGAGGGTCAGCATATTGAACTACGCGAACAGTTCCTGCGTGACGCCCTCCTCCCGGTTTCGCGTGGAAATCGAAAGCCCGCGCCACGACTCAACCGCTCCGGCTGCCCTCGCCTCGCCTTCCAGCGCCGGGCAGGAGAGCACGGGTTTCGATACAATTCGCACAAAACTCGAATCATTGAACCACCAGAACTTCGATACATCGCTGAACAGCGCCGCAGTCAACCGCGGTGCTCTCCCGGCCTGCTCCAGGATGTGCGCCGGACCTGTGTTCGTACGGAATCCGCTGGCCCTTCCCCGGAGCATGATTACCTGAGTGTTTTGTCTGAAGACCGGAGGTGCGAGTCAAACAGAAAAGCATCAACCGTCGACGCCAGCGCTATCCCGGCCGAAACGGAAGCGCTTCTGGCAAGAGGGTGAATGGTATTGGGCCCGGGGGCGGAGGAAACCGGACCGAATGTGTGATTCCAGGGGGAGATCTGCGGGAAGGTTTTCCGGTCTGGCCTTTGATGTCCGCCCGGGTCACTCGCCCATCAATTCTGCATAGAGACGTTCGAGCTCTTCTTCGGAGGAGAAATGAAAAACGATGCGGCCGGCCTGGCCGGAGCGTACGATGTCAACGCGTGTTTTCCAGCGTTGTTCGAGCCGTCGGGCGGCGGCGGCGGTATTAGGATCAAGGGTGCGGGCCGTGGGGGGGGCGGGCTGGATGAGGCGCTGGACCTGTTTTTCGACCTGGCGGACGGAGAGGCCGCGCTTGACGATCTCGGCGCAAAGCGCGAGTTGCTGGGACTTGGAAAGGGGTAAGAGCGCTCGGGCGTGGCCCATGCTGATCTCGCCGGCGGCGAGTCCCTGCTGAACGGGGGGAGGGAGACGCAGGAGGCGGAGGGTATTGGTCACGGCGGTACGGCTCTTGCCGACGCGGCGGGCCAGTTCTTCCTGGGTGAGGTTGAACTGATCGATAAGAAGTTGGTAGGCGTTGGCCTCTTCGAGGGGGTTGAGGTCATCGCGCTGGATGTTCTCAACGAGGGCGCGTTCGAGTAGCTTCTCATCGGAGACATCCTGGACGATAGCGGGAATGCGGGGAAGGCCGGCAAGCTGTGCGGCGCGCCAACGGCGCTCGCCGGCGACCAGTTCATATCCGTCGCTGGTTCGACGGACGATAATGGGCTGAAGGATCCCGTTTTCGCGGATGGAAGCGGCCAGTTCCTGGAGTTTCTCCGAGTCGAAATGGGCCCGAGGCTGGAAAGGGTTGCGACGAATCTGGTCGAGCTCGAGCTCAACGAGGGCGGAACCAGCAGGGCGAGACTTGGGGAGCAGCGCGTCCAAGCCTTTACCGAGAGCCTGTCGTTTCATGAAGTCAACTCCGAAGGAGAATTCCGGCGCAGCCCGCCGGTGTTCTTAGTCAGGATTTCACGAGCCAATTGAACATAGCTGTCAGCGCCGCGACAACGGGCGTCGTAAAGGAAGATCGGCTTGCCGAAACTCGGGCATTCAGCCAGGCGCACGTTGCGGGGGATGACGGTTTGAAGCAGCTGCGGTCCGAGGTGATTTTGTACGTTTTCGCGGATCTGGGCGGAAAGGTTGAGGCGTTCGTCGTACATGGTTATCAGCACCCCCTCAACCTCGAGGCCGGGATTGAAAGTCTCGCGCACGCGCGCCAATGTTCCGAACAGGTCGGAAAGCCCCTCCAGGGCGAAGTATTCGCATTGCACGGGAATAAGGATCGAGTCGGCGGCCACCAGGGCATTAACCGTGAGGAGACCGAGCGAAGGAGGGCAGTCCACCAGGATAAAGTCGTAGTGTTCAGCGAGGGGCTGCAAAACCCGGCGCAGGAGCGTCTCCCGATCGGGGACGTCGACCAATTCCACGGTGGCGCCGATCAGGTCGTGATTGGCCGGTAAAAGGGCAAGGCCGTCGAGCTCGGTCGGGAGGATGACGGCTTGGGGCTCGAGCTCACCGGTCAGAACCTGATAGACCGAGGAGGAGAGCGCGCCCTTGTCGACGCCGAGTCCAGAAGTGGTATTACCCTGTGGATCGAGATCGATCAGCAGGATCTGGAGGTCGGCACTGGCAAGCGCCGCGGCCAAGTTAATGGCGGTGGTGGTCTTCCCGACTCCGCCTTTCTGGTTTGCGATGGCAATGACCCGGGGCATGAAGGAGAAGGATAGCACAGGGGAGTGAATGTTTCACGTGAAACGGATGGGAGTCGGTGTGGTTCCTTACGAAGCGGGCCAGAACCACCGGGCAGCTCAGCAGTTCGTGTCCCCGCGTGGAATCGAAAGCATGGTGGTGGCGTGCCGGGTTTTCGCGACGTAATCGGAACGGCGGTGCCTGTAGAGCCCGGTGGCACTTTATAGGATCGAAGACTTCCGAGAAATCGCGCGTTGAGGCGCTGGGGGCGGTTCGGCGGGGTAGGGAGAACCCCGCCGACGGATATGTTTCACGTGAAACATCCACGAACTAGACAGCAGTCAGCAGCCTGATCTGCCGGTGCTCGGACAGAGGGACCTTCGCTTCCCGGACCAGCCGGAAACGGCTGTTCCTCACTCCCTGCCGGCCTTCGAAGAGCAGCAAGTCAACACCTCTTGAAGCCAGCCGGTCCAGCAGTTCCGCACTCGGTCGCAGTGCGCGGAAACAGGCCAGGTTCACTTCATTCCAGTCGTCGAACTCTTCCCCGCGAACGGCCAAAACGCTCACCCCAAGTTCCAGCTGCCGGGCCATTTCCTTCAGAAAGATCGCTTTTTTGTAGTTAGGTTCGAGCAGCGTAACGGGCAGTTCAGGCCGGTAAATCTTCATCGCCAGTCCGGGAAAGCCGGCGCCCGCCCCCACATCCGCCAGGCGGACGTCCGTCCCAACGAATTCTCGAGCGGCCCAGAAGGCTTCGAAAAAGTTCAGCCGGAGATGCTCGTCGACTCGATCGATAGCAGTGAGATTAATCCGACGGTTCCAGCGGCGCAGCTCCTCGACGTATATCCGTACCTGATGTCTCTGCTCGGCCGTGAGTGTCAGCCCAAAAGCCCTCTCCAGCCGAACCAGCACGCCTTCATCCCGGTTCGTCAACCCGCTTCCTCCTCGACTGCCAACCGGCGCCCTGCGAAGACCTGCAGAATCGCCAGCGCCGCAGGCGTGATACCGGGGATTTGAGCCGCCTGCCGCAGGCTTTCCGGGCGCGCCCGGCTCAGTTTGCTTGCCACTTCACGAGACAGTCCAGGAATAGTGTGGTAGTCGAGGTCAGGCGGCAAACGCCGACCTTCGGAGGCCTTCACTTTCTCCACCTCGCGAAGCTGCTGCGCGATATAACCCTGGTATTTAATCTCCGTCTCAACCACGGTCAGTTCCTCGGCGGTCAGTTTCATGCCTCGGCTCTTGAGGAAGGCCTCCACATCCTCGATTCGGCATTCGGGCATACGCACGATCTCTTCCAGGGAATCGCCAGGCCTGGCGGCTGGCGGAATCCGAAACAGACCGGCACGGACCATCTCCTCGGACAGATGCGTGCGCCGAAGCAGTTCCAGGCTTTGGTCGATACGCTGCCATTTCCCCTCGAATTGAGCGTAGACCTTCTCGGCAACCAACCCCAGGCGCCGCGCGTAGGGCATCAGCCGCCGGTCAGCGTTGTCAATCCGAAACAGCAGCCGGTACTCCGCCCGCGAGGTGAACATGCGATAAGGCTCGTCCACTCCTCGCGTTATCAGGTCGTCAACCAGTATGCCCAGGTAGCCGTCGGTGCGGCCCAGCGTAAAGGGAGTCGAGCCAGCGGCGCGCAAGGCCGCATTTATCCCGGCGATCAGGCCCTGGGCCGCCGCCTCCTCGTAGCCAGTGGTCCCGTTGATCTGCCCGGCGAGAAACAGACCCTGCAGACACTTGGTCTCCAGAGTCGAGTAGAGCTGAGAGGGATCGACGAAATCATACTCGACGGCGTATCCGGGGCGCAGTATCCGCGCCTTCTCCAGCCCTGGAATCCGCTCCAGCATCCCTCGCTGGATGTCAAGCGGCAGGCTGGTCGAAAGCCCGTTCAGGTAGATCACGTTCGTGTCGAGTCCTTCCGGCTCGAGGAAAATCTGGTGGGAGGAACGGTCGGGAAATTTCACTACCTTATCTTCGATCGACGGGCAGTAACGGGGCCCGATACCCACGATTTCGCCTCCATAAAGCGGACTTCGATGGAGATTGTCCCGAATCAGGCGATGCACCTCCCCGTTTGTCGCGCCAATCCAGCACGGAACCTGCGGCAGCGTGAGCTCCTCCGTGCGAAAGGAGAAAAAAACCGGCGTCTCGTCGCCATCCTGGGGGACAAAGTGCGAGAAATCGATCGTTTCCCGGTCCAGACGAGCCGGAGTTCCGGTTTTCAAGCGGCCCACGGCCAGCCCCAGTTCCCGGACGCACTCAGCCATGGCAATCGACGCTTTCTCGCCGGACCGACCGGCTCGAAACTTGTGCTCCCCTACATGGCAAAGTCCATTCAGGAACGTTCCAGTCGTCAGGACCAAGGCGCCGCAGCCGAGCCGGCCACCGTCAGCAGTGTGCAGTCCCTCCAGCCGGCGATTTTGCCAGATCAGCCGCGCCGCCTCCCCCTCTAAGACTTCCAGGTTCTTGATTTCGCTCAAGAGCCGCTGGACTTCGGCGCGATACTTCTTCTTATCGCTCTGAGCCCGGGGAGCGCGCACGGCAGGCCCCCGGCTCCGGTTCAAAAGGCGGAACTGGATGCCGGTGCGATCCGCCGCTTCGCCCATCAGGCCGCCAAGCGCATCGATTTCACGCACCAGATGTCCCTTGGCAATTCCGCCGATCGAGGGATTGCATGACATCTGGGCAATCATGGCGCGGTTCAGGGTCAGCAGAGCCGTCCGAGCACCCAGGCGCGCGGCCGCCGCGGCCGCCTCGCAACCCGCATGCCCTCCGCCCACTACAACCACGTCGTAACGGTACAGCATCAGGCAATTATACAATCGTGGATTCATGCGATAATGTGCGGAATGACCGAACAGGAACGCTGTCGTCTTACGGCCATGGTCTCTTCCGCGGGTTGAGCGTCCAAGCTGGCACCGGAGGTGCTGCTTCACGTTTTGCCCGGAATTGAGACCTATCGTCACCCGAACGTCCTGGTTGGCTATGAAACAGCCGACGACGCCGGAGTGTATCTGCTTGACGAGCGAACCGCCCTGGTTCAGACGGTCGATTTCTTTACCCCGGTGGTAGACGATCCGTTCGTGTTTGGTCAAATTGCCGCTGCTAACGCGCTCAGTGATATTTATGCCATGGGGGCGACCCCTGTCTTCTCTCTGGCTATCCTCGGCTTTCCCAAGGGAAAGCTGGGGGAAGACGTGCTCCAGTTGATTCTAAAAGGCGGCGCCGCCAAGATGCGCGAAGCTGAAGTCTCAATCATCGGTGGCCACTCCGTTCAGGATCCCGAGCTGAAGTTCGGCTACGCCGTTACCGGAACCACCTCCCCGGACCGGATCTACCGGAACCGGGACGCCCAGCCGGGAGATGTCCTTCTTCTCACCAAACCGCTGGGTACCGGACTGATATCCACGGCGATCAAGCGCGATCTGGCGCCGCCAGCCGTGATCAAAGCAGGGGTACGTTGGATGCTCGAGCTCAACCGCGCAGTCAGCGAGGCCTTGCGCGACTTCGAAGTTCACGCTGTTACCGACGTCACCGGCTACGGGCTCCTCGGTCATGCTTACGAAATGGCCGTAGCCAGTGGGGTTACGATACGCATTGAATACGAGCGGGTACCGCTTATTGAAGGAATCTGGCCCCTCGCTGAGGCCGGCTTATTCCCGGGCGGACAGGAGGCCAACCGCCGCATGCTCGGAGAAAAGGTGGGTTGGAACCAGACGCCCCTGCTCTGGCAACGAGTCCTTCTCGATCCTCAAACCTCAGGCGGACTGCTTATCGCGCTCCCATTATCGAGCGCCGAACGGCTGCGACTGAAGCTGGAGCGCGAAGACATAGCCGTATACCAGATCGGCTCGGTACTTGAGGCGGGGAGCACGTTTCTGGAGATCACTTAGGGAGAGACTATCGAGGGTTTATTTTCAGGGCTCTCAGAAATTTCTCGTCTTGGTCGGTCAGTTCGAGGTGGGCAGATTCTGATTTTGACACTGCGTCTTCCTTGCGGTTGAATCCGATCGTAGCTTCAACAATCAAGAATACGTCATAACCTTCGTCGCGGATCTTCTGGATCGCAGAATTGATCTCGGGTGATTCGGTTAGAGCCCGGTTGATGGCGGCCTCCACCTTTTTCCTGTAACCCTTTAACTGCTCATTCAACATCAGCAAATCACCTTCCAAAAATCTCGTTCCTACTCTCGATCCCGGGATGCGATCGAGGGCGGGAAGTTTCGAACCCCCCTGCTCGTTCATCATACCAGAGTGGGACAGGATAGCTAAAAGTGAAAATGGCGAACTTCCGGCAGGTGAAACGGTGAAATTTCCAAGCCGGATCGGCTGGTCCCAGTTCGAACCTGATCCTCTATTACGGCTCAAAAGGAAAGGCGCAATCAACGCGACCTACAAGGGAGACTCGAACCAGAGGCGGGCGGCGTTAGTTTCGCGGATTCGTTCGAGGTCTCCGGCAGCCACAAACGGGAGTTCTTCGAGCAGCCGCACAGAACTTGAGTAGTCTGAAACAGCGAGCACCTCTGGATAAGCGGATCCCCATACCAGGCGACGGGCGCCAAAAGCCCGGTAAACCTCTTCAAGGACCGGCCACACGTCGCGATGCGGATACGGGGCAGACGAAATCCGAAAGAGTCGGGAAATTCCGACATGAACCTGCGGATACCGAGCGTACTCGAGCAGAATCGGAACGTACTGAGACAACAGCGTGCCGGGCCCGGAACCTAGGTCCTGCAGAATGACTCGCAATGACGGGAAGGTGGTCACGACATCCGAAAACTGGTTGTAATCCTGAGAGGCGATGCAAAGAGTCGTCGGAACACCCAGCTCTTCAAGTTTCTCCCAGAGGGGCATCACTTCAGGTGCGTTGAGCCAGCGTCGGCAGCTCTCCGGGGAACGCAATTCGATACCGGCCGCACCGCGCCGGAGTCGAAACTCTTCCACCAGAGCAGCAGCCGTGGGCGCGAGGGGATCTACCGCCGCGGCTACAGCAAACCGACCAGGGTACTTTCCCCGTGCCTCGGTGAGACGTTCGATAGGAACATCAAGATCCTCGGGGAAGAGAACGGCTCGGCGAACGCCGGCCCGTTCCATCTCGGAGAACAGTCGCGATACTGTTTCGGGATTCGCCCCCACTCGAGCCAGACTATCGATCAAGCGACACCCGCAGCCTGCCCGGTTTCTTTCTTGGTCACCTCGTCGCGCTCAATCTGCCCGTCGCGCAGTGCAATCACCCGATTGGCATGCGCTGCGATGTCGGGTTCGTGAGTGACCAGGATGATTGTATTTCCGCTCTCGTGGAGCTTTTGAAACAGGGCCATGATCTCGTTCCCAGTTCTCGTGTCAAGGTTTCCGGTCGGCTCATCGGCCAGAATAATTGACGGGTTGTTCACCAGGGCGCGGGCAATAGCCACCCGCTGGCGCTGGCCGCCGGACAGCTCATTCGGCCTATGATGCATTCGGTTGCCCAGTTCGACCGCCTCCAGAGCTGCCTTTGCCCGTGCCTTCCGTTCGTTTGCCGGAACACCGGCGTAAATCAACGGCAACTCGACGTTGTGTAAAGCTGAGGCCCGAGCGAGCAGGTTGAAGGTCTGGAACACAAACCCGATTTCCTGGTTGCGAATCCGGGCTAATTCATCATCCTCCATTTGGCTGACCATCCTGCCGTTAAGCATATACTCGCCTTGGGACGGAGTATCGAGGCAGCCAATAAGGTTCATAAGAGTCGATTTTCCGGAACCGGAGGGACCAATGATGGCGAGATATTCTCCACGCATGATGTCGAAACTGACACCCCGCAGAGCATGCACCTTCTCGGCGCCCATATCGTACGTCTTCCAGAGATTAACGGTGCGTATAAGTGGTTCTGACATCCTTCTAACCTTTCCTCCCGTTCTCCTTCTTCACCAAGTCGCCATCCTTAAGCGTTCGAAGCGTCTTGAAAGTCCCGGTCACGATCTCAAGCCCCGGTTCCAGGCCCGACAAAACTTCGATGTCGGTATCGCCGCTGACACCGGTTTTAACCTCCACGAATTCGGCCCTGTTATTCCTTACTACGAAAACGCCCTGAAACTCTTTCTTCTCCAGCGCCTTTTTGGGCTTCGACTCCTTGTCGGCAGCCTTCACGACCTTGCCCTTACCCTTCTGTTCGGGCGTGGGTTTTATCATCTTCCCGTTTTCATCCACTTCGAATTCTCGAATGGTAAGGGCCTGTATCGGGATGGTCAGCACGTTCTCGCGAATGGCAGTCGTTATGTCGGCGACGCAGCTTAGTCCCGGCCGCAACGTCGCGGGCGGGTCTTCTATCTGAATCACCACTTTGAAATCCTTCGCCTCTTCTTGCGTGGTTGTCTGAATCGCCGAATTCCCAACCTCGGTCACTTTGCCTTTCAGGATGTGGTCGCGTAAAGCATCGACCTTGACCTCGGCATCCTGCCCCACCGCGACGTTCACGATATCTGTCTCATCCACCTCGACTTCCGCCTCGATGACCGAGAGGTCGGCGATCTCCATCAAAGTCGCCAGGGGGTTGTTCAAGGTACCGGGTACCGCTCGTTCACCCTTTTCAACATTCAGCTTGGTGATCACGCCGGCCAGCGGGGATCGAATGACTGTCTTGGAAAGCAGGTCCTCGGTGCGAGCCAGAATGGCACGGTTCTGGGCCACTCGAAATTCCGCCGCTTTCAGGGAGTTTCGTGCCTGCTCGAGTACAACCTCGCTAACGG
>Ga0116189_1002515_pt1 | contig 13487 bp, 7 predicted proteins | sample AD_JPNTR3_MetaG_FD_89895 | JGI IMG/M metagenome (GOLD analysis project Ga0116189, IMG submission 89895) | Active sludge microbial communities of municipal wastewater-treating anaerobic digesters from Japan - AD_JPNTR3_MetaG | ecosystem: Engineered > Bioreactor > Anaerobic > Digestate | place... | reverse complement strand
TGAAGATAGAAAAAGGCAGGGCTCGGGAAGGTTCGGTTGGCTTGCCGCATTGGGTGTGCTGCTCGCGCTGCTAGTTGTGTTCGCGGGCTTAGCGCCCAGGGTCGACGGAGTCCAGTCGGGAGGCGAGGCTGCGGCTCCGCCCAAGTTCAGGGACGCCAAGACGGCTCTGGAGGCCATGTACCTTGTCAAGGGAGAGTTCTACAAGCCCGTGTCCTTATCGACACTGATTCGAGCATACCTGTCAGAGGGCACTGTCTCAGGTATGTTGGCGGTCCTGGGAGATCCATACACGCGGTACATGAACCCGAAGGAGTTTCAGACGCTCAAGGATGATTCGGCAGGAGTGTTCGGGGGAGTCGGCATCTTGGTGGGTATACGCGATGAGCAGATCACGATCATCTCGCCGATTCAGAACACGCCGGGAATGAGGGCCGGCCTGATGCCGGGGGACCACATCCTGGAGATAGACGGCGTATCGACCGACGGAATGGCGCTGGACGGAGCCGTATCCATGATGAGGGGCGAGCCTGGCACTTCGGTAGAGCTCGTTGTCGAACGACGTTACCCTGCCGGGCGTTTTACTGTGGAGATAGTGCGCGATATTATCGATGCCCCTGCCACCAGGGGATACATGGTCGATAAGTCCTCGGGTATCGGCTATATCGAACTGAGGGCATTCTCACAGAAAGCCGGCCAAGATATTGAGAGTGAAGTCGTCAGCCTGCTGAATCAGGGCATGAAAGGGCTCATTCTCGACCTCCGGTACAATGGCGGAGGCCTGGTTACGCAGGCAGTGGAGGTCTCCAGCAAGTTCATCCCCGCGGGTGCCGTCATGCACGTTCAGGGCAGAGATGGCCAGAAGAAGACGCTATACACAGCTGGTCGCCGCATAACCGACATACCCATGGTGGTGCTGGTGAACGAGTATACGGCTTCGGCATCGGAGATAGTGTCGGGGGCATTGCAGGACACGAAAGTCGCTACTGTGGTGGGCGTTCCCACGTTTGGAAAGGGACTTGTGCAGACGCTCTTCCCGCTGTCGGATGGGTCGGGGCTCGCAGTGACCACGCAGATATACTTGACCGCCGGGGGTAGAGAAATCACTCCGGATTCGCCCATCAAGCCGGACGTAGAGGTGCAGGCGCTCACCCCTGAGGAACTGGAAAGAATCAAGAACGAGCAGGCGAAACAGGGCGGTCCGGCCGGGCCCGTAACCGCCGAGGATCTGCTCAGGATAGACCCAGCTCTCGACCCGCAGCTCCGACGAGCGCTGGAGATTCTGGGAGACCAGATCGAGTCGAGCAAGACCAGGCGGAACGCAGCATGATCCTTCTGGCCGTCATACTCAGGAGCATCGTAGGCATACTCTCGTACCCCACTACGATGATCCTATTCTGGGTCGTGATGGCCATCGTATATTCCCAGTACACGCGGCTTGCGGCGATGGAACGGCAGTGGACCAAAGGCTCGCCATCGCCGCTTGTCCGAACCATGAGGTCGTTAGGCGAAGGTATACTGGGCGGAATAGCGGGTAGCTTTCTCTTCGTGTTGCTTGGCCCATCCATAGACCGGATGGGCCTGGGCTTTCTATGGGCGGCGGCATTGGCGCTGGCAATACTGGATGCGCGTCTGATGTGTTTTTCGTATGCCGCAGGGCTCGCGTGCATCGGTAACCTGTTGCTAGGTTGGCCCAAGCTGGATGTGGCATCTGTCACCGCCATGGTGGGAGTGCTCCATCTCGTGGAGGCCGGTCTGATCTGGGCGACGGGCAGTCACAGCGCCATCCCCGTGCTGATCTCGGGGCCCGACGGCAGGCCTGCGGGCGGGTTCCTAATGGAGAGGTTCTGGCCGGTGCCAGTGGCCGTCGGCCTAATGCTCTACTACCCGCTGTCTGCCGCCCTCCCCGAGGTCCTCGCAATGCCCGAGTGGTGGCCGCTGATAAAGTCGGCTGCCCCTGCCCCGGAGGGGATGCAGTCGGTGTATGCACTGATAGGCATAACCGCTGCCCTGGGCTACAGCGATTTGACCTATACCCGGCTTCCCCGACAGAAGGCTCGTGTGACCGCAGCCATGTCTGGATGTTTCAGCCTGATCCTGCTGGGCCTGTCCGTACTTTCGTCAACACGCAGCTGGGCGCGCTGGCTTGCTGCGCTGTTCTCACCGGTCGGCCATGAGCTGATGGTTCATCTTTCGAGAGCAGCCGAGATACGCGGACGGCCCGTGTTCCAGGCGCCTGCCCAAGGCATCATGGTTCTGGATATTGTCCGGCGGTCACCTGCCTGGCAGGCAGGCATAAGGCGCGGCGACGTCATTGAGTCAGTCAACTGCAGGCCCATTTCCTCCGGCGATGACCTATTGGAGGCCATGGCCGTATCGCCCGTTACGATAGTGATGGATGTGCGCTCGGCTGTTCCGGGCGGGCCGCCCGGGGCAAGAACTGTCCAGATTAGGGGCGCCCGATCGGGGTTGGGGCTCTACCTGGTACCGCAGGAGGGGAAATATCCCGACGTACGTTCGACGCGCGCCGGCCTTCTGTGGCTCATAGCGCGATATCTCAGGGCCCGCTCGAGTGGGCGGAGGATGTGAACGTCAACCATGACCAGCGTTGGGTCACCGCATCATCCGGTCCTTGCGCGTATGTTATGCGTGGGGCTAGTCATGCTTCTCGTGCTGGCAGCGATTACTGCAGGGTGCTCCAATGACAAGCCCACAGTATCACGTGAGAGCGGCAAGACGATTTATGACTATTGCGAAAAGTCCGACGCAGCGGCCAAGGCTGTGGTGAAGCAACTGGAGGTCGCGGGCGTACTCAATCCTGGCGCGCCGCCGCGCGCAGAAGCCCAGCGGATCATTCGCCGGTCAACCATGGGCGACGCATACCTCCGGTGGAACCTAACGACATACCATGCCCCTTCGTGGTTCGCGAGTGCGGACTTGCTGTCGTACGTCGTATCGCGAGCCGTGCGGAAAGCAGGGGCGACAGTGGCTCTGCCGACGGACACATCTGGTGCTCTTGTTTTCACAATCGGGTTCAGCGACCGCAGACTCAAAGAGATGGGTGAATCGCTGGACGTGATTCGGCTTGTAGTGCCTGTCGGTCCTGCAGGCGAGATCGCGGAGGCCGCCGATCCGTCGTGGGTCATCGGCGATGACACCAGCGCGAGCGTTCCTGCGAAAGTAGGCGCCGGCGTCGTCTCCCCTGCGAGTGAGAATGATTCAGGGGTGTATCAGGACCTGGTGGGCGGCGAGAAGCCGGGCGGGTCTGAGGAGTATGTACCCAGGGAGGAACCTTTGGCCCCGACCGGACCGGGTCAGGTTTCGCGCGCCCGCGCAAGGCTGGCCATTGTCATCGACGACCTGGGTAGCGGCGTCGCCGGGACTGAGCAGTTGTTCCAGGTAAAGGCCCCGCTTACAGTGGCCGTGCTCCCTGATGGCAGGCGCGCTAGGAGCGAGGCGACGACTGCGGCTGAGCGTGGGTTCGCGGTGCTGCTGCACCAGCCAATGGAACCGCACGATCCGGCCAAACGTCCGGGAGGCGGAGCGATCATGACCGGCATGAGCGAGGATGAGATCAGGCGGGTCTTGGCAGCAAATCTGGCAGCCGTGCCTAACGTGGTCGGCATCAGCAATCACATGGGGTCGAAAATCACTGAAGATCGCGACGCGATGAGTACTATCATGGACGAGACGTTCAGCCATGGGCTGTTCTTCTTCGATAGCAGGACTACTCCGAACTCGGCAGCGCCGCGTGTGGCACGCGACATGGGCGCGCCATTGCTTGAGAACGCGCGATTCCTCGATCATGTCGCAGATGAAGCATATGTGGTAGATCAGATCAGGGCTGCAGCGCGCATCGCGCTATCGCGCGGGGCGGCAGCGGTAATAGGACATGTGCGCCCCACCACAGTTCGGGCATTGGTTAGGATGATCCCGGAACTGGAGGCTGCAGGCGTGCAGCTTGTGAGGCTAGATGAGCTGATGCCCGCAGGCTGGAAGTCGACCATAGCGAAGCTGCAAAAGCCAACCGAGGAGCCGGCTCAGGCGCCGCCCCAGGAGGCAACGGATAGCCCCGCTCCAGCAGCAGCGCCGGCAACAGGCCAGGAGGCGGCGGTGCCCACCCAAGTGCAGCCCGTACCGGGGGGCGAGGGCCAACCGACATCTGTAGTGCCGCCTATACCCAGTGCCGGGCAGGACGATCATCGAGGGGATCAGGCAGAAGTTCAGCCCGAACCTACTGATGCACCGCCGGCGGCTGATGGAAACATCTAGATGTAGATCATATGTACGGATGTCAAATGGCCAGCTGGATCCACGAATCACACTGTCTCCCCGGACGATCTGGCCGCGGCCTCAACAGCTCTCGTGTCGTCACCACTTCGTTCCCCGTCACCTGTGGATTCTCTGCTATGCGCCACCCACATCCATGGACATTCCTGGGTACGGCGTTCTCCTGTGTGGGCTCTAACGAGGGTTCCGGGGCATTCTATTTGCCGTAGAGTGGGATTACCTGGTCCCCGATACAGGCGCATTTGGCTCAACCAGATTCTGGCTCATCCTATTCGTTTTCAGGCAGGTCTTTTGATCAACCTCCTCGGATTCTGGGTGGTTTGGCAGGTACGAGTTATCTGAATTCGCGCCGGCAACGGCGCCCCCTTTTTATGGAGTCACGCCGGCAACAAATCCGCAGGCATAGGCGGGTAACATAATATGGATACGTATGCGGGTTTCTCTAGCGTGCCGGAAAAAGCCCTCAGGCAGCCCTTGATCTACTAAAAAAACCCAGATTGGCCCGGCCCTCTTCGCCTAGTCGTCAAAACCTCGCACATTCCAAGGAGGTACTTCGGAAAACCACCCACATTTGTTGCAGGCTCGCTAAGCCCCTGCTAGACGCCCCTTCCGCTGAAGACCTGCGCAAAGCCTTTTTCGCCTGTAACTATCGTTTCCGAGCCTAAGCAGGTCGCCGGCCCGGTAGTCAGTCAGCTTCAGCGGTTTGGGTACCGATGGTACGGCATCAGCGTTTTCCCTTTCAGCTGTAATATGTGGATATCCGGGGCGCCTCGGCCTTTGTATCCGGGCCGATCCATCGATATGGGTAACGTATAGCTGTGTTGTTGCAGGTGAAGCCGCAAGCCATCGCCAAATGGCCCGATCTAGTCGGTTCGGTATTCTCCAGCCGCACGATTCTTATGAAGAAGGAATCTGCGTACCATGGGCGAATATATGTTCGGCCGCGGGCATTCACGGCTCGCGGGGCGTGCTATAATTGTGGGGGTGTAGCGTTCTGCGCGATGCTGGCCCGAGATGTAGGGGAGTGATAAGCGGTGCCTGATTTCCAGCTCAAGTCGGACTTCGCTCCGACGGGAGATCAGCCTAAAGCCATAGACGAGCTTGTTCAGGGCGTGCTTTCAGGCATCCGGGGGCAGGTGCTTCTGGGTGTTACGGGCAGCGGCAAGACATTCACCATGGCCAACGTTATCAAGCGTCTGGCCCGCCCTGCGCTGGTTATCGCGCACAACAAGACGCTCGCGGCGCAGCTGGCCGCGGAGTTTCGCGAGTTCTTTCCGAATAATGCAGTTCACTATTTCGTCAGCTACTACGACTACTACCAACCCGAGGCGTACATACCCCAGTCTGACACCTACATCGAGAAGGATGCGCAGATAAATGATGAGATCGACAGGATGAGGCACGCGGCCACAGCAGCATTGGTTGAGCGGCGTGATGTCATCATCGTGGCCAGTGTGTCCTGCATATATGGGCTAGGCATGCCTGAGGAATATCTCAAGCAGGCCGTGGTTGTGAGGCGTGGCGAGGTGTCTGATCGCGATCGGCTTCTGCGCAAGTTGGTGGCGACTCAGTACAGCAGAAATGACATAGGAATCGCTCGCGGCACGTTCAGAGTGCGCGGCGATGTGGTGGAGATAGTCCCTGCCAGCGGAGAGCAGGCCATAAGAATCGAGTTCTTTGGCGACGAGATCGAGCGTATCGCCGATGTCGACCTCATAACAGGGGAAATGCTGGGCGAGAGGGAGTCTGCTTTCATCTATCCCGCGACTCACTGGGTGACCAACCAGGAGCGAATGCAGGCCGCAATCGCGGCGATTGAGGAGGAACTGGATGCTAGGCTCTCGGAGCTGAAAGGTGCAGGGAAGCTTCTCGAAGCGCAGCGACTGGAGCAGCGTACCCGGTTCGATGTGGAGATGATGCAGGAGGTGGGGTACTGCTCGGGTATCGAGAACTACTCGCGCCATCTGGCCGCCAGAGAGGCGGGCAGCGCTCCTGCAACTCTGCTCGATTACTTCCCCGACGATTACCTAATGTTCATTGACGAGTCGCATGTGACTGTGCCGCAGATACGCGCGATGTACAATGGAGATCGTTCGCGAAAAGAGAGCCTTGTGGAATATGGTTTCAGATTGCCCTCGGCCTACGATAACCGGCCCTTGCGTTTCGACGAGTTCACGCAGCGCATGAACCAGGTAATCTTCGTTTCGGCTACTCCGGCCGAATGGGAAAGATCTATGAGCGGGCAAGTGGTGGAGCAGGTCATACGCCCAACAGGCCTGGTCGATCCGGCGGTCGAACTTAGGCCCGTGCGGGGGCAGGTGGATGACTTGATAGGCCAGATTCGTCGTACGGCGGATCAGGGATACCGAACCTTGGTGACAACGCTCACCAAGAAGATGGCAGAGGACCTCACCGATTACCTCCGTGAACTGGGGATCAGAGTCAGGTATCTGCACTCCGAGATTGATACGCTGGAACGGATCGAGATACTTAGGGGGTTGCGCCTGGGCGAGTTCGATGTTCTGGTGGGCATAAACCTGCTTCGCGAGGGCCTGGATCTGCCAGAGGTTGGGCTGGTGGCCATACTCGACGCCGACAAGGAAGGGTTTCTGCGGTCGGCGACGTCTCTCATTCAGACCATAGGTAGGGCCGCTCGGAATGTGGATGGGCGAGTCATCATGTACGCCGATGAGGTTACAGGATCTATGCGCGAGGCCATAGACGAGACTGACCGACGTCGTGCCATACAGATAGCCCACAACAAGGAGTGGGGTATCACGCCCGAGTCAATTAAGAAGGCTGTTCGTGACCTATCCGAGATCCAGCGCGCCGCCGGCGGCGAGGGCATACGGGAAGGCATGCGAGCTGTCGCCGTAGGGGGCGGAGGCGGAACCGGAGCTGGACGCGGAGCGGCTCTGCGTGGGGCGGCTTTGCGTGGAGTGGGTGGGCCTAGCGATGCGGACGCGGAGGCTCTGCAGGAAGCCGAAGGCATGGATGAGCGCGAGCTCGCCAGGCTCATCAAGAACCTCGAAGAGCAGATGAAGAAGGCGGCCAGCCTGCTTGAGTTCGAGCGGGCGGCCGAAATACGGGATCGCATCAGAGATCTCAGGCGGAGGTTCGTACAGCTTTGAGCAAAGACAAGATCATCATCCGAGGTGCGCGTGAGCACAACCTCAAGAATATCGACGTGGAGATTCCCCGCGACCAGCTGGTAGTAGTGACCGGCCTGTCGGGTTCGGGCAAATCGTCGCTCGCCTTCGATACGATATACGCGGAGGGCCAGCGTCGATACGTGGAATCGCTGTCGGCCTACGCCCGTCAGTTTCTGGGGCAGATGAACAAACCGGATGTAGATTACATCGAGGGCCTGTCGCCTGCGATTTCCATAGATCAGAAAGCAGCCAGCAGAAACCCGCGTTCCACCGTGGCCACGGTCACTGAGATCTACGACTACATGAGGTTGCTGTATGCACGTATCGGGATACCTCATTGCCCGAAGTGCGGTCGCGAGATCACCCAGCAGTCTGTGGATCAGATCGTCGACAGGATTATGAACATGTCAGAGGGGGCGCGGATTCAGGTGCTGGGCCCCGTTGTTCGGGGCAAGAAAGGCGAGCACAGGAAGGTGCTCGACGATCTTAGGCGCGAAGGGTTTGCCCGTGTAAGGGTTAACGGAGAGGCGCGCGAACTCACGGACCAGATCGACCTGGAGCGCTACAAAACTCACAGCATAGAGGCTATCGTTGACAGGCTGGTTGTGAGGCCCGGAATACAGCGCAGGCTGGCCGATTCGCTGGAAACGGCCATGAAACTCGGCGACGGCCTGGTCCTAGTGGACGTGGTCGACAGCGGCGACATGGTCTTTTCGGAGAAGTTGGCCTGCCCTGACTGCGGGCTCAGTTTCGGGGAACTGCAGCCCAGGCTATTCTCGTTCAACAGTCCTTACGGGGCGTGCCCGGCCTGCTCCGGCCTGGGCGTGAACATTGAGTTCGACCCGGAGCTGATTTTCGACGCCGGCCAGTCTATTGATGACGGGGCCGTGCTGCCCTACAACCGAAACGGGGTCATATCCGACTTCTACATCGGCCGGATACGTGAAGTATCCCGCGTAAAGGGGATAGACACCGCGGTTCCCTGGTCATCCTTGCCTGAAAGCGCCCGCCAGATGCTGGAATATGGGTGCGGCGATGAACGCTTCCGATTTCGTTATCGTGATTCGCACGGGCGCGAGCAGGTTTGGGAGTCGAAGTTCGAAGGGGTGATTCCCAACCTCAAGCGGCGCTACCGCGAAACGACATCCGATTACATCAGGGAGGACCTGGAGCGTTTCATGAGTTCGCGACCGTGCGCCGAGTGCTGCGGTGCACGGCTTAAGCCGGAGGCGCTCGCGGTGACCGTCGGCGGAAGATCCATTGCCGAGGTCTCCTCGATGTCCACAGCCGACGCTCTGGGCTTCTTTGAGGGTCTCAGCCTGCAGCTCACAGAGCGGGAAACGCTCATAGCCAGGCAGGTCTTGAAAGAAATACGAGCCAGGTTGGGCTTCCTGAGCAATGTGGGGTTGGACTACCTTGCCCTTGACCGCGAGGCGGGCACTCTCTCAGGCGGCGAGGCTCAGCGGATCAGGTTGGCTACGCAAATCGGGTCGAGCCTGGTGGGCGTCCTCTACATTCTAGACGAGCCATCTATCGGGCTGCACCAGCGCGACAATGCACGACTAATCGCCACCCTGAAGGAACTGCGCGACTTGGGCAACACACTCATTGTGGTGGAACACGACGAGGAGACCATCAGGTCGGCAGATTACGTTATCGACATAGGTCCTGGCGCCGGCGCCCATGGCGGCGAGGTGATAGCGGCGGGCACTGTTGGCGAAGTCCAGAGGAATCCGGCCTCGCTGACAGGCCAGTACCTTTCAGGAGCTCGCACCATCCCTGTGCCGCCGGCGAGGAGATCGCCCAACGGGAAGTCGCTGGTGATCAAGGGCGCTCGCGAGCATAATCTCAAGAGCCTAGATGTGTCGATACCCTTGGGGCTGTTCGTATGCGTGACGGGCGTTTCCGGATCCGGGAAGAGCACCTTGATCAACGAGATACTCCACGCGCGGCTCGCGCACGACCTGAACCGGGCGCATGCCAGGCCGGGCGCGCACGACGACATACTGGGCATTGAATACCTCGACAAGGTCATCGGCATCGACCAGTCGCCGATAGGTCGGACTCCAAGATCCAACCCGGCCACCTACACCGGTGTGTTCGATCTCATCAGAGAGGTATTTGCCAGAACGACCGAGGCAAGGGCGAAGGGTTACAAGCCCGGCAGGTTCAGTTTCAACGTCAAGGGCGGTCGGTGCGAGGCGTGCCGGGGCGACGGCATCATCAAGATAGAGATGCATTTCCTGCCCGACGTGTACGTTCCATGCGAGGTGTGCCATGGCGCGCGGTACAACAGGGAGACCCTAGACGTGAAGTACAAATCCAAGAGTATCGCAGACGTGCTTGCCATGAAGGTCGAGGAAGCATTGGAGTTTTTCTACAACGTTCCGAGGATCCGGCGCAAGCTGCAGACTCTTTGGGATGTAGGCCTTGGCTATATTCAGCTGGGCCAGCCGGCCACGACTCTTTCAGGGGGCGAAGCCCAGCGCGTGAAACTCGCCACTGAGTTATCACGGCGTACTAACGGCAAGACATTGTATATATTGGACGAGCCCACCACCGGGCTGCATTTTGCGGACGTAGGCAAGCTCCTAGAAGTGCTGCAGAAACTGGTGGACGGGGGCGATACTGTGCTGGTAATCGAGCATAATCTGGATGTCATCAAGACTGCCGACCACATCATAGATCTTGGCCCTGAAGGCGGCGACATGGGCGGACGCCTGATCGCCGAGGGCACCCCGGAGCAAGTCGCAGCCATTCGCGAGTCATATACAGGGCAATTCCTGGCCGGGATTCTGCGGACTGAGGCAAAATCCGAGCATGGGCTGGAGGCGATGACCGGTGCCGTTGGATGATACCCTTGCCGGCCTTCCCACGTCTCCAGGCGTCTACTTGATGAAGGATGATGCGGGGCAGGTTATCTACGTGGGCAAGGCCATAAACCTCAGAAATCGAGTCCGGTCGTATTTTCAATCATCTCGCAACCATTCGCCTAAGGTTTCGCGAATGGTGGAGCGAATCGCCGACATAGACTACTTGGTCACCGGCTCAGAGCTGGAGGCCCTCATACTCGAGTGCAATCTCATCAAGAAGCACAGGCCGCACTACAATGTCAGGCTTCGCGACGACAAGACGTACCCGTTCATCAGGGTGACTGTGAACGAGCCTTATCCCAGGATCTTCATGACCCGGACAGTCGTGAGGGATGGTTCGCGTTACTTCGGTCCCTACACCGACGTCCCGGCCGTGCGCGAGACGCTACGGATGCTGAAAACCCTCTTCCCGCTAAGGCAGTGTTCGCGGAAGTTCGACCCGGAGTCCCCCGCGCGCCGTCCTTGCCTCAACTTTCACATCCGGCGCTGCCTCGGGCCGTGTAGCGGGCAGGTGGAACCCCGTCTCTACCGAGAGATGGTCGACGAAGTTGTGCTCTTCCTGGAAGGTAGGCAGGCGGACTTGATCGAGAGTCTCCGCAGGCGCATGGAGGCCGCAGCCGACGGCCTCGATTTTGAACAGGCCGCCCGACTTCGCGATCAGATGCGCGCTGTAGAGAAGGTTGTCGAGAAGCAGAGGATCGTCTCCGATGCAGGCGTTGACCAGGATATAATAGCGTTCGCCACCGATCCCTGGGGCGCGTGTGTGCGGGTAATGTTCGTCCGCGACGGCAAGATCGTGGGTAGCCAGCACTTCATGCTGGGCGGCGCCGACGGAGCCGACGACGCCGAGATGCTGTCGGCCTTCATCAAGGAATACTACTCGGAGGACTCTCCGGTTCCCCGGGAATTGCTCCTGCAGGCAGCAATAGACGATGCAGATATCCTAGAAAAGTGGCTGGCCGGTCGTCGCGGGGGGGCCGTGTCGGTTAAGGCGCCGCAGCGTGGCGCCCGTCGCAAGCTGGTGGAACTGGCCGCCCAGAATGCCCGTGAGTACCTCACACGTGCGCGCGCGGCAGAACAGAGCGAGATGCGCACGCGCATGGACGGCCTGGCTGAACTTGCGGCCTACCTGAAGCTGGGTGCGCCTCCCGCCAGGATAGAGTGTTACGACATATCCAATCTGCAGGGCACTGATGCTGTGGGATCTATGATCGTGTTCGAGGAGGGACGTCCGGCAAAGTCGCAATACAGGCGGTACCGTATCCGCCATGTGGATGGACAGGACGATTTCGCCATGATGGGCGAGGTCATTAGGAGGCGACTGGCCCGTGCGACCGGGGAGAACCCTGATCCGCGCTTCGGGCGTCTGCCTGATCTCATTGTTGTGGACGGTGGCAAAGGCCAGCTCAATTCGGCAGGCGCTGCTGTGGATGCCATGGCCCAATCGGCAGGATTACCGAGAGTTCCCGTAGTCAGTCTGGCCGAGAGGAATGAGGAGATCTTCTTGAGAGGCGAATCCGCGCCGCTCATGCTGCCTCGAGAGTCGAAGTCGCTCCGTCTCATGCAGCATATGAGGGATGAGGCGCACAGGTTTGCTGTAGCATACCATCGGGCCCTGAGGGGCAAGAAGGGAATCGCGTCTGAACTTGACCAGGTACCGGGAATAGGCAAGAAGCGGTTGGTGGCCCTGATGAAGAGGTTCGGGTCGCTGGAGGCGCTGGCAAGCGCTTCGGAGGATGAACTCGTCTCAGTCCACGGCATGACGGCCCCGGCAGCCAGGGCCGTGTGGGAGCATCTTCATCCACAGGAGGGAACATAGATGAATGCGCGAATTAGCGGCGGCGCTGCCAAACCGGCGGCCGTGACAGCGACGGTGACAGCGACGGTCGACAGTCGTATCGGCCAGGTGCGGGCTGAGGCAGGCGTCGGAGGGCTCAGGCGAGTCCTGCTTCCCCAAGTGGATACCTCTCGACTGCTGCACTTGCCCTTGCCCGGTCCGATCATTCGTACTCTGGCAGGGGGTGCGCTCACGCCAGCGACACTCCTGTCGAACCTGGGTCTGAATCAGGCGATGATCGGCCCAAAGGAGCTCGCGGCAGGGCCAAACAGAATCTCGCGATCCGGTTCTCGTTGGGCAGGCGCGGATCCCCGGGACGTTCTGACGTCTGTGCTGCATGACCTAAAACTCTTCTTCGACGGCGACCTGGATCCTCGAGGACTCCTCTTTGATTACCCCATTGACCTCACGTGGTGTAGCCACTTCACCCAACAGATCATGACCGGCATGGCTAGTATTCCGCCGGGGACGGTCACGACCTACGGAGCACTGGCGACGGCGGCTCAAAGCCCGCGCGCAGCCCGGGCCGCAGGATCTGTGGTCGGCGCCAACCCCCTGGGGGTAGTAGTGCCGTGCCATCGGGTGATCGGGTCCAACGGGGCCTTGACAGGCTTCGGTGGCGGATTGCCGCTCAAGGTGGCACTGTTGGCCTTGGAAGAGACCGCGGTTACACAAAGTTAATGCACGTATTGACATTATCAACATGTAGCTTTATGATGTGAATTAGGAGCTATGCCGGACGAGGGAGGTGTGCCTTCAATGAAGCGACGTGAGCTTCTAGGCAAATGCCCGGTGTGCGGGGAGGGCCTGGACGTGACCAGGCTTGCATGCAGAAGCTGCGGTACCGCCATAGAGGGGCGGTTTGATACATGTAAGTTCTGTCGACTCACGCCTGAGCACCGCGCGTTCGTGGACGTGTTCATCAAGAACAGGGGAAATATCAAAGAGGTCGAAAAGGAGTTGGGAATATCGTACCCTACCGTCCGCAACAGGCTGGATGCGGTCATAGCCGCGCTGGGCTACAGGGTGGATGAACCTGCGATGGAGAAGGGCGATGACGGTGCTCACCGCAAGGCGATTGTGGAAGCTCTGGCACGCGGCGAGATCAGCGCCGACGACGCGGTTAAGCAACTCCGGGTCAAGTGATCAGGGGAGGACGGAGCAATGAGCGAAGAGCGGAAGATTATCCTGAACCTACTGGCGGAGGGCAGAATCACTGCCGATGAAGCCGAGCAGCTATTAGAGGCATTGGACGAATCCGACCTGTACGGCATGGGCGATTCCGGCACAGTCGATGAGGTTGATCAGGTCGGTCCGGCCGGTCAGGTACACCAGGCT
>Ga0116189_1002498_pt1 | contig 13546 bp, 9 predicted proteins | sample AD_JPNTR3_MetaG_FD_89895 | JGI IMG/M metagenome (GOLD analysis project Ga0116189, IMG submission 89895) | Active sludge microbial communities of municipal wastewater-treating anaerobic digesters from Japan - AD_JPNTR3_MetaG | ecosystem: Engineered > Bioreactor > Anaerobic > Digestate | place... | reverse complement strand
TTGACCGCCGCGGCAGTGGAAATGCAGCAAACCATGACCGCCGCGGTAACTCCAACCGAAACGGTCGCGCCAACCATGACTGAAACCGCCACTCTGCCGCCCACCGATACCCCCACCAAGGAGGTCGTGTCCATCACCCTCAGCGGCAACACGAACTGCCGCAGAGGGGCTTCCACTTACTTCCCTGTCATTACCGTTATCCCTGCCGGGTCTGTGGTAGAAGTGATCGCGCGCAACCCGGAGAGCGATTACTTCTTTGTGCGCGCGGCTGAATCAGATACGGGAGGCTGCTGGATCTGGAAGGAATTCGCTTCGGTCACTGGCAACCTGGAATCGCTGGCCGTCTACACCCCGGTGCCGACACCATTGCCTACCGCCACCAACACGCCGCCGCCTGGAGCGAATTTCACTGCCCAGTTTGTGGGGCTCACCGCTTGCGGTACGGGTTACGCTGCTAATTTTAATATCAGCAATACCGGCACGAGCACGTTGCAATCCATCCGTATAAAAATCACCTCTACGAGTTGGAATTTCACCTTCATAGATAATACTGGTTTCTCCCAGTGGAGCCACGGATCCAAGTACGCCACGCTGGCTGAGATAACCAGCGGGAAATCGATGATCGTATCAACCTGTCCCGGAGGATTTAATTCCAGCCCCTCCGGCCAGGACATCAAAGCTGAAATCACCGTGTGCTTAAACGATAACCTGACGGGCGCCTGCTCCACGCAGAGCCTCGAGTTCAAGCCTGATTAGCCCAGGCGGCCTGACCTGCTCTATGACCTGCTCTATGCTCCGGAGGATGAAAGCCCTCCGGGGCTTTTTTATTCAGCGAGTTTGCGAAACTGGGTTTGATAAAGCGTCGCGTAAAGCCCCTTTTGAGCCAGCAGGCTGGCGTGGTTGCCCTGCTCCACCACCCGCCCGCGGTCGATGACCAGGATCAGATCTGCCGCCAGGATGGTGCTCAGGCGGTGAGCGATGACGATGCTCGTCCTTTGACGCATGACGCGCTTCAACGCCTCTTGAATGAGCGCTTCCGCTTCGCTGTCCAGGCTGCTGGTGGCTTCGTCCAGAACCAGGATACGCGGGTCTTTAAGGATGACCCGCGCGATGGACAGGCGTTGTTTTTCGCCGCCGCTGAGCCGGTATCCGCGCTCTCCCACCACGGTATCGTACCCATCAGGCAGTTCGCGCACAAAATCATGAATATTGGCCGCCATACAGGCTTCTTCCAGTTCAGCCTGCGAGGCATCCGGCCTAGAGTAAAGCAGGTTGGTGCGGATGGTGTCATGAAAGAGATAGGTTTCCTGGGTCACCATGCCAACCTGGCGGGTGAGCGATTCCAGGGTTACATCGCGCAGGTCGGTGCCATCCAGGGTGATGCGCCCGCTGGAGGGGTCATACAGCCGGGGGATCAGGTAGGTGAGCGTGGTTTTCCCCGCGCCGCTTGGGCCCACCAGCGCCACCAACTGCCCGGGTTTCACGTGAAAGCTGACGTTTTCAAGAGCGTTACCCCTGGCTTGAGAACGCCGTTCTTCAGGCTCAAGTTCAGACTCTCCGTCACTCAGGGTGGTCACGATGCTGTCCATGCTGCCATAGCGGTGCACATCGCTCAGGATGACGCCATCGCCCGCCTGGTAGGCGAAGGTGATGTTTTCAAAGGCGATCTCTCCCTCCACTTCTGTGAGCGCTATGGCATCGGGCTTTTCGCTGATTTCAACGGGCTGATCGAGCACCTCAAACACCCGTTCAAAACTGACGAAGGAAGAAGCAAAATCCACCGGCGCGTTAACCAGAGACTGCACCGAACCGTACAGGCTCAGCATGAAAGAGCTGAACGCCACAATTGTGCCGACGGTGAAAACCCCGCTGATAACGAAATAACCGCCTAATCCATACACCAGCGCCGTGCCCACCGCCACCAGCAGACCGATGATCGCGCCAAAGATCGATCCCGTTTGGGCGCGATTGATGCCGTATTCTTTTACCTGGTTGGCACGGCGGCTAAAGCGCTCTACCTCTTGCGCCTGCCTGCCAAAGATCTTCACCAGCAGCGTCCCTCCAATATTGAGGGTCTCGTTCATCATCGCGTTCATCGAAGCGTTGGCTTCCAACTGTTTGCGCACGATGCTCCGCAACCGTCTGCTCAAAAGTGCGGCAACAACCGCAAAGAAAGGCGCTACCAGCATGCTGATCAAGGTCAGGCGCCAATCCAGCGTGAACATCACCACCAGCACCGCGATGGATTGCACCAGGCTGGTCACAATTGAAATCACACTGTTGGTGACCGCGTTCTGCGCGCCAACCACATCGTTGTTCAGCCGGCTCATCAACTCACCAACCTTGTTGTTGGTAAAGAAGCGCAACGACATGCGCTGCATGTGAGCGTAGAGGGAGACCCGTAAATCACGGATAACGCCCTCGCCGACCGAGGCGTTTAAACGGCGGTTTACCACGCTGATCGCGCCGTTGAGCAAAGCAACCAGCAGCAGCGTTACCGCCAGTAAGACAAGCCGCCTGACGTTGCCTTGCGGGATAGTCCTATCGATCATTTCTCGTAAGATTAACGGGTTTAGCAGGTTAAGCCCCGAGCTCGCGCTGATTAACAACAGGATGACTAAAAGCGGGAGTCGATACGGGCGGGCGTAGGCAAACACCCGTTTGACCAAAGCCCAGGTCATATTAGGTAGTTTTTCTTCAGTGGCCGCGAGCCTTCTAATACCATGCATCATTTCGTTTACCCTGCTGTTGTATACGTCAATGTTAGGTTAAATAAATGGATTGGTCAAGTTTTTCGCCCATCTCTTTCGCCCGTTTACTGGGGAGCGATGGTGGCAGTGCACGTGGTTCAACCGCAGCGGCAACCCAACTGGCGCCGGCGGTACCACAAGTTACCCGTGCGATAGTCACCCAACATGCTGGATACATCACGCCGCGCATGCTTGATGGTCAAATGGGTGCTTGGCATGGAAGAAAGTGCCACGAATGATAAGTGAATGATAGGTTATCAAATGGAAAAAGAGCAAACCATCGGTATAATGGAAACATTATGCAGAGCAAACCCAAACTGGCGATTTTCGATTTTGACGGGACGCTCGCTGATACACGGCCGTTCATGTTGAGCATCCTCGATCACCTGGCTGAACGCTTTAACACCAGGCGAGTGGATATCCACTCGCTTGAACAGATGCGGGGTTATACTGCCAGGCAGTTAATGGAATTGTATCGCGTTCCCATGTGGAAATTTATTTTGATGGCCCGTGAGTCTCAAAGATTGCTGTATCAGAACATCACCTCCATCCAGCTTTTTCCGGGGGTAGAAAGCGCACTGTGCGCCATTGCCCGGCGAAATGTTGCCATTGCGGTGGTCACCTCAAACCAGCTGCGTAACGTCCTTGCGGTGCTTGGCGAAGAACTCGCCGGGTTGGTTTCAGTGTTTGAATGTGAGGCAGGCTTCTTCACCAAGGCGCGCAAACTGCGCAGCGCGCTGCGTCAAGCAGGCGTGAAACCTGGCGAAGCGGTCAGTTTTGGAGACGAGTCCCGGGATATCGAAGCGGCGCGCAAGGTTGGTATCCCCTGCGCCGCGGTTACCTGGGGCTATGCCCATAGCGAAGTTTTACGCCATCATCAACCTGATTACCTGTTGACCAGTGTCGATCAGATCATGGGCATTGTGGCTGAATAATAACAGGCAGGTAAAAGAGCGTGCGCATTGCTTTAAGAACCTGAACGATTGAGAATTTTGCCGCGTTTCTTCACAAAAAGGTCACGCGTTCCTTAATGTCGCTCTTGCTTTGTGAGCCAAATTGGGTTTTTGCGCGCGTATTCACGGCGGGAGCAAAAATCAACTACAATGGGGTACATCATGGAAGCCCTTCATTACCTCCTTTCCGGGCTCGGTGCTTTCGCTGCAGGCGCGGTCAACGCTCTTGCTGGCGGCGGCACGCTGATCACCTTTCCTTTATTAACCGCCTTGGGGTTGCCAGCGGTGAGCGCTAATATCACCAGCACGGTATCCCTTTTCCCAGGGTACTTCGGAGCCACCTGGGCACAACGGCGTGACCTGGGCGGGCAGCGCGCCAGGTTGATCGCGCTTCTGCCTGCTGCCGCGTTAGGAGGATTAATTGGCGGGCTGCTGCTGTTTTACAGTGGCGAAAAGACCTTCAAACAGTTGATTCCCTGGTTAATCCTCTTTTCCTCCCTGCTGCTGGCGTTGGGTGAACCGCTGCGTCAAATGCTTAAGCGGTCGCCACACCCGCATCCGCAGCGCCGCTCTCCACGCCTGTGGCTCATTTCACTGCCGGTCTGCCTGGCAGCGATCTATGGCGGTTATTTTGGCGCTGGTTTGAGCGTGATTCTCCTGGCCATTCTGGCGCTTTTTTTGGATGACTCTCTGACCCGACTGAATGGGCTTAAACAATTTCTCGCTTTCGCCGCCAATAGTGGCGCGGCCATTTTCTTCCTGTTTTCGGGCAGGGTTAACTGGCGTGTGGCTGGGGTGATGGCGATCAGCGCGCTGTTGGGCGGTATTGCCGGAGGGAAACTGGCTGGTCGGGTGAGTCCCGTGGTACTGCGTTGGGTGGTTGTGAGCATCGGGGTTGTTGTGGCAGTCATCTTCTTTATCCAAATTTATCTTAAACCTTGAAAGGCGGTACTTTTATGTTGAATACGAAACCGCGCCTAGCGCTGATCATTGCCTGCAGTATGTACCTGGCATTTGGTATGTTCAACGCTGCTATCGGACCGGTACTGGGTGAACTGGCTGAAAACACCCATTCTACACTGGTAATGGTAGGGGGTGTCATCACGTTTTTGTTCCTCGGCTCGCTCGCCACACAGCTTATCGCCGGGCCAATCATCGATAAGTTTGGCCTGCGGATTGTGGGGCTGGTATCCCTGTTGCTGGTCGCGTTCGGGCTGCCCGCGTTTACCAATGTTCACTCTTACCCGCTGATGCTGGCGCTGGTTTTATTGACCGGTCTGGGTCTGGGGGGGATGGATTCGACAGCCAACCTGCTGGTTGCAGACGCCTACCCCAATAAATCCACGCCTATGTTAAACCTGCTGCATTTCTTCTTCGGCTTAGGCGCTTTCTTCGGGCCCGCGCTGGTGGGGCTGGCTATTGCTGCAACCGGTTCAGGCATGATCATTCATTGGGTGGCAGCGGGGATGTTCCTGCTGCTGGCCCTCATCCTGCTGCGTGTTCCCGCAGGCAAAGCCCCAGCCCCGGATGCTGCAAAAAAACCTGATGCAAAAGTGAAGGACGAGAAGAGCATTTACCTTTCTCCCTTCTTGTGTACCATCGGGGTGCTGATTCTCATTTACGTCGGCACGGAATATGGTTTAGGCAGTTGGTCGACCCGTTACATGGGTCTCACTACCGGCATGGCTGATCAGAATGGAGCGCTGGTAACCTCCGCTTACTGGGGCGCGCTGACCCTTGGGCGCCTTGCCGGCGCCGCGGCCAGCCGCCGGCTCAGCAACACGCGCCTGCTCGGTGTTTCACTTGGTGGCAGTTTACTCGGCACCTTGGGTTTGGTTCTCAGCCGCGGTTCCGTTCTGAGCACCGTTGTTTTCATCGTCATCACCGGTTTCTCGCTCGGCACGGTTTATCCCACATCTGTAGCGGTCACCGTGGAGAAGTTCCCGAAAGACCAGGGGAAAACTGTGGGGCTGTTGGCTGCCATGGGCAGCATTGGCGGCCTCGCCCTCCCCTGGCTGGCAGGGTTCTTACTTGAAACCACTTCAGCCTTGGTTTTCGCCCTCTTCTTATGCGCCACCACAGTTGCCATGTTGCTGCTGCTTTTTGTGCTGGGTCAATACAAAAAGGGGACATCGAACGGGTAAAACAGTGAACAAGAGGAAATGAAGTACGCTCTTGCCACTGTGAGGGAGAAGGCAAGGGCTTTACGCGGATTTATGCTTTCGTCTCGATATGCCGAACGACCAGCCTGACGCCTTCGACCTTTTCAACGATCACTTTCTCCCCTTTTTTTAGGGGGGGTTCTCCGGGTGCCAACACCGCGCTCCACTGTTCACCCGCCACCTGTACGATCCCGATCGGAGCCAGGCGTGTAACTACATAGCCATCTTTTCCTTCGAGCGATTCCCGCCCGGTGATCACAGGTTTTTTCATCGCCCGCAGGGCGATCATCACAACCGCGAAGAAAGAAAGCCCCAGGAAAACTCCCATTCCGATGACCAACCCGACCGAAACCCTGGGAAACCCCGGTATGGAAAGCGAATTAAACAGGATCAGCGCGCCGGCGATGAACGAACCCGTACCAGCCACAGTGAGCGCGCCGTGCGTCGGCGCTTTGATATCCAGGATGAACAGAACAAAAGCAATAACCAAGAAAATCATGCCAAACCAGTTCACCGGCAGGATACCTAACCCATAAATCGCCAGCGCCAGCAGCACGGCCCCAATAAACCCCGCCACCCAGCCACCGGGGCTGGAAATCTCAATCAGGATGGCCTGCACCCCAATCGAAAGCAGTAAAAAAACGATATTGGGGTTTGTGAGCAAACCCAGCACATCTTCTACCATGGTCGTGCTCACTGGTACCTGAAGCGCGCCTTTCGAGCGGATGACCACCTCGTTGCCATTCATCAGCACCTTGCTGCCGTCCATTTGGGCCAGCAGGTCCTCCACGTCGCGGGCGATGAAATCGATCAACCCTGCCTGCAGCGCTTCCGTTGAGTTGGCCGCTCTGGCCTTTTCAATGGATTCTTCCGCCAGCTTCACCGCCTCAGTCCCGCGCCGGGCTGCCAGTGAGCGCGCGCTGGCTTTAAGTATTTCCTTGGTCTTTTCTTCCAGGGTGGATCCGATATCTTCACCCTGCATACCTACCGGGCTGGCTGCGCCGATGGTCGATTCAGGCGCCATGGCGGCGAAATGCCCTGAGAGCACCAACAGCGTGCCCGCGGATGCCGCCATCGCCCCGCGTGGGGTAACATACACCACCACCGGCACCGGGCTGGCGAGGATCTGCTGCACCAGGTGGTTCATCAAATCGACGCTGCCACCAGGGGTGTTCAATTCAATAATCAGTAACCCGGCTCCAGTGCTCACCGCCCGGTTTACCCCGCGCTGCAGATAACCGCTCCAAACCGGGGTGAGCGGTCCTTTAAGTTGCACCACAACCGCTTCTGGCGCGTCCACCTGCCCGCTGACCAGCTGAAGCGGTTGAAAGAAGCTGACCAAAATGGACAGAATGAGACTGACCTGTAAAAACCATCGCGTTTTCATGAAGTCGCGCTCCTTTAAAGATTATAGCACGCGCCCACCCCCGCTGTGCCTCTCCAATAGTCCTCCTATGAAATGTTGATACTTTATTAATAATCACCTGCTATTCTAGACCTGTATGAAAAGTATCTGGTTACAAGGAGAAATACAATGGGAAAAATAATTGGTATCGATCTGGGAACAACCAACTCAGTGGTAGCCGTTATGCAGGGTGGAGACGCCCAGGTCATCAACACCGCTGAAGGCGCGCGCCTGTGCCCTTCTGTGGTTGCTTTTAATAAAAATGGCGAGCGCCTTGTGGGGCAAACCGCCAAACGACAGGCAGTGATCAACCCGGAAAACACAGTGTTCTCGATTAAACGCTTTATGGGACGCCGATTCGATGAGGTGGAAAGCGAACGCAAGATGGTTCCATTTGAGGTGATCTCCGGTCCGATGAAAGACGCGCGTGTGCGCATCCCTGTGACAGGCCGCGATTACTCACCTCAAGAGATTTCTGCCATGATCCTGTCCAAGCTCAAAGCAGACGCCGAAGCCTACCTGGGGGAGAAGGTCAGCCAGGCGGTTATCACCGTTCCGGCGTATTTTAATGACAGTCAGCGCCAGGCCACCAAAGATGCCGGTAAGATTGCCGGGCTGGAAGTGCTGCGCATCATCAATGAGCCTACCGCTTCAGCCCTGGCCTACGGGCTGGATAAAAAGAAGAACGAAAAGATCCTGGTCTTTGACCTGGGCGGGGGTACGTTTGATGTATCCGTGCTGGAGGTAGGTGAAGGTGTTTTCGAAGTCAAATCCACCAGCGGTGACACCCACCTGGGTGGCGACGACTGGGACGAGGTTATCGTCAACTGGGCGGCTGATCAGTTCCAGGCGGACCAGGGAATTGATCTGCGTAAAGATCGCCAGGCTCTGCAGAGATTGCGAGAGGCTGCCGAAAAAGCCAAGATCGAGCTCTCCACAGTAATGGAAACCGAGATCAACCTGCCCTATATCACCGCTGACGCAAACGGTCCCAAACACCTGGTCACCAAACTCAGCCGTTCTCGCTTCGAGCAAATGACCGCGCATCTGCTGGATCGCTGCAAAAAACCGTTTGAGAGCGCGCTGAAAGACGCCGGGCTTAAAGCATCTGACATTAACGAACTGGTGCTGGTGGGCGGGTCCACGCGTATGCCGCAAGTGGTGGATATGGTGCGAGGGCTGATCAACAAGGAACCTAACAAGGGCGTCAACCCGGATGAAGTGGTCGCCATCGGCGCTGCCATTCAGGGCGGCGTGCTCGGCGGCGAGGTGAAAGACATCTTGCTTCTCGACGTGACTCCGCTCTCGCTGGGCGTGGAAACAATGGGCGCGGTGATGACACCCATCATTGAGCGCAACACCACCATCCCCATCCGCAAGTCTCAAATCTTCTCAACAGCGGAAGATGGGCAGACGGCAGTGGATATTCACGTACTGCAGGGTGAAAGACCCATGGCGGCGGATAATATGACCCTCGGGCGCTTCCGGCTTGAGGGGATCCCCACCGCTCCGCGCGGTATCCCGCAAATTGAAGTGACCTTTGATATCGATGCTAACGGTATCCTCAACGTCACCGCGCAGGATAAAGCCACGGGTCGTGAGCAGAAAGTGACCATCACCGCCTCCACCAACCTGCAGAAGTCAGATATCGAGCGCATGGTGGAAGAAGCCAAAGCGCACAAATCTGAAGATGACCGCCGTAAAGAGCTGGCCGAAGCTCGCAACATTGCCGACAACGCCGCCTACCAGGTCGAAAAGGCGGTCAAGGAAGCCGGCGAAAAGGTAACAGCCAGCGATCGATCGTCCATCGAAGCCCGGGTTCAGGAACTGCGCAGCGCGATGACCGGAGAGGATGTTTCGCGCATCAAGAGCCTGACAGAAACCCTGCAGCAGGATTACGCCCGCGTGATGCAGGCTTCTGCCCAGGCGCAGACCGCGCCCGGCGGTGGTGATGCCGGCGGCAGCGCGCCACCTGACGACGGCGGCGACGTGGTGGACGGCGAATTCACCGAAAAGAATTAACCTGTTTAACAGAATCAAGCCAAAAGGCGGCCAGTTGGCCGCCTTTTGCTTCGCGCCAGGTGCCATTGACCAACCAGCCCATCCCCCAGCGCAACCCAACAACGCTGCGGGCTAACGCGCAGTATATACATGTTAGAATTCAGCCATTCTTATTATTCTCAGGCCAACATGAGCGCTTCTGTCCCCTCAACCTTTACTCCTACCCCCATCGTCCGAGTCGCGGAGCGCCTGCTCACCGCCTTCCTCAAGGTGGCCGCGAAGCAGTATCTTTCTCTTCAACCAACCAACCTGTCCTCTGTCCCGCCGCCGCAGCCCGGACATCGTTACACTTTATACGCCCACGTGCCTTTCTGCGAAAGCCTCTGTCCTTACTGCTCTTTCAACCGCTTTGTGTTAGACCGGGAGAAAGCCGCGGCTTACTTCAAATCTTTGCGCGCAGAAATGCGCCTGGTCGCCAACCTGGGCTACCGTTTTTCTTCGCTTTACCTAGGCGGCGGCACCCCCACTATCGTCCCAGATGAACTGGCGCGCACCATTGACCTGGCGCGGGAGCTCTTCAGTATCAACGAGGTCAGCTGCGAAACCAACCCCAACCACTTGAACCCGGAGATGGTCACGCTATTGAAAGAGCGTGTACAACGCCTTTCAGTTGGCGTTCAGAGTTTCAATGACGGGCTGCTCAAGCAAATGAACCGCTATCAAAAATTCGGTTCCGGCGCCAGCATCCTCGAAAGCATCCGCCGTACCGCTCCACACTTCAAATCCCTCAATGTGGATATGATTTTCAACTTCCCCAGCCAGACGCCGCAAATTTTGCGCGATGATCTGCACGCGGTCATCGACTCAGGCGCGCAGCAGGTGACCTTTTACCCGCTGATGTCTTCACCCTCGGTCAGGCGTTCCATGGCCAGCACAGTCGGTGAACTCATCCCTGCCCGCGAAGCCGATTATTACGCCATCATCAGCCAGGGATTAGCGCAGGATTTCTCCGCGCTCTCCGCCTGGACTTTCGCGCGTAATGGCAGCAACCTGATTGACGAGTATATTGTGGATAACGAAGAATACGTGGGGGTGGGATCCGGCGTATTTTCATACCTGAATGGCTGCCTTTACGCCAGTACATTTTCCTTACAGGAATACAGCGACCTGGTTTCTCAAGGCCGGATGGCGCTCAGCGGGGCACAGCCTTTCAGCCGGCGCCAGCAAATGCGTTACAGGATGATGATGGACATGTTCGGCCTGCGCTTCGATCGCGCCGCCTTCAGGCAGCGCTTTGGTGTTCCTGCCAGCCGCGGGCTATGGCTGGAAATGCTCTTCTTCCGCCTGCTGGGAGCGTTTGAGAAGAAGAATCCTGCCATCCCTACTCCCGTTGGGCGCTACCTCTCGCTGGTGATCATGCGCGAATTCTTCACCGGTGTCAACCAGGTGCGTGATATCGCGCGCGCAGCCCTTTCCCCGTACGACCGCGGGGAATGTTACGCGCCCTGAAAGTTGAGAAACCCCGCCGGAAAGCCGCAGCGAGCGCACAGGCTTACCCAGCGCCTGCCGCCAGCCTTTGACGCGCCGGGCTTCACCATCGCCGAGCACGCCAAAGGGAGGTTCTATCTTTCCAATCCATTCAATAAAGAGCTGGAAAGAAGGTTGACCATTGATGGTGCTGGCGCATTTTTTCCTGCCTCCCTCGGGTTCACAGTTAACCAGCAAGAAGCACAACAAACGGCAAGACCCGCCCAGCAATCAGTACGCCGAAAGCAACAGAGTGTTGCTCGATTAACCATCGTTGAGACAATCATCTGACTGTTTGACTGTGTGTTCGCCCTGTTCCTGGTATAAGCCCTGGCCGTAATAACTGAAGAGAGAGTGCATATCCAGATGTTATAATGCTCGCATGCGTTACAGGCGAAAATGGCTACTCCTTATACTGGTTGTGTTAATCGTCGCCGGTCTAACCCTCAGCCTTCCTCCCGTTTGGTCGCGCATCACCTATCATACCCACAACCTGTTCGCGGACATTAAATATCGTCTCAATCCTCCTCAGGCTGAGGTTTTTGTTCCTTCTGGCGCTGAAGAAGGAAATTTGATTGCGACTGCTTCCGCAGCAACACTGACGGCGCTCGTTCCCACACCCACTTCACCCATTCTGACAACTGAAGAAACTCGTCTCCCCTCTTCCACGCCTACTCTCACACCTGTACCCCTGCCAATCAAAGTCTACCTGCCTGGAGTTAAACCTGAACCCCAGTTATGGAACAACTGCGGACCAGCAACCCTTTCAATGAATCTCTCCTTTTATCAATGGGGCAAAACTCAGGTGGAGGCTGCGGAGGTGCTCAAACCCAATCCGCGCGATAAAAACGTGATGCCTTACGAGATGGTCACTTTTATCAACACACAGACCTCGCTGCGCGCGCTTTCACGTATGGGGGGCGATGTGGAGACCCTCAAACGCCTGCTCAACGCGGGCTTCCCGGTGTTGGTGGAAAAAGGTTTTGAGCCCGGCGATCTGAAAAAAGAAGGCTGGATGGGGCATTTTAATCTGGTCATTGGTTATAACGATGATGCTCAGTCCTTCATTACCCAAGATTCTTACCTGCTCAGCCACCCCCCGGGGGGAGGCGAGATCAAAGACCTCGAAACCTTCCCGGGTTTCACTGTGCCATACGAAGATATGCAAAAGGACTGGCGCGCGTTCAATTACGTTCTGATTGTTGTTTACCCGCCCGAAAAAGAGAATGATGTGCTCAATGCCCTTGGTCCGCTGATGGACGAGAATGGTGCTTATCGGTTGGCCTATGAACGCGCAAAAATGGAAGCGACCACACTGAGCGATATACGCGAACGCTTTTTCGCCTGGTTCAACGCCGGCACCAGCCTGGTGTACCTGGCGGATTACAATGGTGCGGCTGCGGCTTATGATTCCGCTTTCAACCTTTACGCGCAGATACCAGAGAACGCCCGCCCCTGGCGTATGATGTGGTACCAGACCGGCCCTTACTTCGCCTATTACTATTCCGCCCGCTACACAGATGTGATCAACCTGGCTGACCAGACGCTGAAACGCATGAGCGCGGAACCTATCCTTGAAGAAAGTTACTACTGGCGCGGCATGGCTTACCTGGCGCTGGGAGATAACGAGCGCGCGCGCGCCGAGTTTCGCGACAGTCTTAAGTATCACCCGGGGTTTGGCCCCAGCCTGGTCGCGCTTGAACAAATGGGGGAAACTCCCTGAGATTTTCGGCTATACTTGTAATGGTTAGAAAATTTCATGATCAAGATCCTGCATTTTGCTGACGCTCATATTGATATTGCCACACACGGAAAACATGACCCTGAAACCGGCTTGCCCATCCGCGCCCTCGACTTTTTAAAAGCCCTGGATACCATCATTGACCACGCCATTTCCGAAAAAGTGGATCTGGTCATATTCGCCGGAGACGCCTACAAAGACCGAACCCCATCGCCCACTTTCCAACGTGAATGGGGAAAACGCATCATCCGCCTGCCACAGGCGGATATCCCCGCACTTTTACTGGTAGGGAATCACGATATCAGTCCCGCCAGCGGACGCGCGCACACCTTGCAGGAATTCGACACCCTGCAGGTGCCGAAAGTGCGGGTGCTTTACAAACCCGAGCTGCTTAAACCCGCGGACCTGTGGGGGCTGCAGTTGCAGGTGCTCTCGCTGCCATGGGTGTTCAGCTCCAGCCTGGTGGCCGCGCTGGGGCTTTCCGCTGTAGAAGAAGACACTGTTCACGAGGAGATCGAAAAACGCCTCACCACCATCCTGCAGGCGCGGATGGACGAACTTGACCCCGCGCTGCCCACTGTGCTGGTGGGGCACGGCTCCGTGCAGGGGGCGGTTTATGGCAATGAACGCACCGTCATGCTGGGCAAAGACCTGGTTCTGCCTGGCTCACTGGTGAAAGACCCTCGCCTGGATTACACCGCGCTCGGTCATATTCACAAATACCAGGACCTCAACCCTGGGCTGCACCCGCCAGTCGTATACGCAGGTTCCATTGAACGGGTTGATTTCGGCGAGGTCGCAGATGACAAGGGCTTTGTCATCGCTGAGGTGGAGAAAGGAAACACCTCGTACCGGTTTGTAAAATTGCACGGTCGCGCCTTCTTTGACCGGCTGGTCAGGCTTTCCATGGAAGACAGGGCGATGGAAAAAATCCTCGCTTCCTCAATGACCAGTCTGAAGATGGCGTTCTCGGCTTCAGCTTCGTTCGGTGAGGAAGCGAGGATTTT
>Ga0116189_1002489_pt1 | contig 13573 bp, 7 predicted proteins | sample AD_JPNTR3_MetaG_FD_89895 | JGI IMG/M metagenome (GOLD analysis project Ga0116189, IMG submission 89895) | Active sludge microbial communities of municipal wastewater-treating anaerobic digesters from Japan - AD_JPNTR3_MetaG | ecosystem: Engineered > Bioreactor > Anaerobic > Digestate | place... | reverse complement strand
CAAGCGCCGCGAGATCTGCGCCATCGGCGAAGGAAACCTGCGTCTGGTGGAAACCGCGCGTCAGGTCGGCGCCTCAGCCAAATTCACCGGGTCGGGCGGCGCGATCATCGGCACCTATCCTGATGAGCGTACCTACACGCGCCTCACCGAAGTGTTCGCGGCCCAGCAGGTCTGCGTCTTCAAGCCAGATATCCTCTAACACGGGGGTTCACGTCATGATCACGAAAGCGGTTATTCCCGCCGCCGGTTTCGGCACGCGGTTTCTGCCGGCGACCAAAGCCTTGCCCAAAGAGATGTTGCCGATCCTCGACACGCCGGTCATCCAGTATGTGGTCGAAGAAGCGGTGGCCTCCGGGATCACCGACATCGTGATGGTGATCGGCCGGGGCAAGCGGGCGGTGGAAGAGCACTTCGACCGCAGTTTCGAACTGGAGGCGGAACTGGAGGCCAAGGGGCGCCTGCGCGAGTTGGAAACGATCCGCGCGATTTCTGAACTCGCCAACATCCACTTTGTCTGGCAGAAGCGTATGCTGGGCCTCGGCGATGCGATCCGTTGCGCGCGATACCATGTCGGGGACCAACCGTTCGCGGTGCTGTTGGGAGACACGCTGCTTCAGAGTCTGAGCGGCGTTCCGGCCACCCGACAGCTCATGGAGGCGCAGTCGCGTCACGGCGGCTGCGTGGTGGCGGTGGAGGAAGTGCCGCGGGAGCGCGTCAGCCAGTACGGGATCATCAGCGGCGAACCGCTTGACGCGGAGACGATCCGGATTCGCGACCTTGTGGAAAAACCTGCCCCGGACGAGGCGCCCTCGCAATGGGCGGTTGCCAGCCGGTATATCCTGACGCCCGACATTTTCGCGCGTATTGACGCCGCGACACCCGGCCGGAACGGTGAGATTCAGATCACCGACGCCCTGCGGGCACGCGCACTCGAGGGAGAGCCGCTGTTCGGCTTCCGCGTGGCTGCGCGCCGCCACGACATCGGCAATATGCTGGGATTCCTCACCGCCAACATCCGGTATGCGTTGGGCCATGCGGAACTGGCCGGGCCGCTCGGCGCGTTCATCCTCGCCGAGGCCGAAGCAATCCGCCGCGCGCGCGGCGAATGATGGCACAAAAAAAACGGATGCCCGGACAAGGGAGTCCAGCATCCGTTTTTCGCGATAAATTCGCGGAACGCTTATTTCTTCAGCGCGCCATCGAGCTTCTTCTGCAGATCGCCGGCAGCCTTTTCGGTGTCCTTCGCTGCGGTGTTGGCGCTCTTTTCGGCGGATTTGACGGCTTTGTCCATCTTATCGCCCAGAGACTCCTCTTTCTTGCAACCGACAAACGCGCATGTCGCGGCGGCCATTACGGCAATCATAAGCAATTGCTTCATCTTGTTGTACTCCTTCTTCTTTGCGCGGATTGCGCAAGGTAACACGTTTACGTGTGTGTGCGATACTATAGCAGGATCGGGGGGGGGCTGACAATGGGGATATTTTCTAGACAAAACACCGCACTGTCCCGACAGAGTTCTCCACGGTCACGAACGGCACTACGGTTTACCCTAAAAGGGGCAGGTGAACGGGTAGAATTCTAGCAAAGCCCCGTAAACATTGGGTTTTGTCGCGGTCCTCGCCGCACCGTATTGAGATGCGGGCGGAGCCCGCAATCTCAAAGGCTGTGAGACTGTGAGGCTGTTAGACTGTGAGGCTGTGAGACTGTGAGGCTGTTAGGCTGTGAGGCGGTGGTGTTCCGTGGTTAAATGATCGATCCCGATCCCGATAGCGATCCCGACCCCGATGAAACCATGAAACCATGAAACCATGAAACCCAGAAACCCAGAAACCCAGAAACCATGAAACCATGAAACCTTGAAACCAGAAACCAAAGAGAGTTGAAGGTGAAGAGTTGAAACGGCTACGCCGATCGCGGGACCGATGTCGCGATCTTCCCCGGCAGGGTAAAAACAAAGCCGCCCCCGTTAGGGAACGGCTTCGCACAGTCTAAACGGATCCGCAAACAGCGGATCCATACGGACCTACCAACGGGACTCGCGACGCTCGCCGCCGCGGCCGCCTGCGCCGCCGCGACCCGAGCCACCACGGAAACCCCCGCCGCCCCCCGCGCCGCCGCGGAAACCGCCGCCGCGCTCTTCACGCGGTTTCGGCTGCGACTCGTTCACGCGGATGGTACGGCCGTCCAGTTCTTTGCCGTTGAGGGCATCGATTGCCGCCTGCGCCTGAGTGCGGTCCGGCATCTCCACGAAACCAAACCCCTTGGAACGGCCTGTCATGCGGTCGGAAACAACACGGGCTGAAGTCACCTCGCCGTAAGCTTCGAACGCAACCTTCAGGGACTCATCGCTCGTCGTATAGGCAAGATTGCCCACATAGATGTCCATGTCTCTATCCTTCTCTACTTCACTCGCGCCATGTTGTGTTCGTGTGTCAGGCGCAACCGGACCCCATGGCTGATCCAGCTTCGTAGGCAGCCTCGCCTATGTCGCACGGCCCGTAACAACGGGCTAAAGCGACCCCAAAGGGAGTGTGTATCAAAAACGCGTTTCGCCTGAAGTCAGGCGTTTCCTCCATCGCGATGAGCCGAAAACCATGGAATCAGAGACAAGATCAAACAGCTAATTCGCAATTGACGAGGGAAAAATAGCGTATCGTGGATCGAATGTCAATTGCGTTTTTAGAAGGCGTATCCCTCGATTCCCTGGCCGCTTGAGGTTTCGGGTTTCGGTGGTTTTGGGGGGCATGGCTCGAGGGGGGAGTCGCTGGTCGCAAGTCGACCTTCATGCGTCCCTTCCGTTAAGGCATCTCATTTCTCTTCGATGGACGATTCGATGAAACGCAGGTTCACGCATAACGGAACCGGCTCCGTATTGTCCGAGGTGAAGGACACGCCCACGGTGTCACCCTTTGCGAACGACGCGCGCGGAATATCCTCAAGGGCCACCTCGCGCAGCAGTTCGTGGCGCGCGTTATAGACGACCGCCAGCGATACCCGGTGCGGGATCGTCACATACTCGCCAGGCGCAAGCGTGGTCTTCACGCGGATCTTGCCGCGGCGGTTGCCCCAGCGGTAGTGCGTCACCGGATTGACCACCGGACTGGCGTTTTCGGGCGCACGCATGATAAAAAGCGGCACGGTCATCGCCCATTTACGGTTGTCGATCGGCGACACAACCTCGAAATCCGCCGGTTTTACCGACACCTTTGCTATGAGGTCGTCCGTGATGCACCAGCGTTCGCACTGCCCGGAGGCGTGGACCCACTTCCGGTTGATCGAGCGCGGCATCACGGCGGTGCCTGTTCCGAGTGCCTTGACCGGCGCTGCGGAGGCGGGCAGTTCCTCGAACCGCTCGCCCTTCCATCTGCGCACAAACGAGAGCGTAAACTTTCCGTCCTCCCGTTTCAGTTCCCATAGCGTGTCCGTCTGGCGCATGAGCCGCTTTTCGGTTTCGGTGAACGCGCCGGCATGGCGGGCATCCTCCCACAGGCGGATGCGCTCGCATTTTTCGTAGGTCTTCGGCAAGCCGAACTGGAAGTCCACGCCCGCATCGTAACCGGCGGCGAGCGCCATGATCCAGTCGATGTCCTCGAGTGAGCAGGAATCGGGATAATATTGGCCGAGCTTGTTCGGATAGTTGTTGCGGCGCAGATCCAGTTGGTGCTGGAGGCGCGTTTCGAGCTGCGAGCCGCGGATGCCGCGCTTCAGATCGTGTTCGCCCCAGCTTTGGGTGGTGAAGATATGCCAGGTGTAGTGCGTCATCCGGCTGCCGACGAACGTCACGCCCTCCTTGGCCAGGTGGTCGAAGATCGTTCGGATAAAGCGATTGACGGAGTAGTTGCCGTTGCCGCTGCGGTCCGCACACTCCACGCCGTCGAGGATGATGTTCCCCATGCCGCCCCGCTTTGCGGCGGCGGCGATGTTCACTGCCACCTCGCCGATCATTTCGTCGGTGCCGGGCATCAGGGAGTCGTAATGGTCGTAGCCGTCCAGCCGCGTCACCCGCGTTCCGACCGGATGCGCCCGGATCGTGCTGCCGTAGAAACCTCGCTCGCAGTCACCGAGCACGACCTCGGTATCGTTGGTCGCCGCAGTGCGGTATACGACCAGTTCCCCGTCGATGTCGAGAAAACGGCGCGGCGTGGGCCGGTTCCCCAAGCTTTTTACCTTCTCGTCTACGATTTCCGCATTGATCACGAAGAGCGAGAAAGTCTTCGGGTTCTTGGCGAGGCGGATTTCGTTATCTGCCACGCCCGCCGGGAGTGGCGGATCAGCCCAGAAGACATAATTGAAGGTGTCGCGCGTCTTCACACCCTCCGGGCCGGGGAGCGCGCGCGTGAGTGTGGTCGTGGTATCTACATAGCGGTTGAAACGCGGGTCGAGCTTCGGAGCGATGAACGGCTCCGGCAGCCGGAATGCGCGCGTGAAGGTGGAGAGCGTGTAGGCCGTGGTGCGGATACCGTGCGCGCGCGCCTTGTCCGAGCATGTTTTCAAGCCTTCCCATCCAGCTTTGAAGGCGACGGGATCGGGCTCGAAATGGCCCCAGTTACCGAAGCAGTTGTAGCGTGAGAGCACGCGGATGCCGGTGACGCGGGCGGCCTTGATCCAGGCGTCAATAGAGGTGTCGTCGTAATTGACCCAGAAGGCCGACTCATTCGCGCGCGGCGATTTCTTGGCCCACACGCCGTCGATTGTCGGATACGGCAGACCTTCAGCGCGGACGATCTCCTCCACGAGATCCAACTCGCGGTCTTTGGTCGGGTCGGCGACGCCCCACAATGCGATCGCCCCGCCGACCGTTCCTGCCTCCTTTGCTGGCGCAGAGATGAAGTGGCCGTAATTGTAACGTACCGGCCGCGTGTGATCGATCGTCGAGAGCGTCAGCATGCCGCCGGGTTTCTCGCCATCGCAAAAACAGGCGGCGCGATCATTGCCATCCGTGCCGATGCCGAGCGAAAGCGCACCGATGGCAAAATCCTTGTTCCGCACGACACCGAGATACCGGCCCACCGTATCGTGGAGCGTGGTGGGGTACGGCCCCCAATTCACGACGGCGATGCCGACGGGCGATGTCGCCTCCACAATTTCCAGCCGCAGATAGCGGCCCCGGTTTTCGATCCGGACCGAGACCGCCGCATCGTTGTCAAACTCGATTCCCCAGACCTTGTCCTTCCCGCGCGCCCCGACAATGGGCACCATCCGCTTGGGCACGAGCGTTTGGCCGGACACCTTCCAGCACTCCCCGTCCTTCTCGTACTCCCGAATGGTGATGAGAAACCCGGGTTCATCCGGGTGCAGGCGGTTCACACCGGCACCGGAAAGCTCGGTGATTCGGCCGGAACCGTCCACCGCGATACCGAGTCCGGTAGACGTCTTTTCCCGCAACGTTTCGGACGCGACGGCAACGCCAACTGCGAGAGTGGCCATCGTGATAACTGTGACGAGTTGTTTCATACGAATCATTCAAATGGTGAGAATGCCGCGGTAAAAACACAGACCAAGCAAAAATATGACTGCGGCAACGACGAACAAAGTGCGCCTGCAGAAATGCGCCTCATAAAAAGAACCGTTTTCTATACCTCTTTCGATTCTTTCTTTCATGGTATTTGCTTTGTCTTTTGAAGTCGAACCGAACGCCTCGAGTATATGCTTCCTTTGTCCGGCGAAGGTTAATCGGATACGATGCTTGACGAGAAGACCTCTGCGAGGCGCCACCATTGTTTCTGATGAAACATCGACACTCGTAAGTTCAGTCAATCCCACGTCAACTGTGGTGACCACTTCTCGTCCCCACATCGACACCTGCTGAACCTTGACCCGCCCGTCACCAATGACAATTCGTTCTTGAGCATAAAGCCCGATCAACAATATCCCGACAGAGCAAAGCATATGCAGCGTTCCTGGCTTCATCTACGTGCTCTCCTTCTGTCTTCTCGAACCCTTATTGAAAAAAACGTCGCATTGCTGAGAGCCGGAACGGCTCAGCGATGCGACGCCTTTTAGCAATCTACGGAGGTTCTTGCAAAACCCTTGCCTGTAGTTGTGGCACGGGCATCTTGCCCGTGCTTCATGGGCGGGACGCCCATGCCACGAGGGGTTTTGCAAAAGCCTCTACGGCTAATCAAAGACCGTTACTTCGCGCTTTTGTTCGTGCCGCGGCCTTTGGTGCCGGCCGCCTTGGCGGCGTTGGCCTTGGCCTTTCCGCACGGACGCAGCTTGCGCACGGCCGCGCCGGCCTGCCACATCTCGGATTCGCGCATCGCCTTCAACTCGGCATCCAGCTTATCCTTGTAGTCGGGAGTACCGCAGGCCTTGATCACGCGGCGTGCCTCCTTCTGGCTCTTAACGGCCTCGTAGAGATCCGTAAAGACCGGCATAACCGCCTTCTTGAACTTCGGCCGCCAGTCGAGCGCGCCGCGCTGCGCCGTCGCCGAACAGTTGCAATACATCCAGTCCATGCCGTTCTCATCGACCAGGCGGATGAGGCTCTGGGTGAGTTCCTCGACCGTCTCGTTGAAGGCTTCGGAGGGGCTGTGACCGTTTTTGCGCAGCACATCGTACTGGGCTTCCATGATGCCTGCCAACGCACCCATCAGCACACCGCGCTCGCCGACCAAGTCAGAGGTGACCTCATGCTCGAAGGTGGTGGGGAAGAGGTAGCCGGAGCCGACCGCGATACCGATCGCCAGTGTACGGTCAAGCGCTTTGCCGGTCGCGTCCTGCGCCACGGCGAAACTGGAGTTGATGCCGACGCCCGCGAGGAAGTTGCGGCGCACCGAGGTGCCCGAGCCCTTCGGGGCGACCATAATTACATCGACGTCCGGGCCGGGCTTGACGCCCGTCAGCTTGTTGTAGATGTAGCCGAAGCCGTGGGAGAAGTAGAGCGCCTTGTCTTCGGTCATGAAGGGCGCGATACGCGGCCACACCTGCTTGATCGCAGCGTCGTTCACAAGCATCATCACGATCGTGGCCTTTTCGCAGGCCTCTTCGATATCGAAGAGCGACTTGCCCGGCTTGAAGCCGTCCTTCACCGCGCGATTCCAGTCGGTTTCGAACCGCTTGTCCTGACCGATGATGACATTGATGCCATTGTCGCGCATGTTGAGCGACTGCGCCGGGCCCTGCACGCCATAGCCGATGACAGCGATGACCTCGTCCTTAAGAACCTTCTGCGCCTTCTTCAACGGATATTCTTTACGTGTGACGACGGTCTCCACAACGCCGCCAAAATCGATCTTTGCCATATCAACTACTCCTCGGTTTGAATGTCGCCCGTGCTGTCCGTCCCAGGCGTCGACACCACGATGCGTGAAAATGGGCACATATCATAACACCTTGCGTCCGTGGCGCAAGCGCTTTGTTAGCGATGGCGCGTTGACTTGATCTTCCCCGGAAGGATATACTTAACGCCTGAAGGGACGGTGTTTTCACACCGGCTATCATGCAAAGGGTGGCTATGAGTGACTGGTCAGAGCGATGGCGAACCTTGCCGGGTGCGAAGGCGGTGCCGCACGTTCGGGCACGCGCCTTGGCGTGCCTTTTCCTGATGGTCTGCGCGGTATGCCCGCTGTTTGGTCAAGTCGTGATCAACGAGATATCGGCGGCCAACTCCGACCGGCAGTTGAGACGGACGGGGGACGGCTACCCCGTATTGGGGACCACGCCCTCTTGGTATGCGGATGCGTTTGACGACAGCCACTGGAAGGAATCGAAAGGCCCGTTCGGATTCGGCGCGTTCAGCGGCGTCAGCTTTGGTCTGAATGTGTCGGGCCTGATGCAGGGCAGAGTGCCCTCGCTCTATGTGCGCAAGTCCTTTCCCGTCACCATCAGTCAGGCGTCCTCGACCGCCCGGCTCGAACTAGTGACGCGTTTTAACGATGGATTCATCGCTTTTCTGAATGGCGTGGAGGTGGCCCGGCGCAACATGGGCAATCCCGGCATGTACGCCTACCGCGACCAGACCGCGTTCAACACCAACTTCCCTGGCGCAGCGGCTACGGTCATTGATCTTGGAGCCGCCAACACGCGCCTGCGCGCCGGCACGAACCGGCTTTGCATCCAGACTCACAACAAATCCGTGACCAGCGGCGACTTTCTCTCTATGGCGGACCTGCGCATTTCCGGCTCGCCGGCCGTCACCCTCGTCGCGAACACGGACGTCTGGCGTTACTTCGCAGGTGTGGCCGAGCCCTCGGGTGGACTCATCGATTATGGCATCATCGACGGTGTGCCGCAGACGGCGACGTGGGCGATGCTGGGGTACAACGACTCTTCGTGGCCTGAGGCCTATGGTGCTTTCGGCTATGAGCGTTCGGGCGGTTTGGTGCTCGGTACAAACCTGTTGAGCGAGATGTACGGCATTACGCCCTCGCTCTATGTTCGTACCCTGTTCACCGCTACACCGGCTGAGGCCGCCTCCAGCGGGCCGCTCCGGCTCACGCTCGACTACGACGACGCCATCATCGTCTATCTCAACGGCCGCGAGATCGCCCGGAGGAATGTGGGCGTCGTTAACACGATCACCCCCCACTCGGAGTTTGCCCGCTCCAGTCACGGTGCCAGCGAGGATGGCGGCGCCATAGAGGTGGTGACCCTCGGTCCCGCCAACACTCTGCTGGCCGGTGGCGACAATGTGCTCGCCCTGCAGATCCATAACAACAGTCTGACCAGTTCCGATCTGATCGGACGCGCCACGCTTGAAACGACCGGTGCGACCCCACGCACGCTGGTACGCCCCACAGACCTCGGCCGTTTCTTTGTCGGTACACGCGAGCCGCAAGCCCCGTCCGACGATGAGGAGGATGAGACCGATATCGAGGAGGACACGCCTGATTCGGAGAGCGACTGGATTGAACTGTACAACACCAGCGGCGAGCCGGTCAACCTGACCGGCTGGTCGCTGACCGACGATGCCGACAAACCGCGCAAATGGTATTTCCCGGCCGGCAGCAGCATCCCGGCCGGCGGCTATCTGGTTGTAATGGCCACCGGGTTCAACATCGGGCCAGCCGATGGCGCGACCTACCTGCATACCAACTTCAAACTCAGCAAGGCTGGCGAGTATGTCGGTCTGGTGGATGCCAACGGCGCGGTGGTCAGCGCGATCGCGCCGGCGTATCCCCGCCAACTTGCATTCTACGTGTACGCCCGAAACCCCTTCGGCTCGTATGTGTACTGCGATACCGCCACACCCGGTGCGGCGAATGCGGGCACGGCTTTTTCTGCCATCACTCCGCCGCCGGTCTTCAGTCACTTGGGCGGATTTCACGCCGCATCGTTCCCGTTGCAACTCGCCTCGCCCGATCCGGCGGCCGTCATCCGCTACACCACCGACGGTCGGGTCCCCAGCGAGACGGTCGGCACCGTCTACAACGCGCCGATCACGCTGACGTCCGCGATCACCGTGCGCGCCCGCTGCTTCAAGAACGGCGAGATCCCGTCCGACACCGTCACGCACACATTCCTTATTGCGCAGTCTGCGGCACGTCAGACTTTGCCGGCGCTCTGCTTCTCCGGTGATCCTGAACTGACCTTCTACGGCCCGAACGCCAGCGGCGGTCCTGTCAATGGTGAGGGGATCTTGTCTATCAAAGGCGGCGGTTACGTGAGTGATCTATGGAACAACCTCGGTGATATGAGCGCCTTCAACATGCCGATGCAGAACGGTCGGCACTCCGAACGCCCGGCCGGCTTCGAGTACTATCCGCTCAGCGGCGTGGCGTTGCGCACCGAGATCGGGCTGCGTCTCTCCGGCAGCAACCATGCCCGTCCGCGCTACCAGTTGACCGCAGCCCCTTCGGCCAGTTTTTCGGCTACCAACTTCAAAAACAAGCCCTCGTTCAACTACTACTTCCGCAACGAGCTGGGCGAGTCGCCCCAGAACTACGCCTTCTTCCCGGAGAGCCCCGTGACGCTGTTCGAGGACATGCGCCTACGCGCCGGAAAAAACGACATCTCCAATCCGTTCATCAAGGACGAGCTGATGCGGCGCATCTTCATCGGAACCGGCCAAAAGGGCTCGCGCGGCACCTTTGTCTCGCTCTACATCAACGGCGTGTGGAAGGGTTACTACAACCTCTGCGAACATCTGCGTGAAGCCTTCATGCAACAGCAACATGGCAGCGCCGCACTCTGGGATGTGGTGCAGGTGGGATCCTTCGCCAGCGGTGACGCGATTCATTGGAACAGCACCCTCGCTTTTCTGCGCACCAGCGATCTGACGGTGCCCGCCAACTACGCCATGGCTCAAGAGCGCGTCGATGTCGACAACATCGCCGACTATGTGATGGTAAACGCTTACGCCGCGATGTGGGACTGGCCCAACAACAACTGGGTGGCGGCGCGCGAGCGTTCTCCGCAAGGCCGTTGGCGTTTCTACATGTGGGACGCCGAGGGCGGTTTCGGTTCCGACAACCGCAATCCTGCCACCTACGACAGTTTCATCGGCGACCGCGATGGTGACGGCGTCGGTGGTGATTCGAACACCGTGCGTATTGACATCGGCGATGCTGCCGCAACGGCATCCAACGCGCCGAAGGATGTCCGTACCTTCTACACGCGACTGCGCTCGTCGCCCGAGTTCCGTCTGCGCTTCGCCGACCGTGCGCAGAAACACCTTTTCCACGGCGGCTGCCTCACGCGCGAGAGCATGCAGGCGACTTACACGATGCTGCGTGACTTAATCAATCCGATCATGCGTGAGACCATAGGGTCTTACATGAATGAGTCGTTTTACAACGCTTGGATCGCCTCCGATACACGCCGCAACGTTTTCTTCGCCCAACTCGTGCGGTACGGACTTTGGCCCGCCACCCGTGCGCCGGAGTTCAGTCAGCACGGCGGCGAGGTCTCCACCAACACCTGGGTCACGATCTCGAACCCCAACAGCGGTGGCACGGTGTATTGGACGACCAACGGTGTCGATCCCCGCGCCTTGGGTGGCGCAGCGGTCGGTATGCCTTACGTCGGCTCCATACAGTTCGCGGCCACCGCCATGCTCAAGGCGCGTGTGCTGAGCGCGGGCGGCGAGTGGAGTCCGCTGCAGGAGGCACTCTTCACCGTACCGCTGCGCATGCCGTTTTTCCTGCCATCGGGCAATGCCGACTGGACGGTCGACGGCAACTGGAGTACATCCCCGCAGCCTTACCCTGACGGCATCGGGGCCGAGGCCTTGATCCCGGCACCCTCGACCGCCAGTCGCGAAGCCAACCTGAGGTCACCGGTCACCATCGGTGGTCTGACTCTTGAACTGGGCGATTCGCCGTACCGTAACAAGATCAGCGATAGCGGCACCACCAACGTGCTGACCTTTATGACCACCAACGACGCTGCCCGCCTTACCGTCACCGGCAATGGCGACGGATATGGCGAATTGGAGATTACCGCCGGTGTGGTGCTGAGCACCAACCTGACGGTCACGGTCGCCGCGCCGACCGGCAATGCTTCTTACGGCGCTCTGCGCTTAAAAGAGGCGTGGAGCGGGCCCGGCGGCGTAACGAAAGAGGGTGTCGGGCGGGCCGCTTTCACCGGCGAGGGCAAAACCTATACCGGCCCCACCGTGGTGAATCAAGGCGCGCTGCAAATCACCGCAAACGCCACGCCAACGCGGAGCGTGATGACGGTCAACCCCGGCGGTCAGCTTCGTCTCGTCTCGGCCAGTACCGGCGGCCAGCCGCGCACCTACAGTTTCGGCGGCGACCTCACGCTCAACAGCCGCGGGCGCGACGACAGCCTGCCCGCTGTCGCTGGCCTCGGTATCGAGGGCGGTCTGAGGTTTGATCCGGAGTCGAACGACAGCGCGGCACTGATCACTAACCGTCTCGTGTTTGCCGGTCCCTCGGTACTGCACGTCGAGAACGCCCGCAACACGCTGCACCTCACCGGCACCCTGCTCGGTGCGCACAGCTTCGTCAAGACCGGTGGCGGCAACCTGATCCTCTACGCCAACAACCACGACTACTACCAGCCCGCATGCGTCAGCAACGGGACGCTGACTGTGCATGGGCGGCTCATCTCGCCGTTGGAGATCGTCGCGGGCGCGACCCTCACGGGCGTGGGCCGCGTGGGGCCGGTGCGCGGCGCCGGAACCGTCGCGCTGGACAAAACCATCTTGACCGCGCCCGCCGCGATCGGCCTCAATTACGCATTTGTGTTCAGCGCCGCTACACCCACGTACTGTCAGGCGACAACCAGCGGCAACGCCGTGCTGCGGCTGCTCTCGATCCGTCCGGGCGGCGCACCGCCGGTTATCGACATCTATCTCGACATGCCGCCGCTCGCGGTCGGCGATACTTTGCGCGGCGGCTTCTTCGTCGAGTGCGGTCAAGACCTGAGCAGTTTCTTGGCCAATGCGACCGTGCGATTTTTTGAACCTAACGACGGTGGCGACATTCAGTTCGCGGGCCGCTTTTATGCACCTTACAGCGGTGCGCTGGGCCTGACCGTTACCGCCATGCCCGAGGCAGCCGACTTTGGTGACGGTCCGCGCCAGGGGTTGGTCATGGAGGTGCGTGCTGACGGTCTGCCGGTGACCTACGGGGAGTGGCTGCTGCGGACCTTCCCCGCGCCCGCTGGTGACCCCGATGCCCAGGCGCTTACAGCCCCTTCGGCGGTTGCGACACCCGGCGCGGCGCCCAATCTTTGGTGCTACGCCTTTAACATCGCTGCTGGCGAGTCTGCCGCCCCAAGCCTGCCGCGATTCTCCCTGCAGGACGGGCGTCCGCTCTATCAGTTCCGCTTCGATCCCGGCAAACGCGACCTCCGGTATCTTGTTGAAACATCAGCCTCGTTGACCGGCGCATGGACGCGCGTACTCTTCGACTCCGCCAGCGATTCCCCGTTGACTTGGCAATGGGATGGCACCTCGCTCTATCTGCTCGACACCGCCAGCGGTCCAAGCGTGGAGCCCACGCGTTTCTATCGGCTGCGTCTTGAGTTGACCGAACCATACTGACCCGACCATAAATAGCATTGCACTTCTTGGTAACGCAGAGACGCAGAGATTTTTACGGCGTAGCGGCATGACCGCAAGTCTGGCGAGAAAACTTGTGCGGCGGCAAGCGGTATTCCGCGCGACGCCGCTTTTAAAGTACGAGTGTGGTGGCAAAACGACGTGCAAAAGCGGTGCCGCGACCCGCGCACAGCGCGGCTCTTGTCTCCAAATTTTGCACACTTACTTGAGCGTTGAAAGTTGAGCGTTTTCTGAAACCGCCAAGGTGCCCCCGTTTTTCATGAAGTTTCATGTGTTTCATGGTTCCACTTGAACGCTGTGGTCGCTGTCCAGAGTTGCAGCATAATTTGTGGCCGGGTTAGCAATCAGGGCTGCTGGTCAGATCGTACCAGTTCGGGTCGCGCGTTGGACCGCGCAGCCGACGCAACCAATTGCGGGCGGGAGCCGCTCCGTCTTGTGCGTCCCCGTCTTCGAAGGGATTGTCCGTGTCAAAGACTTCGCTGAACTCCTCGTCGATCCGCTCGGGGTCTTCGCCGGCCTCGATCCGCGCCATGGCTTCGCGGACCTCCGCGTTGAAGCGCAGTCCGCCCGCCTCCGCCAGTTCACGCATGACGCGCACGGCGT
>Ga0116189_1002477_pt1 | contig 13616 bp, 10 predicted proteins | sample AD_JPNTR3_MetaG_FD_89895 | JGI IMG/M metagenome (GOLD analysis project Ga0116189, IMG submission 89895) | Active sludge microbial communities of municipal wastewater-treating anaerobic digesters from Japan - AD_JPNTR3_MetaG | ecosystem: Engineered > Bioreactor > Anaerobic > Digestate | place... | reverse complement strand
CACGTTCGCGCCGGCTTGGGCGATGTGTTCCTGATACTTGTCCGGTTTCGCTTCGATAAACTCCGACGCTTGCGCGATTTGCGCGGCCGTCTCCATATCTTCAGGAGCGGCCTCGGCGTTGGCATATTTCAAATTGAATTCTATCGTACCGCTGAACAGCAATCCCTTCTGTGGTACGTACCCGATTTTGGAGCGAAGCGCTTTTTGGGTGACTTGCCGCACATCCACGCCGTCCACCAACACCTGTCCCTCCGTGACGTCAAAGAACCTCGGGATCAGATTGAGGAGCGTCGACTTGCCGGAACCGGTCGAGCCAATGATGGCGGTCGTTTTTCCGGGTAATGCGGTAAAAGAGATGTTTTTTAGCATATCCTCTTGGGCCCCAGGGAATCTGAAGGATACGTTCTGAAATTCGACCACACCCTCTTCCTTACCTTGTGGAAACGGAATCGGCTCGCGCGGATCTTTGATCGTGGGCTCGGTCTCCAGGACTTCCGAAATACGACCGGCGGACACCGCCGCGCGCGGCAGCATAATAAACATCATTGACAGCATCAAGAAAGAAAAAATGATGTGCATCGCGTATTGCATAAAGGCCATCATATCGCCAACCTGCAAACTGGATTCGGCGATTTGGTGCGCGCCTACCCAGATGATCAGCAACATTATCCCGTTCATAATGACCATCATCAACGGCATCATTACGGCAAACATCCGTCCGATGAACAACGTCGTTTTCGTGAGTTCACGGTTGACCTTTTCAAACCTCTCCTCTTCGAAGTCTTGTGTGACGAAAGCGCGAATGACCATCAGCCCGGACAGGTTTTCTCTAGAGACTAAGTTTAAGCGGTCAATGAGTAGTTGGATTTTTTTAAATTTCGGCACGGCAATAGCGAACAAGACCGAGATCAGCCCTAACAGAATGATAACCGCGAGCGCGATGATCCAGGACATCGAAACGCTCTTGTCCAAAGCTCGTATGATTCCTCCGATTCCCATGATAGGCGCGAAGAAGACCATCCGAACGATCATCACTGTGACCATCTGGATCTGTGTGATATCGTTTGTGGTTCGTGTGATTAATGAGGCGGTGGAGAACCTGTCGAACTCGTAAAGAGAAAAACCTTCGATCTTCGAAAAAACATCCTGGCGGAGGTCTCTGGCTACGCCCGCGCCGATTTTCGCGGAAAGAAAGACTACCGTGATGGTACTCAGCGCGGCAAGCAGCGCGATTGCCAGCATAAGAAGGCCCGTGCGGACGATGTAACGGTTCTGCAGAGATTCGGTCGCCACGCCCATCGCGGTATACTCAGCTTTGATGGCCGCCACGGCCCCTTGATGAACCATACTCTCGCCGAGGGCGGTGAACATCTTATCCATTCCCTTCACCATTTCTTGTCTCTTTTCGACGCCCATTAGTGCGATGAGCCGGTAGGGGTCTACGGCGACGGAGATTTTCGTGCCGTTGAGGTCCATCATACCGTCAACCGCTTCCGATTTCGCTTTTTCGATACCGGAAATGATGAGTAGGGATCGGTTCAGCGCCTTACTTAGAGATTCCGACCGTACATCGGACGGGTCGTTCAGAAGGGCGATGGGCTCGCTTTTCAAAATCGGGTAAGTGTTTTGAGCCGATTCGAAACGCGGGTCTCCCAATTTCACGACGGTATACCGATCGAATACCAAGCTTTTTTCATCGTCGGTCATAAACAAAGCGAGGTGATCCAGCGTGGTTTTCCGCAACGCTGTCGGGACGGAGTGTTCTATTCCGCCTTGTTGTATACCGGTGTTCACGATACGCGACATATAGTCTGGTAGGGCCAGCTCGCTCATCGCTTGGACGAAAAGAAAAAAGAGAGAGAGTAAAAGGAAGTGTGTGTAAGGCTTTACGTATCGAATGATCTTTAGCATAACGAAAACTCCTTAAATTGGGATTCCTGCGCTTTCGAAAAGCCGCTACTATTCGACTGTTTGGAAGAACGAAAAGTTGTAGGCTCGGTTTTTCCGCAGATGGCCGGTACAATGGGGAAGGTCGACCGTCCTTTTCATTGAACAAAACAGGCGGTTGAGGAAAAGGGCGGATCCCGGGGAAATCGAGACCACGCCGTCTATCTTAAGCTATTCATATGGAGAATGTCAAGAGGAAGATGCGGCTTTCGAAAAAGTCGTTAGGGCGTAAGCGCGAAAGGGCAAGCGCAGATCGCGGGGTCGTAAAAACCACTTACCCCGCGATAACCTCACACGGGCATCGCGGCGTAAGCGCTTCTTCTTTTCGCGACGGCGCGATACCCTTTTGAGAAAGACATTGGGCGGATCGCGGGGTCGTATAAACCGCTTACTCCGCGATGAACCTCGTATTCGCTTTCCGCGCCCTCCGCGTGAACCCCGCTTTTGCTCTTTGAAAGGCATGCCAACTTAAAAGTTGGCGTTCCCAGGCGTTCACAAAATCCCGGCCATCTCAGGGAGCTCCCAAAAGTCCGGCGCTCTGAGGACGTTCCCAGCGGTTTTTCCCTCAGTGAACGGTTTACTTCCAGACTTCGGCGAGTTCTCCTTTCATTGTGTAGGCGAGGCACACTTGTTTTCGAATTGCTAATTCCGCCTCTTCTTCCGTAGATTCCAGCGTGGCTTCCACGAAAGAGGCGACGCGGGCGTAGTAGAACGGGATGAGGCTTTCCATCCATTGCTCTTTCTCCGAAGGTACCTGCGTTTTTTTTGAGATGAGAAAGACAAAGCGAAGCCAGTCTGATGAGTCACATACGCCTTTACGTAACACCCGGTCAACTATCGCGAGAAACTCGGGAGGCAAGGAAGATCTTAAGAAGGCTTCTATTTTTGCTGCGCCGGAACGAGCCTTTCGCTTCAGGTTCTCTAAATCCACATCCAAAGGTTCAACTCGCGTTTCCACTGGTTCTCCAAATATCGGCGCTTGAACCGGTCGCTGCGCATACGCGCTCCACTTCTCTTGATACCGGTCCATTAAGGAGAAGAGGGTGCCCACGACCTGTGTAAACATCGGCCCGAGATGTTTGCCGGGGTCTTTCACATCGTGGATCTTTGCGCCTAAGGCGGCCTGAAAAACCGGCGCTTGGCCTTCGTTGATCGCCAACGTCGTCATCCAGATGTCAATACCAAATCGAGCTGCGTCGCCACGCCACGTTTCCTTGGGTTCTGCAAGGTACACTTCCATCATCTGTCTAGAGACGCCAAAATCACCGCCTATCGGTTGCCTGACCTCTGTTCCATAGAGCACGGAGGTGAGTGGATAGCATATTTGATTGGTGATGGTTCCGTCGTATTTATGGCGTCGATAAGAAGGCGTCACATATGAGGCCTTCCCGTCCGTGATCGGCTTGGCTAATCTGTAGATCCATTCCGGCGTTACACTTCTCAGATCGGAATCCACGAACACCAGCGCCTGCGCGCCTACCGCATAGGCGGCATCGACCATAGCGATCAAGGCGCTTCCCTTGCCTGGTACCCCTTCATATTGAAAGCTCAGTTTCGGGATAGATAGGGTGTCGGTCTCCATAAACACTTCACGTGTTCGATCCGTACTACCGCCGTCGCAGTTGAGGATCATCCCGTCGCGATCGAAGTGTTCGATTATCCCTTTGCCCGCTTGCTGGACGACGTGAGCGATCGTCCCTTCATTGTTGTAGCTCGGGATACCGACGACGACCTTCCGTTTGCCCAGCGCACTCAGCCGCTTTTTTATTTCTTGCCCTAAAAATGACATTGTGTTACACCTCCGATTTGAGTGTTTCTATCAATAGCTCTATGCTTCTGCGTTTAATGCGTAAATCATTCAGCTCCGAAAACAACTGCTTTATCTCTGGATCGCCCGCCGTAGTCGCCCGAGAATGTTGGCAGAGTGATAACGAGAGTTCTAACGCTGTCCTCTTAGCCCTATAATAGGCGAACCGACTTTGGAAATCCTGTTCGGACGCTTCCATTTCGTCTCCTCGATAACGACTTGCGAGCTTTTCATGATCGTCTCGAAGACGTACCAACTCTTGTATCTTCGTTGGATCGACCGGAGCTTCCCCAGCGGGTTTCACCCAGTCAGCGTCAGGAATGAGGAGCGATAGAGACCCGCCTTTGCCAATGGGATAGTCTCGTTTGAGAAACGTTATCCCTATGGTTTCGATCGCCTTCGCTCGGATAGTCCCGGCGAAGGGTACTAGTCGGTCTCCTCTTATCCCGCAAGAATGAAGGGCGCGCGTTGAGCTAAGCAGAACGGAGGTGTTCCCGGGGTTGAAGACCCGAAACCCCAGCCTCCTGACGTTCTGCTGGCTTCCCGATGGCAGGGGCTTCACCGTCGTGCATTCCACATATCCGCCTTCAAAAAAAGTGAGCGATAGCGGCGGTATGAAGGGAGCGCTCGGACCTTTGGATTGTTGATTCTGCGAACGAAACAGAATCGGCGGAGTTGAAAACGCGCTCTTCCACCTCGGGAAATCTTCGCTTGTCCCACCCTGTTGTTTGCCCGTCTCGCCGGTATCCCACGAAGTCTTTAAAGGAAAACTCGGTGACCCGACCCGTTTCTCGAGCCGCAACCAAGAAGGGTTGCCAGACCTCCTCCGGTTCTTTATGGAAATCCCGGGATGGCCGTTCAAAGGCATCGAAGGGAGAAAAAACGGTCAAGTCGCCTTTTCCTGTCAACGTCAGAATGAGCGCGTATCTCACTCCTCGCCCCCACGAATTTGCCTTCATTTTGATCACCGGCGTTTGGTCACATTCGATGATCCATTCCCAACGGATCAGTGGATTTTCAAAGCGGAGCTTAAGGGACCTATAGGAAACGCTTTGTTGTAATGTGGTCATCCCCGAGTATTGATAAAGTACCTTTCGTCCGAAAGCTGAAGAGTAGGTGTCCCCCGCATCTTCAAAAATGGAAAACTGGAGGTTCCGTTTTTCCCCGTTTGCGGGGATGAGGGTGACGGTTCCTTCTTCTATCAGCAGACTATAGTGTTCATTATACCAGTAGAATCGTTTAATTTCTCGCTCCTGCGTGGATAACTGTTCGAACGTCGGTTCGACCTTTTCCATCCTTCCGCCCGAAATCGAACACACGAGATACTGATTTTGATAAACCCCTGTCACGGTAATCGGAATCGGTTGGAGGTTCCACATATAATAACCTTCCGATAGATAGGGAGATAGGCCGTCCAGAAGCTGTTGACGTGATTGCAGGCATCGTTCGTATAGCTCCTGGTAACGAGATTCCATCTCTCGGTGGACGACATCGGTTCCGACACCTCCGATGCTGTCGTGGATGAGGTTTTTGAGGAGAAGTTGCCATTCCAACCTAAAGGATCTCTTAACCCCTGATAACAGCCAACGCAGGCTGTTCAGCGGCTGGAGCTGTCGAGAAATCAAGTCTTCCAATTTCCGATGCATTTGTTTGAGTTGGATCCGGGTAGATAAAGAGCCGGGGAAGACGCAGACGAAGCGTCCGCACCTTAACTCCCCGCGAATTGTGGGAAGATCGACGCTTAACCCTTCTTCCGCGAGACAAGTTTGCGGATCAGATGAGACAAAATCTCCGAAATTTGATGGATTTTCCGGTTTCGGATCAAGATCGTACCCGTTGAACAATGGAAGCGTCTGAGATCGGGCATAAGGTCTGAGCCTCTGAACTGCCAAACTTACCCTTTTTTGAGCTACCTCCGGGTAATCGCCGATGCGCATCAAGTTTCGATAAGAGTCCAAGGCGTAGAGGACTCGCGCGCTCGATCCGTCGGGAGAAACCCAGCGGAATTCGGTTGTCGGACTCTCTAACGGAACTCCCCGCCATACGACGGCGCAAGTAATTCCAAAACTATTCAGGATTTGTGGGATTTGAGAAGTCAGCCCAAAGTTGTCCAACAGCCAACCAACTTGAAAAGGACTCCCAAAAACCTTCGCTTGACGGACCCCCTCTTCCAGCGCTTCGATCGCGGATTCTTCACCAATCCGCCAGTCGATTTGACCATAAAACGGCCCCCAGGAGAGGTTCTTCGTTAACTCCTTGAGCTTTCGGACAGCCTCTTTTTTTTCGGACCAGCTGAGCAGCGATAGATAATCCTGTATCATAACGGTTTGCCCGTCGAGGATAAAATAGTATTTCGGGTCTTCTTCTACCATCCGGAACAAATTCTCAAACAACAGAATCAACAGAGGTTTTGTCGCATCTGCCCGCTCAAACCATTCCCGATCCCAATGGGTATGCGCGAAGATGGCTTGTGGGATCAACCGATAGCCTCTTCTGTTTCGGGATCGAATAGACGCGTCTTTTTCACATTCAAGTAGATTCTCAGGGTCTCGTTTTCATTGAATAGTGCGTCCCCAGAGACTTTGACGACGAAACGTTTGCTTTCGGTTGAAACGTGAACGATCGTTTCTCCGCCTAACCGCTCCGTAAAATAAACCGAACCCTTAATGGGTACGCAACCGTTTTCCGGTGACAACAGGATGTTTTCAGGGCGTATGCCCAAGATCACTTTGTCGAGATTCGCCTTTTCAAGACCCTTGACCTTATCTTCCTCACAGAGGATCGAAAGGCCTTTACTGACCAGCTCAGCGCGTCCCTCTTCCCTTTTCACCGTCATTTCCAGGAAGTTCATTTGAGGAGAGCCGATGAATCCTGCAATGAATACGTTCTTGGGACGCTGGTAGATCTCCTCCGCTTTTCCGAACTGTAGAATCTTCCCATCGCGCATCACCGCTATACGGTCTCCCATCGTCATCGCTTCCACTTGGTCGTGGGTGACGTAGACGGTGGTCGTTTGAATTCTTTGCTGGAGCTTCTTCAATTCGCTGCGCATCGTAACCCGGAGGAGGGCGTCGAGGTTGGACAAGGGCTCGTCCATTAACAAAGCCGCGGGCTCGAGGACGATCGCTCTGGCCACCGCTACCCGTTGGCGTTGCCCCCCAGAGAGTTGTGCCGGATAGCGATCCATCAGCTCGGTAATATTCAGGAGCTCTGCAGTCTCTTTGGCTCTTTTGTCGATCTCTTCTTTTGAGAATTTCTTGATTCGCATTGGGTATTTGATATTTTCTTTCACTTTCATATGGGGCCAGACGGCGTAGCTTTGAAAAACCATCGCGAGGTTCCGGTCTTTGGGAGGTAGATGGGTGACGTTCTTTTGGTCAAAACGTATCTCGCCCGAAGTAACGGTTTCCAACCCGGAGATACAACGCAGAAGGGTTGTTTTTCCGCATCCTGATGGGCCCAAAAGGACCACGAATTCGCCATCTTGGATTTTCATATCTACGCCATCCAAGGCTTTGACTTGATTGAAGTATTTCTTCACTTCTTTCACGGTGACTTCGGACAACCAAAATCCCTCCTCTGGTTTCGCCTTATTTCAGTGAAATTCCCCACATACTCATCAGGTATTTCCGGGTGAAAAATATAAAAATCATCGCCGGAAGCGCCATAACAGTTCCGGCGGCGAATTTGAAGTAATCGGGTGAGGTCATCGCCGTGTTGAGAATGTGGGCAGGTAAGGTTCTGTTGGTTAAATTGATGATGGCCGAAATGAACACTTCATTCCAGGAAAGTACAAAAGCGTAGATTGCAGCCGCCGCGAAACCAGGCAGCGCCAGAGGCAAAGTAATCCGAAGGAACGATCGAAAACGGGTTAAACCAAAGACCATTCCGGCTTCTTCGTATTCCACAGAAATGCCGCCCAGAATGCTGGAGGAAATGATGATGATAAATGGCAAGATCATCGAACTGTGGGCTAAAGAGACGCCCAGGACGCTATCCGCGATGCCGATCCGCAGGTAGAGTGTCACGAGAGGAACCCCGATGATGATCACAGGAAATGAACGGGTGAGTAAAATGGTCAGCCTGAAAAGGTTCTTCCCCTTGAACACATACCGCGTGAGGACGTAAGCAGCGGGCAAACCGATCGCAAAACTGATCACGATGGAGAGTAAAGCTGTCTGAATGCTGATGAGGGTTGCCTTCCAACCGTTCAATCGCACGAAAAGGCTCTCCAAATGCGTTAACGTCAGCTTGGTCGGGACCAGCCGCGCCAAGTCATAGTACTCGGCGGACGGGGTGAGCGCGGCGATGAGGATCAACAGAACGGGCCCACAGAACCAGAGGACTATGAGTAGGCAAAGGATGAAGATTAGAGTTTTTTTCATCATACCGCTTCCTCCTCGAAGCTCTTGGGTTTGAGGAAGGTGATGTAGGCCCAGCTGATCAGGATCGTCACTACGGCGATGATCAGACCGTAAGCGCTGGATATATTCGAGTTATAGACGACCGTTTGCCAATAATACGCTTCTCCTGCGAGAACCGGGATGTCTCTTCCCGCGAGTATCCAGATGACGCCGAATACTTGAAAAGCGAAGATCGTCCGGATGAGCAGCGCCGATAGAATAGAAGGCCGAAGGATTGGAAGCACGATCTTCCACAACTTTTGCCAAGGAGAAAAACCGAAAACGTTCGCGGCCTCGAGGTACTCTTTATTAACAGCTTGAAGTCCCGCGAGCAAGATGATGAAGACCAAAGGTGTGGCGCGCCATACCTCTGTAATGACGATAACCCAGAAAGCGCGATCCTGGAAGCGAAACCCAAAAAAGTATAAGGGTCGCTCGATCCATCCCCAAGCCATAAGGAGCTTGTTCAGAAACCCGGTAGAGGCAAAGATGGAATAGCTCATAAGCGCGGCAGACACATCGCTTAAGGCAAGCGGTATCGCGATGATATATAGGATGAATAGGTATCCTTTGAATCGCAGGTTGACGAATAGGGCCAAAGCCAAGCCGAGGATCAGTTGTAGGGGTACAACAATACCGGTAATGACCAAAGTGTTGCGCAGCGTCTTCCAGAATTCTCCGGAAGTGATGATCCGGCGAAAGTTTTCTAGGGGGCCCGCTGGGTTCGAAAAGGCTAACAGACAGGTGTCTACCAACGGATAAAAAATGAAGACGATCAGGTAGGCGAAGGTCGGTAGAAGGAGCATTAACGCGATCTTTCCCTTGTGATGAATCATACTGTACCCCTCCGTGAAGATCGTATAGGTATAACGAAGGTAGTAAAAAGCGCCGGCGAGACGCTATAGGTTTAGCCGGCGCTCATATCGATTTTAGTGAAACAAAGACGCGTCCGGTTGAGGCAGCGTGGCTCCAGATTCTTTCACGGTTTGGTAGACTTTCGGCGCGATGTCTTGCAGTACTTTTTTAATATCTTCATTCTCGTAGACAATCCGGCGGAACGCTTCGCGATAGTAAGCGGTGAACTCTCCACCTTTTGGCCCGAGACCGGGAATGAAAGAAACCATAGCATCCGGAGCCCCGGCTTGCGCCACAACCGCTTCAGCCAACACTTTATTCGGCCCGGCCGGGATGACCCCGATAGCTTCTTCGATCACGGGGAAGAAGCCGGTCTTTTCCAATATGTCGAATTGGGTAGTCGCCGAGGTGAGGTAGTCGATCAGCCTGACTGCTTCCGCTTCGTTCGGGGCGTTCTTTGGAAGGGCCAAACCCACTAATACCGTGATGAAGCCTCTACCTTTTGGACCTGCCGGGACCGGAGCCGGAATGTACTGTTCGGGGTCCGCGCGAACCGCAGCTGGAATTCGAGCGGTATGGTCCCAGACGATCCAAGCTTCGTTTCTCATTAAAGGCTCACTCATGAAGCTCCAAGTGGAACTACCGGGGCTAACGTATTTGAACAGCTCTTTCAAGTAGGCCCACATATCGACGGCATCGAGGCTGTCGAACTTGACGAACTGTCCTCCCGTGAACGAGGGGTAAAGGTAACCGTGGAGGAAGCGATGAAACAGTCCTTGCGGGTTTTCGGGGAAGCCAACCATCGGCATTTTGGTCTTGTCGTAGATGTTTTTCGCCCATTCTAAGAGGGCTTGGTACGTCCATTTCGAGGTGCCTTTGAGTACATCTTCTTTCGTAAGGCCTTTCGGGAGGTAATCAAAGGCTTTCTTGTTGATGACCATCACGAAGGTCGCTTGAAGCCACGGGACGAACTGCTTGATCCCGTATCCGTGCGCATATTTTTCAAAAGTGGAGATGAAGGTACGGTCAGAAAAGGTGACGCCGGAGATATCTTTGAGTAAACCACCCGAAGCCATCAGTTCCATCCCGCCTTGGAGCTCGGCGAAGAGGCCAATCGTCACTCTGTTCGCCGCTTGCTCGGCGCGTAATCGCACACTGGCCTCTTCATAGGTTAGGGGAAGAAACTGGACCTTGACGTTTGTCAGCTTAACAAAATCGGGAAGCAACGACCCTTCGAAATACTCCCGTTCCGTAGCCGGGTGAAACTGAGTTGAGACGAAATTCAGCTGTCCGAAAGCTACGGCTAGCAGCAAAGAAAGACACAACCCAAACAACAATGTTCTTTTCATAGGTTCCCTCCTTGTTTCATGTTTCAAGGTTTACGAAAAGCGCTTAGGTACGAGCGCCTGTTCGACTTTTTCAATGGTGTTGCGGCAGGTTTCGTTCTTCCAGACAATGGTGCTGATGAGCATGTCGAGGATGGCCATTTGTGACGAGCGCGCCCCTAATGAGCCGATTCCGGCCTCAAACCCTTGTGGCGAACTGTATAGCACGAGGTCGACCTCTTTCGAGAGCGGAGACTCTTTACCACCAGTGATCGCGATGGTTTTTGCCCCCACGTTCTTGGCCACTTGGACGCACTTGATCGTCTCTTTGATCGTCCCGGAAACGGAGACGCCGATTACGGTGTCCTCCGGTGTGCAACTGGGGACGACGATCACTTGCATGTGAGGGTCGGCGTAGGCGAAACAGGAAACACCGATGCGAACCAAAATACTGGCGCCGAGTTCGGCAATCGACCCCGAAGACCCGACTCCGAAAAGAAAGGTGTGCTTCGATGCCGCAATCCAATCGGCAGCTTTTTCGATGTCTAGAGGGTTAACGAGCTGCGACAACTCCTTGTAAGACTTAACCCCTTGTTGGACCAGATGGTGTATCAGATCCGCAACGCCCGTCGCGTCGTTTTTGACGTTCTGTTTGTCTTCCAAGAGAGAGAGCTCCTTGACCAAAGAAATCTTAAAATCGATGAACTTGGAAAAACCCAGTTTTCTCACGAACCGTGAGATTGAGGCTTCGCTGCACCCAGCGTTCTCTGCGAGATCGGTGATCGAAAAATGAATCACGTCGTCCGCGCGTTGAATGAGGTAATTGGCGACCTTCTTCTCAGAAGGCTTCAACGCTTCGTATAGACTTTTCGCTTTCAGTAGGATCGAGTCCATCTTCTTCTCCGTTTTTGAAAATATTTTTCAAGAATAATATTTTCACACAAATTATGAACGTGAAAATAGTATACACCACTTTCTACTCTTTGTCAACCACGATAATCACGAAGGATGCAAGAGGACAGTGTGAGTCAAGTTTTGAGCTGACGTAGCTAAGAGGTTCATCGCGGGGTAACCAGCGGGCTGACTTCGTAAGCCCGCGAAGTCTCGCGATACTCATTTTGCTTTTAATGACGCCGTAATTGGCATGTACAGAAGCGTATCGCGCCGTCGCAAGAAGAAAGGACGCTTACGCCGCGATGACCACGTGGACTTAAAATCGTCCGAGTGATTTTGGTCTTGTTTCTTGATTACACCCCATAACTTGACTCGCACGCTCATAAACTCTGCTTTCATTTCGTGATAGAATAAAGTGGAGGCAAAATAAGGAGAGGTGATCGTATGAAAATCGGTTTGATGCATTTCCGTTCTGGGTTTACCGACGGGGTTTCATTGGAGATGGACAAACAGAAAACCGTTCTCGAGGAAATGGGTCACGAGGTGGTCTTCGTCTGCGGAGAGCTCCAAAGCGGAGAAGGCATAGAAATCCCGTTGCTTCATCTATTAGAACCGCGCAACGAGCGCCTATCCCGAAATGGTTTTGGTTCGCTGGAAGACTTCACGACTGAGGAATATGAAGAGGAGCTAAACGATCTCGCGTATCTGATCGAGTCGCAAGTCACCCGTGTGATCCTCGAGCATCAGATAGAGATGCTCATCGTCCACAATCTCTTTTCACTTGGGCTGAATTTAGCCGCGGCAAAGGGCCTTTCACGCGCGATCGAGAAGACGGAGATACGCGCGATGGCCCATCACCATGACTTCTACTGGGAGCGAGCGAAATTTTCGCGGCCTACTCTCTCAGTCGTCAATCGCTTTCTAAGCTCCTTCTTCCCCCCGAACAGCAAAAACGTGACTCACGGCGTCATCAACAGTCTGGCTCAGAAGGAGCTGCTGAGAAAGCGCAACCTCTCCAGTGTGATCATTCCGAATGTGATGGACTTCAACCAGCCGCCTTGGCTTTTGGATGAGTTCAATAACGACTTACGCGAACGGTTGGGAATAGGCGCGAACGACCTCGTGTTTCTACAAGCTACCCGGATACTCCCAAGAAAGGCTATAGAACTAGCCTTCGAATTTATCCGCGTTTTTTATGAGGAACAGTTCCCTAAGGTCCAGGGGGGCACACGCCTATACACGGATCGGAAGATAGACGGTAAAAGCGCGTTGCATTTCGTGTTGTGCGGCCTCACCGAAGAGATGGACAAAGAGTACCTGAAAGAGATGAAGGCCTTGGCAAGACAAATGCCTTATTCTTGCCATTTCGTCCCTCAACTCTTTAGCCAACGACGAAACCAAGACCCAAAGACGTACTCTCTTTGGGACGCCTATACCCTTGCCGATATCGTGACCTTCCCCAGTGTCCAGGAGGGGTGGGGTAACCAATTGCTCGAAGCGGTCTTCGCGAAAAAAACCGTCGTAGGCTACGAATATCCCGTCTTTCGAAGCGACATCCTCCCCAAAGGTTTACAGATCGTTTCTTTAGGAAAGAACGCCCAAATCGGTGAAAACGGGTTGTACGAATTGGATCGGCTTACCTACTCACAGGCGGCGGAATCCTTGTTCAACCTCATCACCGACTATCCGGAGAGCCTCCGCCTCGTAGAAAGAAACTTCTCGCTGGGCGCGCGCCATTTTTCATACGAGGTGTTGAAAAAAAACTTGAACCTGGTTCTGGAGGGCGTCGAATGGGAATAGGGTGTGTGTCAAGTGATGGGGTGTAATCAAAAAACAAGGTTAGAATCGATCACACAGTTTTTTTCCATCTAGTAATCGCAGCGCAAGCGCTTCTTCTTTCCGTGACAGCGCGATACGCATTTAAATGCCCTGAAAAACAGAGTTCGCACGAAGGGCGCAGAGAACACGGAGAAAAGATTCTTGTGAACACCCTGGGAGCGCTTTGGGAACGCCGCACTTTAGTGCGGCATGTTTTTAGAGCTCTTCGACTCGTTACTTGAAGCCCACTCAAAATCCCACGAAATCGATGTTTCCTGCGAGGAATAGAATGAGATCGCCAGGCAGCCGATTTGGGCATAGGAAAGGGTTATAGCAACGATCTATCGCGAGACTTCGTGGGCTTCCGATGTCTGCCCGCTGGTTACCCCGTTTTAACCCCACACGGTCATCGCGGCGTAAGCGCTTCTTCTTTTCGAGACGGCGCGATGCGCTTTTATCCCAACTTTCGACTAAAAGTGCTACAAACGGCGATAAAAGCCACTTTCTCAAAAAAGTTGGCCACTACAATCGACGAGCCACGTAAGTCAGTTGCCTGTTCTTAAGCAT
>Ga0116189_1002459_pt1 | contig 13727 bp, 11 predicted proteins | sample AD_JPNTR3_MetaG_FD_89895 | JGI IMG/M metagenome (GOLD analysis project Ga0116189, IMG submission 89895) | Active sludge microbial communities of municipal wastewater-treating anaerobic digesters from Japan - AD_JPNTR3_MetaG | ecosystem: Engineered > Bioreactor > Anaerobic > Digestate | place... | reverse complement strand
GTGGCGTTTACTTTGAGCAGGAGGCTTTAAAAGTGGTTTCTTTCTTATATATAAGGAAGACTCTGTTAGGTACCATATACAAGTCATTGACTTGTATATTCTTTCTATCAATCCTTGATAAAACAAACTCTTTTTCATCATTTTGAGTAGTTTTTATAGGGTTTAGAGAATTTATTTCCTGACACTTTTTTGAGTTTTTTAGGACCTAACAGCCCAACAAAGCCCCTTACAAAGATACCTCAAAAACCCTTGTTCCATCCAAAACAAAAAGCTTTCTTTCATCCTCTGAGATCGCAATGGACCTTATGTTTTCCCATTCCCCTGTCTCGTTTTTTATCTCCTTTACAAAGTTTCCCTCCTTAGTTAGTACCACTATCCTATTATTCCCCGCATCTGCTACATACATGTTTTTCCAATCCCAATTTGTATCCAATTTAACGGCATTTTTAAATTCAGTTTCCATTCCTCTTATATTAAAAATATCTTTTACTCCGCTTGTATATCTAACAATTCCATCGCTTTTGGTAAGGACATAAATACTTACAGATATTGCCATATCCTTAGCTCCTACAAAATCCTCGCTTTCTGCCCAAACAGCTCCCTCTCCAGTATCATCACCGATTGTATATTTTTTAACAGCGTCTCCTTCAATTTGGTACAAAGCGTTTAAATAAGGAAAGAACACGCCTGTTTCTTTTACAATAGTTTCCCCAGTTTTTGCTTCTTGTGGATTGTAATCTTTAATAGAGGTTTCCCCATTTATAAAAAGTTCCTTCCCTTTATTTTTTACCAAAACTGCTTTTTCAAATTTCGTATTTGGTATTTTTGCAAATTTAGGGGTTTTTATGTCGGATACAAGTAAGTCTCCATTTTTATCTAGTGAATAGATTTTATCTTCTATTATATTTAAGGAAATAGGATCTGCTTGAGGATTTACTATTCTTAAATCATAAAACACTTCAGTTGGAAGGGATTCCTCTGTAACAACTTCTTTACTCTCCTCATTTTCACTAGAAACTTCAGTTTTTGATGTGCCTTCTGGTGATATTACTTTTACAGTATCATTTTTTCTAAAATTAAGGCTTGGCAAGTTTTGTGTATAGACAATTGTTACTAACAAAGCAATTCCTAGCATAATGGTGATTCCTTTGGAAAATGCTTTTTTGTTTATTTTTCTTGGTTTTTTTATTCCAATGGCAGTAATCCCCTCCTTTATGGTTAGTGCTCCTCTTTTTTTTAGCATTTTCTTGAATGTAGCTCTTCCTTTTTGCATCAGGCTTGGGTTTTTTACCCCTTTTCCAAAATGCGCTTCTACTTGGGCTTCATTGTCCGTGTTTTCCAGAGGTTCAAACTTTATCATTATGCAACTTTCTGTTGGGCTTAAATTCTTGGTTTCTTCTCCAGTCAGTCTCAACAATTTTTTAGGGGGGAATTTTTCTGCAAACTTTTGTGTAGAAAGTACAACTACATCTTCTTTCTTTATCATTCCTGTAGCAACTGAGTAATTTCCTTCCTTAATCATTTCTATACTTTTAAAGTCTCCTCCTCTTATGACAGAAACTTCTCCGCTTCCATGCTTTACTGTATACAGAACTCCTGCCCAAAGTACGGAAGCAATAATGTTTAACTCTACTTTCTCATTTTGTGCTAAAGTTTCTTCGTTTGGATCTTTTTCCCCTTCGGCTTCTTGTAAGTGCAAAATATCTTCCCTAACATCCGAAATAGCTTTTTCTAATGCTTGAATTGGAGAAGCATTTTCGGAATGATAATAGGATCTACCCAAAATGTCTTTTAAAAGCTTTATGGTAAGTTCCGTTTCGTATTTTGTTGTGTCAATTAGTTCAAAAACAGCATACAAATGGCCCCTTTTATTAATGGAGTCTTCTTCATCCGGTGAAATGTTTATTGCATAAGAAAAGGCACTTTCCGTTGGATTTAACTTTGGCGTAATCTTTTGAATTTTTCCTGCTAAAGATTTGGGCATTTTTTGTTTACAAAAGTAGCACTAAAGAAATTATAAAGATTCCTATTGATACAAACAGATGTATTTGCGACAACAGTTTAAAGAATCCCGCTTGCGGTGTCTTGAAGCTAGCATTCATAAGCTTTACTTGTCTTGTTTGCATGAAGGCAAACATAACATATACCGCTTGAACAAAGAGTACTGCATAATGTAAAAATACCTCAAATCCTTGAAATAAAGTCATTTTATATGCCCATTCCTTTTTTTATAAACAAAATCCGCAATTAAATCTCTAACTCTGGCCGGATTACTTACATTCTCAAATTCAAATTCCCGTTGGTTTGCCGCAGTTTGAATATTGACATATCCGTAGTTGAAAATAGTTCCCAAGACGCCACTTACATTAGAAGTGACATCTTCAACATTTTTAATGGGAGCCTCTGAGATGTTTTTATAAGTAAGACCTTTAAAGTCTATATCTATAATTTTCTTGCTGCTTACTATATAAACATTAAAAAACCAGAGTAAAAAGCTATGCATTACAAATCCGAAGGTGGCTAGGTACCAGAATAATAAGAGGGCAAGAATAAATCTTGGGCTAAAAGTGTAAGAGGCAGTCATGCCTCCAATTCCGTTTTCAGAAATGAATGTGGATGTGTTTGAAGGGATTAGGCTGAGTGCAAAAGGTATTAAAAGCATTACTATAGCGATAAATATCCACCCAAGGTTTGTGATAAAGCTTCCTCTGAAGAGATAGACAATATGTTCATCTTTGTCTTCGCCGTCGTAGCGGGTTCCTTTTGGGTGTTTAATAAATGAGCTGAGAGGGGTTATCATTATGTGGTATTATAGCACTTTATATGAGTAGGAAAATAAGGGTTGTGACCAAAATTCCTCTAAAATACAACAAAGTATTTTTCCTGCGTGGTTTGGAAATTATTTTCTCCATACTATTCCTTTTGTTAGAGAAAGAGGGGTGGATTGGTTTTTGGGTATTGTTGGTAGTTTATTACATATGCTGTTTCTTTGTTCGTGGTCTTCTCGGGATACTGTTTGAATAAAAGTAAGAAACACATAACTTCTCCTCTATGTTTCTACAAAATACTTCTACAAAATACTTCACGGATGCTTGCTGAAATTTTGACTGAAGGTTCTTATTACCATCTAGGGTTTTTTTATTATTTCAACTATATATTATTTTCCCAATAATGTTTTTGTATTTATAGGAAAGAATCCATTTTTATTTTATCTTGTTCATCCTGTCTTGTTTTTTTTCCGTAGTAACCACAATATTTCTCTCAAACCATATAGGTGCTCTTTCCTTTTTTGTTTACCTTTTTTTGAGGGTCTAGTATTGACTTTCTTTTGTGTTTTGCTTATGAATTTCTTGTGGAATTATGCTTGGAAGGTTTATAAATGAGAACAAAATCTGACTTTGAATCTTAATATATGAATAAAATGATTATCTTGAAAAAATACTCCCCTATTTTCGTGTTAATCCCATTATATATATTGTCCTTTTTCAGTATTCATTATTTTGATACTGGGTACTGGTACGACGAGATAATCGTTACAAATATGAGTACCCAACCCCTGCAAATGCTTTTAGATACACTTTTAGCCGAACCGCACCCCTTGGGATTTTATTTATTATTGCGTTTGGTAGATGTTTCCGATTTTGTTTCGACCCGTACATTTGTATTGACAGTAAGTTTTCTAATTACTGTTACATCCTTATATTGGGCAATAAATAAAGGAATTATTCGTAGGTATTCATTATACTTCCCTCTTTTTCTTTTATTGTATAGCCCTCTATGGATCAGTATCTCCTCTAACATTAAGCAAGACTCTGTAACTGCCCCCTTATTTCTATTTTCTATTTTTGTTGGTATTCATAGTTATGAAAAAAAGGATATATCTACTCTATGGGTACTCTTGTTTATTTTTTTGTTAAGCTTTTTCTTTGGATATATTAATTCCATCAAAATATTGGTTATTCTGCTTGGTTTCTGTTTTTATCTCTACTATAAAAATGGTAATTCTATGCGTGAAAGGCGCTTTTTAGTTCCAGGAGTTTTAGCTCTTCCTTTTCTTTTAGGATACTTTTTGGTTTTTGGGTATAGGCAATATTTAACTAATGCCTCTAGATTCTCTTGGTTGGCAGATCAGTTTCAAGGAATCTACAGTTTGTTTAGAGGGGCTGTAGCAGGTCCCTACATAAAAATGGAATATTGGTATATCTCGGACCTTATATTTCTATGTAGTCTGTTCATGGTTTTTATGTATATATACAATATTAAGGCTAGTAGATATGTTTTTAAGTTGTTTTTCCCCTTTATATTACTATGCTTTTTTTATTTTTGGCGGGGTGTGTCAAGGGATCGCTATTGTATTGAGCTATTCATTTTGTATTTTTTAATGTGGGGAAAGGTTTTAAATGATGTTTATTGCGCATGTACCACTAATTTTAGGAAAATGCTTTTTTTTAGTGGTCTTGTATTGTACGGTTGCGTTGGTTTTTGTACTTTTTTGGGAGCGAATAAGTCCTTTTATAACTATAGATTACAAAATGAGTATATTTCCCAACTTCTTTCTACGGGTCTTACGGGTCTAGTAGATAGGCATCCTAATGAATCCTATATACGAAAGATTGGCTATTTTAGAAACAATACCCATATAATACCTATAAACCTAAATTTTCCCCTACCAGAGAGTACTGAAATAACAAGAGATTTGTTAAAGATGGATGGAGTATATCAACGGAAGGAGCTTGAGGACTATAGAATCACGATTCGATCCCTAAATATTTACCAGTTTCTATATATTATGGGTGATACATCTTATCCTGGTGTGGTTCCTCAATATTTTGACCCAGATCTAGAGGAGCTTAAATTTCTAAATCATTATTGTGAAAGTAACACTTTTCATTTTGATTTTAGCAAATATTTCATCTTATTTTATGGATGTAATTTTGAGTAGTCTTGTTTTACGTTTAATCTTTTGGCTCTAGGGTTTTTAGTATTTTTTCCACTACCCCTTGCTCTTGAGTTATATTCTTTCTTATCTCCAAATACTCCTCAAACGCTGAGTACCCCGTATCATCCCTCCATGACGGCATCCTCCCATCCACAAAAGTTTTATATTCTGGGAGTTTCCAGATTAAATAACCCCCCCAATCATATTCATTAAACATATCCCCTTCAATACCCAATCTCTTTATTTCTTGTACTTTTTCGTATGGAAATCCCGCCTTTTTTGCCCATCTCTCTTCTAGCGAGGCAAGATAAATATTTTCCAAAAAACTTCCTACCAAAAAAATGGCCCAAACTGCACCAGCAATCTTAACACTTTTTGCTATTCGCCTCTCATTTTTTACACCTAGCAATTGTTTAGCTTTTTTTACCTCGGAGGAGATGCTTTTTAAAAAATCCAGCAAGGGAAATATCCCTAGCAAAATTAAAACCCTTCCAAAATAAATCATTCTTACAGAAAGAATAAGAAAGAAAAGAATACAAATAATAAGCCACAGATTTTTCTTTTTCTCCTTCATCTCAATTGTTGCAACCAAAATCAAGGAGGTTGCGATAACAAAATTTGGCAATAAATCTTTGTTATTTAAGGGTAGCCATTCTGCTATTTGAAAAAATTGTAAAGGGTGTGTTTCCTTTAACAGAGTTTCCCATAAGAATATTCCATAAGGATTTACCAGAGTTATTGCCACACAAGCAAGTGAGGAAATGTGAATTCCTAGATTTTCTTTCTTTATGCCTTGTGTCATTAACTTTACAATGTTAAAAATCCCCAAAACAAATAGTCCCAAAGTAAAATCAGCGTGAGAATTTGCCCAGATTACAAAAAGCAAAGGTAAGAATTTGATATTTTGGGTATTGTGCAAGATTGTGTGTATCAAAAAGAGCATAAAAATAGTGCTAAAAAGTAGTGGTCTTACAGAAATTGTATATTTTGCAAAATAGCTAAATAAAAATATTGCCCCTGTTACAACCTGCCATTTTTCTAATGGTGCTTTTTTTAGAATGACCAAAATTCCCACCGAAATAGCTGCGCTCAGGACAAGGCTCATTCCAATATCTCCAGTTAGCCCAAGAGTCTCACTCAATGAATACAGGCTGTACATGATAATTTGGGGAATCCAATACGAATTTGCCCATTTGTAATCTGGCATGGTGTAAGAAAATATGTTTTCTCTAAGAATTTTTCTGTTTTGCACCATATATTCCCCATATTTAAAATGCCAACCAAAATCCGGATCAATGGGGGGTTTAAAGAGTATAAACACACCAATAAGAACAATAAGAGTTTGCCATTTATTTTTTAGGAGAGTCATTTCTTGAATTCTACATCATAAAGTCTACTTCTTAAGGCAATATAAGCAGGAGCTCTTAAGTTAAAAACCGTTCTAAACTCCTCACCATTTATGCAAACCTTTCCGTTGTTAGTATCAAAGCATATTTCCGTTGTTCTGCCAGAGTTAAAAGTGGGTGTATATACCTTGGAAATAGAAGTAAATTTTTTTCCGTACTTATCGGCTTTTTCTGCCATTTCTTTTATGGAATATGGATCTCCTCCCCAACACGAAGTAGTTGTTGGGCTAACATGTTTTTTATCACTGTCTTTTCCCTTTCGCCACACTACCCAAGCATTAAGGATATCAACCATTTCGTCTTCTTCTAGCCATGGGGTTTTTCTTCCACAAGTATCTGAACTGTTATAAGTTCTGGTGTACCAAGCTCTATAAAACCAAGGAGATCCCGCCTTTTTTTCGTAGGCATCACCAGGCCAAGCCCCCTTTACATCCCATCCGGCAGGTTCTACATACCCTCCTGTTGTAGATGAGTAGTAAGCAACCACATCTCCCCCCAAAATCTCACCTTTAGTTTCATCAACCGCCTTTTCCCATGCTTCTGGTGGATTATCGCTTTTGCTTTTGTTAAAGACTTGGCAACTTTCGTTTGTGCATATACATCGCCCTGATTTTACAAATCTATATGCGTACGATCTTCCTGCTACAGCTTGTGCCTTTAAAGCTTCTATGGGCCAATCGGAAGGCATCTCAGCAAGACCATAAAGATATTTTTGAAAATCCATTTCTCCATACCCTTCTACGCAAATTTTTTTGGGAAAGTCGTCCTTTTCTTTAACCTTTTCGTCATAATAAAATTTTAGTATTTCCTTATAATCATGCCCATCTTCTGCTCGTCCTTTTGCCCCGTATTGGCTCATCCCTTTGTAGTGAGTAAATGCCCCGTAACTCATTCCCGCAAAAGCTGGTTTAAATGGCGGATCTGGGAGTTTATAGCTTGGGGCCTCGTATCCGCTAATATTCCCATCTCCTGATTTTAAGCGTAAAATTTCTTGTTGTTTTTCCGAAAGTCGAGCAATTTCCTCTTCCAAAGATAACAGTTGTGCTGTTTTTTCTTCTTGGTCTGACTCCAAGGCGCCCTTAACAGCTTCTGCCTCATTTCTTTGATTTGCTAGCAAAGTGCGTACATTTAGTAAGTTTTCCTGCTCCTTTGCTATTTCTGCTTTTAGGTTTATGGCATCTTTTTTATCACTTTCATATTTTTCTATTTCTTGCGAAAGTGCTTTTATCCAATTTAGGGAATCTTGTTGCAATGCTCTGTCAAAAATAAAATTAAAAGTTAAATATTCAAATCCCGAAAGATTTAGATCCCCCTCCAATCCTGCAGCGTCCCCCAAAAACTTTTCCCACCCACTAGCCGAAGATTTTTTTGCCCAATTTCGTATTGCTGTATCTCTCAATTCTTCTTTTTCTGCCAAAACCTGTTTTCTGTCTGTCAGTTTCTCATTTAGGTTGTCTATGGCTTTGTCCAGTGAATCAATCTCTGCTTGGAGCTCGTCAATTTCGGCTTGGGTAATGGAAATTTGAGATGCCAATTCCAATATTTTTCCAGAAACCTCTTCCTTTTTTTTGCGGATCTCCGCAATTTTATTGCTTATAGAGGAATATTCCTTTTCTGCCTCTTTTTTTTCATTGGCATAACATTCCGCTTTTTCGTCTAGGTCTGAGATTTTTTCACAATCGCTTGCTTGTGCATAGAATTTTAGTGATACGCCCAAAGTTAGGCCAAAAAAGAGTACGACGAATACCTTAATTCCTTGACTAAATCGGAGTTTGTACGCATAATTTAAGGCAGGCATGTCTAGATTATATCAAAGAAAAAGGTTTATAAACTTTGGAGCTTTTGTTTTGGCTTTGTTGGGAAGTTTTAAAGTAGCTTATGCCGATCCAATAAGTAGCGCTTTTGGAACTCTCTACAAACTTGGTTTGCCTGTTGCGATTTTAATAGGGTTGGCTTTAATTGTCTTAAACGGTTATGGGTTAATGACAAGCGATGGGGATCCTAAAAAGGTGCAGGAGTCAAAGGATGGACTTTTTTCTGCTATAATAGGGCTTGCCTTTGTAGTTCTTGCAATGGTAATTTTTAGAGTGATAGTAACAAGTTTGATTCCAAGCAGAGTGGATCAGGGGAGAATTTTTTAATTTTAGCTTGGAGTTACCAGAAGGAGGTGTATTTGAATGCTAGAAAGAGTTTATGCTGCGGTGAATACAACACCTGTGAATCCTCTTAACGGAACGGTGAATAATTTATCGGATATTTTCGGTTTGGCAATAAATGTTATTATAGGTATTGCAGTTTCACTGGCCGTAATTTTTATAGGTATGGGTGGAATTCAATATATCACTGCCAAAGGAGATACAAAAGCCGCAGATGCCGCAAGGACTTCTATTACCAATGCTGTTATTGGATTAGTCATTGCATTGGCTGCATTAGCTGTTAAAGCTATAGTGTTAAATATATTGGGTGCCAGAACAGACGTAGGAGGGAATATAATAATCTAATAATTAGAAGGGTGCTTATAGTAAAATAGTAAAACCGTGGGAGCTGCGGCTCCCATGGCGTGGTTTTAACTAAAAATAATGAATTATTTAGATGATGTACTCCAAATAGCACCAGATGTGCCAAGAGTACAAACAAATCAAGGTGTAGGGCACTTGTTTGGTATTGTTCTTAATGTGTTGGTTGGTGTAGGTGTATCTATATCTGTTATTTATATTGGCCTTGCAGGAATTCGCTTTATGACAAGTCAAGGAGACCCAAAGGCAACAGCGCAGGCCAGACAAGCCTTAACCTACTCTATTGTGGCGTTAGTACTTTCCGTTGGGGCGTTGGCCATAAAGACAATAATTTTAAATATTGCCGGGGTAACCGATCCCAATTTAATAGGAGGTACACCAACTTTTTAAACAATGCTATTTCAGATTTTATTGAAAAATTTAGCTCAACCAGTTTATGCACGGACTGCGGACTCTGTTGTGGAACTTGTTGATGTGGCGGGAAGGGTTATGAATGTTTTGATTCTTTCTGCAGGAGCTGTTTTTGTGGGTTTCGCAATTTTAGCCGCCTATAAATTTGCTACCTCCGAGGGAGACCCAAAAGGAATCCAGGGGGCTAAGCAATCCTTGACATATGCAGTAGTAGGCCTTTGTGTTGTAGTTGGGGTTTTTGCCATAAATGCAATAGTTGTAGGCATTATTAGTCCTAGTGGCGGGGCTTCTGGCAACTTAAGTAATCCATCTGGACTTTTTCAGATGATTAGTGAAGCAATAAGAGAGATTGAGACTTTTGCGGGTATCCAGTAGACATCTTTATTGGGGTACCATCCCAGACTCCCCACTTGGCAGAATATCCGGTAACTTAAAAAAGTAGCTATATTTAATTGGTGCTTTTAGTTGAGCTCCGTCCTTTCCCTCCAAATAGCTAATGGTAAATTCGTATCTAGTATTGTTTGACCAAGGGCGGTCTTTTGGAAATATTATTAGGGTATCTTTTTCTTGTTCATACACTTCAATGGCTACCTCTATATTGGGGTATATTATATACCTTACTGTTTCAGGAGATACTTCTTTATTAAATTTTAGCCTTATAAAAGGAGAGGTTTTTGGGTCATTATCTCCGCTTGGTGGGTTGCTATCTAGTAGAATAAGTGTTTCACCTACTTTGGGCTCTGGTAGCTCTTCCCTTTCCAGTATGGTGGGTAAGTCTGACACTTCCTTTGGTTTGAATGCTGTGTAAATGATAAGTGCAATAATACCCAGGGGCACCCCAAGAAGAATCCATTTTAGATATTTAACCCTCCATTTATTGTTCATAGACATAATACAGTTTCTGGTCTTACTGGTATATTGTTTACTGTTAATTCTACATGAGTATGTGTATTATTTACTAGTCCGCAAGTGCCGGTCCAACAATCCCACAAGTTCCCAATATGTGTTCCAGCTGGTATGTTGGCACCAATAGCTTGAGAATTTGGATTGATATGCAAAATTAATAGGTTGTACCTATTTACACCATCGTTTCTAGTATATAGGATACCTGATCCTGCCCCTGAATTGTAACTATATATGGAGCTCCACCTTATCTCTCCATTAACTGGTTCTCCTAGGATGGGCAAATATACAGCCATGTCACTTCTGGGTGTTGGAATGAAATCTGCCGCCATACCAAAATAGGGACTCCTCGCTTGTAAGTGAGGGTTATTACAGTATGCTGGGTTGACTGCTTCGCTATGGCTTGGAGTTCCCATTGAATATTCATACCCAGGGGGAGTCCACAAGAATCTTCCAGGTATGGCATAAGCACAGTAGCTGTATCCTACTCCGACCCAGTAGGGATTCCCTCCATGCCCTTCTCTTGTATGAGCTGTTGATGTAATGTCATAGTTTCCACGGCTAATATAACCATAGGATGGAGTAGTCATAGCCCCTGTTTGGTGTGGGCATGTTCCTGGACTAATGCTGGGAAGTATTGGAGCCGTTCCTGGACCACCAGGACCTATGTTTTCTCCACCCCCAACAGCCCCAATCTTAGAATTATCCTGTGAACTAAATGCACTTAAAATCACCATCATTGAAAGCATGGCCATTGCTGCTGTTACTCCTATGGCACCCATCCCCCAAGCAAACCACTTTAACAAATTAACCAGTGCTTTTTCTGTAAACTTATAAAATTCGGTAAAATCCGCTTTCAATATGCTCGCAAAAACTTTTTCAAAGGTGTCTAAAAGGATCTTTACTGAAAATTGAATAACCTTTTCTAGCGCTCCCGCAATAAAACTACTTGCTCCTCCAGTTAGTGCAGTTATAGCTCCCGTTATTGCCGTAGAAATAGTGTGTGAGACAACCATTTTCCATCCAATAACTGTTCCTGCAACTTTTCCTAAGACTCCCTTGAAAAGCTCGTTTTGGAGTACATTTAGTTTTTGTGTAAATGTTTCAAGAATCCCACGATATTTAGTAGTAATCTCAATACCTAAGTTTCTTACCTTATTTAGATTGTATAAGTGTAATTCATTGATCAAACTTTCTAGATGTTTGGGATTCATGATATCTATCCCAAGAGCTTTTCCTTTAGTAACAAGCCAATCGTGGAATTTTTGTAATTTTTCGTTTAATGTTTCGCCCCATTCTTCCAGCTCTTTTATGCTCTTGAATTTATTTCGCAGGAACTTACCTACTTCAGAATTGCTGCCGTATTCTACTTTTAAAAAGTCAAGTGCGTATTGAGGGTTAGTAATAAGTTTAACCATGAATTGAGGATCTTTTGCCCAGAGATCCTTAAGCTCTTCAAGTGATTTTACGACCTCAAAGTGGGCTCCTCCCGCTACTTTTATTTTTCCCAGGCCCGCCACCGAAATACCAAAAGTGTTTTGGAAAATTCTCCTGCCTTCTCCGTTTGTGCCCCTTATAAACTTGTTCATCCATTTGTAAAGGAAGAACTTTGGATTTACTAGGTCTCCCCCCATTTCTAGATTCTCATCTTCTATAATTAGCCCAAAGTAGCTCATGCGCTTCATGAACCTAGTAACATAGTATCCGGGGGTTAGCGCTTTCAATTTTGGATTAATTCTTGTGGCCCACAGAAATTGGTCTAAAACGCTGTCCTTGTAAAAAGTGTCTAATAAATCATCTATATTAAAAGAGAGCCTATCTCTTTCTAGTGTTGGGAGAACTATTCTTATACTTCTTAAGTATTTAAACTCTGCCGAGTCTGGATCAAATAAATCCTCTAGGTTTTTTATATCCTTACCGCCGATCTTTTTATTCCCTGTTAATCGTTCCGCAATAACTTTTTTTAGTAGGGTTCTTTCTATGCCATGTTGCAACTCGTCGTTTGGTCCTGAGATTCTCTCTATAGCAGCACTTGCTCTTCGTAATAACTTTGTTCGGCCCGCTGCTGTTGTAGGAATATCTCCTCTCAAGACTGCTTCCAACTCCGCGAGGGATTCCTCAAAAGCATCAAGTTGCTTTTTTATGGCGCTCTCAACTCCTGGTTCCAAAAGCGCGCCCGTTGTTACACTTTCATATAAGGCCACACGTGCTTCCCCGACCAGTCTTCGCTGATCTGCGCTTAATCTTGCGGTACCTTCTCTCATCATTAGCAGGTGTGCCCTTGCCCGTTCTATGTCTCCGAGAATTCCTCTGTCATCCTCGTCACCCGCAACTCCATGTATGATTCTGTGTAAATCTAACGGCTTTCCATTTTCGTCCAAAGCGCCTTCCTCTTCGTTTAGTCTTGCAATAACCTTTTCCAATCTGTTTACTCTTGATCTGCTGTTAGAGCCAAATACAGAAACTTGCTCTACCAAGTCTGCTTGAGCCATAAAGGAAACAGCTGTCATTCGAGCATCATCGTCTGTTATCGTACCTGGGGTAACAATAAGTCCTTCTGCGGTTCTACTGACGGATCCAATACCTTCGGCTAGGGCGGCTCTTGCTCCTTTGGTTGCCTCGTGAAGAACTTTATCAAAATTACCGTCTCTATAAAAAGCACTTCTTAGATTTGACTCAAAGTCCACTATTGCGCAGGCAGTGGCTTTTCCCAAGGAAGTGCCTCTTGCCGTCTTTAGCCCCGCAATGGAAAGCATGTCTGTGTTAGCAGCGCCCTTTTCTTTTGCTGTCCAAAATGCCCTTTGAGCCTGCAAACTTTCTAAAATTTTGTAGTCTTGTCCCTTTCCGTTGTCAGTGTCTATTCCAAGAAGGTCTGCCCAAACATGCTCCCTCTTTTTCATTTCCAGGTCTTTCCAGTCGGTTATTTGCGCCCATAGTTTTGGAGGTATTTTTGAAGCCCATTTTTTTGGGTTACTGATAATGTCTCTAGGGTCAAGGCTTATAGAAAATCCAGTCATTCCAGAAAGTTCACTTTTTTCTTCTGCCAGCTCTGCCTCGGAGTACCCCGAAAGGGCGTCTGCACTTATGTGTTTGGAATATAGTGCGGCGGTAAATCCCAGCTTCATTCCTTGGTCTAGTCTTTCTTTAACAAAACCTGGGATATCCCCAAAGTTAAAGTACATATCATTTATGGTATCTGCAAGGACATTAAGATCGTATTCGTTTGGGGTATAAGGGGCGGGTCTCCCGCTTGGAGTTCTTGGGATTTTTTCTCCTGGATAGTATCCTGTATAACCAACTGGTCTTGCCATAGTTGTTTTATTGTAGCTTTAAAAAAGCCTTGACACAATAGCGGTTAAGTGGATACAATTTGAACTGGATGGTTAATAATAGGAATTTTCAAAAATCTTTGGTTACTCTTTTTGTTTTTTCTTTTGCGTTTTCTTTTTTTGGTAGGCCTGCACATGCTCAAATCTGTAAAACGGAAGATTGCGTTTTTTCAGGGTTTAAGACTTGGATGCATGAGAAAGCAGAAGAAGTTATTCCTGATCT
>Ga0116189_1002429_pt1 | contig 13821 bp, 12 predicted proteins | sample AD_JPNTR3_MetaG_FD_89895 | JGI IMG/M metagenome (GOLD analysis project Ga0116189, IMG submission 89895) | Active sludge microbial communities of municipal wastewater-treating anaerobic digesters from Japan - AD_JPNTR3_MetaG | ecosystem: Engineered > Bioreactor > Anaerobic > Digestate | place... | reverse complement strand
TACAATACCGAAGATAAGAGTAACGGCAAATCCCCTGATTGGGCCAGTGCCTTTCCACAGCAGTATAAAAGCGGTGATAAGTGTTGTCAGGTTAGAGTCCATAATTGTGGTAAATGCATTTGAATACCCTGCATCTATTGCACCTCTTACGGTTTTGCCCAGTCTGAGTTCTTCACGGACACGCTCAAAGATGATCACATTGGCATCCACACCCATACCGATAAGCAGAATGATACCCGCTATACCGGGAAGAGTGAGGGTAGCATTTACACCTGCCATCACAGCCAGCACAATTGTGATGTTTATGACGAGTGCGACAAGAGCGATAATACCACTGAGCCGGTAATAGAACATCATGAAGACAAACACCAGTGCTGTTCCAATTACAGTAGCCAGCATTCCTTTTTCTATAGAATCCTGACCAAGTGACGGACCGACGACACGTTCTTCAATGATATTTACCGGTGCAGGAAGGGCACCTGCGCGCAGCACAATTGCCAGATTCTTGGCTTCCTCCATCGTAAAGCTTCCGGTAATCTCCGCTCTTCCCAGAGGAATCTTCTGGATGATGCGAGGCGCGGAATAAACTGTGCTGTCAAGAACTATAGCCAGAAATTTATTTACATTCGCAGCAGTTACAGATGAAAATCTGCGGGCGCCTTTGGCATTCATCTCAAGATCAACCTTCGCTCCTCCGGCCCTGAATCCCTCCTGGTCAATCGATGCCCGGGCGTCTTTTATGAGGTCACCACGCATCTCCGGAGAACTCTTCACATAATAAAGAACCCTGTATTCTCTGCCTTCCAGTTTGGTCGTATCATGTGCCCAGAGAAACGAGTTGCCACCCAGTCCTGCCCTGTTGAGAGCCTGGCGAACATCTTCCCTTACCAGAATTTTGTTCACCTTTGGAACATTCTCCATCCTGACACCTACCTGATCCCCAAGCTGCACAAGCAGTTCCTTGAAGGAACGGATCTCAGTTGGTTTCTTCGGGGTTTCCTGCTCCTCTGTTTCTTCAGCTTCAGAACCCTTGAACAATTGTTCTGCCAGCTTCTGTTTCTCTTCCTCTTTTGCCTTACTGGTGTCCACAGCCGAGACGCTATCTTTTGGCTGTTTTCCCGCGATAACATTATCGATGAGATTAATTGCATGCTCGAGTTGAGCAGGTTCTCTTAAAAGGTTGAATTCAAGCTGAGCAGTTCTGCCTATAACGCTCTTTGCAGATCCTTCATCCTTAAGACCCGGTAATTCAACTATAATCCTGTCTTTACCCTGCTTCTGAATAGTCGGTTCTGCAACACCCAGAGCATTTATTCTGTTCTCGATTATTGCATAAGCACGGTCAAGTACGTCTTTTTCCTGGTCCTTCTCCAGTTTTGACCTGTCAATCTCAAGCACCAGGCGCATACCACCCTGAAGATCGAGCCCCAGGTTCAGGATTTTTTTCATAGCCTGAGGATTATCCCGTAAATAGATCTCCCGCTGCTCAGGTGTCTTGGAATAAAAGGTGAATGTAGGGATCAGGAAGTAAATGGCAGCCCCAACCACCGCCAATGTCAGAAATATTGCAAGAGGACTGTTTTTTTTCATGAGTCTGACAGGATCCTTTCCGAAAATTTGTCCAGAACAGAAATAACAGTTTACTGGATAGTTTGGTTTTGATATCTATTGTTCAGGTACTGATTAACTTTTTCTACTATATCTTTTGGATTCTGAGGCTTAGTCAGGTATTGATCGCACCCTACTCTCTGCCCCTCATGATAATCATGATCCTGATTCAGGGCAGTGAACAGGAATACGATTATGTCTTTCGTTTCTGGATTATTTTTTATCCATTCACAAACGTCAAAGCCGGTCTGCCCGCACAGGATAACATCAAGGATTACCAGGTGCGGTTTTTCCTTACTAATTATGGAAATAGCTTGATTGGCCGTGACAGCTTCCAGGACACTGAAACCCTCAAGTTCCAGAAACAAACGTAAGATTTTTCGTATCCCGGGCTCATCATCAACCAGCAATATCCGAAACGGTTTCTGATCAGCCACAAAAATTTCCAGTGTAAAAATGTCTCGAAACCCTGGTTAGACCGCCTTCGGGGTAAATCCCGCAAAAAATACATAATCTAAGGATTATGATGCAACGAACAGGGATTCGTAGAATTATACAATATACATTATAAATATCGTCCAATCTACAAACGATTTCAGATAAAAAAGCCTTCCCTGATCTTTAAATACGCTCGTCCACTCCAGGTATTGATTCAATATTGTTGTTATCGTCCCCGGTATTGATTCAGGTTTGTTACTATTGTATAATGCTTTTGAAAACCAACCGGAAATTTTTATGATGGCTGAAAATAAACAGGATCTGGTGCAAAACCTCAGAGATCAGATCTCTGCCCTTGAAAGCCGGATTGCTGAATTGGAAGAGTCTGAGAGGAAATCCAGAGAAAAAATTCAGCAGCTTACAGAAAAAGAAGCTTTCAATTTCGCTCTTTTTCAATTCAACCCCATTCTGATGGTAATTGTAGACCTCGAAGGCAGAGTAGTAAAATCCAATCTTGCCAAAAGGAATTCAGGACAGAGACTGCCCAGAATCGGGGATATCATGTATAAAGATTATGCATCACGTCATGAAATCGATATGTATTCTGAGCTGATCGATGCGATTAAAAACAACACTGTAAAAACCTTCCCGGAACTGAAATATGGAAACCGTTATCTCTCCGTCACTATCTCCCCTTTTCCAAAGGGAGCAATGATCATTTCTCAGGATATCACAGAGCGCAAGAGAGAACAGAATGAACAGGCAGCTCTTATTTGTAATCTAAAACACCTGCATGAGAAGCTGCTTCCTATTTGCGCCTGCTGCAAAAGAATAAGAAACGAATCCGGTAAATGGAATTCCATCGAAAACTATCTGAGCAGACATTTTAACCTTGATTTCACACACACCCTCTGCCCTGACTGCATCCGGGAGACTTATCCTGAGTACTGGAAACATCTTCAGGAGAACAGGGAGGCCACAGAAAAAGCAAAGTAGAAAAAACCATTTACATCAGTCTATATTTCTCTTATGAATTCTCCCTTTGAGACGATCAATCAGAACAAGACCTCATCTGATCCCTTCAGCGAGTTCCGCCCTTTCCTCTGGACTCCCGATTCAACCGGAGAACCGATCTATTCAGTCAAAAGAAATCACGGTATCACCGGCACCTACAAACTGCATAACCTGAATGACCAGATAAACGACAACAGAATTACTTTTGATAAAGTAATTGTGGAGTATGTGATCAATGACTGCAGTTATGTGGTCTTTACAGTTGCAGACCTCCTGAACTCACCCTACCCCTTTGATCAGCAATCCGAAGGAAATATCCTTGGAGAAATTGCGGAACGGATCTCCAGAAGAATTACCAAATATTTCCTTAAGCACTGGAGCAAGCGGGGTAAGACAGGAGGTATTTTCGATCAGAGATTCAATATCCGCAACTGTGAGGATTTTATTGTTGCCCACACAAATCAATATGTGCTGAAAATTCAACAATACCCCAATCTGATCATTCTGAAAAGGACCGGAAGAGGAAAATACGGTTATGAGAATATCAAGGAACTGGATGGGTTTTTTGATTACCGTTATATGGGGAAACGGCACATACTGGTTCTGGAAAGCAAGCTTGAAAAAGTAAATGTCAATTGCGATGATCTGATCAACAATCTCTTCACCCCTCTTCGCCAGTTGTTCCCTGAGGCCGTTTTTCATTATGTCCTGTTTACAGATAAATACTCTGTATATTCCCGGAGCAATTTCCAAAGGTGGAGACAGATCAAACTTCTTCCGATCAGGATTCATGAAAGACTGAACTCTGAGGGAATAGGCACACTCTTTTTCACTTTCAATGAAACAAGAGAAGACTTCGAAAGAATCAAAAATTTCCTCATGATCCAGTATCGCGCTGTACGAAAAGAAGCACTGACACTTTTCGGTAAAACCATTATAAGTGAAAAAGAACTGACCATCTTCGACGGCGGAGAAACACCTCATATAAAGCTGGTTAAGGATCCTCTCTCAGGAATGTGGCGTGAGATTCCCCTCAGGCACAAGAGCTATTAAATATACACATCACAGGGAAAAATCTTATATTAATGATGAAGAATAAAACACCACCAAAGCAATCCCTCAGGAGGTACTGATGCGAAGGTTTTATATTGCAGTTCTTTCATTCCTTTTACTGGCAGTCTCAGCCAGCTATGCCCGCAACATTCTGGAAAAGAAAATGTTTTATCTCAGCAACACCGGAAAAACCGGGATGGCAAAATTCTGGGTCATTTACCTGGGAAATTTTGACTGCAAACTGAACCGGAAATTTCCTGGCGAACCGGAACAGAGAATCGATGCATCCATGAATCTTCAATACCTCTCCAGCGGCTATATCGAGGGGAACGGCTATTCCGCAAAAGGCAAAGTCGATTGTCTTCCCACCATGTGGATCAGCAACGAAAATGGAGAACGGATGATAAGTTCAGACAGCATTGATTTTGTCTATGACTATGGGCGTAAAGTCCAGTTGTTAAACGGAGAAAATGGTGCCTTTATCATCAACGTGGAAGGCGACAAGAAAGAATCAAAGAAATTCCTCATGCGGGAGTACAAGATGCAGATGTACTACGGAGAAGAGATTCTTAAGGAGGGTTCAGAGGAAACACCTCTGGCCGCTTTCGCATACAGTAAAGAGGGTCTGGCACGGGCACAAAAAGCTCAGGCAAAGCTGGATGGAAATCAGTAACCAAAAATTGTAAATATGATAACGTAAGGTGAGAGAGCAGTGTGAATGCTCCTCACCTTTTTTATTCTCTCCTTCCTGAAGTCTTTTTTCCAGATTAGAAATCATGGTCAGATGCCCTGGTATTGAGCATCAGACCCATTATTATGGCCATGGTAAGCACAAATGATCCACCATAACTTAGAAAAGGCAGCGGAATCCCGGTAACCGGCATCATCCCGATAGTCATGGCAGTATTTACAAATACGTGAAAACCGATTATCGAAACTGATCCCACCATAACGAGATTAAAAAACCGGTTTCTGGAAGACTGTGTGAGTATCAGACCCCTTACTATCAGAAGAAGGATCAGAAGTATCACAATTGTACACCCGACAATTCCAAACTGTTCCCCCAGCACCGAAAAGATAAAATCAGTGTGCTGCTCAGGAAGATAGGATAATTTCGATTGAGTGCCTTTCAGGAATCCTTTTCCAAACAAGTGCCCCGAACCTACCGCTACCTTTGACTGAATCACCTGATAACCGGCTCCGAACGGATCAGCCTGAGGATTGATAAAAGAGATAATGCGCATTTTCTGATAATCTTTGAGAAAACTGTTCCAGACTACGGTTGTGATTGTAGCTGTAAACAGGGACGAGGCCACCACCCCGATCATTATGAACATCGATGGTCTGGCAAAATAGAGTATTGCGCAAAGTGTCAGAAAAAAGAATCCCCATGGTATGGCACCCACTATACCCCATCCATGGTCACTTCCGAAAGAGAGGATAAGCGGAATTGCGGAAAACACAAGTGAGAACAGGGGCGAGATAATATAGAAAACTTCCAGAACTGTCAATCCGCCCCAGAAGAACATGGGAAGAGACATGGCACAGAATACACCCGCAGTTCCCAGATCCGGCTGTTTAAGAACCAGCAGGAAGGGAACTCCGATAAGAAGCCCGGGGATAATAAATGATGTTATCCTTTCCAGACTGACTGTTTTTTCAGAAAGATAACGGGCCAGGGCCAGAAGCAGTCCTATCTTTGCGAACTCTGATGGCTGAAGTTTGAAACCGGCAATGATTATCCACCGCTCAGATCCCTTTGCCGAAACTCCCATCACAAGCGCCATCACCAGCATCACCACCGAAATGGCATAAAAGATATATGCGAAGCCGTAAAAAAGCCGGCCAGGAATGGAGATTATTGCCATAATAATAAAAATTGCCATCGCCACCCAGATAATCTGCTGTTTGTAAATACCAGCAAGGGGGCCGCTCTCATGAAAATAAGTGGCACTGTAAATAAGAAAAATGCCTATGATCCAGAGCGAAAGCGCCAGGAAGAACAGAGGAAAATCGAAGGACCCTTTTCTTTTGATTTCCATCATTGGCTTCCCTGTTCGTAAAGAGCCATCTGTTTTCTGATCGGCTCAACCATCTCATTGAGTTTTTTTATTGCAGTACTGTCAACGCCAAGCGAACTCATCACCTTTTTTCCCTCCTCTGTCTCGGCAAAAAAATACCGCAGCACATCGCCTGCAATCGGGGCAGCTACCGAGCCGCCATGCCCTGCATTTTCCACAACTACTGCAATGGAAATCACCGGATTTTTTACCGGTGCACAAGCGATAAAAAGAGCATGCGTCAGATCCCCATGAGGATTCTCGGCACTCCCGGTCTTTCCCCCGACCGTAATACCGGGAACGGCTGCACGTGTACCTGTACCTCCCGGCCTGACCACCGCTGCGAGCGCCTCATGAACCATATCCCGCGTTTTCTGCTTCAGCTCAAGCCGGCTTTTTATTTCAGGGCTTTGCCTTGCAATTACATTACCGTTCCAGTCCCTTTCCTCTTTGACAAGGAATGGTTTGTAGAGAAACTCGGAGTTTCCCAGTCCACCGGCCATAAGAGCCAACTGTAACGGAGTAACAACCTGCGTCTGCCCTATAGCCATATCCAGCACCAGTCCCCGTGTCCATTTCCAGCCCCGCCTGGCAAAACGTCTGTTGTACTCTTCCTCGCCGGAAAGCCAGCCCGCTCGCTCACCCGCAAGTTCGATCCCGGTGACACTGCCAAGCCCGAACATGCGTGCATACTTATTTATAGTCACATCACCAAGTTTCAGTCCGGCCTGATAAAAATAGACATTACAGGAATGCTGCACAGCCCTGATCATATCCAGGCTGCCGTGACCGCTCAGTTTCCAGCAGTGCGCCACACGTGATCCGATCCGGTAACCCCCTTTACACCCGGAAGGCATGTACGATTCAGGTTCTATTAAACCGCTTTCCACTCCCGCAACACTGGTGATAAGCTTGAATGTAGAACCCGGGGTATAGGTCCCGGAAATAGCTCTGTTGTTCAAAGGAAGATTGGGATCTGTTGCAATGGAGAGCCAGTTTTTACTTCTGAGTGATGTAGCCATGGAGAAGATATTGGGATCAACCGATGGGCTGGAGAACATCAGGAGCACCTCTCCGTTGCGGGGATCAAGTGCTACAATCGCTCCCTTCAGCGTATCCGGGAAAACGATATCAGCCACCTTCTGGAGCCTCGAATCAATTGTCAAGTAGATATCATTTCCTGATTCCGGATCCAGCCTGGGGATATTCGGGATCGGACCAAGGCTCTTTCCATAAGCATTGACCTCGACATACTCCTGTCCGCATTTCCCTCTGAAAACACTTTCGAACTCCCGTTCGATTCCCGATTTGCCAATCAGGTCACCGTATTGGTACCCCTTCTCCCTGAACTCCGAAAATTCCTCTTCAGGAATCTCTCCCATGTATCCCAAAACATGGAATATCGATTTACCCAAAGTATACTCTCTCCGGGATTCGGTTTCCACAAACACGCCAGGAAGCTCCATTGAATGCTCCTCAACTACACTTACCAGATCCAGAGAAACATCCTCTTTCAACCGTGTTGCATCAAAACGACGGTTTCTGGCCTGGACTATGTAACTTTCCAGTTCCGTGCTGTCAAACACCTGGCTCCCCTGCATATCCCTGATCATGCAAAGCGAGTTTACAACCTGTTCACGGTTCTTCAGTTTGTAGGGAAGCAGACAAATAGAGTAGGATGGTCTGTTGCGGGCAAGCACCTCTCCATTTCTATCGAAGATTTTTCCCCTTGGAGGCACAATTACTCTCAGGCGCATTGCGTTTTCTTTGGAAAGACGGATATTCAGTTCGGCCTGAATTATTTGTATGTAAACAAGTCGCAGAATCAGAATGAGAAAAAAGAGAGTGACAGCGCCAATCAGAAGATAACTCTTTTGATGCCGTATCTGCTGTTCATCCTGTATAAGCGATCCAAATGACATGCACCCGCTACCGTTTTACCGCTGCCTGAACATAGTTTTCCCACAGGAAGGGAGCCATACCAAGCAGCAGTGAATAAAAAGAACGCGGCAGAGTGGCGGTCAGGACCTGCATCGTGATTACCTGCATAGAACCGCCTGTCTTCACCATCTGCACCACTAAAAAAACCAGATCGTTCAGCAAGAACATGAGCAAAAGCAGAACTGCCTGAAAGATCGGATCGATACGTACCAGTTTTTCATTGAACAGACCGGCAAAAAAACCGGCGATTGTTTTGGAAAGAGCATTCTGACCCAGTATCGATGGAGAATAGAGATCCTGAGCCAGTCCCAGAAAAAAACCAACATAAATTGCAGGCATCATCCCGGTTTTTATTGCCAGTATAAAAAGCACCAGCATCAGCAAATCCGGTTTTATCCCATATATTGAAATTGCCGGAGCCAGAGTTGTTTGAAGTATAAACGCCAGAAAGAAGAGCCCAGCCCACTTTAAAAACTTTTTCAGCATTATCAGAGTCCTCTTTTACCTTTGCATTTCCAGTGAATCAAGCTCTTCCCTGAAAGACTGCCACTGCGGCGACAGAAGCAGCACAAAGAGATCTTCAATACGGTCAAAATCAACCGAAAGCTCAACCCAGACCCTCTTGAAAAGCGGATTCTGGGAATCGGTAATCCTGTCAACCTGCCCGACTCTCAATCCCTTCGGATAGATTCCACCCAGACCCGAGGTAATGATTGTGTCACCGATCTGCACATCTTCATGGTTACGGCACCGGAAAAAAAAGGAGCGTCCGTTTTCTGTTTCCAGAATACTTACAGTCCTGCTTCTACTGCTTAGGATACTGATGCGGTTTGAGGGATCTTTTATGAGCTGCACAAGACTGAGCCCGTTCATCACCTGTATAACCTTTCCCACCACACCTTTTTCGCCCACCAGAGGCATCCACATCCTTACACCATCTTTATATCCGGCATTAATAATTACACTTTTGTTTTCTATTGACGGGTCACGGGCAACAACACGCACTGGAAGAAGTTCATACGTAAAGTCTTGTGAAAGGTCAAGCAGACCTCTGAGACGCTCGTTTTCCGATTTTAACTCCAGAAGCCGTGACACTTCAGTGTTGAGACGGGCTACCTCCTGTCTCAAATGCCTGTTTTCAGAGAAGATATTTCTGATGTGTGTCAGGTTATTAAAAGTAACCTGAAAAGGATAGAAAACAGTTAATGTCAGAAAACGGGATGCTCTGGCCTGGAACTCCGGAGGTCCTGAAATCATCCATAAGCTGAGTACGATTGTAACCAGAAAAGAACAGGAGCTGCGATGCTTTACAACAAATTCAACAATCCAGTGCATCTGCCGGTTGATATCGGTTGATGTTCATTTCCAGCCAGGCCCGGTTCCATTGGCAATTAAGAACCGAACTGCCGGATTCAGAGCGCCGCTTATCTGCTTCTTCTGCCCGTGGGCATCAGAACGGTCGCATATTTATCGAGATCCTCGATTATCTTCAATGCTCCACGAGCTACACATGTCAATGGCTCATCGATTACATTCACCGAAAGGTTGGTTTCCTGCCTCAACCTTTCATCAAGACCCCTGAGAAGAGATGATCCGCCGGTCATTATAATACCTTTGTCAAGTATATCCGCCGACAGCTCAGGAGGCGTCTGCTCAAGTGCCTGTTTCACACCCTCGATAATAGTCGAAATAGGCTCGTTCAACGCATCACGAATCTCAGTAGAGGTTATGCGAAGAGTCTTTGGTATACCAGCCACCAGATCCCTTCCCTTGACCTCCATCTCCAGTTCCTCTTCAAGCGGAAAAGCTGACCCGATCTGTATCTTTATCTGCTCTGCAGTACTCTCCCCCACAAGCAGATTGTAAGTCTTTTTCAGATAAGAGACTATCGCCTCATCCATCTCATCTCCACCGATACGCACCGACATATCACAAACCATGCCGTTAAGAGCCAGCACAGCTATCTCTGCTGTACCTCCGCCTATATCGATCACCATGTTGCCTGAAGGCTCATTGACCGGAATTCCCATGCCTATAGCCGATGCCATAGGTTCAGCAACAAGATGTACCTCCCTGACCCCGGCACTTTCCGCAGAGTCATGAACCGCACGCTTTTCTACTTCTGTTATTCCTGATGGAACCCCGATTACCGCCCTCGGACGAAAATAGAAACGGTATTTCTGAACTTTGCGAATGAAATACTTGAGCATCTGCTCCACAAGATCAAAATCAGCTATAACACCATCCTTCATGGGCCTGATCGCTTCGATCTCTCCGGGTGTACGTCCCAGCATCCTCTTGGCCTCTAAACCGATCGCCACGACTTTTTTGGTGTTCTTATCGATAGCCACCACCGAGGGCTCATCGATAAGAAGGCCCCGGCCCCTGACATGAATCAGTGTATTTGCCGTTCCAAGATCGATTCCTAAATCATTTGACAAAAAGGGAAATCCCATACTGATGCCTCATTCAGTTTACTGTTTTATCCCGTTCCGAACTTGAACCGGAATAGTAATTGTATTATGTAATTCCTAAAAATACAATAATATACACTTCTTACGGTAGATCAATAATCGGAGAATTTACTCACTGCCGCCTGTAGACCCGTCTTCCGGAATCCTGCTTTCCGGATTGTCCCCGATTATCCCTCTATCCCCTTCCTCCGGGCTGTTCCCGGAACTGTCCGGTGCGTCTTCCGAACTAACAGCAGCCGGCTCCTCAACCTCAGACCCGGAAATACCTGGTTCTCCATCTGATTTTGCCTCTTCACTGTCGACTGGAGGAGAGGGGGGCTCAACTGCCGGAACAGTTTCTGTGCTTTCCACCTGAACAGGCGCAGTCTTTTCCACAGATGGAACCTTTGCTGCTTCCTTTTCTTTTTTCCGTACAGATGCCAGTTCATAGGTGAATCCAAGAGACCACTTGAGAGAATTATCACTTTTCAGGCGGAAAGTCGCAAAAGATGCATCGATTTTCAGGTTTTCCCACTTAATACCTACTCCGGCAGAAAAGGGATTGGCAGGATCGTTGATCTGTGTTCCGATTCTGAGTGCCATTGCCGGAAGAATCCACATCTCGGCACCGAGCGGGACAGTTAACTTTTCATAATTTCTGTTGTAAACCAGATCCGCAGATATTGTATAATTATAGCCGCCATTAATGGAGTTACGGAATGCTGCCCCAAACCTTGCAGTGGAAGGAAGATCGTGACGATAGAAGGTTCCCGTTGTGTCAAGATAACCTGAATTGCGGCCGTAACCATGCATGTATGACGCTCCTATGTCAAGCATCTCCGGGATAAGTGAATAGATCATACCTCCACTCAGTGTAAAGCCATAGGATGAGTTCTCTGCCAGACGATCATATACTCCGTTGAAGCCTGCTCCAATCGCAAACCGGCCTCTCTTTAAGCCTGCATTCAGAGTACCGGAAGAACTCTGCTGAGAGCCATAGGAATTTACAATTCCCTGCTCAGTGGCGTATTGAAATTGAACCGACTGACTCTGGAAAGATCCGCCAACAAACCATTTTGGGAAGATCCAGCCGGTTTCTATATATCCTCTCCGCAGATCCTCGTAGATTTTCCCGATCTCAAAGGAGATAAATGGAGAGCTCCGCAAAGCCATCGATGCCGGATTGTAAAATGAAAAACCTCCCGCACCCAATGCTGTTCCCGCTGAACCCATTGCCATCGCCCGCGGATTAACAGCCTCCTCAAGGAAATTGTAATAGGCTGATCCCGGTACATTTCCGGCTTTCGCTACTGCAAACATCACCAGTACCGCAGCCAGACCTTTCAGATTTCTGATCAATATCATTTTATCTCCTGAACCGTTTTCTTCCCCAACCGATAACTTAATACCGTGTTTCTACTAAAAGGACATGGTAATATCAACCTGCTGTCCGACACCTGCCCACAACTTGTCAGTAGCGATTGCGTAATTAAGCTTGAGTCCCTCCCTGTAACGGGAGAGATCCAGTGAAAAACCCATCGTAATCGATACGGGAGAATTTGCAAAGTAAGCTTTCCTGTCGTTAATCAGGTCACCGTTAAGCAGAAACTCTGATATTCCCGCACGGATAAAAAACTTTTCCCAGTACTGCCATTCCCAGCCCAGGTTTACAATACCCTCCGGGCGGTACAGCTTTTTCCAGTTTCCGTCAAAAAAATACCCCTTTAGATCCACTGCCCAGATAAGGGGTTTTTTCATAAGCTCCGCCTTGTATTTACTTCCGATAGTAATGGAGGGAAGCGGCCTGTCCTGGACAATGTTGTTGTAATAGTCGGATTCTATCTCCCAGTTCATTGCGGCTCCCAGATCTTTTGCCACCACCCCGAGTGTCCATCCGGGAGTAATCTTATATGTAAAGGACAGGTCTACCGCGCCTATTCCGACAGCAGAAGAATATCTCAGATCTCCATCACGGGAAAATGCGGGAAGACTCTGATAGTGTATACCGATCGAGGCTCCTGCGGTAAAGTTCCTGTTTACATAGTAGCTCAACGCTATTTTGCCTGTCAGGGTAGTATAAGCCGCATGTTCAAGAGGCTGCTCCTGTTCATCATAGAGCTTCAGGAACGGGTCTCCTCTGTAAAGCAACAGAAAACCCATACCCATCCGCGGCGGAACCCTGAACTCAAATGCGCCGAAAGCATCTGAACGTCCAAACGATGCCATGCCAATACCTGCCGCAAGTTTTCTGGACCGGAGGAAAGATAGCTGTGATGGATTCCACCAGGATAAAAGGTAATCCGGAGCAGCGCTTCCAGTCCCGCCCATGGCCAGAGATGTTGCTCCTACCGGAGGTCTCAGATAAGCGCCGGAACGTCCCCCGACCATCGATGCCTCACCTCCGGTACAAAGCAGAACGGCGACTGCAAAAGCGGATAAGACAACTGTTTTTCTTGTAAACATATTACTTGGCCACCACGATCTTTCCGAAACCCCGTTCACCGGTATTAGTATTGATCTTATAATAGTAAACTCCCGGCGCAACCATCCTGCCCATATTATCCCTGCCATCCCAGCAGTCCTCTTTTTCAACAGTGCTGCGGCCCTGCGGTCCGCCATTCTTTCCCGCCTTTCGCGCTTTACCTTCGATGACAGTCCTCACAAGGTCCATATTGTAATCGTAAACCTTTATTGTGACTTTGGCATCACTGGCAAGGTTGTAGACAAATACAGTACGGCTCTGTCTCTCTCCGTCCCAGTATCCCTGCGCTGCCAGGATTCCCGGACGGGCATAGGTGTTTTTAAGGCCTGCCTCCACCACAGGAGCCCTCTTTATCAGAATAAAATCATGACTGCTTTTTCCAGGAGTCTCCCGCTCCGAAAAGAACAATCCCTCTGATGAGGCTATCCAGAGATAACCGGAGGTTTCATCTCTCTTTGTAAAGAAAATATCAGTAATCATGGCAGGCATATCGATCCCGTATTCTACCGGTGTCATCCTCCGCTCAAACTTGCTCCGATCAATTGCAGGAGAGGGATTACGCTGCACAACTGAATCTCCCAATGTATCCAGATACGCCTTTATTGTGTTTGACCCGAAAGTCATATAAATGTAACCGCCTGTGGCAAAAGAGATGCTGTTTGGAATATCCTCCAGCATAATACCCCATCCCTTTTCTTTGCGGTTGTATTTGCAGAACATCACCGTGTCTTTTCCTGAGACACTCAGCTCCATTATACTGTAAATCACAGGC